>WNGE01010393.1_pt1 | contig 12893 bp, 8 predicted proteins | sample 5400651 | NCBI WGS metagenome assembly WNGE01 (sample SAMN13153370, study PRJNA577476) | soil metagenome | isolation source: 60 cm soil or saprolite under grassland replicate 2 | place: USA:California | collected 2016-06-15 | reverse complement strand
TGAGGCATTCGCACGTGTAAAGAATCCCGGCAGCAGCGATCTTATGATCGCGTACCAGTTCATGAAGGAAGGGGAGTGGCAAGAGCCTATAGTCCTTCAGGGCGAAAACGGACAGCCTATCATAGCAAAAGATAGCTCGACTATAGACACACCGCCTGTAGGATAGTCCATCCTGCTAAGAAGTCATGTGTATTGTTTTCCGCCTTTGGCAGGGGGATGGGTACGTGAGATCAGAAACGGGTAGTGGTAGGGAAGAGGATGTTATGGTAAAGTAAGGGGAGAAATCGTTGAAAAGGCGGAAGGCTACATGGTCACCAGAGTGGTGTATTGTCCGCACTGCGGGAGTGAAGAGATCGTGCGGAATGGGAAAGCCCCCAACGGAGGTACTGGCTCGCATGAGAAGGATAGCTCTACAAAAGTGGAGCAAGGTCATCGACAGCCTGACCCGGCACATGATACACTCACATATGAAATATGCTCAAATGCTCTACCATGAACGATACTCAAGAGGATCTGATGACACAGAGCCATTTTTCTCCTGAAGAAGACGAGAAGCTAAATCCGCAAGATTCTAGATCGGCCCATTCAAGGGAGAGATCTGGACGACGTGATTTACCAGCAGGTACTGTTACGCTGCTGTTCACCGATATTGAGGGATCGACACACCTGCTTCAGCAATTAGGGAATCGCTATACCGCTGTCTTGACGGAGTACAGACATCTCCAACGAGCGATCTTCCGCGAGTATCATGGGTACGAGGTGGACACACAGGGAGACGCATTTTTCACAGCCTTCGCTCGAACGAGAGATGCTGTGGCTGCGGCAGTTGCCACTCAGCGTACCTTGGCGAGGCATTTATGGGGAGGGGGGATAACCATACGTGTACGCATAGGCGTACATACAGGTGAACCGGAGTTGGCTGCCGAAGGATACGTAGGCATAGATGTCCATTTCGCTGCACGGCTCATGAATGCTGGTCATGGTGGGCAGGTCCTGCTCTCCCAAACAACTCGCGATCTTCTCATACACAACCTGCCAGACGACGTCGCTCTACGCGATCTAGGGGAACATCGTCTCAAGGATCTCTCATACCCTCAACACCTTTTTCAACTTGTTATTGCGAATCTCCCCTTTGATTTTCCAAAGCTCAGCACGGTGGATGTGTCTACGAGTAACCTTCCTGTACACCCATCACCGCTCATTGGACGCAAGAACGAACTGGCAAGCGTTCTCCACCTGATGCGACAGCAGGATGTACGATTGCTTACACTCACCGGAATAGGAGGAGTCGGCAAAACTCGGCTAGGAGTACAGGCAGCAGCAGAGCTAAGCGGTGAATGTGCTGATGGGGTCTTTTTTGTGTCTCTGGCACCTATTCGTGATTCTGCACTCGTTATCCCTACTATTGCGCAGACACTTGGTGTACGAGATGAAACGAAGCAACCCTTGTTAGAACGCCTGAAAGAAGATGTACGGCAGAAACAGATATTACTGCTACTGGACAACTTTGAGCAAGTAATAGCCGCGGCTCCTTCTGTAGCAGATCTGCTTGCAGTTTGTCCCAAGCTGAGGGTCTTAGTCACTAGCCGTGAAACCTTGCATCTTCAGATAGAGCACGAGTTTAGAGTACCGCCACTGCCACAGCCTGATTTTGCACATGGAGCAGATCTGGCGGCCCTTTCACAGAACGAGGCCGTGGAACTCTTCGTCAAACGGGCACAGGGAGTCAGACCTGACTTCTGCCTGACCGCTGCAAACGCGCAAGCCATTGCCGAAATTTGTGTTCGCCTCGATGGGTTACCGCTGGCGATAGAACTGGCAGCAGCACGCAGTAAACTCCTCTCTCCGCGGGCCCTGCTCGCACGACTCGGAAACCGTTTGAACGTCCTGACGAGCGGTACACAAGATATACCGGAACGACAGCAAACACTGCGCAACACACTTGAGTGGAGCTACCACTTGCTCAGTTCTCAACAACAACAGTTCTTTCGCATGCTCTCCGTGTTCGTCGGTGGTGGTACGTTGGAGGCGATTGAAGCGATCAGTGCTGCTCTAAAAATGAGCGAAGGAGGAGCACTGGATGGAGCGGCATCGCTTCTAGATAAAAGCCTCCTTCAAGCCGTAGGTCAAGAAGAAGAGACGCGGTTTTTCATGCTAGAGACAATCCGTGAGTATGGGGTACAAGCACTAAGCAACGGCGAGGAAGCAGAAAAGGTTCGACAAGCGCATGCTGAGTACTATCTCTCGCTAGCCGAGCAGGCATATCACGAATTGGACGGAGTCCAAGAGAGCGAATGGCTCAAACGACTCGAACGCGAGCAGGACAATGTACGAGCAGCTTTATCATGGCTGTTAGAGCCTGGAAGGACGACCAAAGGTGCTCGCTACGTAGAAATGGCGTTGCGTTTGAGTACCGTGCTCTGGCCATTCTGGGGGCTGCGTGGGAATTACAGCGAAGCTCGTAGCTTCCTGGAGCAGGCAATTGCGGTAAGTGAAGGAGCGGGAGCCTCGATACGAGCAAAAGCACTCTACTATGCAGCGAGAATAGCTCATACACAGGGCAATAACGAGCGAGCAGAACAGCTTTGCAAAGAGAGCCTGATGCTGTACCAGGAGCTGAATGATGCCACGGGAAGTGCGCTCGCACTGCATCACCTGGCAGATATTGCCTGGACGAGAGGAGACCTTGAAAGTGCACGTGTCCAGGGAGAAGAAGCCTTTGAGATCTTTCGCAAAATGAATGACATCGCGAATGTCGCCTTCATGCAACTTCATCTGGCGACACTCGCCATCGATCAGGGAGACTACACCAAGGGGTGTCGTCTACTGGAAGAGAACCTGAATATATGCCGGGAGCTTCACGACAAGAGTGGGATTGCTGAAGCATTAATGAATGTAGCCAGAGCACACTTCCTGGCGGGTGACCTCACGCAAGTACGGCCATTTCTTGAGGAAAGCTATGCGTTCTACAATGAAATGGGAGACAAGGAAAGCATAGCGTACTGCTTCTGCCAATTCGGTCTCCTTGCTCTTAACCAGGATGACCTGCCAGAAGCACGTTCGAAGATGGAAGCAGCGGTCGAACTCTTTAAGGAGATGGGCCAGAAGCACGGTACCGCTACTTCTCTCTCCTTTCTGGCAAAGGTGGCAACCAGGCAGGGTCGTCTCAAAGAAGCACGGAAGCTGTACGAAGAGAGCCTGGCGGTAGCGAGAGCATCCGATAACAAATTGAGCGTTGTCATAAGTCTGGAAGGGCTAGCAAGCGTGATTGCAGGAGAGACGTTGCCTGAAGAGGGCTCACGGGAGAACATGTGGGCTGCGCGGCTCTGGGGGTGTGCAGAGCAGCTTCGTGAGGGAATGGGAACTCCTCTCTCTCCTTTTGAGAGAATTTTTTACAACGACGCAATAGGTGCAGTACGCGACACATTAGGCGAGAAGACTTTTATCTCAGCACGGGCAGAGGGACGAGCGATGACACCCGCGCAAGCCGTCGCAGGGTTGAACAAAGATCTCCTGGTATAATTAAAATCCTGCCTGCAACCAGGTTTTGTCAGCGAGAGTGGTTTTGACCTTCTGAATAGAATCTCCCGCGCCCTGGTTATATCAGCTACCACTAAACCACCAGTCCAGGTAGCCCCAAATATTGCCCGCGTGGTAAGAAGGATAGTCGGGAAGAGGCGTAGTATCGCTTTAATAGGTGGTATAGCCTTTGGAGCAGGAGTGAATGGCACCATAGACATATTCAGCAGGAAAGGCTGGATCATCGCGGCTTATGGGCCATGCGCTCTTATTGTAGTAGTATTTGATCTGGAGGTAGTGGCATAAGTGATCGAATTTCGTAATCCTTTATTTCAACCACAAGCCAAATTTTACAAACTTACTAAAGCTCTACCTCCATTGGCCCTGCCAAATATGTGTGACACTGGGCCAGATATTTGTGACAATCACCATCTCCGACAGGCTGCCAGGGGCTTGACAAACAATATAAAGTCAGGCATCATAATAAATGAACGTTCATTCACTTATATGAACGGATATTCACTGAAGGTAAATGTGTGAAAGATTCTATACAGGAGCAACTTGTCACTGCGCGCCGAAACCAGATTCTTGATGCCGCCACAAAGGTGTTCGCCGCAAAAGGCTTTCATCCGACCACCATCAAGGATATTGCGAGAGAAGCAGGCATTGCGGATGGCACCATCTATAACTACTTCGAGAATAAAACGGCGCTGATGCTTGGCATTTTTGATCGCATGAACGAATCGGACCAGCGAGATGCAGACTTATCGAAGTTTAGCGAGGGAGACTTTCGCAGTTTTATGAAAGCCTATCTGCGGCATCGCTTAATGGTAATCAAAGCAAATAACTTCGAGGCATTTAGAGTCATCGTTTCGGAGATGATGGTCAACCAGGAACTGAGAGAGCTGTACTATCGCAAGATTCTTGAACCTACCTTTGCCATGGCGGAAAAGTACTTTCAACAGTGGGCGGCACAACATGTTACTAAGCCCATCGATATTGGCCTGACAGTTCGTGCAATACCAGCCATGCTGCTTGGCCTTATTCTGGAATATATCATGGGCGACAAAACACTGGCAGCGCAGTGGGATGAACTACCAGATTTTCTTACTGATATGATTTTGGACGGACTGGGAGTGAAGAATCATGATGAAGAAACACACTGACTCAACAACTACACCTATGCAATCATTAGCCTCGATTGACATTACCAGCGCAACCTTCAAGGCAAATCCGTTTCCGTTTTATGCACAACTGCGTGCCCAAGCACCCGTTTTCGCGGTGAAGCTGCCCACCAAAGAGCGCGCCTGGCTGGTAACACGCTATGACGATGTGCTCAGCGTCTTGAAAGACGAACGGTTTGCCAAAGACCGCCGCAACGCCATGTCACCTGAGCAATTGAAAAAGCAGCCCTGGATACCGCCCATGTTCAAGCCGCTTGAGCGTAATATGCTTGACCTGGACAGCCCTGATCATACACGGCTACGCGCACTCGTTCACAAAGCATTCACGCCACGCCTGATTGAGCAGATGCGCGAGCAGATACAGGCGTTGACCAATGAATTATTGGATGCAGTAGAGCCGAACGGCAGCATGGACTTGATTGCTGATTTCGCGCTGCCACTACCACTTACAGTGATTGGGCGCATCTTGGGTGTACCCAGCGAAGACAATGACAAGTTTCATCGCTGGACCAAGACAATGATTTCGGGGGGAACGAACAGAAATCTCTTTGTGCTCGTTCCCTCCATGATGAGCTTTATGGGATACTTGAAAAAACTTATTAAGCAGCGGCGTGCTGCTCCCAAAGACGATCTAGTCACAGCACTGGTTCAGGCTAAAGATGGCAGCGATTCACTGAGTGAAGATGAAATCCTGGCGATGATCGTTATTCTGCTGGTTGCGGGCCACGAAACAACCGTGAACTTGATTGGTAGCGGCACGCTCGCACTGTTGGAACATCCCGACCAGTTGGTGAAACTGCGGAATGAGCCAACCCTTATCAAGACTGCGATTGAAGAATTGGTGCGTTTTGTCTGTCCGGTAGAAACGGCAACCGAACGCTATGCCCGTGAAGATATTCCCATTGTGGGAACTACCATTCCCCGCGGCGAGCTAGTCCTGGCGGTGCTCGGCTCGGCAAATCGTGATGCGAAGTACTTTGATAACCCTGATGCGCTCGACATCACCCGTAGCAACAACAAACACCTCTCGTTCGGTCATGGTGTGCATTATTGTCTGGGTGCTCCACTAGCTCGCCTCGAAGGGCAAATCGCCATCAGCACACTGCTCCAGCGTATGCCCTATTTGCATCTGAGCGTTGCGCCGGATCAGTTGCGCTGGCACGGTGCGTTTGTGTTGCGCGGGTTGGAGGCGTTGCCGGTGGGCTTCTAGTTAGTGGGGTAGGGTACACGTGCATGTGTTTCTCGTAGGGGCGGGGGAGGTGATGAGGCGGGGATGGGACCCTCTGAGTCGCCCGTGCCGGGGATACCAATACCTTCGCCCAACGGAAATGTGGGTGGACAACCGCCCCTAAACATTTTCGGTATCCCCGACGGCGGGCGACCCAGAGGGTCCTCACCACCCCACGTCGTCCACACCCGCCCCTACGGAAAGGCGGATGTGGGCGCGATAAATCACGCCCCTACGGGAAGACTTGCCACAAAATCACGGACCAGCCTTTTGCAAAGGTGGTGTTGGAGAGTTGGGTGATGCTGCCTGGCTGGTTGAGTTGATAGAATTGCGCGGCACCGGTGTTGGTATTGTAGAAGAGGTAGGCGAAGATCACGTTGCCATCCATACCACTGGAAATTGTACCGGCGGGAATCTGTGTCCAGCCGTGTTCATAGCTGGTGCTGGCAACCTGGCTGACACCGCCTTGCCCATCGATGACTACGTAGCGGGCTGCACCGTTATTGCTGTTATAGAAGAGCAAGATTGGGGAGCCGTTAGTGTCTGTGATCTTCACCCGAATTTATGGAGACCCCAAAGAGGGGGATTAACACATCAATTGTTCGTACTCAAGTGGACTCAGGTAGTGGAGCGTAGAATGTCTCCGCGTCCGATTATAGAAGGTTTCAATGTAATCAAAGGTGGTACTTCTAGCCTGTGCTCGTGTTTGAAAAGGCTGGCAATCAATGCATTCACCCTTGAAACTGTGAAAAAAACTTTCCATGGCTGCATTATCGTAGCGGTCAGCAGTGCGGCTCATGCTCGCTTGCATGCCTTCTTGTTGCAAAAGCGCTTGATAGCTCTCGCTGGTGTAGGTACTCCCACGATCGGAGTGATGGAGTAACCCGGCCTGTGGACGGCGACGAGCCAGAGCCATGTGCAGAGCATGCACCACCAGGGTGGCATCTTGCAGAGCTGCCATAGACCATCCTACCACCATGCGGGAGAACAAATCAAGCACAACCGCAAGAAAGAGCCATCCTTCTGTCGTCCAAATGTAGGTCGTATCCGCCACCCATTTGCTGTTAGGCTCATCGGCATGGAAGTCGCGCTGCAGCAGATTGGGAGCCACCTGAGCCCCTTGCTCACTGTGCGTGGTCATCCTACGATGCCGTGGACGGCGCGCGAAGAGTCCTTGCTCGCGCATCAGACGAGCCACTCGTTTGCGGGCACAATGCAGACCCTGTGCACGCAGCTCTGCATGTACCCGTGGACTGCCATACACGCAGCGGTTCTCCTGGAATGCCGTCTTCACTTTTTCAGCAAGCTGTGCATCTTCTCGGCTATGCAGGCTGGGAGCCCGTTGCTGGGTAGTAACCGTGCGCCTTAACACATTGCTATGTCAGGTTTCACTGAAACCCCCTCCGAACCGGACTTATGCGTTTCCGTATATCCGGCTCTCCGATTTTTCCTGAGCATTTTCTTTTTCTCGCTTAATGTTCCTGCGTGCAGTTCATGATGGCATTCGACACAGAGTACCATCGTCTTTCGTCGTCGCTCAATCATCTGGCGTTCCCACGGGGTTTTGCCTTTGAGATTTGCTAATTTGCGTATGTGATGTACTTCTACTTGACTGCCTCGAATCCCGCACCATTCGCATTCATCAGCCAATAGGCGTTTTCCTAGTTCATTCCGGCTTTGGTACATCCACGTCTTGGGGGCAAGATCTAGGGGTCCATAGGTCACCTTTCCCTGTTTCAGTTGTCTGGTAGAGGCAAGGAGTTCGTACTCTTTGATCCCTTTCCCTTCCTTTTCCAGAGAAATGACATAGTGACTCGGTCCTTTTTTCAGGCTTTTGATGACCTTCTTGATTGAGCACTGCCGTTTTCCTGCCAGGGTACAGAAGAAGCTTGTCTGCGTTATCCAGAGAACTCTTCTTGCTGCATCCTTGAGGTTATCTGCGAGCGAGTAATATCCTAAAAATCCTCTCACTTCCGCGTTGTAGGTCATGAGGATTTCTAGTTCACTGAGGTTGAGCAGTTTGCTTCGGTGCTTCCCTTGCCACGTCGTGGTATCTCCGTATTCTTGTGCGAATTTGATGGTTTTATCCGCTGGCATGAGCAGAGTGAGTTGGTATGTTCCCGTGCGCTTCGTTTTGACACCTTGACGGGTGTGTGAGCGCACAATACGGTTTCCTGACCAGCGTTTGATGTCATATCCTAAGAAACGCACTCGCTCCTTTGCGTTGGTGATCAGTGTTTTTTCCGCTGATAATTCGAGTTGTAGCTCATTTCTCAGAAAGACTTCTAGCCAATTCCTTATCGCTTCTGCGTCCGCTTTACTTCCATGAATGCCAACGAGGAAATCATCGGCATAACGTAGATATTGGAGCCGCCTGTAGCCTGGGTCTAGGGGGTCAGTTGCCTCCATGTTCAACTGTTTTTGTTTCAGAGCTTTATGGGTGCTCCAGTCCCCTGTCTTCCTGGCTTTCTGTTTGGCTCTGTAGATGAGGTTCGTGAGGTTGTGATAGGCTCTCGTTTCTTTCCTTTTCTTCCCCTGGTTAAACTCGGCGATTTTCATTGCCATTGCTCGATCAAGCTCGTCAAGGTAGATATTTGAGAGCACAGGACTCAGCGTTCCGCCTTGTGGAACTCCTGAGTATGTCTGATGATATTTCCAATCCTCAGCATAACCGGCTTTCAGGAATTGTCCAATCAAATGCAAAAAACGTTTGTCGGTGATACGTTTGCTCAGTATCCTCAAGAGCGTATCGTGATTGACATTATCGAAATATCCTTTAATGTCTCCCTCTACCCACCATCGTACTCCGTTCATCTCTCGTTTTATCGTTTCAAGGGCGGTATGACAACTCCTTTCAGGTCGAAACCCGTGGGAGTTTTCCGAGAAGGTTGGTTCATAGATGGCTTCCAAGATGAGCTTGAGGACCGTTCCCAGAAGCTTGTCTCGAAATCCGGGTATCCCTAGCGGGCGTTGCTTACCATTGGGTTTGGGGATGTAGACACGACGGACAGGGATGGGTTTGTACCTTGAAGCTTTCAAGTCTGCAATAGCTTCCTGAATAAGCTTCTGTCCTGCTCCGTCGATGGTTTTCCCGTCTATCCCAGGCGTCATATTGCCTTGCTTTGGTGCGATACGCTGATAAGCCAGCAGCCACAAATCGACGTTGTAGAGCTTTTGAAAGAGCTTGTCGAACGTGACCTCTGGTTTCAGGGTCATTTTGCTCAGTGTTGTAAGGATGACGTTTGGATGTTGCACTATGTGCGCCTCTCTTCTTCTTTACAACTTGAAAATCTGCGTCCCTTGGCCCTGTATGCGGCTTTCCCGCATTCCTTGAGCAGGTCGTTGCTCCCCTGCCGACTACTACGGACGCTCCGTCATCTGGTCTGATTTTCAGGCCCGTGAGGCCATAGCGTTTCGCCTCCTTTGGCTTTCCGCTTTCAGGCTCGGATGATCCCCGTTTAGACATCATTCAGATACTCTCGGTTTAGGTGTCCCGTTTGAACCGTTTACCCCTTATTGGGGCCGCGTCTCCTTCGTGGGTACACTTCCTCGGCGCAAAGAGAGGAACTGTGAAGTGAGAGGTGTGGGTGTCACCAGCTTCCCACCCGGCACGCCTTATCCCACTGGGTTCTAGGTTTAAAGCAGTCTAGCTTTCACCATATCGAGATTGCTCTCTTCTTGGCGTCATACTATGGTCCTTACCTGCCTTTCGGAGGCAAGTGAGACGTTGAGCATACTTTCATTCCCACAGAAAGTAGGGGTCGTTCCCCACTGAGATGATGCCCTTTTACGGGCGTAATGCGCCAGGCGTAAAAGCCACTTTCCGAGACACCAAGCCCGGCACATGACGACAATGGGAAATTCCTGTTTGTGTTGTTCGATAAACTGGTATTTCATCTGGATTCCCGTGAAAAGATGCCCACAACTTCGGACAGAATCTCTCTGTTGTGCGATAACTCATGCATTCACAATGCCCTCTTGGCAGGCGGCGGTAAGTGGTAGCGCTTTCTCCATCAGAAGTTCCTTCGCGTACAGAGCCGATCTGCCTTCTGCTACATTGTTCAAGGGAAGGCTCCACAGGCTGCTTCAGCATCCACTGTATGAACTCAACATTGGGAGAAATTCTAGACGAGATTTTTTTAATATATCACGTTCCTGCTGGACTCTTTCCAGTTCCCGTTTGAGGCGGCGGTTTTCTTCCTCTAATGGTGTCTGGTGTCCGCTGCCTGGAAATGCATCTTTGCCATGCTGCCCCAGTTCCTTACGCCATTGATGAATGGACGTGTCGGAGATGCCCAGTTCTCTGGCTATCTGAGCAATGGGTTTCCCTGAAGTTTGGGCGAGCCGCACGGCCTCTTCTTTGAATTCTCGTGTGTAAACTTTTTGGACCTTTGCCATGTTGATCCCCTTCCCGATTTGCTAGAGTATATCTCAGCTTTGGGGACTCTACCAAATTGGGGGAGGCTCACAACCGATTGAGCCGCAAAATACGGGGTGCCACAGCAGAGTTGAGCCATTCCTCACGTAACTGGCCTCTCCCCTGTTTAGGTGATCTACTGGCTTGCAACACATTCTTAATGTAATTGCAAATTCCCCGATTCTGGTGATGTATTTTCACATGTCACACCGTAGACTAGGATCAGAAGTGCTCATGAGAAACAAGCAATACAGGGTAGACTCACGGAAAAACAAAACATGGTACTTGCTGTATGATCGGCTGCCTCAAGCGCTTCATGAGGATAAATCAGGCGAGATAGAACAGCGGGAGAGTATTCCAAGCTGATCGTCTCAATAACGGTTTCTCAAATAAGAGAGAAAGAGTATTACATCTGTGAATAGACAGTATTGGCAGGTGAGAAGAGTCACTCTTCTTGCTCTTGGTGGTTCACTTCTTGCTGATGTGCTCCTGGTATTGGCCGTGTTCTTGTTAGCAACGAACACTCCAACTGCTGCCTCGACCCCTACACCTCTGCAGACTCTCATTGGATTAGAACCATCGCCACATGTATGGCAGCTCACTGTTGATCCGGAAAAATTACTCAAGGGAGATCCCCAGGCGATAAAAGAGGTGAATAAGCAGGTTGAGGTGCATCATGATCTGACGAAACGGAGGGCTGGTTTCGTCCTCGTCTATGGAGGTGCCAGGAGTCAAGAAGAGGCCGAGAAGGCTGAACAAGTGGCTAGCAAGGTTGCGGCCATTCTACAGGAGAGTAGCCAGCACGGTCAATCTGTTTTTACCGGAACAGTATTCTATGTGTTGCCTTTTATCCTGGGGAAGAGCCTGAACACCGTTAAGCTCGATATCTATCTCTCTACACACTGATTACTAGACTTAAGCCTGGCAGGTCTCACCGGGATAACAAGATCCTCTTTTCTCACGCAAGAGGTGCTCAGTTGTAGGGTCACGTCTGGAACTGTGACCTATGAAGAAGAGTAGAAAGGACATATCCTATGCAAGATGGTTTCATGAACGAAGGGTACTTGCGACGCTTGCCCGTCTACTTGCTGTTAGATACCTCATCTTCCATGGCGGGTGATCCTATCACCGCATTGAATGAGGGGCTGGGTATGATTCAACGAGAGTTGATGAATGACCCGCAAGCGGTCGAGACAGTCTATATCAGCGTCATCAGTTTTGCCGAGCACGCCGATCAGTATCCACTCGCCCCCTTAGATGAATTTATGCCACCCATGTTGCAAGCCAATGGACGTACAGCAATGGGCGAGGCATTTGATTTGCTAGCCCGGTCGATTGAAGACGACCTCATTTTGAACACGCCTACCCAACACGGAGATTATCGGCCCCTCGTCTTTCTGTTGACGGATGGTGAGCCCACAGATGACTACCGTACCCCTTTCAGTAGGATTCGGGCCTTACGTGGGAGCCGTCGCCCCACCATCATCGCTCTAGGTTGTGGCAATGCGGTAAACGAGAAGATGCTGCATGAGGTGGCAGACAATGTCTTTCTGATGCAGACGATGGCTCCTCAAACGCTCAAGTCCTTTTTTCAGTGGATTTCCGGGTCGGTTGCGGGGGCGTCGCATGCTGTGGGTGGAGGAGGAACAGAAAGAGCGGCAACGATTGAAGCTCCTACATCTATCTCTGGCATAACGTACAGTCCTTACTAGGCCACCTCGTTTGAATCCGTAGGTGAGTTATGCTTGCCTATCCACTACAAAACGCTGTTGTACTGAACACTTGAAGTTGTCTATGGTTCCAACGGAATCAGTTTCTCGTTCGTGACGGATACTGTTGCTAAATTCGAGTTTCGTAGGGATGTTCTACTTTTTCTCAGCACGAGGAGCGGTCAGCGTTCCCCACTGAGAAGGGAAAACGCCCTATTTTAGTGGTACCTTTCCCCACTTTTTGAATTCGGCAACAGTATCCGTGACGCAGGAGAGGACCAGGAAGTCATGAGGGTTTCACAAGAAGGTGCTGCGGTAATGACCAGGCCGGACAAGACGAGGAGGCTCATCTTTTCTGCAATCTTTATAGGAGATGCTCTTCTGCTCTTCGTCCTGATAATGATCATTGTGACGGGAAAGGGAGGTGTCTTGCAGCCAGCAGGGAACACAATCGCATCGGTGGCATGGCCACTTCGCCTTCTCGTCGCCATACCTGTTGTCGGCCTGAGCATTGCTCTTCGCGCCTGGTCGCTTACGCAATTTCTCCAGCAGCAACTCGCAGGTGAGAGCACCTTCGACAACCAGGAGATCAGTCAGGAAAGGCCGTCCCTGTCATTCCCGCCAACTCAACCAACACCCGACAATGTCGCTCCATCTCAGGAAAACACGAGTAGAGACGGGCCGGTTCCATTCCAGCCGACCGTTGATTATGCGCGGCGACGGCCTACCGTGTATGATCGTGTGCGAGATCCCGAAGATCTGAGTGACCTGGAGGAGCATCCGCATATGCGGCTGTTCCCCGCCAGTGAGGAGCACAACGTACTACGCTATGGTTG
>WNGE01006582.1_pt1 | contig 12893 bp, 17 predicted proteins | sample 5400651 | NCBI WGS metagenome assembly WNGE01 (sample SAMN13153370, study PRJNA577476) | soil metagenome | isolation source: 60 cm soil or saprolite under grassland replicate 2 | place: USA:California | collected 2016-06-15 | reverse complement strand
CAGGGCACCGCGGCGGAGACGCGCATCGTCCAGCTCCACCTCAGCCACGGCATCCAGGCCCGTCGCCTGGCCGAGGGCGGCCGAGCCGACGAGGGCGACGTGGAGGTGCTCGCCCCCTCGGGGCGGCTGGTGGGTGAGGTGAAGGACCGCGAGCGGCTCAGCCTCCACGACACCCTCGCCACGGCCGAGCGGAAGGCTGGCACACACCGCGTGGCCGTCTTCTGGACCAGGCGCAGCGCCACCACCCAGCCGCGATGCGGCGTAGCCGCACTCAGCGCCTGGTCGCGGTCCCAGAACCCTTCTGGCTGGAGCTGGTCGCCCATGGGCCACCCGACGTGACACGAGGCGGTGAGACGCCCGTGGAGTTCACGGGCAACGTCTGAGCGTGCTGGCGGTCGTAGAGGCCGTCACCAAGACCTGCCCGAAGTGCGGCGAGCTGAAGCCACTGGAGGAGTTCTACCGCCGCCGTCGCCGCGTCAGCGACGGAAGGGCATCACACTGCAAGGCGTGCGCGAGCGCGTACGGCAAAGAGCATTACCAGCTCCCCGAAGTGAAGGAACGCAGGCAGGCCCAGAGTCGGGTCCACCAGCAGCTCTGGCGCGCGGCCAACCCTGAGCGGAGCGACGCGAACAGTCGCCGCTGGAGACTAGCCAATCCTGAGAGGGAGCGGCGGCGCCGCCGCTCCGAGCTGCTGAAGCGCCACCACGACATGACGCTTGAGCAGTACGACGCCATGCTCGCCGCTCAGGGGAGCGTATGCGCCAACCCTGGCTGTCGCAGGCCGCCAAACGGCAGGGCGCTGCACGTCGACCACGACCACGCCCACGACTGGGCGCACGACAAGCCAGAGCAAAAGAGCTGTCCACAGTGTTGGCGTGGGCTGCTCTGCCATGGCTGTAACACGGCCGCTGGCAACCTGGCCGACGACCCTGAGCGCGTCGATGCGCTGGCCGCCTACCTCAGGGCGCACCAGAGGCCCGAGCTGGCCGAAGTGACACCTACCAGCCCATTGGGGGAGAACACATGACCCGAGTCACCTGGCGGTACCGCGGCGACCCCGAGCAGCGCTCCGCGAGCCTCCCCTATGGCGAGGTCGCCCAGGCGGTGAACGACCTGGGGCATGCGGACGCCACCGAGATTCGGGTCGACCCCGTACCCGACGTGGGCAACCCGACGTGGGGCGGGGAGCTGTACGTGGTAGCCAGCCTGCACCACGAGGACCCCCAGAGGCACGGCAGCATCGGCGCGCACCTGCACCAGGACTACGGGGCGCCGTGCGGTGAGGAGTTCATCGTCCAGGTCGAGCTGACAGGCAACGACCGACTCAGCGGCCACGTGCCCCAGCACACCCACCACCTGCCGCGGTGCGACGACCCTGAGGGGGGCCTGGCCCTCGTCGGGCGCCAGGATGCCAGGGTGGGCGTCCGATGAGCCTCGCCGACCGCACGCCCGAGGAACTGGTGGCCACCTACGGCGTGTCCCTCGGCTTGGCCACCTATGCGGTGGTAAGCGCCCAGCAGGCCCGCCAGGAACACCTGGCGAGGCTGAGGCGGCTCGACAGGGACGAGAGGTCGGAGTCGGCGCGGCGCGCCCCCGAGGGGGACCTGAGCGCGGCGCTGGCTCCCACCACCTAGGCCCGTCAGGGCCGCGCCTCCCGAGGGCGCCATAGCCGCACCATTCGCCCTGTTCTCGCGGTGCTCGGGACGCCGCGAGAGCGGGGCGAGCCACTTCAGGAGGGACCATGCAGGACCGCTTCAAGGCCATCGAGGCCGAGCTGGTCGAGTTCGCCGAGGCCGCAGGCGAAGGCGAGGCCATGCGCCGCAGCATCGACGGCTGGCGTCGCTACGCGGCCACGCGCAACAAGGCGTACGCCGAGGAAGTCGAGTCGCGCATCAGAGCCAGCTACCCCCGCTACCCGCAGGTGGCCAAGACCAAGGCGGGGCGGCTCCTGCTCGGCGCGGCGCCGTGGCGCATCTACGCCATCCCCGCCCCCGACGTCGTCGCAGGAGTCGCGGCCGACATAGGGCGCGAGATGGAGGGCGCCACCAAGGGTGGCCTGTGGCCCCCCGTGCAGTCGGACGAGGCCCGCCACCTGTTCCGCACCGCGATGTGGCTCATCGTGGACGGCCGCCTTACCGCTGAGGACCGCCAGGACCTGGCTCGCGTGGCGCGTGACATCGAGCACGCCGCTCGCGTCGAGGTCCGCTCACGGCTGCGCAGGACCAAGGTGAGCGTCCAGTGAGCGCCCACGAGGAGCGGAAGCAGCGGGCCATGGAGTTCTACGGGCTGCGCCCGTCGCGGGCGCGCACCTGCGCCAGGAAGGCGGCGGGCCTCCGCTGCCTCCAGGAGGTAGCCGACCTCCGCGACAAGGGCGAGCTGGTGGAATGCCTTTGCACGCATGACGCGCTCGACCACACCGCGCTCTGGCTCGACGAGGCTGGCGGCTACGTGTGGACCACCGAGCCCTACGAGCGCGACGGGGAGACCATCGCCGACCTGATCAGCGAGCTGCACGCCATCGGGCTGGAGGTGAGCGTCAGCGGACGCTCGCTCTGGAACCCTGGCAGCACCCTGCTCATCATGGCCGCCCTGCCCAGCGAGTCGGCACCACCGCACCTGCGCCGCCCTCGGCGCCGCAGCCCAACCCCTGACAAGCCGAACGGCGGCCCGCGCCACCAACGCGAACCGCCGCCCAAGAGAAGGACAACGCCATGTCCCAGACCATCGTACCCGAAGACCGCTACACCGAGTTGCTGGAGGCTGGCTACGCGCCAGCGGACGCCTCCCAGCTCGCCAGAGTGCGCCGCTTCCATGGCCCCTCACCCACCTGGACGGGCGCCAGGCTGGCGAGCAGACGGCCAGAACCAGAGGAGCTGGAGTGGAGCGCCCCGACCGACCAGGAGCGCGCCGAGTCCCGCCGCCAGCAGGCAGAGGCCGCCGTCAGGTGGGCGGAGCGCTGGCGGACCTGGCCTGAGCACGGCGACCGTGAGGCGGCGCTTCAGGCGGCGCTGACGGCCGTGAACGACGACCCGAACGCCAGTAGGTTCGAGTTGGCAAGGGTCGCGGCCAACGCGGCGCGACCACAGCGCAGAGAAGGGAACAGGAGGAGGAGGGCGTGACCGAGAGCACCACGACCAGCGCACGAGCAGCGCAGCCGTAGCACAAGAGGAGGAGTGCATGACCGACGACACAGCCATGGTGTACGTGGTCCCAGCGGCACCAGACACACGGGCCATATTCATCGACTACGACAGGGAAGACGGGGAGACCTGGCACACCACGCCTGTCATCGCGTGGAAGGCCCTGGTGGTCGATGCAGGCTCCAAGTACCCCACCGACCTGTGGGTACCGCTGGTGCAGGAGGGCGCGGGCCTGGTGGACCCCGAGGGGTTCGACAACTTCTTCTGCGTGCTAGAGCCAGGCTATGACCTGAGCGACGACAGCGAGCGGGAAATCCGCCTGCGCATCGCCGAGCGGGACGTTGACGCGCTGGAGGCGCAATTCGCGGCGCCCGCCACTGGGCGGGAGTCGACACCTCAGCGGGAACCGAAGCCTCGGCGCAATTCGCCTCGGCTGGCTAGCAAGCAGCCAGAGCCGAAACTGTCACCTGAAAACGAGCGGGCGCTCATCGAGCACATCCTAAACACCTAATAGCAGCGACGGCCCGTCACCGAAAACGAGCCGCCGCAGAAAGGCCAGACCATGACCGTTGCCAATACGGATTCTGCCACGGGAGACCGCGGAGCCGCAACCGAGCGTGAGGAGCTGCTGCGGGCGCTCACGCTGGCGTTCGGGCGGGGGCACAGCCCCGAGGAGGCGCAGCGCCTGGCCGAGGCGCGGCTACGCGCCTCCGAAACCGAGGAGGCGGCCTACGCCGAGCGCGTCGCTCAGCGACAAAGAGAGATGGCGGCGGCGGCGCCGCCAGAGCTGGTCACGCTGTCCAGGGGACAAGGTGACCGTGTCGCCTACGGCGGAGCCGTACGCGACCTGGAGCGCGGCGCAGATCAGCGCCGCCAGGGCGAGCAGGAGTCGCCCACTCTGCCACCCACAGGCCAGCGGACGCCCCCTCAGGGCGCCAGGCGGCAGCACAGCCAGTCTGCGAGTACGAACGGCGGCAGACGCCAGCATGGCCCCTCCAGGGCCGAGGTGCGCCAGCAGGAGCGGCAGGAGGACGGCCACGTCACGAACGCGGCCCTGGGGGCGGCGCTGAGGCACGTCAGCAGGGAGTTCAAGGACCTCAAGGGTTTGCCACGCGGCAAGGCGCGCGACAAGCGCCAGCGGCAGCTATTCGTGGTCCTGAGCGCGCTCATGACGGCTGCCGACACGGGCAAGGAGTGGGTGGCCCTGCCCGTCGAGAACCTGGGGGAGCGGCTGGGCGTCGATATCCCCAAGACGACGGGCGAGCGGCACCTCGCCGACGTGATGGCCACCCTCGGCTGGGAGGGCAAGCCAGCGAAGCGCATGAAGCGGCCAGACGGCCGCTGGGACCGCTACGCGGCTCGCTACAGGGTCGTCGTCACCACCGCCGCCCAGGGTGAAGTGGGCCATGGTAGTGGGCCATGGCTGACCAGGGGCAATGGGGGTGAAGTGGGCCATGGTGGTGGGCAACACCTCTCCTTCGGAGAGGGAGGCTCCGCCTCTCCGCCTAGGGGCTCCGAGGCTCCGCCTCCTGGCCCTCAAGGGCAAAGGGCAAGGGCAAGCAGCAGCAGCAGCGGCAGCAGCGGCAGCGGCAGCAGCGGCAGCGGCAGCAGCGGCAGTACCGACCCGCAGCGCCCCCTGCGGGGGCGCAAGGGGAGAGGTAGCAGCGCCTCGGGTCCTGATCGTCGACCCTCGGCTAACGCACTCGATGGTCAACAGGATTCACTTCGTGAATCCCGAAATATACGGCCTATACGACCTGGCCAAGATGACTGGTTCTGCTGCACCCAGTGCCCGTATGAGGGCACGGCCAGGGCCAACGCGGGCGGCTACGCCGTCTGCCCCAAGTGCAGGAAAGCCATGGCCTCCAGCCTGGACGGCTGGCGCCACATGGCGCCGCCTGGTACGGCCGCTCCCGCCAGCCTCCGCCGTACCGCGTAACCGAACAGCAGAAGACCCGAGGGCACTGGCTCCTCAACCTGAACCCTCGGGCCTTCCAACCGCAAAGGCAGTCTACCATGCCCGACCAGTCGCGCCCCAGAGGGCGCTCCGAGCCAAGGTGGGATTTGGACTTGTCCCGTGGCGAAGTGAAGGAAGAACTCGTCCGCCGCCTGCTGACCCGCCACGCCGACGCGCTGAGCGTCGAAGTGAAAGGCGACTATGTTGCGCAGCGCACCCACAACCATTACGTCGAATTCGAGGCTCGGGGCCGCCCGAGCGGAATCGACGTGACCGAGGCCGCCTACTGGGCGGTCGCACTCGACGACGGCACCGTCATCCTCGCGCCGACAGACAAGGTTTCGCGCCTGGTCGACGGGGCCATAGAGGATGGTGACGTGTCGTTCATGAATCGCGGAAGCCACCCGACCAAGGGCGCACTCATCCCGCTGTCCCGCCTGGTCGCCTCCGACGACCAGCATTCTACGCGGCGTCACCGCGCCGCCTGACCCGAAACGGAGCAACGATGGGCAACCTTGAACGCGTCTTCCGCCGCATCAACGCGCAGTACGGCCGTGACCTGGCCACCAGCCGCAGACTCGGCGCGCTCAGCACCCGCATGGCCCGCAGCGCCGCCACCAGCGTCTACGGCGCCCCCGCAGCGCCCACGGCGAGACTGCTGGACAGCGGTGCGACGCTGGCGTCCCCAGAGGCGGCTTGGGCCGCGTCGTATGACTCCACCGCCCAGCCGCAGCACCCGAGCGACCTGGCCGCCAGCCAGCTCGTGTCGCTGCTCCAGCAGCGCCTGAACGAGCAGCAGGCGACAGCGCAGCTCCCGCCACTGCTGGCGCAGTACCGCAGGGTCAGGCAGCCTGCGCGGCAGCCGACGCTGACGCTCCCCACTGGGGCGGTGTCGGACAGGCAGGTGAAGCAGCTCGTGGGGGCCGCCAACAACGCCTACTACGAAGCGCAGAATGAGCAACTGGGCAAGACTGGTGGGGCGCTGACGCTCCTGTCGCTGCTGCTGAAGGCCGCGTGAGCGGAGGGCAACGCGGCGGGGCGTAGGCGCTCTGATCAGCCGCTGGTCGCGGCCCCTGGGGCGCCTCTGGGCGCTTCCCGCGCCCCCGCTGGGCGCCTCAGCGCCCCTGGAGGAACTGTAACGGTGCGTTACACCCTCTGAGCAGCGTTGAAGCATACGCAGCGCCAGCCAGCCCCTGCGTGACCTGCGGCGATGGAAACGCCCCGATGGCGGCCATCCTTCAACAGTCGGCCCGTCACCCCTGGTCAGCGGGGGGCCGAAGATGGCAGGGGTCCTCGTCGATATTGGAGCCTCTCGTATACGCCGCGGCGGGCGCGCGCACCCGCCATACCCCCCTATAGGGGGGCTTCGTGCGCGCGTGGCGGCGGCAATTGCGTTGCGATTTCTTGACGCTGTGACCAGGGCATACGCATGTGTCTTAGCCCTCCCCTCGCATGGGCCAGGCCCTATTGACTTGGCCTAATCCCGTGGTCGCATGAGGGCAGGCCGCGCCAATAGGGCGGGCCATAAGCGGGAGGGGAAGGACATGGCCATGAGCATCGCGGGCGCGCAGGCCAACGGCCTGGCCGCTCGGCAGGCCAAGGAGCGCGGAGACGAGGAGTACGCCAGGGCGTGCTTCCGCGCCGTCATCCGTGCGGCCACAGACCTGCAGCGGCGCGGCCAGCGCGAGCGGGCCGCCCTGCTGTGCGCGGCGTTCGAGCGCGGACATGGGGAGAGGGGCCGAGCATGAGCGGCAGCCTGCGACGCGCGGCGGCGGACGAGTGCCTGCGCACGGTCATGGGGGACGCCTACGGGCGGCTCACGCTGCGCGAGGGCGAGGTGCTGGTCAGCGACCTGCTCGCGCTGGATGACGACGAGGGCGTGCGCGACCTGTACGAGTCCGCGCGCATCCTGCGCGACCGCATCGGCGGCGCGCAGAACCTCGGCGGCTACGTGGAGTGCCTGATGGCGAGCGAGGCGCAGTGATGGCCTGGCTCAGGACTCGGTTCGCCCGCTGCTACGCCTGCGGGCGCCTGCTGGCCCTGCACGGGCCTCGGCGCCTGGCGCGCTGCGAGCGCACTCCGCTGGCCATCGCTATGGCTGATCAGGAGGAGGTGAAGCGGACAGCAAGGTAGGCGTCACGCCTGGAGAGGCGCCTCGGCCGAGGTCGACTTAGGTGAGCTAAGGCGACCATGGCTGGGGCGCCTTTGTGTTGCGCCGTGGCCAGGGCGGGTTACGCTGGTGGCGGCTCAGGGAATCGTGCTGCTGCACGACGGCGGCGGCGACCGCTCCGCTACCGTCGAGGCCCTGCCGCGCATCATCGACGGCCTGAAGCGGCGCCACCTCGCCTTCGTCACCCTGTAGCGCTACGCGGGCGCCGGGGTGGGGTCGGCTGGCCGGCCGATCGCCGCGGCGGGGGCCGGGCGGACCAGGGGCAGGCGCATGGTGAAGGTCGACCCGCGGTCCGGCGCGCTGACGGCTTCCACGTCGCCGCCCATCGCCCTGGCCAGCTCGCGGGCGATGTAGAGGCCCAGGCCCGTGCCGCTGGTGGTCATGGTCATCGGGTCCTCCACGCGATGGAACTTGTCGAAGATCCGGTCCAGCTCCTCGCGCGGGATGCCGCGGCCGCGGTCGACCACCGCCGCCATCGCCCAGCCGCGCTCGCGCCACAGCTTGAGCCGGATCGGCACCGGGGGCGTGGAGTACTTGTGTGCGTTCGACAACAGGTTGCCCAGGATCTGGGACAGCCGCAGCGGGTCGGCGCGGACCTCCAGCGGCTCGGCGGGCAACTCGAGCCGCAGCCGGCAGTCGGCCTCGCGCAGGTAGTCGGCGGTCGCGCGCCTGGCCACGTCGACCAGGTCGGAGCGTTCCAGCTGCAGGCCGAGCACCACCGCGTCCTGACCCTCCGAGGAGATCCTGGAGGCGAGCAGCAGGTCCTCGATCAGCCGCGCCATGTGGTCGGTTCGCTCTGCCACGATCCGCAGGATCTCCTGGCGCAGTTCCTCCTTCATGGTCTCGCCCTTGGCGCGCAGCAGCTCGACGTACCCCTTGATGGGGGTGATCGGGGTGCGCAGCTCGTGCGAGACGGTGGCCACGAAGTCGGCTTTGGCCCGCTCCACCTCGCGCAGGCGGGTCACGTCGTGGACGATCACCACGTCGGTGGTCCAGGCGCCTCCCTCGAACTCGAGCGAGTGGTCGCAGCGCAGCCAGCGCCGCGGCGTGCCGTCGCCGCGGATGGAGACCTCGCTGGAGGCGGACGGGTTGTCGGGACCCGCCTCGTGCAGCAACGCCTGCAGCGTTGCCGGCTCGCCGCCGGGGTCGGGACCGGCGAGCAGGTCGTCGTAGGGGCGGCCGAGCGCGGCGGTGGCGGTCACTCCGGTGATCCGCTCCATGGCCCGGTTCCAGAGCCGGACCCTGCCGTCCCTGGAGAGGAGCACGATTCCGTCGCCGCTGAGCCGGATGATCTGCTGGAGGGTGGCCGTGTCCTGGTAGGGACGGGAGCGGTGGGGCGGCGGGGCGAGCGATGTGACCCGACATGCCGCCAGCGCCGCCAACGCCAGCACCGCCAGCGTGGGGAGCAGCACTTCGGTGGTCAACGGTCCTCCCGGACTTGCTACGGTTGCACAGCACGCGCCGAGGGCGGCATGCGTCTGCTTTCTTCTACTGGAGTCAATCGGGAGAACTCGTGAAGACCTTGACCTCGGAAAACGTCTCGGACCTGCGGCGCTATCTGTTGCGATGGCTCCACGGCCGCTCTTAGAATTCGGCAGCCAGAACGGCCAGCGCAAGGCGGCCACGCCGCACCGGTGCGCCAGCTCACGCCAAGGAGCTCCTTCATCCCGATGATGTTCGCCGTTGTCCACCGCCGCCCGAGCTCCCACGGGGCGGCGCACCGCCTCGCTCTGCTCGCCCTGGTCGCCCTGGTGATGGGGGCCGCGATACTGCTCGTCACCGGTGGGCGCGCCAGCGCGCAGTCCAAGAACGCCGAGGTCGACGGCACCGCGGCCCGCACGTGGGAGCCGGCCGACGCCAACGTCGCGGTCGGCGGGACGGTCACCTTCAAGATCAGCGGCGGCGCCCCGCACCCGGTCGAGGCCGGGAAGGCGCCGAACGCCGGGGGCTCGCCCACAGGCGACAACAGCTTCGACACCTCGAAGTGCCAGATCGCCCAGATGAGCACGACGGGCGCCTCCTGCAAGGTCACCTTCGCCAAGGCGGGGACCTACCCGTTCTTCTGCCAGGTCCACTTCGCCTCGGGCATGATCGGCACGATCACCGTCGGCAACGGCGGGACTGGGACCGCGACCACCACCGCGACGACCGGCGCCCCGACGGTCAGCGCGCCGTCGGCCGCCTCCGGGACGACACCGGCCAAGCCTGGCGTCTACTGGCTGGGATACGCGCTGCTGGGCGGCGGCGTCCTACTCGCGGTGGCGGCTGTCTTCGGCTACCTGCGCTTCTACCCGGGGTTCCGCCGGAACCGCTGAGTCCGACCTTCCGGGGACGCCGGGGGTAGCCTGAATCCTGTCAGCGCAAAGTTCCTCACGTCCCTGGAGCAGCCGTGGTCTCGAGCATCCCGTCCCAAGAGATTCCCGAGCTGGTCGACTGGGACCTCGCCGCGCGCGTCGGCAGGCGGGTCGCCGGCGGGGAGAACCTGGCCGCCAGGGCCGCCTGGTCGCGCCAGTTCACCGAGCTGTCGACCGCCGCCGACCGCGCCGTGGCGGAGTTCACGGGCCTTGGAGGCGAGCTGCCGCCGCCGGTGGCCGAGCCGCTGGACCGTGGCGAATGGATCGAGGGCAACCTCACCACGCTCCGCCGGATCCTCCGGCCGCTGGCCGCCAAGGTGGCCACGCGTCGCGCCTGGCGCGCGACCGGCCCCGTGCCATCCGCGGTCCGCTCCAGCACCCGCGTGCTGACCGGCGCCGAGGCCGGGACCCTCCTCGGCTACGTCAGCCAGCGCGTGCTCGGCCAGTACGACCTGCCGGTGCCGACCGCCGACGGCGACGACCATGGCGAGGGCACGGTCTGGTACGTGGTGCCCAATATCGTGCAGACGGAGCGGCGGCACGGGTTCAGACCGGGCGACTTCCGCTTCTGGATCGCCCTGCACGAGACGACCCACCGCCGCCAGTTCCGAGGAGTGCGGTGGCTGCCCGGCCACATCCAGGGCCTGCTCGACAGCTACCTCGGTTCGGTCCAGATCGACGAGGAGGGCCTCAAGCGGGTCGCCCAGCGGGCGCAGGACCTGGTCAAGCGCCTCATGGCCGGCGACAGGGTCGACCTGCTCGACCTGCTGGTCTCGTCCGAGCAGCGGGGCACGCTCCAGCGTGTGCAGGCGACCATGTCCGTCCTCGAGGGCCACGGCGAGTTCGTCATGGACGAGGTCGGCGCCAAGCTGGTCCCCGGGCACGACCGCATGAAGCGGACCCTGCACGAGCGCCGCCAGGCATCGGGACCAGGCACCCGCCTGGTGCAGGAGCTGCTCGGCCTCCGCCAGAAGCTCGACCAGTACAGCCAGGGCGAGGCGTTCGTGCGCCGCCTGTACGAGCGTGGCGGCATGGAGGCGGTCAACCTGGTGTTCGCTTCGCCGGACGCGCTGCCGACCATGGACGAGGTGCGCGACCCCGATCGCTACCTCGCCCGGGCCGAGTAGCGGAGCAGGCTCGGTGGCCCGGGCGCCGGCTGCCCTGCGCCTGGTCGCGGACCGGGCGGCGCGTGCGCTGGCCGCCGCGGGCGTCCCGGGGCGAGGCGACGGCCTGGCCGTGGCGGTCTCCGGCGGAGCCGACTCGCTGGCCCTGCTGCACGCGCTGCGGACGCTGGCCTGGACGCGCGACTGGCGCCTGGAGGTCGTCACCGTCGACCACGGCATGCGCCCGGGCTCGGCGGCCGACGCCGCCTTCGTGGTCGACCACGCCAAGGCCCTGGGGCTGGGCGCGCACCACGTGACCGCCGCCGCCGACCTCGACGCCCACCGTGGCGCGGGCCCTGAGGGGGCCGCCCGCGCCGCCCGCTACCGGGCGCTCGCGGAGAGCGCCGCCGAGGCTGGCTGTCGCTTCGTGGCCACCGGCCACACCATGGACGACCAGGCCGAGACCGTCGTGCTGCAGTTGCTGCGCGGCACCGGTCCCGACGGTCTGGGCGCGATGGCCGTGCGGGACGGCTGGCTGCTGCGGCCATTGCTGGGTGTGCGGCGCTCGGAGACCCGCGCCTGCTGCCGCGCGCTCGACCTGGCCTGGCGCGAGGACCCCAGCAACGCCGACCAGCGGCTGCTGCGCAACGCCGTCCGGCTGCGGGTCCTGCCCCTGCTCGAGGAGTTGCGTCCAGGCTCCACCCGCACCCTTGCCCGCGCCGCCGGGCTGGCCAGGAGCGAGCGCGACTGGCTCGACCCGATCGTCTCCACCGCTCTCGACTCGGTCGTCGGCGGCCAGGCGCCGGCCACACCCGACGCCCCAGCGGCAAAGCGGGCGCCAGCGCGCGGCCAGGCGGCGCTCGGCGCCGCCGCGCTGGCGGACCTCCCGGTGGCGCTCGGGCGCCGGGTGGTCCGGGCCGCCTGCCGCCGCGCGGGCTGTGCCACCCCGGCCGCCGAGACGGTCGACCGGGTCCTCGACCTCGCCAACCCGGCCAGGGACAACCCGGCCAGGGACAACCCGGCCAGGGACAACCCGGCCAGGGACAACCCGTCTGGGAACGGCGCGACGGTGCGTTGGCCAGGCGGCCACGCGCGGCGGGTCGGGGAGGCGGTGGTGCTCGCACAACCGGACGATTGGCCCGATGCGCCGGCGAACCGCGCCAGGCCCGGCGCGCTTCGGTAACCTGGCGGCGCTGGCAGTCGGGACTCGCCCCACAGGAGCGGCAGGGTGTTCGAAGACGACATCGAGTCGGTACTGATCACCGAGGAGCAGGTCCAGGGCAAGGTCCGCGACCTTGCCGCACAGATCTCCAAGGACTACCGGGGCAGGGACGTGCTCCTGGTGGGCGTGCTCAAGGGCGCCTTCATCCTGATGGCGGACCTCGCCAGGGCGCTGACCGTCCCGCACGAGTTCGATTTCATGGCGGTCTCGTCCTACGGGTCGGCGACCCAGACCTCCGGCGTGGTGCGGATCCTGAAGGACCTCGACCGCGAGATCCAGGGCCGGGACGTGCTGATCGTCGAGGACATCATCGACTCGGGCCTGACCCTCAACTACCTTCTCAAGAACCTGCGCAGCCGCCGGCCGGCGACCCTCGAGGTGTGCGCCCTGCTATACAAGCCGGAGCAGCTCAAAGCCGACATCGAGGTGAAGTACGCCGGTTTCGATATCCCCAGCGTATTCGTGGTCGGCTATGGTCTCGACTATGCCGAGAGGTACCGTAACCTGCCCTTCGTCGCCACTCTGAAGCCGGAGGTCTACCGCGGCAGCTGACCCCGTCGGGCCCTCGACGATGAGCCGTTTGACCAGGGAAAATAGGATGCGTGGCCGTTGCCGGCCGGTTTTTGGCGATGTTACGATGACGACCCTGTCCATTCGATCACTGCCCCTGTGTCCCTGCGGGGCACGGAGCCGGAACACCCTTAATCGGCGGCCCGTGCCACTATGGCTAGGGGAGGCAGCGACTGGTGCACCTCTCCGTGGCGGAGCTTGGAAGGGAGGCAGGGGTCCGGGCGATGGCGAGCGCCAGGTCCTGAACCCCGCGTGAAACGATGCCCAATCTGAACCGACTGTTCCGAGGGCCAATGGCGTACCTGCTGTTGATCCTCGTGCTCGTGTTCCTGTTCTTCCGGTTCTTCACCGCGCCCGCTCAGGCCGAGCAGGTCAAC
>WNGE01006581.1_pt1 | contig 12893 bp, 10 predicted proteins | sample 5400651 | NCBI WGS metagenome assembly WNGE01 (sample SAMN13153370, study PRJNA577476) | soil metagenome | isolation source: 60 cm soil or saprolite under grassland replicate 2 | place: USA:California | collected 2016-06-15 | reverse complement strand
CGTTCAACCTCTGATCGTGGCAATAACACGCGACGACCACATTTTTCACAGCGCAGACCAATATCGGCTCCCAGGCGCACAACTTCCCAATCCGAGTTCCCGCATGGATGTTGTTTGCGCATGCGTAATCGGTCGCCTAATTCAAAATTCATTGGTCGTTGTTGCATCGCTGCCCTGTCTTTTTCTACTTGCTATCTGATACGTATAAACCATGTTCAAAGATGTATCGCTCAACAGTTTCTGTTGTCTGGTATTTAATTGGCCTCCCCTGTGCGACCCGTTGGCGCAGGTCTGTAGAGGAAATGCTGAGTAGTGGTGCCTGAACGACGAGCAACCGCTGCATAATACCAGGCAAACGGGCCTCTAATTGTTTATTATACGCGCTCTCGTTTATATCTTCCCTATAGCCAGGACGTGCTACCGCAACCAGATGATCCAACTGAGCCAGAATACCCGTCGGATCGTGCCAGGTGTGAAGCTCCTCCAGGCTGTCCCAGCCGATCACAAAGGAAAGTTGTATATCCATCCCCAATTGTGCACGCAGAATACCCAACGTATCGACCAGGTACGATGGTCCTGATCGATCCATCTCAACAAGCGAGATCGTAAAGCGCGGATTCGAAGCAATCGCTAATTCAAGCATAGCCAGGCGATGATGTGCCGGGGTCGTCACCCGTTTTGGTTTATGTGGTGGCTGCCCGGCAGGAATAAAGATCATCTCAGCAAGATCAAGGGTAGCACATGCCTCTTCCGCGATTACCAGATGCGCATAGTGAATGGGATCAAACGTTCCTCCCATAAGACCAATGTGCCTTCTCTGTGGCCTATAATCTTCCAACGTACTGGCACTCCTTTAAGCAACAGTCTGGTACTGTTACGCTAATCTAATCATATATTCCCTGCAAACTCTTTTACTGCCAGGTCCGCGTTGGGGAAGACGGTATGGAGTGTGTGCATAACATCGGTGACGGTAGATGGCTGTTCTGTAGCGATCCAGAAGCGCAGCGTAAGGGTAACCTTTTTCTCCGTGAAGCTACTGAATACAACGCTCGGTTCTGGTTTATTCAGTACATGTTCGATCTCCTGTACTGTTGCAAGAACCTGTTGTGGTGTCTCAAGCTTTATAAACTCCTCCTCGGGCAGCGTTACATCGACACTTGCACGTCTCTCGCCATAAAAGGAATTGTTTACGACGATTCCTCCGAAGACAAGCGAGTTTGGGACGGTAATCTCTTCACCGCTGACAAGGCGCAGCTTGGTTGCACGTAGTTCTACATTTTCAACTCTGCCAGTATAGGTTCCTGTACTGATGAGTTGCCCTATGTAAAAGGGTCGTTCCACCAGGATATAGAAGCCTGCCACCAGGTCCTTTAGGATATCCTGTATCGCGACGGTTATCAGAACTGTGATAACGCTGATAGCCGCTACAGGGAATTCCAATGGAATGTGCCAGAAAGAGAGAATAAAGAAGACAGTTAATAGGAGGACAGTAATAAAAAAGATACGTCCAATTAAGGTACGAATATTGATGTCTATACGATTCGTTTCCAGGCTGTGCACAGTAAGGTTGCGAATAGTACGTGCAATGCCTAAGCCAAGTGCGATAAAGAGCACTGAACCAGCGATTTGCCACGTGATGGAGGCTATTTGTTGTACCATTGGTTGCGTGGTTATGTTGTTCCATAGTTGAGGGAGTGTATCGATACTCCATAGGTAAATAAGTGGAGATGCTGCGGCTGCTATGATGGGTAATGGTAAGACGACAAGTACTCCTAGTGTCTGCACCAGCCACGCGTCAAGGGCAGTATTCGTTTTCAGGCGGTCCACAAGTCGGCGTCTTAACAGCAGACCGATGACGAGTGCAATGATGAAAATGAGTCCTATAAGGACGATACGTAGTGGTGTAGCTAACATATTTTCTATGACCTGTACATCATAAATAGTGCTGAATGCGAAAATCATTACTAAATTTATAACTCGGCTTTCTAGTGTGTAAAAGGATCGTCGTTTCGTAACTTTGCGCGCATTATATCATATGGAAGCGGCGAATACTGACGTACAAGCTCATTTGGGCTAGTAGCTACCCCCGATTCCACCAGCCCGCAACTTGCTGCGAGTTGTCCTACGACCTGTGCCGGTGTGGCCCCGGCGGTGCGCAACGGCTCAATGCCAGCGCTCTGTGTTCGTTTGGCCAGGCGCTTTCCCTGTTCATCGAGGATGAGGGGCACATGGGCAAAGGTTGGTATGGGAAAGCCTAGCGCTTCAAAGAGCAGGATCTGGCGTGCCGTTGAGGAGAGCAGATCGGCTCCACGTACAACTTGATTGATGTGCATGAGCCCATCATCGACAACGACAGCAAATTGATAGGCGAAGATCCCATCTGAACGGCAGATGATGAAGTCACCTACCGCACGCTGGACATGCTGCATTACAGGGCCTGCTACCAGGTCGTCAAATGTCACGATGCGCTCATCATCGACGCGAAAGCGCAATGCAGGACGCCTACCGCTTGCTTCGTATTCTTTACGCTGTTTCTCCGTGAGATTGCGGCAGGTGCCAGGATAGCGTGGACCATCCTCGGCATCCTGTTGTGGGGCGCTGGCGATGCGCGTTGCCTGGGCAACCTCGGCCCGGCTGCAATAGCAGGGGTAGACCAGATCAGCTTTCTGCAGACGTCGCAGATAATCCTGGTAGATTGCTATGCGTTCGCTCTGAATGTAGGGCGCGTAAGATCCTCCGCAATCGGGACCTTCATCCCAGGCCAGTCCTAACCATTTCAGGTCAGCAAGCATTCTTTGTGTTGCACCCGGACGCACGCGTGGCTGATCGAGATCTTCAACACGTAGCACAAATTGACCATCAGTAGCACGTACAAAGAGCCAGGAAAGTAATGCGGTACGTAAATTTCCCAGGTGTAGATCACCGCTAGGACTGGGTGCATATCGCCCCCGTGTTATTTGTGAAGCCATATCCGATATCATCGCGTACTCAGCCAGTGCCTTGTTTTTTCAATATCTTGCGTATCTCTGGCATATTTTACCTTGCCTCATATGATCAGGTGAGCCACATTAGCGATGCTGCACCGTTCCGACCATGGACATGCTGTCCCTCTATGTTCCCTTGCCTCTGGAAAGACATTGAACTCAGCCAGCAGTTTCACCAGCGTACACAAAGGTAAACCAACAACATTCAGATAGCAGCCATCGATGCGCCCGGTTGGTTGAAACTGCGGATGTTGAATACCATATGCACCTGCCTTGTCCATTGGATCGCCAGTAGCAATATACGCCAGAATCTCTTCTTCGCTGTAAGGACGCATCAAGACCGGCGTATCGCAACTGGCCGCATGCATTTTTAATTCGCCATCGATCATGGTACTGACAACAACGCCCGTGATGACGTGGTGCCAGCGACCGCGCAAGGAAAGCAGCAATGTACGTGCATGTGCTTCATCGCGTGGCTTGCCTAGCACTTCGCCGTCAAGTAGCACGGTAGTGTCTGCCGTAATGACGACGCGATTGGCTGCTTCAGGCAGCGTATGAGTCGCCAGGGCTTTGTGTTCGGCTGTCCATTGAGCCAATCCAACGATAGGACCTTGATAGGTCTCCTGTAAAGCATCCTCGTCAGCAGGCGCAACGGCAACTGTGAAGGGGAGTCCAGGCAGGTTGATAAGCTGCCGTCGCCGGGGCGAGGCAGATGCTAATAACAGTGGATATGTCGTCAAGATGCACGCTCCAGAACCGCTACGGATTCGATATGTGCCGTTTGTGGGAACATGTCGAGTGGTTGTACCGAGCGTAGTCGGTAGATAGGATGAATATGGCAGAGTATGTTGAGGTCTCGTGCCAGCGTTGATGGATCACATGAGACATAGACAATACGCGTCACTGGGTTTTGCACAAGCGCATCCAGCACTACCTGCTGGCAACCTGCACGTGGTGGATCGATCACCAGTCCGTCGACACGCACTGCAAGGTGCGGCAGCATATCCTCCACCTTGCCCTTAAGAATCTCCACGTTGTCCATTGCGCGTAGATTCCATTGCGCGTCCTTAATGGCGCTCGCTGATTCCTCAATGGCAATAACCTTGCTCACGTATCCTGCCAGTAAGCGCGCAAATGTCCCGACACCGCAATAGGCATCAACAATGGTCGTTGCCGCTTCCTCTTGCTGCTCATTCTGTAGCAACCCACGGAGCACCATCTGCGCCATTTTCGCCGCCTGCGCAGTATTCGTCTGGAAGAATGAACTGGGACGAATGCGGAACGTTGCGCCCGACAACACTTCCTCCATTGTCTCGCTATGCAGATCGAGTCCAGCATCGCCAAGTCGCTCAGCGACTTCAGGAGACGGTGTTGGCTGAACCATCATCTGGTTGCTAACCGCGCTGCAGCGTATCAAGACCTGCGGTTGCGCGTTTGTATGCTGGCTAAGCACATTCAGTGCCAGATTAATCTTCTCCTGCGCAATGGGACAATGCGTAAGCGGAAGTACACGATGACTTCCTCGCGCAGTGAGGCCAGGTTGCCCACCCCGATTGACTGAGAAGCGCATATGGTTACGGTAGTGCCATGGGATATCGCAGGGCACGGTATCTAGTAGCGGGGGGTCGCTGAAGCCACCAATATCGTGCAGGAGTTGTTGTACAACTGCCCGTTTCCATAGTAGCTGAGCTTCGTAACGCATATGTTGCAATTGGCAGCCGCCGCAAGTACCAAAGACCGGGCAGGGAGCTTCAACGCGCAATGGAGAAGGCTGATGAATCTCAGTAATCCATGCACGTCGTGGTCGTGGCTTCCATCGGCGTCGGTGTCGGCCTGGACGTGGGGTTGGGGGCGCCTCAACAGCAATGGTAACTTCTTCGCCCGTTAGACCGGCAGGCACGCGCAAAGGGAGAGTATGTAACTCTCCCTTTGCATCCCGCTCCGTAATTTCGACCTGCGCATCACCCTCACGTGTCAGCGGGCCAAGCGTAACGGTGTGATAGGTAATGTTGCGTTCTTGTTGTTCCTCTTTGATCATTTGCGCTTCGGCTTACGTGATTTGTGTTTTTGTTTAAACTGTTGGCGTTCCTGTTTCTGCTCTGTCCGCTTTGCTTCGTAGTACTGGCGTACGACCTGCACGAGTTCATGTTCCTCGTCGATATCTTCGGCCTCGTCCAGATATTCTTTTGCCTGCTTTAGATCGCCTTTGTTGATGAAAAGTAGTGCCATCGCTGCGAGCAGATCGACTGCTTCAGGATTGATCTCCAGACCTTCTTCTAGTGTCGCCTCAGCCTCATCGAATTCGCCGCGGTCAGAGTAGAGTGCAGCCAGTTCAGCGTAGGCACCTGTCTCTGTGGGACTTTCATCAATGCTGCGCTGATAGTTCTGTTCGGCCTCTTCAAGACGACCAAGCTGGCGCTGCATAAAGCCAACGTTGAACCAGATGCCGGGAAAGTCCGGGCTGATCTCTGCCGCGCGCTGATAGTGGCTCAATGCGTTCTCATGTTCGCGGCGATCTTGAGCAAGTTTGCCCAGGCCAGCTTCAGCGAGCGTGGTCTCTTTCGCATCAATGTTTTCTTGCTGCAAGACCTCTTGCAAGAGTCGCTCAGCCTCGTCTAGCTCCTTGTTTTGAGCGAGAAGTGTTTCCGCCAGCAGAATATTGCCCATAGGAGCGCTATCGATGGCAATAGAATCGCGCAGTGTTTTTTCAGCTTCTGCGATGAAGTTCAGTGCGCGATCTTCATCATCATTCGCTTCGTATGACCTGGCAATATTGATTTGAGCTATCGCCAGTTTGCGCAGAGCTTCGCCGCGTTGCTCGGGGAAACGCTCGGCTTGTAGCTCTATGTAAGCTGCTGCCCGTTCGTTTTCCTGAATGGCTGAGGCCTGGTCGTAACCCATTTCATAGAGAGAAGGATCTTCGGGAGACTGAATGATCAGTGCATCGGTATAGTGCATTGCGCGTGTCGTTATCCACATCATCTCCTCGAAGCGTTCTGCCAGTTCCTCGAATTCCAGATCCTCAAGATCCTCCTCCAGATCTTCCTCGTCCTCATCCTCCTCGTCCTCATCTGTCTCCTCCTCCAGATCTTCCTCGTCCTCATCCTCCTCGTCCTCGACTTCTGCTTCCACCAGGTTTAATTGCTCGGCTGCTAGCTCGGCGATCTCTGTCAATTGCCGTTGTAACTCTTCTGGTGGCAGTTGAAGCGCCTCGGACCCGGCATCGATCATACTGTGAATGCGCCACTCATTTTCTTCACGCACAAGCGTATATTTTGTCCAGAACCAGTGACGGCCCGTTGCTTTATAAACAGCTGTTGCGTGCGGTAACTCTTTCAAGTCTTTACTGGCTTCGGCATCCGTCAGGATAAGCGACCAGAAGGCCTCAACCACCTCTGGCTCATTTGTTGTTTTTTCTTTGGAGACTGCAGAGACAACATTTTCCTCCTCCTCCTCTTCCGCTTCGCCACGTTTGTAGGTGATCTCGGATTTTCCTTGTGAAGGATGGACCTGTTCTGCCCAGGCGCTGCGGCGTGCTACCCATTCTTCAAGTTCCAATCCCTCGCGGATAGGACTATCGCTTGCTAATGCGCTATAGGCTGTTTCGTAGTCTCCTTTTAACCAGCTATCCAGGAAAAACGCTACCTGTTCTTCCGGGTCCAGTCCCAGTTCCATTAACTGATCAAAGAGGTCTCTGGCTTCATCAAACGGTAACGCACGTTCCTGGTTACTACTGCTCGTATCATCCTCCGGAGAATTATCTGCTGCATCCAACAATAATTTGCGTATAAGAGGAAGGTTGCGCGTGTAGTCAGAGTGCGGTTTTGTGCCAGACTTTTTATTGACTGCAAGTGCTTCCTCGACCAGGCCCCGACCTTCCGCAAAATTGCACTCGACAAGCTTAATGCCGCCGAGCTGTGCGCGCAGATTCTCCATGCGCCTTTCTATCTGGCGTTTGCTACTGACCTCTGTAAAGAAGTCTTTGACTCCATCATGCCAGAATTCGAGCAAAAAGCCAAATGTGCGCACTTCTTTGAAGTTTTCGCCCTGTTCCCAGAAGAGCATGAGTTGTATTTCACCCGTTGCCCGGCTGTCAGTGTACTGCCCTTTCCAGAATCGCATAGGACCTGTCGAGGTGGCCTCCTCTATGGCTGCGGCTGGTGCGGGAGGTTGAGGTGGGGTCCATTGTGGATAGTATCTGGCTTCCTCCAACCGTATCAGTGACCGCCGCGCCTCTTTACGCGCCTCTTTGAGAGGAGCAAACGTATTGACGGCAAGAAGCACGTTGGCGGCCTCGGTCGTGTTTTCTTTAGAAAGAGCTTTGAGCAAGGCTATCTGGGCACTCTCCGAAAGGCTGGTAATCGGCGTTAGCGCCTCTTCAGCCTGGCCGGGGTCACTGCTGCGTTTAAGGGCAGCGGCGGTCTTCAGATAGTCTGTAAGTTGCTGCTGTACCAGCGCGTTTTCTTCCTGAGAAACAGATATTTGCTTCTTTGGATTATTCCCGTGTTTCTTCTGTGGCATGGTCTTCTCTCCATCCTTCCCTTGCCGCCTGGCATACTAACTATTTCTTCTTCGCTGTTTGTAACTGTTCGCGTACTCTCGTGACGATCTCCAGATCAGGGTTAATGGACTCTGCGTCGGCAAGTTCGCGCTGTGCTGCTCGTTGATCGCCCATTTCAGATAAGACTGAAGCAAGTAGAGCATGCAGCTCCGCTGAGTCGGGATTGGCTCGTACACCCTGTTCCGCTATTGCACGTGCCTGTGGTTTCTCGTTATTGTTCATGTAGATGGCCGTCATTTCAGCATAGGGGCGTATGTCGTTGGGTTCTTGCCGGATAGCGCGTCTATAGGCTTCCAACGCTTCCTGGAAGTGTCCCAACAGACGATGCGCAAAGCCAAGGTTGAACCAGATACTGGCATAGTCGGGATTGAGCGCTGTCACGTGCTGATAATGAGGAATGGCCTCCTCTACACGCTCGCGTCGCATCGCGATATTGCCAAGACCGGCTTCGACGGCTGCCTCTTCCTGCGCATTCAACGGCATCGAGCTGGCAAGGCGGTATTCCGCCTCAGCCTCATCATTACGTCCCTGGCTCAGGAGCATCTCTGCGAGTAGCAAATGACTGACCGCAACGTTATCGACGTTAATGGCTTCGCGCAAACTTTTTTCTGCTATTTCAAGAAACTGCTCCGCACGTGCTTGTAAGCCCCGGCTCATATCATTATATGCCTGTGTCAACTGCGTTGCACCAAGCGTGCGCAATACCTCTCCGCGATTTTCTGGGAAGCGTTGTGCCAGGCGTTCCAGGTAAACAAGGCTGCGCTCTGGATTCCCTGTTGCGATGGAGCGACCGTAGGCGTCTTCACAGATCTGGCGATCAAGCGGCAGACGCACAATGAGGGCGTCGTAGAAATGCAGGAGCTGTGTGAGGCGCCAGGAAAGTTCTTCGATGACTGCCTGTGGCTCGCTGTCACGTTTCTTGAGGGCTTCCTGGATTGCGTCTTCGTACTCTTTGATACGCTTTTGCAGCTCTGCGATGGACAGTCCCTGGAGTGCCGCTCCTTCATCCCTGCTGGACTGGATGTGCCAGGCGTTCTGCTCTCGCACCAGTGTATAGCTGGTCCAGAACCAGTGGCGTCCTGTCTCTTTGTTGACGGCAGTGGCCAGTGGCATATCTTTGAGTGTACCGCTCAACGGCGTCTCGGTCAGTTCAAGTGACCAGCCAACCTCAATCTCTTTACTCGTCCCTCCCCGCATACTGGTAACCGAGGTGGGGAGCCAGAGTGTGCTCTGCGTTCGTTCGCGCTCGTGCACAAAGCCCAGTTCCATACGTGTAGGCTGCGCTTCATCGTACCATGTACGATGTTGTTCGATCCACTCATCGCGCGGTAGTCCATCGCGTATATTACTGCCATTCGTGAGCAGGTCGTAAGCCAGCGCATAGTCACCCATGGCCCACGCGCCGAGAAAATTGATCGCCGTTTCTTGCTCCGTCAGCTCTGGATTGATAAACGTACGACCACTATCTTCACCAATGTCGCTCGCTTCTAGAATGAGACTGTTAATCAGACCCTGGCGGTTGCTGTATTCTTTCGGTGGTGTTGTGCCACGCCATGTGTTGACGGACAACGCCTCTTCAAGTAGTCGTTTGCCTTCTGCCAGCGTACAGGCTGTGAAGGTTGTACTGGTGAGGTTTGCTCGCATTTCATCGATGTGTTCATCGACATGACGTTTGTTGGTTGTCTCTGCAATAAATTCTTTGACGCCCTCTTTCCAGTAGTCAAGTAGAAAGACAAACATACGCGCTTCGCTGTAGTCGTAGCCCTGTTCCCAACTGAGAAGTAGTTGGATCTCACCTTCTTCTCGTGACTGGCTGACGTAGCCCTTCCAGAAGCGCGGCGGATTTGCCACATTTACCTGTACGGCAGGCACATGAACGATTGGCGCTGTCCATTGTGGATAGGTTTTCGTGCCCTCCAGTCGGATAAGCGAGCGGCGAGCCTCTTTACGTACCTCTTTATGCGGACTGAGCGCATTGACTGCTACCAAAATATCAGCCGCATCCGTCTCATTTTCTTTAGAAAGTGCTTTGAGTAAAGCAATCTGAGCGTTCTCCGACAAAGCATTGATATCCGCCAGAGCGTTTTCTACCTGCGCCTGGTTAGTGCTCTGATGTAGATTTTGTGCAATCTGATGATATTCTTCAAGCAGGTGTTGCACCTGGACGTTATCTTCTTGTGAAAGAAGTGGGATTGGTTCTCTTTTGCGTGCCATAGTGTTCTTCTCTTCTCTCCTCGCAACGGCGTCGTCTCGCACGTGATTGTACCACGAAGAACGTGAAGAGTCGAGAAGATAGAGGAGCGATTTCCCTGACATTGCGCAATGTCAGGGAAATCGCTCCTGATAATATGTAACTATTCGGATGCTGCTTCTGATTCCTCGCCGCTACGCGGCTCGCCTGGTTTTGTGTGAGGTGGCGTGGTTGGGGGCCAGGGCCCCCAACCACGCCACCTCACACAAAACACCTTGCGAAGCGCCGCAGGCGCTGAGAGGTCAAGGAAAGACGACCTGCTATAATCCCATTGGTGATGGAGACAGGCGCAATTTCTGTGTTGGCTTGCGGACTTTCGCCACTGAGCGTGCAGGGAACCAATCTGGTGTTCCCTTGTTGCTTATCAGGATAAAGATCGGGTAGGCCGCACAGTAGAAGTACGATGGTAAACTGCGCCATGCGAAGAAGAGTGGCACAACCGCGAACAACATTGCAGCTTCCGGTCGCTCGCGACTGATACGCCAGTACCAGGCTAGCGAGACTATCATCGCTCCGGCTTCGAGTCCTGCATAAACCCACGAGGGGAAGAAAGGCAGTAAGTGGGTGATACTCAGGTTGATAATCCCTACGCCCAATGGGAACATAGGGTCTGCCATCGGAGCCATAATGCCTGCAAGCCATGCGTGGGCATCCCACATGATGAATGGCAGATTGATGGCAAGGCCCAGACCACCTGCAATCAACAGACGATAGATGGCTTCCTTGAAACCATACTGACGATAGACCATGATGGCATAAAAAGGAATGAAGAACCAGGCAGTTTGTTTACTTGCCAATGCCAACCCCAGGAAGATCGACGACGCCCAGCGCTTATCACGTAGGAGCCAGACCATTACAATGAGCAAGGTACTGAAGACATCCAGATTGCCTCCAACGGTTGATGACCACATCGGAATATTTGCCATGCTTAGCAACATCACCCATGGCCGCAATTCGGGCCGCGAAACCTTCCATGCAACTGCAACCAGTACCAGGTAGCTCAACAGATAGAAAGGCAACACATTATAATTTTTGAATAGGGCAAAGGGTACCAGCGTCAGAAACGAGAGCACTGGATAGCTTACTTTTGACTCAAATTCAGGAGCTGTACCAGCTTTCATATCTGTGTCGAGCACGCTCTGTAGCTCGGCTATCGTCGGATATTGCAGCCTATCTGCCAGTTGTCCGGTGCGCAACGGCGTTGTCCAATCGGGCTGAATGGGGAATTTCCGTGCCAGGTCCAGCATGTTCGAATCGACGTAAGGGTTGCGTCCTTCCAGCAGTAATATGGCTGCATTCGTATCAAGGGATGTTCCATCATTCGTGAAGCGTGGTGGCGAGAAGCTCAATACCACGCTCCAACTCAGCACAAAAAATCCGAAGAGAGAGAGTATCAATGTCAGTAGAAGGACGATACGTTGCCATTGTCCGGGTTGATTTTTCTGCTCTGCCTGTATGCCCTTTGAGCGGGAACTTGCCGGGCGCAGCGCCATCCATATTGCGAAGAAACTCCCCAGCATCAGCGCCAGGGGTATCAGCGATCCGAAAGGCATCAAGTAAGGAATATACCAGTTGTGATCAATCTCATTGAGAGCTTGCAAAATGAAGGCAACCGCAATCCAGGCGGCTCTTCGCTGGAGTTCGATGATGGGAAGATTGTCAGGCGACGCATCTTCCGTGAAAAAATAGTGCATCCATCGATAATTAAACCATGTCTTTTTTGTGCCTGATGGAGTGGTCTGCTCAAGTACAGATCGCTGTTCCATATCTCCGTTCGCTTTACTCCACATCATGTCAAGCTCATGTCATTTTTGTGAGCGATGCCTGGATCGTCAGGACAGAGATGTGAGATAGGCGTTTGTTACCTCCCATTGAAGTACCAGCAGATTCTTCCTTGTTTTTGTGGGTACCATCCTTTATGTAAGGATCTTGCTGGTCCGAACTTTAAAACGAAGAGGATAACAATTACGTCACAAATAGCCATATAACAATATGGAAAAAATAAATCTTAATCCAGGGGAAGACGATAATAAAGTTCGCGGTGTTGTAGTTCAAAGCCGAGTGCTTCATAGAGGCGAATAGCTGAATTATTCTTTTCCCACACATGCAGGTCAATCGCTTTCAGTTGATATTCGGTGCATGCGAAATGGATGACGTGTTGCATCAAGCGCTTTGCCAGCCCTTGCCCACGAAAATCCGGGTGTACAACGACGCGTTTCACATAGCCAACTACCTGCATATCTTCAGCCGGTGGAAGCATCAGTTCAACTTTGCCTGCCGCTGTGCCTGCTATTTCTCCGAGGAAAATGAAGGTGTGCTCGTGTGTGGAGGGATCAACAGAGCCGAAGTACTTTTCCATCTCCCTGTGAATATCGCGTGTTGGCGACGTGCTAAAACTATCAAGAAGCTCGATCAGCGCGACATCCTCAGGTGTAGCAAGACGAATCACCAACGCCGTTGTTGGCTGCTCATCAAACATACGTATTCTTCCTAAAAAATACTACCATCACTGATTGTTTTTGCGTGGAAGCATCAAAATCGAAAACATGGCATAGCCTGCACATCCCAGGATAAGCAGAGCATAGACAATGCTTTCGCCATCTTTCACCGGTGCAGTTAAAGTAGAAACGAGCATCGAGATGCCCCACCAGAGAAAGCCGATAAAGACCGCAAACAGCAAAATAGTGCTCGTTAACTTCTGGTTCATTGGTAAATCCTTCAAGTGTTGTGGAAGGTAGTGTTGCCTCCTTAGAATTACTCATAACTATTATAGCATAGTGTTGCTACTGGTCCCCGAATAAATTTCGCTGTAGGGGCGCGATTTATAAGCCCGCAATGCTTCCCAGGCTGATTCAACCGGGCTTATAAATCGCGCCCCTACAGCGAAATTTATTTGTTTTGTCGATTCAGCCTGCCAGCGCTTCCCATACCAACCGGTGAATAGCCGCACGGAAACGCCCCCAATCTCCCCAACTCCCATCAATTTCCTTGCTATATACTGGTCCTCCTACCTGCTCCAGAAACTCAGCTCGCTCTAGCAACTGCTCCGGCTCGATCTCCAGAAACGTCTCTACCTTCTCGTCCTCATCAATAGCGC
>WNGE01006579.1_pt1 | contig 12897 bp, 9 predicted proteins | sample 5400651 | NCBI WGS metagenome assembly WNGE01 (sample SAMN13153370, study PRJNA577476) | soil metagenome | isolation source: 60 cm soil or saprolite under grassland replicate 2 | place: USA:California | collected 2016-06-15 | reverse complement strand
GCCTCGGGGAACGACCCGCCCAACCGTCCAAGGGAGACCCCCAAGTAGCCGAAACTGCGCGGGCTAGAGTACCGATGCGAGGCACAGCGGCGGACTGCCTGGTAGTAGCGACGAAGCCTGGTAATGCGGGTGGAGCGAAGCGGGCAGGTTGTTCGGGTTCGTTCGATGGTCAACCGCCATGATGTGGAAGAGCCGATGAGCGAACCAAAGCCGAAGGACAAGCCGTTCGCAATTTCCAAATGGGTAGTTTGGGAAGCGTACCAGCGGGTCAAGGCTAATGATGGTGCTGCCGGCGTTGATGGCGAATCGATCGAAGCGTTTGAGCGAGACCTGAAAGGGAACCTCTACATGCTCTGGAATCGGCTGTCATCAGGAAGTTACCTTCCGTCGCCGGTACGGGCGGTCGAAATACCAAAGGAGCACGGGCAAGGCAAGGTCAGGGTCCTCGGCGTGCCTGCTGTGGCCGACCGCGTCGCCCAGATGGTCGTGCGCCTGTACCTGGAGCCGAAGGTGGAGCCGTTGTTTCACCCCGACTCGTACGGCTATCGGCCAGGGCGAGCGGCGCTGCAAGCGGTGGGAGTTTGCCGAGAGCGGTGCTGGAGAAGGAACTGGGTGATCGATCTGGACATCCGAGCCTTCTTTGACTCTGTTCCCCACGAACTGGTGCTGCGCGTGGTACGCCGACACACCGACGAGCGATGGATCCTGCTGTACGTGGAGCGCTGGCTGAAGGCCCCGCTCCAGCAGCAGGATGGCACGCTCATGCAGAGAGATCGAGGTACGCCGCAGGGCTCATCGATCTCCCCGTTGCTAGCCAATCTCTTCTTGCATTACACGTTCGACGCATGGATGGAGAAGCACTTTCCGGAAGTGCCGTTCGAACGATATTGCGATGATGCGGTGGTTCACTGCACAACTGAAAAGCAGGCTCTGTTTGTTCGAGACGCCATTGCACGAAGGCTGGCGGACTGTGGTCTGGAGTTGCATCCTGACAAGACGCGCATCGTGTACTGCAAGGATGCGGATCGCCGAGCTACCCATGCCAACGAGGGTCCCACAGAACCTGACCAGCCCCAGCGGTAGGCCGATGAACTCGGGGCCAAAGCGAAGCCGCAGCCGGTAGAGACGAACAGACGCCGAGCGCTCATACCGCGACGGGCTGCTGTGCGGACTGATTGGCCGCCAAGATTTCCCGCAGACGGAACTTCTGCACCTTGCCGCTAGGCGTCGTTGGAAACTCGTCCATGATTTCAAGCCGCTCCGGCCAGAACTGCCGTGTTACTTGCTGCTCGAGCAGGAAAGTTCGCAATTCCCCGAGCGCAAGGGTCTCGCCTGGCTCGAGCACCACACACGCGCAGCCGAATTCACCCAGACGCGAGTCCGGCATGCCGACGAGTGCTACGTTGCTCACTTTCGGATGGCGCAGTAACACGTCCTCGATCTCCTTGACAGGAACATTCTCACCGGTACGGATGATGATGTCCTTGCTCCGACCGGTGATCCGAATGTAGCCGTCGGCATCACGCCGTGCGCGGTCACCAGTATTGAGCCAACCGCCGGCGGTAAAGCATTCTTGCCTGAAATGCCGGCCCTGAACATAGCCCACGAAGCTGCGTGCGCCGCGGGTGGCGGTCCGGTGGTGATCGAGCACCGCCCGTGTGGCCATCCCGTGCGGGCGGTGACGCTGTGCGAGGCATGCGACGAGCCGGTCAGTCCGCGGCAGACCACGGCGCGTTCTCGGGGCTCGCATTGAATCAGGCGACGAGGATCATGGCGCCGACCAGTGCGTCACCGCCGACGTACTGCGAGCGTAGACCCGAGCCGACAGCACTTCGATGAGATCGGACCTGGCGCGGACGTGAGCAGGTCCGTAGTTGATTTGAATGAGGAATTTATCGCCCCGATAACATGTTCCCAATTTTCGAGGATGGCGGAAGATCCCACGGAGCCGCAAGCAAATTGAAGAATCAGGTCCGTTGGGCGACTGGCAGATCCGGAGCGGGTCGGCTGTCGGCCGGAGTGTCTAAAACGTTCGGGCGCACTCCAGTTATCTCGGAGCATGGATCCTTTGTTCCGGGACTGAATTGACGTTTGCGTTAGTACGCACACGCGAATTTAGCGATGGCTGCGACCATCAACCTCTTGTTCTGTTCGCGTTGGCTGTGGAGCCGGAGGAGGTGACGGTCGCGGCCGCGGCGGCTTCGATCAGGTCCACCACCTCTGTTGGATGCGAGACCATCGCCAGGTGACTGGACGCAACCTCCACAGTGGTCGCGCCCATGCGTTTTGCGAACATGCGCTCCGCGTCTGGCGGAATCGCTTCGTCATTGGTGGCTACCAGGTACCACGCCGGGTGTGACTTCCACGCTGGCACCCCCATCACGTCCTCAAACGTGCTCATCGAGAGTCCCTGCTGGACGGCCCAGAGCACTCTGGCCTTGACCGGGTCCACGTCTGCCGCGAAATGGCCGACAAAGTCCTCTTCAGGTAGCCAGGCAAACCCCTGCTCGTCGACGATAAGGTGAGCTAACGCTGCCGTCGGCGGTCCGCCCGCAAGCAAGCTGCCCAATGATTCACCCTCGTCCAGACCGAACGCCGCGACGTACACCAGTGCTGCCACTCCAGCCGAATCGGCGCCCAGCGCAGTCATGATCTGTCCACCGTATGAGTGCCCCACCAGGACCACCGGCCCGCTCTGGCGCCGAAGAACTTGCCGCAGGCGGGCGACATCGTCTGACAGCGACGTCTCCGCAAACTGCGGCGCCGTCACCGTATGGCCGCGCGCCTGGAGCGATTCGATGACCGGGCTCCAGCACGATCCGTCCGCCCACGCGCCGTGGACGAGCACAATATTGGGCTTGTCGCTCACGTGCTGATCTCCCTGGTGCGATCCTCCCTCGCCCAGAGCAATTTCGCTTGAGTCAACTGACTCTATTTCAGAGCGTTGCGCAATTGCGCCCGACCGCTAATTCCAAGTTTGGGGAAGATCCGGTAGAGATGTCCGCCAACGGTCCGGTGCGAGAGAAACAGGCGCTCGCCGATCTCACGGTTCGAAAGCCCGTCCGCGGCGAGTTGTGCGATCTGTAGCTCCTGGGCGGTGAGGCGGTCGCGGGCGTCAGGTGTGTGTTGGCCAATGGTCACCCCTGTCGCTCGGAGCTCCTGTCGTGCACGTTTGCTCCACTGCGTGGCGCCGAGCATGTCGAATACTTCGATGCTCTGGCGCAGCGGCGCCCGCGCATCAGCTGGGCGCCGCCGTCTCCGCAGCCATCGCCCAAACGAGAAAAGCGTCCTCGCTTCCAGGAACGGGTGAGCCTTCAGACTATTGGCGACCGCCGCGACAAAGAGTTGCTCCGCCTCAGCGTCGGCAGCTAACAGTGGCCGTGCGGCGACCAACTCGGCCTGCAGCAATGGCGATCCACTCCGGGCGGCGATATCCTCCAGATCGGCAACGAGGTCGACCAGTTGATCAGCTTGCCCGCTGCCAGCCGCTGCTTCGACCAGGTCGAGTAGCGCAGACCAGCGCATGAACCGATGGAAGGCCGGCTGGGTGTCGTCGAAGACGGGCCACAGGTGACGAAACGCTTCTTCGTGCCGCCCGTCGCCGAGGGCGGCCGCGCCGCGCGCAAGGTGCGCCGTCGCGAGCAGCGAACCACCTTTCATCGATTGGAGTGTCCGCTCGATCTGCGCAACAACGGCCTCGAGATCTTGCTCTGTTCCGCGAAGCGCGGCTACAAGCACGGCAATCAACTCACCGGTGAGCCCGTATTGCGGTTGGCGGGTGTCGCGCGCCAGGCGAGCTCCCTCTGCCGAAGCTGCCGCGGCAACGCCCCACTCGCCAGTGTGCATCGCCGCCCATGCGAGGTGGACCAGTGCCTGAGTCAGCGGACCGAGCCTGACCTGCTCGCGTAGCCCCTCCACCGCGCGCGTGAGGAATCGCGCGCCAACTGCGACGTCTCCCGCCTTTTCGGCGGCGATTCCGACATCCATGAGCGCGATCGGATCGTCAATATCGTGCAGGCGAATGTGAGCCACGCGCTCGCGCACCGATACTCCGGTTTTTTCTGGATCGGCCAGCGCGATAACCGCAAGCACGCGCGGGTCATCATCGGGAATGCCCATACTCATGGCGGCATCCACGAGATACTGGCGCGTCCTGGTCTGGGTTTGCGTCCACCAGCAGCGATGTGCGATTGGCACCAGCGAGCGCAGCGCCATATCCGGGTCGCCGCCACTCCGCATCTGCCCGGCGATGGTGACGAAGGTCCTGGTTGCGCCCGACTCGTACCAGACATTTCCCGTCACCATCTCCCGGAGCCAGGCGAGGCGTGCCGAATGCATCGGGTCGAGGTCCAGCGTCTCGGCCTGCTGGATCAGCCGCCGCACGGCTGCCGCGAGCCCGAGCTCATTGGCAACCTCCGCGGCGGCTATGACTCGGGCGCTCTTCCGGTGCGTATCCGCGGTGAGGGCTGCCGCGCGCTCCAGTGCGGCGCCGGCGACGGTGACCGCGCCGCGCCGCCTCGCCGTACGAGCATGGTCTTCGAGGGCAGTCGCGATCTCCTCATCGGGCCCCCCGGCTGCCATCGCCCGATGCCACAGCCGGCGCTCTGGGTCATCCACGACGGTGGCCAGGGCGGCATAGGTTGCCTGGACTTGTCCGGGTCCAGCGGCCTGCTGAACGGCCGAGCGGATCAGCGGGTGGCGAAAGCGCACGTCGCCCTCGACCACTTCGATGAGCGCAGCGTCCACCGCGGGTTCCAGCACGCCGACGGACATGGGAAGTTTTTGAAGCGACCGCACACAGCGGACGATCTCTTCCAAGGAGACTCGACTGTCGAGCGCGGCCACCAGCAACGCTGCGCAAGTGACTGCCGGCAGATCGTGTAGCCGGGAGGCGAAGGCCTGCTCCAGGCGGACTGTCAGCGTGGTCGGCGCGGGCGCGATACGCTCGTAGTCCCCCGCCGAATTCGTCGCAGTCCGTGCGAGCTCGACCAGCGCCAGCGGATTACCGGCTGCCTCGCTGAGAATGCGGGCGCGCAGGATTGGGTGCAGCTCGGGCGCAGTCTGATCGAGCAGGGTTGCCGCGGCTGAAGCACTCAGCCGCTCAAGGTCGAGGGTGGCGAGGTGTGCACCGTCGAGCGGGGTCGCGTGTCCAGCGCGAACAGCGGCCACCAGAACCACGGGCTCGCTCTCCAGCCTGCGAGCGATGAACGTCAGCGCACCCATGCTGGAGTGGTCAAGCCACTGCGCGTCGTCGACGATCAGGACTATTGGGCCCGCGTCCGCGGCGTCACACACGAGCTGGAAGGCGGCAAGCGCGACGCGAAATGGATCCGGCTCGACTTCTCCGCTCACGCCGAACGCGGCGTCGATCGCTCGTCGCTGCGCTTCAGACAGGTGTTCGGTCAGCCCGATGATGGGATGCAGGAGCTGGTGCAGCCCGGCGAATGCGAGCTCAGCCTCCGATTCGACCCCGACCGTCGAGAGGACACGGCCTCCCCTGCCCCTCAAGCGCTCTCGGGCGCGCTGCAGCAGCGCTGACTTGCCGATCCCCGCTTCGCCGCGGACGATCAGCGCTCCGCCGGCATTGGGAAGGCCATCGATGAGTTCGTCGAGGAGCTCCGACTCGGCCTCGCGTCCGATCAGGTCAGTAACTGCATCTGTCCGAACCGAGGCGCTCACTGACCCAGGATAGGCAATGTTCGCTACCGGTCCGCTGGATGTTGCTTGGCGCGCGTGCCCATTAGCGAGGTGGATGACGGCCTAGCGTGGCTGCATGGAGCTGCGTGACTTCGGTTGCCTCGAGGTACGTCCGCTTCGTCTGGGTTCGGACTTTTGCGACAACGAGACGTATCAGCCGCATCACCGGGCGCTGGCCATGGGCTTGTTTGTATCTATATCCAACACGTCACGGCCCTTATCCCTAGGCGCTAGAGCCCGGCCAACTCGGGTGTTGTGAGGCTGCCGTCGATCAAGACTAAGAGCGAGATCTACGATCCGATCTCACCCCACTGTCGCGACAATTGGAAATGCACGCGCACACATCTCTGACCGTCTCGGTGTGAGAGCTCGTGCTCGTGTCAGCCCCGTTGCATGTGCGAGCGATGGCCCAGCACGCCGGCGCGTCTATCACCGAGGTCGCCGCCCCCGCATGTCGTAATGCTGTCGCAACCGGAGGTGGTGGTTCGCGTCATTCGCTCGGCGGTAGCCTCGCTGAAGCTGTAGCCACCATGTGCGTGCGCACTGCCCCTGCTGGTAGCTGCCGACGCCGGCCGTCACGAGTAACCCAGGACGGCCGGCCGACGCGCGAAGTGTTCTGTCGGCTCCGGCACCAACAGCCCAGCCGTTTCCCCAAGGGGGCTTCCTCCCCGACGGCACACGCTTTCACCTGCGTTTCGTTCGACACCGGCGAACCGATGGGGCTGCCGCCGGTGGACCTGAGCGCCATGAGCAGGCGAGCCCCGAGAAGGCCGACGCAACGTGACGCCGCCAATTGCCAGAGGCGACGCTCGGTTGCTGGGCGCTGGTCGCTCGGCTGCCGTTCGCCTCGACGAGACACCTCGCAGTCCTGACCGGGGAGCCGACATCCGCGCTGGTCCATCGCTGCGCCGCGAGACTTCTGGAGCGGGGTTTGCTGGCCTGGGTCGCGGCGCCGTCGACAAGTGGAGTGTCGATCGCCGCGGCTCCCGTTAGGTGGCTCGCGTTCCGGCCTCGACAGAACTCACCTGGACAGGCCGAGCGAGCGAGCGATATGTTTGACCGCGAGATGGGTGAGCTTCTGGGCTCTATCCACTTCGAGCTGCCGCGATCCGATGGCAAGTTCTGAGATAAGTGTGGGACGGTAGCCTCAGCGTCGCCAGAGACAACGACGGACACACCCCGTGTTTCGATCCCAACGCGCCGAACGGCTGACGAGAAGGCGCATCGAGGGTCCTGAAGTCCACGGTCTCGCGCAGCTGCGACGGGCTAAGCTGGATTGGCGATGCATCGACCAATCAGATCCTGGTGATGACTGCGCGGGACGGGGAAGAGGTCAGACCAATGTGACGTAGCGCAGGTCGCCAGGCACCCGACAGGTTGATACAAGACTCAGCATGGTGTAGTGTTTCCGCCCGGCGGGAGGTCAGACCAATGCAATCTGACGTAGATCCAGAGACGGAGCGTATTTTTGACGCCTTGCGGTCGGGCAGGTTGACTCGGCGGCAGTTCGCTCGCCGACTCGCTGGGCTCGGATTTGCAAGTAGTGCGATCGCCACGTTCCTGGCCGCTTGCGGTCCGAGCGCGCCGGCCGCGCCTGCTGCGGCGCCCACGGCCGCGCCCGCGGCGGCGCCCACGGCCGCGCCCGCGGCGGCGCCTACGGCCGCACCGACCGCGCTGCCCGCCATCCGACCGACGGTGCCCGTGCCGGCGGCGGCGACTTCGGCGCCCGCGGCGGCGGCCGCGCCAGAGGGAGTCCTGGCGTCCGCGGATCCGAGTCCCAAACGAGGCGGCACACTCCGCATCGCATTCGGCGTCACCACTTCGAACTACGATATGCAGCAGGGGGCGAATAACAACGTCCTCTGCCATATGTACAGCACCCTGGTGCGACTCAATCCTGTGGACGGGCTGAAGACGATCGTGCCCGACGCCGCGGAGAGTTTCGTCGTCGCTGCAGACGGACTTTCGTACACCTTTACGCTGCGCAGCGGCGTCCAGTTCCACGATGGATCACCGCTTACCGCCGACGACGTCGTCGCCACGTACAGCCGCATGATTTTCCCGCCGCAGGGCGTGGTGAGTCTGGTCAAGGACCGCTTTGCGGCGGTTAGCAAAATCGAGGCAATCGATCCGCGAACGGTAAAGTTCACGATGAGCGAACCGTCGGCGATTCTCCTGCTGCTGCTGACCGACAGCAGCAGCGGGATTTACTCCAAGAAGACGCTGGAGGCGAACAACAACGACCTGCGCAAAGTGCTCGTTGCGCCGGGCACCGGACCGTTCATGTTCAAGGAGTACAAGGACGGCGAGAAGTGGACGTTGGTCAAGAACCCCAATTACTGGAATAAAGACCTGCCGTATCTTGACGCACTAGAGTTGATTCACGTGGCGGCCTGGTCGGACCGGGGCACCGCCGTGCTGACCAGTCAAGCGGACCTCTCGTGGAACGTGTCGAAAGAAACGTGGGACGAAGGTGCGAAGCGTACAGACGCCATGCGCACCAACCGGGTGACGACCTTCGGCGCGTACCAAGTGATTATTAACGCGCGGCAAAAGCCGTTTGACGATCCGCGGGTGCGGCGTGCTGTTCACCTGGCGCTCAACCGCCAGGGGCTGATCGAGGCATTCAAGACCCAAGAGCAGATCGACCTGTCGCGCTGGGTGCCGCACGGGGGTCAGTTCGCGACGCCACGCGACACGATCGCGACGTTGCCCGGGTATCGCGCGGACAAGACGAAGGACATCGCCGATGCGCGCAAGCTACTTGCTGACGCCGGCTTTCCGAACGGTGTACCGGGGGTCGAGCTCCTGTCCGCGTCGGTCCCACCGCATGCCGAGATCATGGCGCCGGGTATCCAGGACCAGCTCAAGAACGCCCTGGGCATGGAGGTCAACATTCGCGTGGCGGAGAGATCGTTGTTGGTGGAAGACGAAAAGGCTGGTCGGTTTACGCTCGTCCTGGACACACCCGGTGGGCCGAACGCTGACTTTTCGCCGTTTGCAAACACGTATTTCAAGACCGGCGGTTCACAGAATTACGGCGGCTACAGCAACGCTCAATTCGACGCGTTGCTGAAGCAGTCCGACCGCGAGCTGGACACGACCAAGCGTCGCGTGCTGCTTGATCAGATGCAGGATTTGCTCGATCAGGATCCACCGTGGCTGTTCATCGGCTTTACAGACCACCTGCTGATGTGGAACGCCAACGTGCACGGGCTCGCACTTGACAAGCGCGTCCAGAGCGAATGGGGCCGCGTGGAAATCGCCTGGTTGGGCGCCTGACCGCCGGGCGAACGGACCTGCGTGCAACGGTACCTCGTCCGTCGCCTGGTACTTGCGGTGCCGACGATCTTCGGGATCACTGTCCTGATCTTCGTCGCCATGCGCGTCCTGCCCGGAGATCCGCTGGCGGTGATCGCCAATGAAGGCCAGGGCCAATACCGCTTGACGGGCGATGAGCTGGCGGCTGCGCGCGCCAGCCTCGGACTTGACCTACCATTGCCGCAGCAATACTTGAGTTGGATGGCCGACGTCGCGCGAGGCGATCTCGGCCACTCCTTCTGGAATACTGAGCCAATTCGCGACACGGTCGCACGTCGCGGCGCGGTGTCGCTCGAAATCGCCCTGGCGGCGGTCGCCTTGTCCTGGCTGATTGGCGTACCGGCCGGAATTCTCAGCGCCACCCACCGCAACGCGTGGTCCGACTACACGGTGCGCTTGTTCATGACGCTCTTTCTCGCGATCCCAAGCTTTTGGATCGGCCTCAGCGCCGTCCTGGTCCTCGTGCTGGCGTTCTCCTGGCGCCCACCGCTGGTCATCACCGACCTCGTGCAGGACCCGCTCAAAAACTTGCAAATGGTGATCGGACCGGCCATTGCACTGGGCTTGGGCCTGGCGGCTGGGCTGGCGCGTATGACCCGATCAACCATACTGGAAGCGCTGTTCGATGACTACGTGCGAACGGCCCGCTCGAAAGGGCTGCGCGAGCGGGCGGTCGTCGGACGCCACGTCATGCGCAACGCACTGCTGCCGGTGGTAACAACGTCAGGCGCGGCCATGGGTGCGCTCCTTGGCGGAGCGGTGGCCACGGAGACCGCGTTCGGGGTGCCCGGCCTGGGGAGTTACCTGGTGGCAGCGTTGAACGCGCGCGACTGGATGGTGATTCAGAACCTGGTGCTGATCTACGGCACGATCGCTGTCCTGGTCAACATGTTCGTCGACCTCAGCTATGCATGGATCGATCCGCGAATCCGCTACAGCTGATGCGCTTCTTCCGAAGCTCACCCCTGGGCACAGCAGCGGCACTTTTGGTGGTCGTGGCGGTCGTCGTGGCCGCGTTCGCCGGCCAGGTCGCCCCGTATGACCCGCTGCGTAATGACTACACCGCCGCCCGTCAGCCGCCGTCCGCACAGCACTTACTCGGCACGGACAGCCTTGGCCGGGACGTGCTCAGCCGCATCATTTACGGACTACGGATCAGCCTGATCGTCAGCGTTGCCTCCATTGCGCTCGGTGTTTCGTTCGGCGTGGTCTGGGGTGTGACCAGTGGGTACGCGGCCGGCAGGTTCGACTTGCTGAGCCAGCGCTTGATCGAGGTACTGTCGTCGTTTCCAACGCTGATCCTGGCCATGTTGCTGTCGGTGGGACTCGGTCCTGGGCTGGGCACCGTGATTGTGGCGGTCGGCGTCACTCAGGTTCCACTTGCGACGCGCATCACTCGCTCGGTCGTGCTGTCCGTGAAACAGACGCAGTTCGTAGAGGCGGCGCGCTGCCTGGGTGCAACGCCGGCGCGCATCATGGCGCGTCAGATTGCCCCCCAATGCGTGGCGCCGGTGGCGGTCGTCGCCACGCTCAACCTGGGCGCGGCGATTTTTGCCGAAGCGGCGCTGAGCTTCCTGGGAGTTGGTGTGCCACCGCCAACACCCAGCCTGGGTAACATGCTCGGCGGCGTTCTCGCGCAATCGTTTCAGCCCCCGTGGTGGCTGGTCATCTTTCCAGGCACCGCCATAGCGGTGACCGTGTTGGCAGCGAATCTGCTGGGCGACTCCTTGCGCGACTTTCTTGACCCCAAGTTGATTGCGAGGTTGGGCTGAACACGTGGCACGCTTGAAGATCGGTGTGATCGGGTGCGGGGCGATCGCCCAGATACAGCACTTGCCCCATTTGCGCGAACTCGACGCCGAGTTCGAAATCGGCGGACTGGCGGACCTGTCACCGAAGTTGCTCGAAGCGGTGGGGACGGAGTACGGCGTCGCACCGGAACGGCGATTTCTCGATTACCACGACATGCTGCGGATGGACGTCGACGGCGTCATCGTGTGCCCGTCCGTTTCTCACGCGCCGCCGACAATTGCCGCCGCCGAAGCTGGAAAGCACATATTCGTCGAAAAACCGATGTGCACCACCGTGCGCGAAGCCGAAGCGATGGTCGCGGCCGCCGACAAGGCTGGCGTTCTGCTCATGGTTGCCTATATGAAGCGCCACGAGCCCGCCTACCGCTTCGCTCAGGAGCGCGTGCGCGCGATGAGTGACGTGCGATTCATTCAGGTGAACCACTTGCACCCCGACAATAACCTGCACACGTCGGAGTTCAAGGTGCACCGCTTCGACGATTTGCCTCGTGAAGTCCTGGCAGAGTCACGACGACGTGAACGTGCGCTGATTGGAGAGGCGCTGTCGTATGCAGACTCCGCGGCGGTTCCGGAGGGCATCGCGAGGGCCTACAACCTGATTCTGGGCAGCATGATCCACGACATTGGCAACCTCCATGGCATGTTCGGGCCGCCCGCGCGAGTGCTGAGCTCAGAGATCTGGCTCGATGGGCGCGCAGTGAGTACCGTCCTCGATTACGGAAACGAGCGTCGCGCCGTGGCGTCATGGGTGGACCTGCCGGAGCTGTGGGACTTCAAGGAGACTCTTGAGGTGTACGGTTCGCGAGAGCGAGTGCTGGTTTCGTTCCCGACGGGTTTTTCACGCGGGCTGCCGTCGTACGTGACGCTGCACGGGATGGACGCCGATCGCACGCCGTGGCGACGCGAGTACGCGTGGCACGACAATCCGTTCAAGCTCGAGCTGCAGCATTTCGGGGAGTGCATCCGATCTGGCCAGGCCCCGATTACGCCGGGTCGGGAAGCGGTAGCTGACATTCAGTTGGTGGGTGACATTGTGCGGACCTACCTCCAGCATGAGGGCGAAGAGAAGCAGACCGGGAGATAAGGCGCATGGCACTTGAGGTCTTCGACGCGCGGACGGATGTCCGCAATCTCTTCATCACCCCTGAGATCCGATCGCGCATCATGCGCTTCGAGCCGGGCGACGTCAGCCATGGCCACACCCACGACCTCGGTCATGAAATGTTTGTCGTCCTCGCTGGCCGAGCCGAGTTCACGATCGCTGGCGAATCGGCGATTGTTGGTCCTGCGCAGATCTGCGTTGCGCGCGCCGGCGAGTGGCATGAGATTCGGACACTCGCGGATGGACCCATGACGCTCTACCTTTCCGTGACGCCGCACATCGAGCCGACGCACACGCAATGGGACCGTGAGGGTGGTACGCGGCTGCCGTATCGCTACGGAGGCTCCACCCGCGCGGAGCGCCTGGCACGCGGCGCGCCTCTCGAATCGGCAGACACGCTGCTGCAGCGACACCTGGTGGCGAGCGCAGCTTTGGCCGAGGCGGCGCGCGCGAATGCGGCCGCTCAGCACTCAGCGGGAGACAGGTTGCGTCGCGCCCTCGAGACCGGTGACGCGGCGCGGGCAAAGAGCGAGATCGACGACATGTGGGCCACGTTTCGCGAGTTGTACGCAAAGCTCCAGGAGACCGAGCACGCGTGGAATGCGCTCGCGCCCGCGGTCGCAGCTGAGTGAAGTTCAGCCTGCAAGAGCGATGGTAGGTCAGACCTATTGACGAGTTCTAGCCCGAACGGTGTCGTACGTCCACTTCAATCCACCGAAGCATCGCAGCAATGGTCAGACCACTCATTTCGGACCACGGCGAGTCGGTAGTAGGAAGGTGCGCATGAACCCATCCCACCAGGCGTCTGCGAGGGCGCCACTGCGAACGTGGAGGTCAGACCTATTGACGTGATCCGGGGAAGCGGATATGTTGGCCGGGCCTCCGTTGGGCGGACATCGTCACCACTGGTCATACCTCTCCGAAAGAAGCCGTTTGGCAAAAAGGGGGAACACATGGAGTTTGCGA
>WNGE01006578.1_pt1 | contig 12897 bp, 16 predicted proteins | sample 5400651 | NCBI WGS metagenome assembly WNGE01 (sample SAMN13153370, study PRJNA577476) | soil metagenome | isolation source: 60 cm soil or saprolite under grassland replicate 2 | place: USA:California | collected 2016-06-15 | reverse complement strand
CACAAAACCGAGCAGCCCTTAAGCAAATTGAAGAGGTGCTTGCAAAAATATCCGCAGGCCCAGCGTAATTTAGCGGTGAAAGAAAAGCGTCCGCTGGCAGAGCTGACTGCAGTGATGAAACTGGTGAACGACGCCGAGAAGGAGCTCTCTGGCAAAGGCCGCGTGCTCCTCCGTTATTCCGGGACGGAGCCAAAAATTCGGTTGCTTATTGAAGGGCGTGAGCTGGATATGATCGACAAGCAAGCGGACCGAATCGCGGATGCAATTCAAAGCTCCATTGGAGTGGGTTAGCAACATGCTCAAAACACGCCTAATGATATGACCTTGGCACGCGTCATCGAAGCGCTCCTGTTCAGCGCGCAAAAACCGCTTTCGATTCGTGACATTGCCACCGCAATCAAAAGCGCTAAGGATGAAAATACGCCCAACGAGTTCTCACGCGTGCGCGAAGCCGAAGTCGCTGCCGCGCTCGAACAATTGAAGATCGAATACATCGAGCAACAACGCGCCTTTCAACCGATTGAAAAGGCAGAAGGCTGGCAGCTTGCCACCGATCCCCAATATGCTCAATGGGTGCGCGAGCTTTTTCCTGCGCCAAAGCCGGCGCGGTTGAGTGCGCCTGCGCTGGAAACACTGGCAATCATCGCATATCGCCAGCCCATTACGCGGGCTGATGTGGAAGCGGTTCGCGGTGTCAATATCGATGGCGTGCTGCAAACATTAATGGAGCGCGGCTTGGTCAAAATCGGCGGACGCGCCGAAATCCCCGGACGCCCGCTGCTGTATGAAACGACACAGTTTTTCCTCGATCACTTTGGGCTGCGCAACCTCGAGGAATTGCCAAACGTCGAAGAACTGCGCACCCGCCATTTGCCAAAGGCGCAAGCTGTAGCCGGCATCGATGATACCGGCTCACCGGGGTCACCGACCCCGTCTATAACACCGCAAGGTAGGGGCGATTGACCTCAATCGCCCGCGTCACACGTGGTCACATCGGCGCCGGGCGGTTCGGGTGAACCGCCCAGACCTTTTTTTCGTCGACTCATTGGCAATCGATGCGCGTCGCCAATTTTTGCGTTGCTCTTAACCTCAGCATCCGCTGTAGCCGAAATTCGCTCATCAGATTGCGCGCGTGCGGCAACGTATTCCGAGAGCAGACAAGGAGTCTCGATGCTGGTGATGCAAAATGGCCGGACGGTTTTTGAACATTATGCCAATGGAGGATCAGCGCGCGGAAGATGGCCGATCTTCAGTGGAACAAAAAGTTTCTGGGGAATCGCCGCGCTAGCCGCGGTGCATGATGGATTATTTAAGCTCGATGATTTCGTCTCGGATACGATCACTGAATGGAAGAATGATACGCGCAAATCGCAGATCACAATTCGTCAGTTACTGAGCCAGACTGATGGCATTGAAGCCGCTTCGCGTCTTCAGCGTGCATCGATTCGAGACCGAAACACCATGGCAATTGAATTGCCGGCGATTGCTGAACCCGGCGCAGCTTTCATTTATGGTCCGAGTCATATTCAGATTTTTTCCGAGCTGCTGCGCCGGAAATTAAAAGGTCGCAGCACGATCGCATACCTTGAAGGACACGTGGCGGATCGGCTTGGACTCCATCGCCTCAATTACAAAAAGGACAGCCGTGGTAATCCGCTGCCAGCGACGGGTTTTGAATTGACTGCGCGGGAATGGGCGCGATTCGGCGAGCTGGTTCTCGGGAACGGCAATTATCACGGACGGCGAATCGTTCCGGCAGCTTTGTTGCGAGAGGCGTTTGTCGGATCGCAGGCAAATCCGTCCTATGGCCTTACATTCTGGTTAAATCAGCAAGCGCCGACTGGGCGTGAGGCAGACATGGAACGAATGCTAGACCTCCCGTGGCAGAGCGCGCAATGGACAGATCTCTGCATCTGCAAGGACGCGCCAGCCGACGTGGCCGTGGCGCTTGGCTCGGGCTATCAGCGCTTGTTTGTAATTCCGTCGCTCAAGGCAATCATTGTGCGGCAAGGTTCAAACGCAAAATTTTCTGATGCGCACTTTCTACGGCTCCTGCTCGGCCGCATCCAATGATTCATGCCAGGTTTGACTTGCTCGCTCGTCTGGCAAACGATCACGCATTATGAAAAACAATTCCGAGGACGAGCGGGCGCTCATTAAGATCCAGCACGACTGGGCGGACGCTCGTCTGAATCGCGACAGCTCATTTCCAAAGCGGATCGAGGCGGACGACTTCACAGTTGTTTGGTTCGACGGGAGGATCGTCAACAAAGAAGAGGACGTGAAAACCTACGAATCGGACGACGCTATGTTCACGGAATTCAAGATTGATGATCTGAAAGTGCGCTTTTACGGGGATACGGCACTTGTTGTCGGGCAGGGATCCATCAAGGCGCACACAAAAAACGCAGGATCTGAGCGGGCAATACGTGTGGACGGACACGTTTGTAAAAATCCGCGGTGAATGGAAGGGGGTCGCATCCCAAGTGACTCCGGTCTTGGAAAAATAATCACGATTAGCCATAATTCCTTATGAACAAATTCGCACTCGGTTGCGGCGTGTTGCTCGCCATTCTGCTTTTCATCGTCGTCGTTGCTGCGCTTACAATCGGCGGCAGCTATAATCGCCTGGTCCGGTTGCAGCAAGCTGTCGACCAAAGCTGGGCGCAAGTGCAAAATGTCTATCAGCGCCGCGCAGATTTGATTCCGAATCTCGTGAATACAGTGTCGGGCGCAGCCAATTTCGAAAAGTCGACGCTCACCGAAGTAACAAATGCGCGCGCCAGCGTTGGGCGCGTACAACTTGATCCGAACAAGGCGCCGACCGATGCGGCGCAGCTCGAGCAATTTCAAGCCGCTCAGGGACAATTGAGTAATGCTCTCTCCCGACTGTTGGTGGTGGTGGAGCGCTACCCGGAGTTAAAAGCGAACCAGAATTTTCTCAGTTTGCAGGCCCAACTGGAAGGAACCGAAAATCGAATCTCCGTTGAGCGCGGCAACTTCAACAGCACGGTGCAAAACTACAACGTGGCTGTGCGCAGTTTCCCGACAAATTTGATTGCGGGTATGCTTGGTTTTCCCCCGAAACCATTTTTCACCGCGCAACCGGGCGCGGAACGGCCTCCGCCGGTGCAGTTTAATTTTGGCACGCCCGCTCCGGCGCCTGCGGCGACGGTCGCGCCTTGATCCGGCGAAATGATTGTGGATCGATCGCGTAATCGCGGTCTGTAGGCATGCGTGTTCGCACAGCCTTGTTAATTTTTATCGCGCTGCTCGCGATCAACTCGCGAGCCGCCGAAGTGATTCCGCCGAAACCGGATCGTTACTTCAACGATTACGCCGGCGTCGTTTCAAAGGAGGCCGCTTATCGCTTTAACGAGCAACTTGCACGATTCGAGCGGGAAACTTCTGATCAAGTCGTGGTCGCGGTTTTCCCCAAGATGCAGAGCGACTCGGACATTGCGGACTACACGCAGCGCGTAGCACAGGCGTGGGGCATCGGCCAAAAAGAGCGTCGCAACGGTGTGGTTCTGTTCGTATTCAGCCAGGATCGCAAAATGTTTATTCAGGTCGGTTATGGGCTGGAAGGTGCCTTGCCCGACGCTACGGCATTCGACATCACGGAGCGGCGCATCAAGCCATTGTTCCGGAGTGGCAATTATGAGGCTGGCCTCGCGACGGGAATCGACCTGATTTGCAAGGCGATCCGCGGCGAGTACAAGGGATCAGGAAAAACAGTCGCCGAACAGCGAGGTGGCAGCGGCGCTTCTCGACTGTTGCCCTTCCTCATCTTTGTTGTCGTGTTGATCGTTATTTCGCGAGTGATGCGACGACTTGGCGGTTACGGCTATTCATCAGGCCGGGGCGGTCCAATATTTATTCCCACGGGCGGCGGTGGAGGCTGGTCGTCAGGGGGAGGCGGAGGCGGCGGTTTCAGCGGCTTCGGCGGCGGTGGCGGCAGTTTCGGCGGCGGTGGCGCAGGCTCGAGCTGGTAGCAAAATGCGCACTAGAGAATTTCTGAGCAACCTGGAGCACGACCGGATCGTACAAGCGATTCGTGAAGCCGAATCAAAGACTTCGGGCGAGATCCGTGTTTACCTTCAACGCGGCAAACTAAACGCCGATCCGGTAATTGCAGCGCAAAAGAAGTTTCATCAACTTCGTATGCACAAGACGCAGGAGCGTAATGCGGTTTTGATCTTCGTAGCGCCACGCGCGCATAAATTCGCGGTCGTTGGCGACAAGGCGATTCACGAAAAATGCGGCGAGCGATTCTGGCAGTCCATTGTCGAGGGAATGCGGGCACATCTTCAAAACGAGAAGTTCAGTCACGCGCTGGTCGAAGCGATTCAGGAAGTCGGCAAAGTGTTAGCGGCGCATTTTCCAAGCAAACCCAAGTCGGAAAACGAATTGCCCGATCAGATCATTGAAGGGTGATCGGTCGGGATCGTGGCGAGCGACGCGACCGCGGTCGCGCCCTAACACTAAACGGTTGCTTGCAAAAACCCAAAGTTGGCGTTTATTGGGCGTTCCGCCGCGAGTTTTTGAAATTAAGCCGTTGGTCCCTGGGTCTCCGTCGCTGGATGCGAGGCCGCACTCGCCAGGGGGAACCCGGCGATAGAAGGAATTTAGCGATTTAATGATTTAGCGATCTGACGATTTGCTTTCTGCATTCGTTAAGTCTCTCACTCGTTAAATCACTAAGTATTTAAGTATGCCAATCCGTTACGGTCGTTTTGAAATGCCGAAGACCCTCGCGAAAGACGAGGCCACGACAACAGATACCTACGCCAAGTTCACCGCCGAACCGTTTGAAGCGGGTTACGGTCACACTGTTGGGAACTCCCTCCGGCGTGTTCTGCTTTCCTCACTGGAAGGCGCAGCCATCACCGCAGCGAAAATCACAGGCGCGCAGCATGAGTTCGCCACGCTACCCGGCGTGGTCGAGGACGTGACCGACATTGTCCTCAACCTGAAGAAAGTGAAATTCAAAGCGGACGGCCAGGACCACGAGCCAAAAAAACTTTCGCTCTCGGTAAACAAGGAAGGCGAAGTGACCGCTGGCGACATCCAGACTATCCAGGGTTTCGAAGTGTTGAATCCGAAGCAGGTGATCTGCACAGTCGACCGGAAACATAAAGTTGATGTCGAGCTCGATGTGCGCGTCGGGCGAGGCTTTGCCACCGCCGAGGAAAACAAGCGCCCGGATCAGGCCATTGGTCTTATCCCCATCGATTCCATCTTTTCGCCGGTCACCCGCGTAAAGTACGCAGTCGAAAACACCCGGGTCGGTCAGCGCACCGATTACGATAAGCTCATTCTGGAAATCTGGACGGACGGCCGTTTGACGCCGGATGACGCCTTGCTCCAAGCATCTGCGATTCTGCGGCACCACCTCGATATCTTTGTGCACTACAACGAGGAAGTCATCGAATTCGATCAGACACCGGCCGGAGTGAGCGAGGAGAATATCAAGCTGAAGAAGCTGCTCAACATGAGCGTGAACGAAATCGAGCTGAGCGTGCGCGCTGCGAATTGCCTGAACAACGCGAACATCACCACGGTGGGCCAACTTGCCCAAAAAACCGAGGCCGAAATGCTGAAGTATCGAAATTTCGGCAAGAAATCGTTAAACGAAATCAAAGACAAGCTGCAACAACTTGGTTTAAGCCTGGGCATGAAATTCGATCCTGGCCTGGTGGAGCTGCCGATAAGCGGCGATGGCACGGTGCCTGCGGAACCGCTGGCGCCGAGTAAAGGTTGACTTAAGAATTACTTCGCCTTCATGCGACATCAAAAAAAGACGATTAAACTTGGCCGCACGGCTGAGCACCGCAAAGCGCTGCTGGCAAACCAAGTCTGCTCGCTAATCGAACATCAGCGTATTAAGACCACACTGGCGAAGGCAAAGGCAGTTCGACCGCTGGCGGAGCGAATGGTTACGCTCGGGAAAAACGGATCCATTCATGCACGCCGCACCGCGCTGGCCACGTTGCGCCAGAAGAATGCGGTAAGGAAATTGTTTGATGATATCGCGCCAAGATCTGCCGAACGCAACGGTGGTTACACGCGCATCGTAAAGCTTGGGTACCGTAAGAGTGACTCCGCTCCGATGGCGTTCATCGAGTGGGTGGACATCGCAGAGGTCCTTGAGGAAAAGCCGGCAAAAGGGGAGAAGGCGAAAAAGAAAGAAGCTGAACCAAAGCCAAAGCAAACAGAACCACAGCGAACAGAGGCAGAGCGCGCAGAGCCAGAGAAAGAAGAGCCTGTTGCGGAAGAAGAACAATCCGCTGAGGCATCGCCGCCGACGGAGGAGGCCAAGCCGAAAAAGCGGCGCTGGTTTGGCAGGAAATCCGACTCGAAGAAGTAACGTCCGGCGCCCAAGCGTTCGGCTCAGCTGTCCAATACATCCAGGTCCGCCAGGTCCTGAGGTCGACCCACTGCACGCTTGTTCCGAATTAACGCCTCTTTCGCTAAGACAAAAACGGAAATCCCATCAAGTTCTGCCGAGACTTTGGTGGCAAATGCTTCTTCGCTGCTAACGCCGCTAATGCTGGTGAGCAGATCAATTCGAGTAGGAGCACATCCGAGCTGGATCAACTGCTCGGCTTTCAAAAAATCAGACTCCTTGAAGCCAGACGCTGCAAATCCGAACTCATTCAAAATATGAACGAGCATGCGCGCGTTTTCAGGCGTGGATCGCACCAAAATATCAAGATCGCCCGTGTAACGCGGCCGTCCGTGCAAGGCCCAGACTATGGGCACCGACGATGACGTAATCAACGCCGCGGGAGTTTAGTAATTCGAGAAACTCTCTCCAGTCTTTGCTCAGGCCCATGATTAAGGAGCTCCACCAGAATCCGCAGACGTTCGTCACCAATGAGTTTTTTATAAAAATCGCGGTCCGCTTTTTCAGCCTCAGAGAAACTGCGAAATCGTTTTGCCGTCTTTTCCACGACGAGAATATAAGCTTGGCAGCTGCGCTTTCCGAGCGAATTTGATCCAAAGCGATGACTCCAAACCCTTATCTGTTTATCGTTGTTTTCATTGGTGTGGCGTTGGCTTTTCCATTGATGCCGCTCTTCCTGGCGTGGCTGTGGCGACGATTTTTCCAGCCGCCAAAACCGGGCGCGGAAAAAAACGCGATCTACGAGTGCGGGGTCGAATCGATTGGCGAAGCGCACATTCAGTTCCAGTCACAGTACTATCTTTACGCCATCATCTTTTTGATCTTCGACGTCGAGGCGGTGTTTCTCGTGCCCTTTGCCGTCGCGTTTACCGGATTGCCCATGGGCGCGTTCGTCGCCATTCTGATTTTCTTGTTCCTGCTGATCGAGGGTCTTCTCTGGGCGTGGGGCAAGGGTTGTTTGCAATGGGCGCGTTAGCAGCCGGCGGTGGTTAAAAGAGTTAAAAGGGTTACATTATTACAAAGAGCAAAATGCGACATCGTCGCGTTGTAACGGTGTAACCTTTGTAACTCTTGTAACCTTTCACTCCAAATCATGACCGAAATCGACGAAACATTACGCCGCGAGCTGCAACGGCAGGGAGTCTGGGTGACTAAGATGCAGGACCTTTACAACTGGGGCCGCCAGAACTCCATCTGGCCGCTGCAATTCGGCCTAGCCTGTTGCGCCATTGAAATGATCGCCACGGCAGCGTCGCGCTACGACATCGCGCGGTTCGGGGGTGAAGTTTTCCGGCCGTCACCGCGCCAGGCTGATCTGATGATTGTTGCCGGGACAGTAACAAAGAAAATGGCGCCGCAAATTGTGCGACTCTACAACCAGATGGCCGATCCGAAATACGTTATCGCAATGGGCGCATGCGCCATCTCCGGGGGGCCATTTAAACAAGGCTACAATGTGCTCAAAGGAATCGACCGCTACATTCCCGTCGATGTTTACATTCCCGGCTGCCCTCCCCGGCCGGAAGCCCTGCTACATGCGTTCATGGAATTGCAGCGCAAGATCGATGGCCAGAAATTGACAGGCGCAGACAAGGCCGCGCATCTAAATCTGGAAGAGCCGAGCGAATTTCCAGTGCCGGCATTCGGCAGGCATGATCTTGAGCCGCGAGCCAATCCGAATGTTTTTCAACCGCCCGAACTCGAGCGGGTTTAACCGTGGAGTCGCTGGAGCAAATCAGAGCGCGGATCGCGGCCGCGATTCCGGACGCCAAGATCGAAATTGTGCCGAATCCCGGCGCAGTAAATCAGCCGTCACTGTTGATCGACAAAAAAGATGCGCGCGATGTCGCAAGATTTCTGCGTGTGGATCCAGCGCTGCGCTTGGATTCCTGCTCAAATGTTACCGGCGTTGATTGGCTCGATCGGGTGGTGAAGAAAACCGCGAAAGTAAAAACGGTGGTCGACGGCCAAGAGAAAGAAGTCGATCAAACCACCGAGGAAAAAATTCCAGGCTATCTCGAGGCGGTTTATCACCTTTATTCCGTCACCCACAAACACGGGCCAGTGATCATTCGAATGCGAACTGCGGATCGCGGAGATCGCGCGCGGTTGCCATCGCTCACGCCGATTTGGCGCGGCGCGGAGTTCCAAGAGCGCGAAATCTACGACCTCTACGGAATCTGTTTCGAAGGGCATCCGGATTTGCGGCGTATCCTGATGTGGGATGAGTTCGAAGATTACCCGATGCGCAAAGATTATCGGGAGCCGGACGATTACGAATGGGAACCCACGCCGCACGATGATGTCCTGACGAAAGCGAAGCAGCATTATCCGCAGCGGCCGCAGCTTGATGGGGCGGAAAAAATTACAGCCACAGATTTGCACGGATGAAACACGGTTGCCGGAGGGTTCAGGTTTTCGGGGATTCAGGACTGCAAATCCGTGTCGATCTGTGTTCATCCGTCGCTTCCCCGGAATATTGAAATGAACCCGACAGTTGAAACAATCGAGGCGATGGAACGGCCGCCGGTGACAATGGCTCCGCGACTGGATGGCGAGTTGCTCGAAGTATCGATGGGGCCGCAGCATCCTTCGACTCACGGTGTCTTCCGCATGAACGTCGCGCTCGAAGGTGAAGTGGTGCGAAAGTTGAAACCCGTGTTCGGTTACTTGCATCGCAATCACGAAAAGATCGGCGAGAACACCAGCTACCTTGGCTCAATGCCATACACTGATCGGCTCGATTATTTTTGCTCAATGACGAATAACTGGGCCTACGCTCTCAGCGTGGAAAAACTCGTGGGCATCGAAGTTCCCGAGCGAGCTCAGTATCTGCGCATTATTCTGGCCGAGCTGACACGACTTCAAAATCACGCATCGCTGCTGGGGTTTCTGCTCAACGACATGGGCGCGTGGGGCACACCGCTAATGTATGCGTTCCGTGAGCGCGAAAAGATTCTCGACTTATTCGAATCGCTCTCCGGCTCGCGAATGATGTGCGATTACATGCGTTTCGGCGGTTGCCGGTGCGACACACCGCCTGGATGGATGGAACAGGCAAAAAAAATTGTAGATCGTTTTCCACGATTCATCGATGAGCTCGAACAACTGGTCGTTGGAAATGAAGTCGTGATCGGTCGCACACAAAACGTCGGGGTCTTGTCGCCTGAGCTGGCCATCGATGCCGGCATTACCGGCCCAATGTTGCGTGCATGCGGCGTGAATTACGATATTCGCAAAGTAGATGGGTACGGATTCTATCCGCGCTTCAAGTTCCGGATTCCCTTGGGCGAGCACGGCGACACATACGATCGCCTGATGCTTCGCGTGCTCGAAATGCGCGAGAGCTTGTCGATCTTGCAGCAAGCCTTTGCGCAAATTCAGCCGGGACCGATCACGAATCCGAAGGTGAAGATTCGCGCGTTTCGTCCACCTGCAGGCGAAGCGTACGGACGAATTGAAGGTCCGAAGGGTGAGCTCGGTTTTTATTTGATCAGCGATGGCGGACCGAATCCGTATCGCTACCGGGTGCGCCCACCGAGCTTCATCAATCTGACCGTGCTGGAGGATCTCTGCCTCGGTCACACCGTCGCCGACGTGATGGTAATTCTTGGCAGCATCGACATTGTCATGGGAGAAGTAGATCGATGATCGGCACAGGGATACTCAAAGGCATGGCGGTTACCGCCCGAAACTTTGTGGGCAGCTATTTCGACAAGGAGCGGCTGATCACGGTGCAATATCCGGAAGAGCGCAACCCGCTTCCCGAGAACTATCGCAATTTTCCATTTCTTATTTACGACGGCAACGATCCGCAGGCGGGCTTGCGCTGCGTCGCCTGCAAGATTTGCGAGAAGGAGTGCCCGCCGCAATGCATCTACATTATCAAGAGCGAAGACAAGAAGCCCGACTACATGGGCAAACCGCAGTTTTATCCAAAGGTGTTCGACATCGACATCTCGGTGTGCATGAGCTGTCAGATCTGCGTGGAAGTGTGCCCATTCGAGGCAATCAAAATGGACAAGGACTTCGAACTGAGTAAGCGCGAGCGATTCGATGCGCTGCTGGTGCGCAAAGAGGAACTTTCAAAGTCGAACGATTACTATCACAAGATTCACCCAATCGAAGCGGCAGCTGTAGACAAGAATCTCACAGATGCGGCAGCAGCGGCTGAGGCGAAGAAGAAAGCTGCGGCGGAAGCGGCAACGAAAGCCGCAGCAGCAAAGGCAGCGGCAGCAAATACCACTCCGGCGCAACCAACGGCAACGTCGCCCTCGAAACCAGACGCTTAGCCCTGAGTGCGAATACCCGTTTGGCGACTTTGTTGCTGCAAACGCAGCGTCGCATGTCAAAATTTTCTTTGACGCATCTGCGTTTGACGCACGCTAGTTAGCGGTTCGCTCCTGCCGGGAACATCACCTTGTCGGGAGCGGTGTTCAGTGCAGCGAGAAGTTTTTTGATCAATCGAGTTTTAACGCGGCCAGCTTCGCGCGGTGAAACGAGATAGCGGACGATCGCTTCGAGCCAGGTATTCTCGCTGACGCGAAAAATCACGCGCGGATGCTCGCGAACTTCCAATTCATCGACCGGCGTCCGGGCGAGCAAGTCACGAAATGTTTGCACGCGCTCCATCATTTCCTTGCCGAGCTCTTCCTCAGCGATCTTCTGCATCGTGCTGGCGATGAACTCGAGATCGGCGTTGAAAGCGACGTAGAATGTAATCTCGTTCCAAATGTAGGGAAAAAGCGGCCACGAATAATTATAAACGATTTCGTCGAGAACTTTCTCATTCGGAAACTTGATCACCCGCCCGCTCGGATGATCGCCGGAGATGTATTTGCCACCGAATTCCCACAGAGTGGTGTCGAGATACCCAACGTCGATTACGTCGCCGGTGGCGTCAGCGATTTGTATGCGATCACCTACCCTGAAAGGCTGGCGAACGAGGATATAAATCCAGGCGATGAAGCTTTTCATCGGCGTTTGTACAGCGAGGCCGACGATAATCGAGCTGATACCCAGCGCAGCAAGGGCGGTATACCAATTGACGAAAATTATCGATATAACAATGACGGCGATAGCGAGAGCAACGACCAGATGTACAACACGCTGAAGGGTGAAACGAACGGCAGGATCCTCGATGCGACCGAGCGCATAGACTGAAATAGCTCGTGCGATGGCGAGAACGACCACAATCAGCACTGTCCCGCGTACAATTCGCGCAATCAGACCGACAGCTGATTGCGGCAGCGGGATCATCTTTGAGCCGAGGAGAAAGTAGACCGCGACACAACCAGCAAGGACAAGTGCATGTACCAGGAACCAAAATTTATCTCTGCCGCCCGCCTTGACCTTTTCGGAACGTTTTTCGCCGGTGGCCCGCTGCAACTCTTTGCGAATTTCGGGCTTGCGTGAAATTTCTTCCGCCGTCTCAGCCATCATTATTAAAATCGCATTCGGCCAGAAAATGGGTGCAACGAGACTGCGACGTGAGGCGACGGCTGTTTGGAAGCCCCTGAAGCTGCAAGCGGAATCGATTCTCAAATGTGCTGTCGAATACGGATATTGCCGAGCTGCTTGCGCGGGAGGCGGAGTCGCAGAGTGGCATTCTCTCACGGGCGTTTCGACGAGCTGCGCGCAGCGCGTTTTTATGGCCCGAAGAGGTAACTGAGGTTGTAGCGCAGAACCGATCGCTGACCGAACTGCGCGCTATTGGCCCGTTCATCGAGCGACAAATCAGGCGCTGGCTTGATAAGCCTCCGCGACAAAACAACAGACCTCCCGCCGTTCGCCGGGATTTCATTTCGCTTGCTGAAGCGAGAAAGCTGCTAGCTAGGAAACAGGCATGGCCAAAGAACCTGCGCGGCGACTTGCAAATGCATTCTCGCTGGAGTGATGGGTCGGGCACAATTGCCGAAATGGCCAACGCGGCGATCGACAAGTCATATGAATACATTGCGATCACCGATCACTCGAAGGGTTTAAAAATCGCCGGCGGGATCGACGAACGCGAACTGGAGCAACAGGCAGCGGAAATAGCGAAGCTCAATAGGGTGCTTCGAAAATCCGGTAGAAATTTGGCGGTTCTTCGCTCCATCGAGATGAACCTCAACACGCGCGGCGAAGGAGACATGTCTCGTGAGTCATTATCAGCCCTGGATCTCGTTCTGGGTTCGTTTCATTCGTCCTTGCGCATAGCCGAAGATCAAACGGACCGTTATCTTGCAGCACTGCGTAACCCACACATTCAAATCCTCGGTCACCCGCGTGGGCGCATTTATAACTTTCGGCTCGGCTTGAGTGCAGATTGGCCACGCGTTTTTGCGGAAGCTACCAGGCTCGACAAAGCGCTGGAAGTCGATTGCTACCCCGATCGACAGGATTTGAATGTGAAACTACTGAAAATCGCGCGAGAGCACGGAACCCGTATTTCACTCGGCACTGATGCTCATCATCCGTGGCAATTGGAATTCATTGAGCTTGGCCTG
>WNGE01006577.1_pt1 | contig 12899 bp, 10 predicted proteins | sample 5400651 | NCBI WGS metagenome assembly WNGE01 (sample SAMN13153370, study PRJNA577476) | soil metagenome | isolation source: 60 cm soil or saprolite under grassland replicate 2 | place: USA:California | collected 2016-06-15 | reverse complement strand
CGAAAGACAGCTCAGCTCGAAGGACCAAGGTGCGGAACCGCGGTCGTTCCCTCGCAGCTAGGGGAAACGCTGATCGAGGGGGTGGGGAATTACCTGATCGCCGCTGGCCCTCAGGTAGGGAATTCCTTGATCGTCAGCAATGCACAGGGCGTGGCCGGGGTTGCCCTCGGGCTGGTAGCCTTCATCTGGCAGCGCAGATCGGCGAGCTGGGTGGCCCAGCGGTGCCACAGCGAGGCGTTGACCGCGGTGTGGTGCGGGCCGGAGGTGTCGTTGCGGGCCAGGATCCGCACCGCGGTCTGGTTGCCGCCGTTGAGCCGGTGGACCGGCAGGCCGGCGGCGATGTTCCGGGCCTTGGTGACATCCCAGCGGAACGCGAGGAACTGAAAGTATTCGCGGTCGCTCACTTGCCGGCCTCCTAGCTGCTGTTCTGCGGTGGGTCGCCTCCGCGGCGTCCCGCTGGCCGGGCCGGGCCGACGATGGCGGGCAGGCTGGCGCGGCTGACGAAGCTGGCGACCGCCTCGGGCCAGGACAGGTCGTAGTGACCGTTTTCGACGACCCAGTCTGTGCCGTCACGGGTGCCGGCGCGCCAGGTGACATATGGCTCGCCGCCCGGCGGTGCCTGGTGCTGCTGGCAGATCACGATGAACTGGAACGGCAGCTCTCCCGGCCGGGCGGCGGCGGCGATCGCGGCCAGCACGGGGTGGCCGTTGATCTGCTGGGGAACGGGAACGATCGAGGTCATGACAGGCTCCAATGACGGCACAGCAGGACGGCACACGTGCCACAGGCATGCGGGCCGGTTGACCCGGCAGGGCTGATGGCCGCGTTGGCTATGTGCAGGGGGATGACGCCGGTGCACGCCTGCCGCCGGTTTCGGCGTAGGAGGCGGCGACTTCTTCTGGGGTCATCGGCGGCCGGGCCGCGGACGGGGGCAAGCCTGCGGCGAGCGCGTCGCGCAGCAGCAGCGCGAGCGAGTAGCCGGGGTCGGCTTCGAGCGCGCGGGTGATCGCGATGTTGGCGAGGGCGCCGTTGCCGGCTTGCCATGCGGTGAAGGCGAGCAGCGATGCGGGCGCGGGAGTGTAGGAGGGCTCGGCGCGGCGCACCAGGTCGGTCCACAGCCGCAGGTGGGCGTCGGTGTATTCGGGGTCCATCCGTGCCCATGCGTCGTCGCGGACGCGCAGGTCGGTCAGGGTGAGGGCGAGCCAGGCGATCTCGTCGTGGCCGGTGATCTGGTCGCCGCTGCGGTAGGCGCTGATCGCTTGGCTGACCGCCTGCAGCCCGTCGTCGATCACTGGGCGCAGCAACTCCTGCCCTTTGTGCCCGGCGCGACCCGCTTGGGCGATCAGGGTTTGGGCGCGGTGTTCGGCCCGGGCTGTGGCTTGCCGCATGGCGGTTCGCTCGGGGCCGCCGAGCGGGGCGATCGCGGTCTCAAGCGCGGCCCGGCCGGGCAGCGTCACCGTGCCGGCGGCAGTCATCTCGGCGGCCACGGTGCTGGAGGGGATGTCGTAGGGCACCCCCTCGGCCGGGCAGCAGGACGGGTCGTGGCACAGGTACGACCAGTACCGGCCGTCTTCGGCCCGCAGCGCCTCGCGCAGTTCGATCCCGGCTTCGGCCAGGCGTGCGCGCAGCTCCTGCAGGACCGGGGTGACGAGGGCGCCGGAGCCGTAACCGGCGAGGACCGCCATGGTGACGTGCTGGCGGGTGAGCACGGCGGTGGCGTGGGCGGCCATGTCTCGCGCCTGCTCAAGGTCGGGTGGGTCGGGCAGGTCGTAGCGGAAGGTGACATGGATGCGGTCGCGGGGCGGCCGGGCGCCGATCACGACCAGGCTGCGGTCGGGGTGAAAGCCGAGCAGGTAGGGCACCGCCGCCAGCACGTCAGCGGGAGAGCCGACGCGGATCACAGGTGGCGTCGCACCGGCTGGGCTCGGGCGGTCTGCGCCGGTCTCGGCGGCGGGCTTGCTGGGGCGGTCTGCGAACGGGTCGTTGGTGGTCATGGGGGTGTCAGTCCAATCCGGGGAAGGTCAGGCTTGAAGGTCCGGGCATCCGTGCCCGGCGTGTCGGTCAGCCGCAGGCGCGTGCCGCGATGGGTGGACCTGGCGCTGGTGCGCGCCCTTACCGCGCGGGTGTGAAGCCGCGAAGGCCGGGTTAGCGCCCCGATGTCGATACGCTGTGGATCGTGCACTGACGTCGGGCTCAAGGTGGGCGGTGCACGTTTGGCCGAGGCCAGCAGAGCCGTGCTCTGCTTGATGAACCGTGCACTGATGTGGGCCTAAGCCGAAGGCGGGATCGGTGCGGGACTGTCAGACTCCGATCGTGATCGAATTGCGGCAGCCTCGTCGGTTGGGGTTGGTGGTGGCCCCGGAGCCGGGCGAGTCGCTCGCGTCCTGGATCGACCGGCTCGGGGAGGACATGCGGTGCCCGCCGGGTTTGGTAGCTGATGATCTTGGTTTGCGGGTCGTTCCGGGCGCTGTCCAGCGTCCGTTGTCCCTGCTGTTCGGGATCACCGCGACCGATGAGCAAAGGGCGGCGGTTCGGGCGGCCACCGGTGTGAGCGCCGAGGTGTTCGACGGGATGCACCTGTCGGCCTACGACGGCACGGTGCTGGACCTGAGTGACCTGGCCGAGGACAAGGTGAGCGTGCAGCGGGTCTGGTTTCGGGAATGGGCGTTGTTCACGACCAGCCGCGCGTGTCCGGCGTGTTTGGCCGAGTCTGGTGGGGTGTGGATGCTGTGGTGGCGGCTGGCCGCCGCGGCGGTGTGCCCGGTTCACCGGGTGATGCTGAGCAGCCACTGCCCGGGCTGCGGGCTGGAGCTGCGACGCGGTACCGAGCGGAATCAGGGGGTCCCGCCCCGGGAGTTGTTGGTGGAGCCGGCACGGTGCGCGAACCGGACCCGTAATCGCATGTGTGGCTATCGGTTGACCGAGTTGCCGCGGGTACCGGTTGGCGAAGACATCTGCGCCGCTCAGTTGGCGTATCTGGATGCGGCGCAAGGTCGACCGCGGCCGGTCGCCGACTGCCGCGTTGATGCGGCCGAATGGGGCTGGGCGTTTCGGATCGTCTGCGGGCTGGTCCGGTTCGTCGGGCAGAGCATCGAGCTGCCGGCGGTGGTTCCGGCGGCTGCGGCCCAGGCGCTGGTGGAGGATGCGCGGCGCCGCGGTGGCGTGTCGTCGCGTCGGCTGCCCGGCTACCGCACCAAGCCGCGGTCGGCGCTGCTGGCGACGGCGTTGCTGGGGTTCGCCGGACGGGTCCTCGCCGCGGGCAGCGACGATGAACTGGTTGAGGCGATGAGGCCGTTCGGCGCGGCGGTCGTCACGGGGCCGGGAGCCGCGGGGTGCGCGCCGCTGTGGCGGTGGCGGATGCCACCGCTGGTGAACATGGCGGTGCGGGCGGTGTTCCCTGCTCCGATGGCCAGGTGGAGCCGGGTCGGCGGCCATGTGCCGCTGCTCGCTGGGGTTGACCGCTCGGCGTCGCGGACACCTCGACGGCGCAGGACGGCTGCGGCGTCAAGCCAACCGGGTCCGGGCGGTTGCCTGGAGTTCCGGCACCTGCCCCGGTTGGTGGCCGAGGCCGATTACCAGGAGCTGATCGAGCCGTGGCTGCGCACGCCGCCTGGGTGGTCTGGCCGCCGCTATGCTGCGTTGGCCCTCGCCCGGCTCTGTGGCGCGAGGACGTGGCCGCAGGCCGGCCTTGCGCTCGGGTGGGCCGACGGCCGGGCGAGTGCGGTGGCTGAGTACGTGTGCGAGTTCGTTGTCGATCCGGTCGGCTTCTGGCAGGCGGTTACCGCGTTGGCGGGCCGACTGCAGGAGCGCGGACCCATCGATTACGATCGCCGCCGACGATCGTTGTCCACGTTGGTCAGTATCGACGGCTCGGGGTGGCGTCCGGTGTTCGCCGAGTACGGCGGCAAGTTGATGCCGTCCGGGTGTCGGGCGGCGGCGGTTTGGTTGTGGACCATGCTGACCTGCGGTGAGCTCGGCGACGCCCCAGCCTTGGTGGATCCGGGATGGTCGGCGGTCTCGCTGAAGAGCCGCCTGCGAACCTGCCGGAAGCTCTCCGTCTGGTTGCCGGATGCGTTGGCCGACAAGCTGTTGAGGTTCGGCCAGGCGCTGATGGAGTCCATGGGGTTCGGTGATTCGTGAGGACCGCTCTTGACCGGGCCGTGCAGTAGTGGGCCAGCGGGGGAAATCTGTTTACTTAGGGGTCGCCGAGTCCGGCACCGACGGCTACGCCAGACCATTGGCACGCAGTCGCCTACGGCTGTTATGGCTAGCAGGTCTGACCAGGACCGGCATACAAAGCCGGACCGCGGGCTGCAACCACCTGCGGTAGCGGATTGGGCTCCCGCGCATCGCCGCGTTCATCGCGACATGTGAGTATGACAACGAGTCACCATTGTTTCCACGAGGTGTTCTTGGCTCCACCCGACGAAGTCGAAGCGGCTCCACCGGGCCAGCACCAACTTCATCTGGCCCCACCCCGCTGGGGCCGGAACATCTTGCTCCCTGCCTGGCCGAGCACCATTCCTCGGTGCCAAAAGGCAGATCCAGGTGGGGCCAGAACCTCTTCGCAAACGATCTTGGTGGAGCCAAGAGAGGTTCGCCCGGTGGGGCCGGAACAAGTTCGTGGAATCAAGTCACCATATCTACCGGTAGATATGCCGGATGGGACCCCAGCAATCAGCTTGGCTATATTCTTGCCCTATTGTGCTAAGGCTCGACAGGACTGAGGTGTAAGCATGGGCAGCCTCGAAGATCGCGCACGTGCCAAGGTCGCTACCGACCAGGCTGCAGCGGAAGAGCGAGCAAGGCAAGCACGGCAGGTGGCTCACCAAGACGCTGAAAGGGATGCAAGGCAGGCCCAGCTTGAAGAGCCTATCCGCTTGCGGGCGGCTGCGGCGCTCCGTGAGTTCCTCCAACTGGTGCAGAAGTATCACATTCCGCCTTTCGAACTGCGTCGCGCACGGGCGAATCAGCGCACAAAGAGGAGAAATGTCCAGACTCGTATGACATATGAACCTATCGATATGGCCTGGCAGCTAAGTCCAGCTGCGCGTGAATGGGCTCCATCTGGCACCAGCCTGGCAGTCACCGCTGGAGGTAAGATATTTGAGTTCATTTCATGCCGAGATCGCATGGCTGGGAAAAGGCCGCGAGACATCTACCTAATTTTTAATGAATGCGCAAGAGCATTCTATAGAGGGGATTGGTGGGATGGGCGGAACATCGAGGAATCCCTTCGTCTTGATAGTGCCCTTCCGACAAGCTCTTGGGAAGTTGATCTTCTTGGTGGCCTAAGATATCCGCGTACCATCGCCCAAGCGTATGCTGGCAATCTTCGGCCAGGAATGGCAGAAGGAGCAATGAGGGTACCGCCAACAAGCGGAGCAGCATCGGTATCAAAGACGTGGACCGAGCTGATGGTCGAGGCCGCAGCAGTCGCAGTTGTCTCAGGCGCCTACAAACTTCCGCCCGGAGGAGGGGACGGAGACAGCACACTTCGCTCGGAGGAGCCCTCGGTTGTTTGGCGATAGTGCCAGCTCAATAGAATAGTGAAATCGAGCTACCTATTCCATACTTGAGGCGAGACACGCATCAATTGACTTTGCCAATCAATTTCATTCCCCTGATCCTAGCCACCTGCGATGTCAAGGAGGGCCTAGCGACATTGGCAAGCATTCTCGGGTCGGGATGTCAATCTGTTCGCAGGATGCAGCAAGTAAATGCGACGTGAAATACACTTGCTCCTATCGAGTATATTAACTTTCAGCTTTTCGATTATTCTTGTGTGGAGCCGGTCGAAGATCAGGTAGAGCAGGCGGTGCACACAGGTCGGCGCCTAAACAGGGGGCTGATTGCCAGGCTGGAGACGGTCAGCTAAGGCCCCGCCCTAGCCACTGCGCGCGGATCCTCAGATACAATTGCATGATTGACGAGCGTGGTACTGCCTGCTGGTCTGCGTGGCTCCCCGGGCAGCGATCTCGGCTCGTCATTCCGAAGCCGCCGACCACCGACTGCCTTGTGCGAAAAGGCACGGGCCGCCGTCGGGTGTTGGCATCGCTCTTGACAGCCCCGGGGCTCATTTCCTGTGGCACTCAGGAACGTCTAATATCGATAGCCTCTTGGAAAAGGGAGATCAGAGTATCGACCGTGAGCGGCGCAACTGACGCCACCGTATCGAACAGCTCCATCGGGACTGCGAACCTGATATATGCATCCATGCGGAACTTCTCACAATCAATCCCGTGAATATCGTCCGTAAACTCGCTTCTCTTAGGATTGAATGGTCCGAGGCCGCGAAACCTATATACCCGCCAGCCGAGGCGATTACCAATGGGCTCGTAAGCAATATTGGCCGAAAGAAATCCATCTGGCATACGGTGATGCATCCACGGTCTGTGTGGTCGTTCATGATCTGGTAGATACTCATCTTCTTCGATCGTGAAATACTGGTTAGTGATGAAAGTGCAGCCAACGAGGATCTTTAGGTCGTCGCCAGGCAGCCGTTCTGGATCATCGTCTTGTATATAAACTTCAAGTCGAGCTTCAGGTACAGAAAGTTCGCCGAATTTGATGTGTGCGCCTGTGCCGAACGGAGCAGAGGCTGAGTGGACACGGGGATGGACCTTAATCTCAGGCGCGATGTGTTGCAGGTCTTGAGCGGCGTCACTGAGAATCTCGTAAAGTTCGGCCTTAGCTTGCGCGGCTTGCTGGCGGCGTCGGACCGCGGCTTCCTGAGCCGCACTCGCCGTTGCTGCAGAAGACCCGCGATCCTGAGCATAGCGCGCAAGGCTTTCGGCGATGGCTTGTTGAGTGTCGTTAGCACTAAGCGTTGCTCGCTGGAGCCGGTCAAGGACCGCTCGCGCGTCTTGTGGTCGTTCTCCGGGAACCTTGGCGATTAGCCGGGTGATGAGCCCCCTTATTATGGGGTTAGTGGTGGGCACATCTGGTGGTGGCTGAGTAAGATGACCCATCCGGGCAATTTCACGGTCTCCGGGATAGAGTGCATACCCGGCGACAAGCTCGAAGGCAATACAGCCGAGAGCGTAAAGGTCAGATTTCACGGTTGGGGACTTCATCTCCCAAATCTCGGGCGCCATGTATTGGTGGGAGCCCCAGCCTATGAAGGTCAGATCCTGGGTTCCGATCTCCTGATCCCGGGCAATGCCAAAGTCCGCCAGCTTCCAGCGGCGCTGATGGCGAAGCACGTTCGCAGGCTTCAAGTCCCGGTGAATGATCCCGATCGCGTGAAGTTGCTGGAGACCGGACGCGATGTCCTTCATCACGGAGGTGACGGTCGAATCATCCATAGGCATCGCAGCTTCTGCGAGCGTCCCATCCGCACGAGGCACCACCAAGAGCAGTGCCTTGTCCGTCTCAGCAACATCTATGACCGGCAGCAGCATGTCGCCACCGCTATCAGTTACCTGTCGGCCGATTTCAACCTCACGCCGTAGGAGGCGATCGCCGATCACGTCATGCAGGCGCTCCTTCTGGACAACTTTGACGGCCACCGGTGTTTCATCGGAGCCCTCGCCAGCATAGACCGTGCCGAAGAACCCCGCACCAAGCCGCCGATCCGTCCAGTATCGCCACGTTGCTCCCGACTGTCCGGTGAAGCAGACCTCGGTCATTTGCCGGCCCTCCCCCGGTGTGCACTAGTAGTCCACCCCATGCCCACGTCGCATAGCTGCATTTGGACGCAGATGCCTCGCTAATGCATCAAATCTATTTACCACTTCACACCCAAACAAAGGATGGATATCATTGGAACTCCTGTTTCAGAGATTCGTCGGCAAAGTCCAAGCATTTCCCAACGCAAAACGGAATAATCAGAATTCACCCAATGGCTAAAAACAGGCCTTAGCCACTTGTCATCGAGAATCGCAGCGCAGACGGAGTCTCCCTCAATGAGGGTTAGCAGCCAAAGCTTCTTTCCCGGACCCTCTATCACCCGCGCGACGCTCTCTTGCTTGGCACGGTCCGCTTCTAGCGTCTCATAGATACCATGGTGTCTTTGCAGTCCGGCGCGGTGCAAATCCTCGAACATTCCCGGTCGAGATACAAACCCGGTTCCAACAGAGCTGATATATCGCCCTGGCTTCGCGTGGTGGAGGCCATAGATCAAACTTTGGGACTCCAATGCGGCACGCAAAACGAGTACTTGAGCGACTGGATCATGGAGGGTCCAAGTCACACTTGCCTCAGAGGAAACATCCGCTCCGATCTTAATGACAGGCGCCTCGACGCTTCCCGCCTTGGCTGCGGCTCTGGTGAAAGACTCGATCGCCCCGACTTGACCGATAAAACCTTCGCGCACACGCGTCTCATTGAGGTAGAGGGTCTCCACCGGCCGCCCGACGAAGCGGAGCCTGCTGAGCAGCTCCGCCACCGACTCCGCCACTGCACCCTCCTCCATCAACACTATGAGCGCGTCAGCATGGACAGGATAAGGGCGCCGCCGCATGCTCGGCCGGACTCGTGCGGCACCCGCTTGCATACCTTGGCGGACTCCTTCGCCACGTCAATGGCGCAGACCCGCCCGATTACCTGTTCATGTCCTCGTCGGGGATCTCCTCGACGCCATACAGCACCACCAGAACCACCTCCTTAACTCATACTCTCATCGGCAGAAGCGGACGTCCCGCCTAGTCGATGCTTGCGCCGCCGCCGCTTACTGATCCTCGTGATCGGCGTGGACGAGCTCATCGACTTCGTCGAGTCTGCCAATCGGCCAACGGAGCGCTCGCGCTTGCTCCGTGACGCCGCGCTGGTTAGCCGCTGAGCGGCATCAGCCCGGCGTCACGAGATCCGCTGGGCTGGCCCAGCGGGGAAGGGTCTCTTTCGCCCGGACCGTTGCGTTCGCGCTGGGAGCGGCAGTGTGAGGGCTCCGATGGACAAGCGACTGCTGCAACTGAAGGCGGAATTAGACGATCACGCCCGGGTCGCGCGCTACCTCGGGCTGGATTTCCAGCGCCCTATCCGGTCGCTCGCGGATGGCTACCCGGAAAACGCGATCGCCCTGGTCGGGAAGATCACCGAACGGCTGCTCAAGCAGTTATGGATCCACCACAGCGCGCCCGGCACCCCGGTCGGGAAAACGTTGCGGGATCTCATCAGCGGATGCCGGCCCTACATCCGCAGCCATCGGGTGCTGGAGGCCCTGCAGGATATCCAGCGGCTGCGGAACCGCTCCGCGCACGATGGCTACCCGGTCGCCGACGAGGACGGGCTGACCGCGATCCGGCGGCTGCTGGACGTGCTGGCGTGGTACACCAGCACGGGCAGCGGGGCGCTCAGCCGGCACGCGCCCCGGCTCGCCCCCGCGGTGGCGGCGAAGGCGGAGTTCCTGGCTGGGCTGTATGTGACCCTGGACTTCCGGCTGGCCAAACGCGCCGAGCTGTCGTCGCACGCCGTGTACCTGCGGTTCGTCCGCCAGCGCGGGCTTCGCAGCGAGCACGTGGAGTTGCTGCTCAGCAAGGACACAAGTGACGCGGCCCGGATCCTGGCGGGTGCGGGCCGGCGGCTGCTGCAGACTGGGGTTCCCCAGCTCACCCGCATTCTTGTGGTGGAGGACGGCGGTGAGCCGCCGTCTGTGTTGCGCGATGACTGGCAGGTGGTGGCCCACGACCGGTTCATGGACGCCTTTGTGGATCTGGACCGTCATATCGCCGATGTGGCGGCACGCTATCCGCGGCTGGACGCACCGGCCGTGCCGATCGGGGGTGACCTGCTCACCGTTGACGACCAGTCCGGGGAGATGGAGGTCTGCTCGGCCGGGGACGCCAGGATTCTGGTCGGGCAGGTGGCCGGGGGCGGCGGCAACCTGCTCATCGTGGGCGGGCCCGGCACCGGCAAGACGACCCTGCTCAAGCAGCTGGCCGCCACCGGGGCGGGCAGCGGTGCCCGGCGGTACCGGTTCTTTTTCGACTTGAGCCTCAAGGACCGCCAGGAGTCGTTCGCCGGTTTTGTCACCCGCAGCCTGGCACCGTACATGCACCTCGAGGCCGCGTATGTGTTCCCGGCGTTTTGCTACTTCACCCGGGCGGGGTCGGTGCTGTGCGCGCTGGACGGGTTCGACGAGGCCGTGCCCGAGATGACGCTGGCAGGACTGCTGGCGGTGTTTAGCGAGGTCGCGCAGGTGTTGTCGGCGGAGTCGGCGGTGGTGATGACCTCGCGGGTCTCGTTCCTGGAGGACTCCCCGCAGGTTCGGCGGCTGCTGGACGGCACCAGCCTGATGTCGGAAAAGCTCGCGCAGCAGCTGTACGCACAGGGAGTCGACCCGCTGCGCGTGCCCCGGTTTTCGGTGCTGCGCCTTCGCGATGACCCGGCCGGAGGGTCGCTGCTGACACAGCAGCTACGGCGCCGGGCCACGTCGGCCGAAGTGGCAGCCCCGGCGGGCCGCAGCAGCCACCGGGGACAAGTTGCCAACACCAGTGATCTTGCGGAGCTGCTGTGGTGGCACATCACACAGGTCGTGGAGCCCTGGCTGCTGCCCCAGGTGGTTAAGTACTTCGGGCTGGCTTTTGTGCGCGGCGTGACGGTCTTCACCCTGGTCGACCTCGTCAACGCGCTCGGCATCGGGGTGTTCAGCGGCGGGCGTGTCGACCCGGCCAGCTTCCGGCTCCGGGAGCTGTTCCGGGTCGCCGACACTGACGGCATGCTCCTGGCGCTCCGGCACGCGGCCTACCAGGAGTTGCTGGCCGCCGAGTTCCTGCGCAGCCCGCAAGGACGCGACGCCGCCCTCGCGGCGGCACCGCATCCGCGGCTGACCGAGGAGGTCCGGGAGTTCCTTTATCGCCGCAGCCAGCTCACCGGCACCGCCGGCCGCGCCGACCCGGCGCGCGATTGCGTGGTGCCTGCCGCTGTATATCTGGTGGGGCCAAGCCACCACCTGATGCTGCGCCGGGTGGATAGACCGGCCCGGCTGGACCGGTTCCCGGTCACCGTCGGCCGGTACAAACAGTTCCTGCAAGCCGTTGACCGGCACGGCTCAGCCGGGTGGGACCACCCGGACACCCCAGCCGGGCACACCTATCAGCCCCGCGCCGGCCGGCTGCCCGTGCCCGGCTATTACGACGATCCCGGCTACCACGGCCACCCGGCGGTCGCAGTGGACTGGTGGAGCGCGTATGCGTTCGCCCGGTTCGAGGGCAAGCGGCTGCCCACCTCGCTGGAGTGGGAAGCGGGCGCCCGCGGATTCGATGGGCGGCTGTTCCCGTGGGGCGATGAGGTGGACTTGTCGGTGGTGAACTGTGCCGACTCCTGGTCCGATCACCCGCTGATCACCTACGCGGCGTGGCGGGAGGAACGAGACCGCGGCCGGCTCACCGCCGCCTTGCCCGGCCCGGTCGACGCCCACCCGGGCAACACCTCACCGTTCGGCATCCGGGAACTGGGCGGAAACGTGTGGGAGTGGACCGCAACCATCCTGCAGGACGACGCCGTCGTGTGCGGCGGCTCGTTCGACAACCCCTACCGCGCCGTGCAGGCATCCTCCAAAGACACCTACGACCGCGGCGGAGCCAGCAACGTGGTCGGCTTCCGCTGCGCCGAGGACGTGAGATGACCACGCCCGGCACCCCGAGAAACGGTCGAGTCAAACCACCCAGCCGGCGCACCCCCACACGCCAGCGTTTCGGCCACGTCGCCACCGGCCGCGATCCTTCCCCAAGCGGACGCGAGACTTACGCTGGCCACTACCTTGTCGAGGACGAGGAAACCGGCATCACCTACACGTTCGGCTACGCCGATATCGTGACCGAGGGCTTGCGCACCATCCGCAACGGCGAACGTGTCAGATTTCTGCTCGACGACACGCACCCTGGGCATGCCAGCTACGTGATCCGGCTCGACCTGCCGGACGTAGCAGAGTTCTACAGGTAACTGGCAACGGCCTGGTGCCTGCCGCGACACTCTGTGATCATCGAGCCCTGCGCCGGTAGAAGACAGCCGACACCGAACGGCCGCCGACCAATCCTGCACGGACAGCGAATTGATCGGTATATGGGGCTGGGCGGCAGCGGGCGCCTGGCACCCCGGGCTAGCGCGCATCCGACGCGCTTGGCGCGGGCGGCGGCACGGTCAGTCGCGCGATCGGCGGTTTGCCTCCATCCAGGCCTTTACGTCGGTGTCTTCCCATAGCCGCACGCGCGCATGCCGGATCTTGGGCTCGGGGAAGCTGGGCCGCCGGGAAAGCTGGTCAGCGCGCGTGCGAGACACGCCGAGCATCTCTGCGATTTCGTTAATCCCCACCAGCGCCATGGCTCTAAAACTAGAGCTAGCTCTAAAGACACTTTCTCTAAAGACAGCCCATGCCGCTCTCGCAGTGTAGCGACATGGTGACATCCCCTGGTGGCATGGACGAAGAACCCGAAACCCGGCCGAACAATGGCGCCGTGAGGCTTTTGCTATATCCGGTCAACCGCACGGAGCCGAATGTCACGATGAGCGCCTGGATTCCCATTGCCGGATAAGAGTGATAACTTCTTCCTCGTCGAGTGGGCTGCGGGCAGCCCAGGTCCCTCCAGCAGTAGTCGCCGCGTTGAGTTTCCCAGCGAGTTTGCCCGCTAGCTCCGCTTCACGTTCAGGGCTAGCAGAACCGCTGGTAATAATCTTGGTATAGCGCACCGTGTCGACAATGGCCGACTTGACCCTTTCGTGGCTGAGATAGGTGTCGAGGTCAGGTCCCCAGCGGGCGGCTGCGCTGCTAGGCACGGCAGCAAGCCACGCGTCTTGCATGGCGGCGTATTCCTGCGGCGAGTAGCCCATTTTGTGCAGATGGACGGCGAGATCGTAGACCGGGTCTCCCCACAGCGCGAGCTCCCAGTCGAGGAAGTACGTCCACCCGTCAGCGAGAATCATGTTCTTGCGGTGGATGTCAGTGTGCAGAAGCCGGAACT
>WNGE01017859.1_pt1 | contig 12905 bp, 8 predicted proteins | sample 5400651 | NCBI WGS metagenome assembly WNGE01 (sample SAMN13153370, study PRJNA577476) | soil metagenome | isolation source: 60 cm soil or saprolite under grassland replicate 2 | place: USA:California | collected 2016-06-15 | reverse complement strand
GGTCTTGCACGGGAGGTCATTGCCGCGTGCCTTCCGCGGGAGGTGCGCGCCGCGGCGCGGGTGTAGGGCACGTGAAATCAACGCCGTGACATGGCTCGAGCCGGCATACCCTCTGACGAGGGCTAATGGGCCAAGAGAACGGGCCGTGCTGATGCGTTCTTCAGGATGTGGCGTGTCGCCCCGCCCAGAAGCATTTCGCGCAGCCGGCTATGGGAAGCTCGATGTTGAATTCAAACGGACCTCCGATTGCTTTTACGCACAAGATGGGCTGGGCGAACGGTATCCAGCCGAGCGATTCTTCGCTGGTAAAGCGCGCTGGCTGGTTCTTGTAGCGGAGCGTGCAATGCCCGGCGGCGAATGCCCGCTCTCTCAGACTCGCTATTGCCTAAGTCGTGTAGAGCGGAAGTGAAGGATTTCCCACACCAACCTTTCTCGAACGAGCCCGCGTCGCAAGGGTTCCGAGGGCTTGGAAACTATTTTCAAATTCCGCTTCGCTGCGGGGTTAAGCTTTTGGCTCTTTCAGCCGAGGCTCATAACCTGAAGGTCGCGGGTCCAAATCCCGCTGGTTTGGACCCACGGCACGCCTAGTGCCGTTCGGATCGAACTCGATCGGACGCTCCGCGTTGGTATTTCTTACGTGCTGATCGCACGTCGAGAGGAGGCCGAGCTGATCAAGCAATTCGGAGATGTGATGTATACCGAGACTATCAGCGACGAGTGCCGATGCTTGCCCCGCGCTGGCGCAGGACCGATCGAAGCCCCGTGATTACCGGATGCCGTGGTCGCCGATTCTGGGATCTAGCCGATTGGCCTTTGCAATATCAGCATTGCCACCAATTGGATCGCCCTTTTTGAGTTTTGCAATACCACGGTTCAAATAGGCTTGGGCAAAATTGGGATTGAGTCCGATTGCCTTATCGAAATCCTGGATAGCGCGATCGTAGTCGCCTTTGGTCGCATGTACGAAGCCGCGGTTGACGAAGGCCTTGGCAAAATTGGGATCGAGCCTGATTGCTTGGTCGTAGTCTTGAATGGCGCGGTCGAAATCGCGCAGCTCGGTGTAACCACTGCCTCGGTTGTAAAATACCGCCGCGTAGCTAGGGTCGATCCGCATCGCCTGATCGTAGTCACGGAAAGCTCGGTCAAAATCGCCTTTGCTTGCGTATACGAAACCGCGATCGTTGAAGGCCGCTGCATGGTAGGGATCAAGCCGGATTGTCTGGTCATAGTCGCGAATGGCGCGATCGAAATCGCGTTTGTTGGCGTATACCTCACCGCGCCGGTAATAGGCCCAGGCATAATTTGGGTTAACGCTGATTGCCTGAGTATAGTCCTGGATCGCGTGGTCGAAATCACCTTTGAGGCCATGCGCGACGCCGCGATTGTAGAACGCCACGGGAAGGTCGGGACTTAGGCGGATCGCCCGATCGTAGTCCTGAATAGCCAAGTCGTAGTCGCCTTTGGCCGCATAGACGAAACCGCGGTTCAATAAAGCCTGGGCAAAGTTGGGATTGAGTCCGATGGCTTGGTCGTAGTCCTGAATAGCTCGGTCGAAGTCACGTTTGTTCGCGTATGCCTCCCCTCGGTTGAAAAAGGGCAAGGCAGCATCGGGGCTCAGGCGGATAGCCTGCTCGTAGTCCGCAATGGCGCGGTCGAAATCGCCTTTGCGTGAATGCGCGAACCCGCGGTTGTTAAAGGCCAGGGCGTTTTTGGGATCAAGCGAGACCACCTCGTCATAATCCTGAATGGCACGGTCGTAATCGCCTTTGGTCATATAGGCGAAGCCGCGGCCCATGTAGGCTTGTGCTAGCTTCTCAGGCGGGTCGCCGCCGGATTGAACCACGATGGTGCAGCCATCGATTTGCTGATCGAGCGTGGCGCCGTCCTTCCCAGCACACCGGTTCCATTCGCTGGACATTTCAGCGAGCACGGGTACCGCCGACAGGTAACCCGCCAACACGACACTCACGCCAATAAGGACTCGGCCTACCTGCCAATCCATGGGCACACCCCAGCGGTTGACCTAGGAGTTACTTGATCGGCAGTAAAGCTCGTCTCTGGCATAGGCGACCTCCCTTGTCATCCGACACGCCCTATCTCACCGCTTTCACCCCGGCGAGCGAATTGATCCAGGGGAACTAAGAGGCATCTGCTCGTCGTGCTGGCGGCCGCCAGTATATCCGAACCTTGCGGGCGGCTACGACCCCTCGCCGGTTTGAATTCGAACATTGCCATGACCTCGCCGGCAGGCGATGCACCTTAGCTCAGGACGACAAATTAGAAACAGGTTGTGCCAAACGATGCTCCCACCGCTACTGGAGCGAGGAGGAAGCTCCAGGACACGTCGGCGACCCACGATGACGAGCGGATCGATTCCGGCCAGCGGATGGAAGCTGCGCGTCAGATTGCATCGCCGGCCGTCGCCCACTCCGAGTTGACTGCCGCACTCTCAGAACTTCGCGATGACATCGCCGCCGAACGTGAACTGCGAGCTCTTCGTGCCGGCGGCGAACGGTGTCGTGCCGTTCAAAGTCCAGTCGTAGCGGACTTCCGGCCTGAAGATCAAAGCTTTAACGGCCCCACCTTTCGGAAGCTCCGGCATGATGTTAAGGCCGCCCGTGACCGCGCCGTACGTGGTCGAACCTCCGCTAATGACCACGGCGTTGGGATTGCCATGTTCGGCCATGACGAAATCGAGATTGCCGGGGAAAGCAGCGACGAAGAAGCCATTGTTGTCGCGCCAAATCTCGCCGCGTCCAACAATCTTCAGCCAGTCGTTGATCGCGTAGGCAGCGTATTGCGCCACGCCACCACCGGTCGCGCCGAAGCCGTCATCACGGATGTAGTTGAGGTCGGTGATGAACGTGAGCTTATCGGTCGCCTTGAAGGTTATCGTCACGTCGTTGAGGTAGCGGAGATCGCGATTGGGATCGACCCCCGCAAGCACGACCTGCGACACGTTTGGATTTTCTGGACCGATATGGGTCGTCGCAGCAATCGTAAGTTTGCCGTCCAAAAGATTGAACCCGAGACCGCCGTGGAACCCAACGGCATGGTTGTTGTCCCCACAATTGAAGCAATTGAACGAATTACCGAACGTCGTATTCACGCCCGTGACGATGCCGGTCATCACGTCCAGAACCGAGTTCACGTGAGTGGTCGCCATGATACCGGTGTGCTTGAAAGGTATGCCGAAATTGAAGATGTAGGTGTGTGTGTAGAGCAAGTTATCCGGCGCATAGATGACCTCAGCGCCTTCCAGCGTGACGAATTGGCCGATTTTTAAGTCCATACCGCCCGAGGTGAACCAGGGCAGATGGAAGGCCGCGTAAGCCTCGACGATATCGACCTGGTTCCTACTGCTGATCGATTGGTCGAACTCACCGAGGAAATGCGTATAGCGCGCATCCGTCCCGTACATCGCCTGGAACTTGAAGCCGGCATCGAAGCCCGTCGCTTTCGGATCGAGCGGGCGTTGTATCGTCAGCAAAGCCTGGTTCAACAGGAAGGTATTGGCGCGATCCGTAAAGAGATGGCCGAAATTGAGCCCGTCGGCAGGCCTGACGGAATTACCCGTGATGCCACCTTCCACGTGGCCGGAAATCTCGAAGGTATCCCACCAAGAGGCCAGCTTCGGTGGTGCTTTGAGTACCTTGAGATCAGCAGCCAAGGCGGAGGCTCCGCCCGCAATTCCCACCGCAGATGCCACAGCACCGGCTGCAACTGCAAGCGCACGTACCGAATTCCACATGACACCATCCCCCAATGTCGCCCTGTGAGGTGGTTCGAGAAAGGCACACCTCAGAACGGCGAAAGCAACTTAGGCAAATAATTCAGACCAAAAATGCTTGTCTGGCAACGCTGCAGTCGATGCAGTGTGCCTAAAGACTATGCAAACAGTGGCGATTCAAGAAAATCTTGGCGAGCCGTGCCAAAAATACCACAGAGCCCGATTGCCATTGCAAGGCCCACAGCGCGCTCTAAAGTCGACGCAAAGCAGCAACCGAGCGTTGCAATCGGCTGTGTGCACGGACGGTGTGCCCATGCAAGATGCAAGCAGGCTGTCGAAAGCTGTCGGGCTGGAGGCAATAGCGTGGCTGCAGCAAGGCTCGTGATTCGAACGGCTTCAGCAATGCGAAGCGCTAATCGGATCCATTACCCTCGAACGTGGCTTCTCCATCGGCGTTGGGCTCGCCTGTTGTCTTAGGCACCTCTGCTTTTCCCTGTTGTTTTCGCCCTTCGCACTCGACTAGCAGCTCCGGACCGGACCAAATCACGTCACTGTTTTCATCTATGATAGACGGATTGATGAAGTTCGGGGTCTCTCTCAACTGGCAGGCTCGCCGAATAGCGGCTTCGTTATTGGGGTGCAGTTCGCATTGCATGCAAATCATTCGAGAGGGACAATCGGCCTGCGGCCACATGGGCTCGTCAGCATAGATGAGGACTACAGGGCCGAATGATGGCCGCTGTCTCCAGCGCCTTGTTATCTCTTCACAGGCGAGTTCGACAGCGTGTCGAATAGGTGAACGTTCGCATTCCCAATTCTGGATTGCAGCGCGAGTAACGCCGAGCCTTTCTGCTGCCTCGAACTGCGAGTATCCGAGCCTTCGCCGCCACTTTTTGAGATCCCAAAGGTCCATGACGTGCTTCTTACGCGCCTTCCGTGTTTGAGACGCAGGTCATTGTTCTTCGTCAACATCAGAGCGGCCGAACTGCTTTCTCAGTTCTTGGAAGCGTGAGCCCGCCAGCGCTGTCATCGACGGACTCCCGGCCCCAACGTCCGCAAGCCCTCGCGCCTGAGGCCGGATGCGACCTTCAAACAGAGGATGGGCACCCATTGCCCCATCTGTTTCGCCCTTGGCGTTGAGTTCATTGCGTAACGATTATCGTGCGGGACCGCCGCATGGCTCGCTGGACCTAGGACCCGCGTGTTTTCACGGTTTGACGGTCAAGGGCTGCGCTGGCTCTTTAGTGCTTGGTGCCTTTTGATCTTGGCCTTCGACGCCCCCGGTCCCATTGTCTCGCCATTCGCTCTCGCTCTTTCTCTACGTCTGTCGCACTCGCGCAGAAGGTCCGGAGTGCTCCACACGATTCCACCATCTTGCTCAATGATGAAAGGATTGGCGACGGCTGCGGTCTCCCTCAACCGAAGAGTTCGCCGGATCGCGACTTCGTTGTTGGGGTAGAGTTCGGAGTGAACGAATATCGCCCGAGTGGGATAATCAGGTCTTGGCCGCATCGGCTCGTCAGCGTAAACGAGAGTGACGGGGCCAAACTCGGGGCGTTGCTTCCATCTTCGCATGAGTTCCTGGCAGGCCAATTCCGCAATCCTTGGTAGGCGCGTGATCCCTCTTTCCCAATTTTGAATGGTTGATCGGTCCACTCCAAGCTTCTCGCCCGCTTCCTCCTGCGTGTAGCGAAGCGTTTTCCGCCAGTTCAGCAAGTCCTCCGTCTTCATGGCGTGGTCTGTCTACCGACTCCAGCGTGAGCAAGTGGCGTGTGAGGCGCCCGCAACGCGAATGTCGCAAGCAAGTCATTCAATAATCGGTTCATGCTGAACCCCTTTTCGCTCGCGTCATTTGCTGAAGAACAGATACTTTACGAGCGCGGCGATCCCGAGAAATGAGCACAAGGATCACAAGGAGCAAGACGAGCCCCATGGGCCCACATCATTCCGCTATCCATCATCATGTCCTGCGTCATGGAGGCTTCCGAATGTTCGGGCCTAAAGCTGTTGGAAAGCCGCAGCCGCACGTGGCGCGCGGATGGCGAGGCCCTTGACCACCGCGTAGATCGCGGGAATCACGACCAGCGTGAGCACGGTCGCCGACACCATGCCCCCGATCATGGGGACCGCGATGCGCTGCATCACCTCGGCGCCGGTGCCGTGGTTCCACATGATCGGAAGGAGGCCCGCCATGATGGCTGCGACCGTCATCATCAACGGGCGCACGCGCTCACCCCCGCCGCTCATGATTGCGGCATGGAGGTCCTCGTGTGTGAACGGTCGACCTTCGGCAGCGCGTTCGGCCTGCAAATCCGTGAACGCCTGGTCGAGATAGGAGACAGCAACTGATAGGTTGAATCCAAGCCACCACATCAGCCAGAGACCGCCCACCAGCGCGAAGGGCACGGAGAGCATCACGATCAGGGTCTCCGTTACCCTTCGGAAGTTGAGGTAAAGCAACAGAAAAATGATGACAACCGTAACCGGCACGACAGTCTGGAGTCGTGCCTTCGCACGCTCCAGGTATTCGAACTGCCCGCTCCAGGTCACGTAATAGCCCGGCGGGAACTTGACCTGGGTCGCCACCGCTTTCTGGGCGTCGGCGACGTACCCGCCGAGGTCCCGGTCCCGGAAGTCGACATAGATGTAGCCGGTAAGCTGGGCGTTTTCAGTGCGAATGCTCGAGGGCCCCAGCGCGAGACTAACCTTGGCCACCTCTCCCAACGGAACAGTGCCGCCATCGGGCAATGATACGAGCACCTGGCTAGCGATCGCCTGTGGATCGCTCCGCAAGTCACGCGGATATCGGATGCTGACCGTATATCGTTCCCGGCCTTCCACGGTCGTCGTCACCGGCTCAGCCCCCAAGGCCATGGCGATGAGGTTCTGAACGTCGTCCACCATCAGGCCGTAGCGCGCAAGTTGAGTCCGGTCCGCATCGACGTTGAGATAATATCCGCCGATCACTCGTTCCGCATAGGCACTGGTAGTTCCAGGCACCTTTCTGATGACGGCCTCGATCTGACGTGACAGGCCCTCAATCTCGGCCAGATCCTTGCCGAACACCTTGACGCCGACCGGCGTGCGAATGCCGGTCGAGAGCATATCGATGCGTGCTTTGATCGGCATGGTCCAGGCATTGGAGACGCCGGGGAACTGGAGGGACTTGTCCATTTCGGCGATCAGCTTGTCGACGGTCATGCCGGGCCGCCATTCGCTCTCCGGCTTCAGGTTGACCACGGTCTCGAACATCTCGGTGGGAGCGGGGTCGGTCGCGGTGGACGCGCGCCCGGCCTTGCCGAAGACAGACTCTACTTCGGGGAATGACTTGATAATCTTGTCTTGCGTCTGGACCAGTTCCGCCGCCTTCGTGATCGAAAGACCCGGCAGCGTCGCTGGCATGTAAAAGAGCGTGCCCTCGTTGAGTGTGGGCATGAACTCCGTGCCGAGCTTCGATGCCGGCCACAGGCTGGCAACGAGCACCGCCAGAGCGACGAGGATTGTCGCCCACTTGAATCGCAATGCGAGGCGGATCACCGGCCGATACGCCCATATCAAGGCACGGTTCAATGGGTTCCTGTGCTCCGGTACGATGCGGCCGCGCACGAGCAGGATCATGAGCGCGGGAACAAGCGTCACGGAAAGGAATGCTGCCGCTGCCATAGCGAACGTCTTGGTATAAGCGAGCGGCTTGAACAACCGGCCCTCCTGCGCTTCGAGCGTGAAGATCGGCAGGAACGACACCGTGATAATGAGCAGGCTGAAGAACAATGCCGGCCCGACCTGAATCGCCGCTTCGATAATGACCTCGTTCCGTGTCTTGTCGGCTGAAGCTCGTTCCAGCCGCTTGTGCGCGTTTTCGATCATGACGATGGCGGCGTCGACCATCGCGCCGATGGCGATGGCGATCCCGCCGAGGCTCATGATGTTCGAGCTAAGCCCAAGCACATACATGCAGAGGTACGCGATCAATATGCCGAGCGGCAGGGTAATGATCGCAACGAGCGCGCTGCGGACATGAAGCAGGAACACGAAACAGACGAGGGCGACGATGATGCTCTCCTCGATCAGCGTTCGCTTGAGGGTCTCGATGGCGCGGTGGATCAGATCGGATCGGTCATAGACGGCCTGAATCGTTACGCCTTGAGGCAGGCCCGGCGCGATTTCGGCGAGGCGATCCTTCACATTTGCGATGACCGAAAGCGCGTTCTGGCCGAAGCGTTGAACCGCAATCCCGGAAACAACCTCGCCTTCTCCGTTGAGCTCGGTGATGCCGCGCCGCTCGTCGGGTGTGAGCTCGACACGGGCCACGTCTTTCAGCAACACCGGCACGCCGCGATCGTTCTTGACGACGATCTGTTCCAAATCGGAAATGTTCTTCACATAGCCACGGCCGCGAACGGCAAACTCCGTTTCGGTCAGCTCGACGGTCCGACCGCCGACGTCGCGGTTGCTCGAGCGCAGAGCGGCCCGAACTTTATCCAGCGAGATACCTAGTGCCTGGAGCCGCCGTGGATCGACGACGATACTGTATTGTTTAACAAATCCGCCGACGCTTGCGACTTCGGCGACGCCTTCGGCTTTGGCGATGCCGTACCGGACCTGCCAATCCTGGATGGTCCGCAGCTCGGCAAGGCTCTTTTGCTCGCCGCTAACGATGTACTGGTAGACCCAACCCACTCCCGTGGCATCAGGTCCGAGGGTCGGCGTAATTCCCGACGGCAATCGTTGCGTCGCGGTGTTCAGGTATTCGAGAACGCGCGAACGCGCCCAATACAAGTCGGTGCCGTCTTCAAAGATGACATAGACGAACGACACGCCGAAAAAAGAAAATCCGCGCACGACCCGCGACCGCGGAACGCTCAGCATGGAGGTTGTCAGCGGATAAGTGACCTGATCCTCGACGACTTGCGGCGCCTGACCCGGATATTCCGTGTAGATGATGACCTGAACGTCCGAGAGATCCGGGATTGCATCGAGAGGCACGCGCTGGAGCGCATAGAAGCCGGCTAATCCGATGAAGACTGAGGCTACTGCGACAAGGAAGACGTTGCGCGCAGACCAGCGAATGACGGCGGCGATCATTTCGGCGATTCCTGCTGAGTAAAGCCCTTCAGAGCCGCCCTCAGGTTGCTTTCCGCGTCGATGAGGAAGGTCGCGGTCGTGACTACCTCTTCGCCTTCCTTGATGCCTTCCAGTACCTCCACGTAGCCGTCGCCATGTCGGCCCATCTTGATCACGCGCGGCTCAAATCGTCCTTCCCCCTTCGAGATGAGGACAAGCTGGCGCGTCCCGCTGTCGATGACGGCGCTGTCCGGCACGGCGACCACCGTCTTGTCTTCCGCGCCGGCATGAAAGACCACGTCCGCATACATGTCGGGCTTCAATCGGCCGTCCGGATTCGGCAGCTCGATCCGCACCCGCGCTGTTCGGGTCTCGGGCTTTAGTTCGGGATAGACGAGCGTCACCCGCCCGTCGATCGGCTGACTGGGAAATGCTCGGAAGGTAACGGTCGCCCGGTCTCCGGGGGCGATGGAACCGATATCTCGCTCCGGTACCTCCGCAATCACCCAGACTGTCGAGAGGTCCGCGATCCGGTAGAGCTCCTCGCCGGCCATGACTCGCTGGCCGCTGATGACTTTCTTCTCCAGCACCGTGCCGCTTGCAGGTGCAGGCCACTCGATGGTGCGCGATACTGTGCTGCCCTCCTGAATCTCGCGGATGCGCGTCTCGGGCATGCCAAGACTGCGGAGTTTCTGGGCGGCACCGTCAACCATCGCCGTTTGGCTCGTATCACGCACGTTGCGGGCTGCCTTGACAGCCAACGCATACTCGAGCTGCGCCTGCACGAGGAGTGGGCTGTAAAGGCGAAAGAGCGATGCCCCGGCCTTCACCGTCTCGCCAGTCGCATTGACGTGCAGTTCCTCGATGTAGCCTTCGGCTCGCAACGTGACGACTGTCTGCTTTCGCTCGTCGATGCGGACCGTGCCTGGCGCGCGGATCGCTCGAACTACCTTTCGCGACTGTACTTTTTCGCTGCGGACGCCGCTGCGCTGGATTCTATCCAAGCTCACCTTGACGGTGTTGCCGTCGTCCTGCTCATCGCCTTCGTACACAGGGATGTAATCCATCCCCATGGAATCCTTCTTCGGGACGGGCGAGGTATCCGGCAGTCCCATCGGATTGCGGTAATAGAGAATCTTCCGTTCGCCGGCCGCGGCTTGCGATTTTTTCGGCTGTGGAGCTGCGGAACGCTCCCGGTCGTCGTAGACCGGAAGGTAGTCGCGGCCTTGCGCATCTTTCTTCGGCTCGGCCGACCAATAGGGCGCGCCGCTTGGATCACGGTAGTAGAGGATCGTAACAGTAGCAGCGGCCGGCTCGGCATTGAGCGACGGGGTCTGCATGGCAGGCTCCCGCACCGCATACCAATATCCGCCTGCAGCCCCGGCAGCAGCCGCCACGATGACCAGCAACGCTGTTCCGAGGCGGGTCATAGATCACCTCCGATGGCCTTTTCGAGTTCGGCAAGTGTCGCCTGCTGCTGGACCTGGACCCTGAGAATCTCGAGCTGGATGTTTCGCAGGCGTCGAATCGCCTCGAGCACCCTCAGCACGTCGCCCTGGCCGCTCTCAAGCGCACCCAGAACCGATCGAACCACCAATTCGGACTTCGGCAAATTATGTTGCTGCATAATTCTCAGCATGTTCGCGGTCGCCCGATACTCCGCGAGCACGCCGGCAACATCACCTTGAATGGTGGCCTTGAGCGCATTCAGCCGCTGTCCCGCCGCAGCACGCTCCGCCGATGCCGCCGAGACCTCGGCTTCCTTGGCCTCCCATTGCAGCGGAATGCGAACCTCTGCCATCACGCCGGTACCGGCGTAACTATCATTCTTATCTCGCGTGTGCATGAGGCCCAGCAAGACGTCCGGGTATCGGTTCCGCTCCGCCAAACTGTGTGCCGCGGCCGCTGATGCCGCCTTGGCCTGCCCTTCGGCGATCGTTGGATTGAGCCTGATCGCGCGGTCGACCAAGACCGCAACGTTTAACTTTCTCTCGTTCGGCAGCGGGCGCAATGCCACTGGAACGGCGAGTGGCGCATCGGGGCGACGGTTGAGTAGCGTGTTCAGCTGCGCTGCCGTCTTCGTCTGTTGACCGCGCAGGCGTTCGAGCTCGATACCAAGTTCCTCGGCCTCGATTTCGAGCCGGAGGACGTCTTCTTGCGTTGTGGCGCCTTGACTGTAGCGATCCCTCAAAGTCGTGACCGCGGTCTGGACGGTGTCCAGGGTCTGCTGAGTGACGGTGCGGGCCCGGAACGTCGCGTACCGAGCGGCAAAAACGCTCTTCACACGAGCGACGAGCTCGAATTCGGCTCCCTGCCGGCGGTAGCGGGCTGCGGTCGCCTCGAAGCTCGCCATATCGCGTTTGAGATCGAGCTTCCCCCACAATGGGAACTCCTGCATCAGCCTATAAATGGTGGTGGGTCCGTTCATGGATACGTTGCGTTGGTCGAGATTGTCGGCATCGACGCGAAGAGCAGGATCGGGCAGCGCCCCTGCCGATGTGATCCGGGCGGTCGCGGCCTCCGCGCTCAGCGCAGCCGCGGCGAGCTCGGGGCTGAGCTGCCGCGCGAGCGCAACGAGCTCGGCGGCGGTTGCTCCGGGGGCGCCCTTGGGCGCCGCTGCCACTGGCCCTGTCAGCGCGAGCACGCTGACGAAGCCAGCCAGGATGGGCCGGAACATGGCTCAGTCCGTGGCCTTGACTGTGACCTTTCCCGTCACAGTCTCGGCCTCGCCTTGTACTTTGGCGGAAAGGCTCAGTAGCCAGCGGCCGGCCACGAGATCAGTCTTGAAGGCGTAGCTGCCCGGTTCCGTTCCAGCCGCCGGCGTAAGGGGCGCCGTCATCGCTTCCATGCCGTCGGGCGACATGTCGATGCGGGGAGAGAAGATGACCGCATCGGATACCGGCTTGCCGGTTGGCTTGTGGACGAGGCGTACGGCGACGGTCACGCCATTGCCTTTTTTCACCTCAGCCTTGATGGGCTCGAAAGTGTAGTCGTTGGGACCGGCAAACGCAGCGCTGGTTAGCCTCATGGTGGCCGCCAAGACTGCGGCGGCAGGCGTGAATTTCAGATTCATGTCTCAATCTCCTGACACATCCATAGTCGGCGTCGCGCCAAGGCGACCGGGCGCGCAGCCAAAACATCTGATGCGCGAGAGCTTTCGGCTCACGCATTTTACCACAAGTTTGCTGAGACTTCAGACCCGAGGAGGACGGAAGGGCGGATTGCCTTCTTGCGAGCGGAAAGTCTCGGTCGCGCATAAGGGTTCTGCGCCGGTCACGGGCGGATGAGTAATGGGGCTCGAAAACATCCCGTCATGCAAGCTGAAACACTTGGAGGCGCACCCAGCCGCCGCCTGGCAATCCTTCTTCATATCGTCGATTTGTACGCCGTCGTGATCGCAACAATCGTGCGCAGATGTCGCCAATTTTGAAGGTGAGGCAACACCCTCTGGCGCAGCGATCCCACTCCCCACCGGCATCATCGCTACCGATAGGGCTACAAGTAGAACAATCAAGTTACGACCGATGCCCAACGGATCAGCCTTTGATCAATGAGTACAAATATCTGTCACGCTTGTGAGATGATCAAGCTTTCGGTGCAGTTTCAAGAGGCGATCCGTCCGCCGTCCAATTGATTGGCGGCATATTATCGGCACGTCCACGTGGCTCTTTATCGGCACGTCCACGTGGCTCTCGGTCCCGGCCCGCCTAGCCAGCCACAATCCTTTGGCGCCGTTCAATTGCGACTGCTCTTGCGCTTGGCGTAGCCTCATCGTCCTGTTCTCATGCTGTCGTTGCGCTCACACGCTCTTTGTTCCGCAAGAGGGCCCATCTCACCGCCGCGATGGCGTTGCCTTCTATGCGGCGGTTTTCTTCCTCGTAAACGCGACTTACATATCTTTGATTTGGGAGCTTGTTGACCGAGGTCTAGTCGGTGGGGTCTCACCGACGCTGCGCAGGATCATGCGCTTGCCAGGTATGCCGAAGCTTCGAGGCCGGACAGGCAATGAGCCATAGCGATGCCAACTGCGCCAAGCCTCGAACGGGATTCCGCTCCCGGCCGGCGGACCCCTGGAAATTAGGCGCTCGATCGCTTCCGGAACAGCAGCCTC
>WNGE01006571.1_pt1 | contig 12905 bp, 3 predicted proteins | sample 5400651 | NCBI WGS metagenome assembly WNGE01 (sample SAMN13153370, study PRJNA577476) | soil metagenome | isolation source: 60 cm soil or saprolite under grassland replicate 2 | place: USA:California | collected 2016-06-15 | reverse complement strand
TCACGAAGGTCTTGGTCTCGCCCAAGCACCGTGGGCCGATGGTCGATCAAAGTCTTGCCCTTGGCGGACGTGATGCGCTGGAGAACTTCCGCCAGGCGTGCTCCTGCTGGCGGGCAGACTACGCGTGCCAGACCTCGCAGGGCCTCCCTGTCGTCCCTGGATCTGATCAATGGCTCCCGGCCCTGGATCGATTCTCACGTGCCTACCACGGCACCAAGAACACAACCCGTCGTCGAGCGGCGTTGGATCTCCTTCACCGGTTCAACCTGGCCCACCTCTATGATGTCTACCTCGAGACCCTCCGGGAACTCACCGGCCACTCCCTCCAACCAAGGAATGGCTCCCGGGCCCAGGACGTCTTTGCCGAGGACGCGTGTGATCTTGCCAAGAACCAGATGTTCTGGGCATGCTACCCTGAGCAGAAGGGCAAGCCACGGTCCTCGGCCACAAGCCTTGATCGGACGTTTCAAACCATTGTAGCGTACGCCGAAAAGTGGTATGACCTCCGGGAAGAATTCAGCATAGGGATGCTGGCCCTGCTTCCTCAAGGAGCCAACACCTGGTTTGAGAAGCTGCCGCGGAAAGACTTGCCCATCTACTTTCTCCTCGTCCGCGCCGTCAACCCTATGGCTGTCATGATGGGGGAGAAGATCTCAGATCGGGTTTCCTCCTCATGGAGAGGAGACGCGCCTCCGGAACAGCTGTTACGCCTCGAACACCTGGAAACCATCGACGAGATCCCCTTTGGGGTTAATCCGCTAAAGCTCCTGGATGAGGTGAACCTAGGCTGTGTACCAATAGGGCGAGCAGTCACTGTGCCCGCTGGGGTGGATGCTTGTGATCCTACTGCTCTGAACGCTGTGTTTTCGTCGGCTGGTCTTTCTCAAGGAGACGAGGAGTACCACGTGCCACCTGGGTTCTTTGATGGGGTTGATTTTCCAGGCTGATGATTAGCCAGCTGTAGGCAATGGTTGAGGGGAAGGCCCTCCTTGGCCACCTTCCTCCTTATAAAATTCAGGAATAATAAAATCAAGTCTGTCCCTTTCTAAAATGCTTGTAAGAGGTGATGCCTACTTTAGCTCTACTGACGTTGTTACGTGTACTCGCTTAGCGTGCATGTGACAAGCCACTGCCGCTATGATCACGTGTCTAAATTGGCGCAGGACTGGATCCTTCAGCGCTCTTGTAACCCTCAAGTGGTGGGCGTTGCTAAAGAACAAGGTGGCAGCCGGCCAAGAGCTCTCTCCTAACCTAGCTTGGCTGTCTTTGGGCTTCGAGCCGCAGGAGTCACACTGTTAGGAAGCTGGCGGTCTATTCTACAACGTCCCTGAACCTGGCCCGAAACGATCTGTCGTAGGGCCGCCAAACGTTCAAGTGAAGCTGTTGAGGCGCTTCTCCTAACCTAGCTTAGCTGTCTTTGGGCTTCGAGTCGCAGGAGTTGCACTGTTAGGAAGCTGGCGGTCTGTTCTACAACGTCCCCGAACCTGGCCCAAAACGGTCTGTCGTAGGGCTCTTAAATGTTCAAATGAAGCTGTTAGACATTGGATGCTAATAGTGGCAATTACAGCTGCATAGGGAGCTGGTCTCGGCTAGGCAGGGACCTGGATTCAGCTCTACAGGAGAATAAGTTTTTTTTTCAATGTCTATCTATACAATGTATACAGCACTATAGTACAGTAATCAATCAATTTATCTTATTCTTTCTCTTATACTTACAGAGGTACAGTGGACTGCATAGGGTAATCAAAGTGGTACATTGTGCTCTTGCTTAATTGATTACATTTAGAGAAGGAATCCTATTGTACAGAGACAGTAATATACTGTATGCCTACGCTTTGTTTGGCTCACATAGCTAGGCAACTATAACTTATTCCTTTTATAGCCTTCCTTCTTTGTTTACCTCTTTGTTTATTTGTACATCACTGTGTATGCCCTTAGCAAGAGCCTTATCACGTGACATCCAAACTGCCATTCCAAACTGCCATATCATGTGAACGCCAATTAAGTGATCCCACTTTCAATACTTTCTATTGTCACAAACCCACTGTTGAACAGCAGCTGTCAAGGCGCTTCTCCCTAGCCTAGCTCAGCCGTCTTTGGGCTTCGAGCCACAGGAGTCGCACTGTTAGGAAGCTGGCGATCCATTCTATGACGTCCCCGAACCTGGCCTGAAACGGTCTGTCGTAGGGTCGTCAAATGGTCAAGTGAAGCCGTTGAGCCGCTTCTCCTAACCTAGCTCGGCCGTCTTTGGGCTTCGAGCCGCAGGAGTCGCACCATTAGGAAGCTAGCGGTCCATTCTATGATGTTCCCGAACCTGGCCCGAAACGGTCTGTCGTAGGGTTGTCAAATGGTCAAGTGAAGCCGTTGAGGCGCTTCTCCTAACCTAGCTCAGCCGTCTTTGGGCTTCAAGCCACAGTCAAGCTCAAGATGTGATTCACAACACAGCGACTCCTAAGCACAAACATGGCCTAGGGCGAGCTGTGATTCACACACATGGTAGCCGCTCTTATTCACAACACAACAACTCCTGAGCACAAACATGGCCTAGGGCAAGCTGTGATTCACCCACATGGTAGCCGCTCTTATTCACACATAGGAGCACAAGCCCAACCTGAATCATATAGGTTATTCACTACAAAGTAGAGCACGTATTCCTTACTCTATAAAAACATGCCTTTGCCTCCTCTCTTTCTCTTTTCCTTTGTAGCACTCCTTTGCTTCTCTATCCTCCAGCACAATAGCCTTCAACCTAGACACTTGGCTCTTCAGCTCCTACAATGGCCCACAACCCTTACCAATACCCCCCGGCCTATGCCGCACAGCCCCTTCAGGCACCATATGACTTTGGCCCTAGCGGGTTCTACGGCCTAACCCAGTACGCCGTCCAGCAGCCAGGCACAAATACAACGTCCTACCGGGTCGCCCCCATCGTTGCCGCATACCCAACAGCTGCACACCGTTCTCAGGCCGTTAGCGGCGCCCTCCCTCTTGACCAGCAGCAGTACCAGGCCGGCGCTGTTGTAGGAGCCGCCACACGATACTACCCGACCACTGCTGGGGGGGTGGGCATGGTCACCTCACCGCTCCAGAGTGCTGCTCAGTCTTCAGCTAGTGGTGTAAACGACTGGCACACTGTTGGGGTGCTACGCCAGGGGCAGACAGTCTGGGTCCACGATCCCGCTTACCAGATGCACTCACAGACCCGGCTACCCATGATCCCCGGCACTTCAAACGTCACTCGGCTGTTGAACAGCACAGGCTTCGGGACAGTGAGCCAGGTGCAGGTACAGGGCTTTGGAAGCTCACAGCAGGACTGTATGGGGCGTAGCGCACAGTGGGTGGACAACGTGACAAACGCGCCAGGAGCCGTGGCGCCCTACCCTCCTAACACCTTTGTACCAGGACAGGTGACGCCAGGCTGGCAGGTTGTGGCACGGTACTAGGGAGATATTGGAGTAGGCAGACCAAAGAAGAGCGTTGTTTTGAAGGAAAGTGCAGTGGCGGTTATTAAGGGTTACGTGGGATGGCTTACAAAGATTAGAATTAGACCTGTACTTTTAGTAGAAATGCCAGATGTTCACACGCCTCCTAAAGTCCTAGAGCTTAATTCCAGCATAGTTAATTCCAGTATAGTCAATTCCAGTGTGGTCAATTCTAGTGTGGTCAATTCTAGTGTGGTCAATTCCAGTGTGGTAAATTCCAGTGTAGTCAATTCTAGTATAGTCAATTCTGGCATAGTCAATTCTGGCATAGTATAGTTAATTCCAGCATAGTCAATTCTAGTATAGTCAATTCTAGTACAGTCTATTCCATTATAGTCAATGATGGCACAGTCAATTCTAGCATAGTCAATTCTGGCACAGTCAATTGTAATACAGTCAATTCTAGCATAGTTAATCATAGTATAGTTAATTCCAGTATAGTTGATTCTAGCAGCTAATACAGCTAATTCCTGTGACAGTTTGTACAAAAGGCCTCACTAGGAAGCAATGTACAAGTACTGTTCTATTTGAGAATACTAAGCTAAAGAGAGAAGAAGAGAAGAGAGGATCTCCTAGAGTATAGGTCCTGTTTAATTACAGACAGGATATGTAGAGTATAAGCAAGATGACAATCTGCTAATCAATCCGCCAACCAATCTGCTAACCAATCTGCCAACCAGATGCTCTAGCTAGATGCTCAAATGCCCAGATGCTTGGTCATGTGGCTAGTGGTTAGGTGGCAAGAACTCTGGATCTGTCACACTAATAGGTTAGTTGTGTTATAATAGTTAATAATGGGATGTTGAATCCTATAGGAAATAGTAAGCCTAATATACCCAAAGGAAAATCACCTGACTAGCCATTTAATTAACTACCTAATGCTTTATCCCTACTATAATATAAGATCCTAGACAACCTAGCTACTAGCTATATTAACTAAACTATTTATTAAAAGAGGATCAGTTAGTTAGTATTCACATAATATAGTAGATTAGAATAGTAGTTTGAACATCACATAATATAAGCTCTTTAAGTCTTAAGTAGACAGAGAAGGAAGGGTATAGAAGGAATAAGTTAGGGTTGCCTAATTATGTGAGTACATAAACAAAGTGTAGGTATATAGTATATTTCCTATCTCTATACTATAGGATTCCCTCTGTTCCTTAATTATATAAATAATTAATTAAGCAATATAATACAATGTACCACTATAATTCTGCCCTCTATATTTCACTACACCTCTATAAGTTCAAGGCCACTATAATAAGAGGCTTTTTTAAGCCAGGTTTAAGAAATCCAAATTGTTACCTAATTCCTCACCTAGACCTATTATGTAATCCTCTTATATATATAAAAAGCTTCTCTCTCCTAATCTTTTATTACTCTCTTAGCTTAGTATTCTTATTATATTAACTAGCTAGCTAGGGGATTAAGGGCTTAAAAAACCTAAGATTAAAAGTAGGTGTACAGGTAAGAAGCTAAAGTAAGGTAGAACACTAACCTAAAGTGAAATGAAAGGTATTTAAAGTAAGAAACTAAGTATTTTCCTCTTAGATAGCTTAGATCTTGCTAATTAATTTAAGTATACATAGGCCCTATATGTAATTTAGGGGCTCTAAATTAGCTCTTTGTAAAAAAAATTAGCAGATTATTTTTATGAATTTCATATTTTGTATATCTACATGGTCAAGGCGTTTTAAAGTCATCTAGCATAGAAACAACTAGCCTAATCAGGTTAGCTCTGTATATACTTTAATACTACAAACTTAGAGGACTCAAAAAAGTTGGCCTCTTATTTTTAATATTTTTAATAGCTTAGTAAAAGCTGAGCCTTACTTTTCTAGCCTTTAATTTACTAGCTTTACCCTTAGCCCTAGGTCTTAGCCCTAGAAAAACACACACATTCATCAATTTTCGAAAATTTCACCCTTTCTAGGTTTATATATTCAAATAGGCATTTTTCTCCCACCAAGAGCCTAGTGGCCAAGTGGTAGTTTTCTCGAGTTTCTTGAATTTTCAGCCATTCCAAGCTCCTACTAACAGTTCTCATAGACCATGAATTCACCAATCACCCATGTTGGCCCTCGAGGCGTCGAAACCCTTACTAGTCAGTGTTCACTTGGCTGGAAGATCCTACAGGAGTGGCAGGTAAGTATACCCCTCTAATATCAAGTCCCTACTAACTATTATAGGCTGCATTAGAGGCCAAAGCAGCTGCTACTAGTCTAGACTGGGCTGCTCATAGTAGATTGAGAGCTGCTGATGCCAACTTGGCTCTTGCTAAGCAGTTTAGCTTAGTCCTTAGTCATGTACAATAGATAATTCATTCAGGGCAGTGCTCAAAATTGGGAGTACTATAAACAGGGAGGGTAGGGGCCCTGTTTCTCTTTTTTGTTTTGCTGTCTTTTGTTTTGCTACTACTACTATCACATTAGCGCCTAGTTTACCTATTCACCTTAGTGTTATTCTAAAGAGATAGGCTATTTAAAGAAGTATATTTACTCTAAAGACCCTTATATAGTTGGATTATACTATGTCTATCTTAGTCATAATATTAGGGTTAGAATTTTACACTCTAGGATAAGATTTTAGATAAGTTACACTAAGAGATAAGTCAAAGTGTAAGTTTTACACTATAAGTGTTGGTTCACACTAGGTGATGTCAGTACTAACGGCACAGGGCGACCTAAACCGTGTAGTTAAACTGGTAGGTAGCCTGTATGCTGTTGATGGTGACTTCTTCTTGATTGTTGCTTGTCTATCTAAGAAGGTCCCATAGTAGGGTAGATATACTGTATCCCATGCTTTGTTCCTGTAATGACTGTGACTCACTCCCTTCTATAACCTTTGCCCTTTGTAGGCAAAGAGCCTACATGTAGTCAAAGAGCCTTTGTCATGTGATGCCTAATCTGTCCTTTGTTCTACCTTTGTTCAGGCCAAATTACACAATAAGTAAGGACTAAGTCTAAGTTTTATACTATAGCATTAAGCCTAGAACAGAGTTTTTACACTATACAAATATACTATACTAAGTTAAAGTTATTAAATATTATATACTTATGATTTTATTTCCTATTAAAGTATAATACTATAAGGCTAGGAATCTTGAGATAAATAAGGTAAAATTAACTAGCTACTTTTAAATACTAGGTGTTAGACATATATAAGCAGGATCCTTATATAAACAGTTTATTAAATCACTTACAGGGTTATAAGATACTACTTAATATATTAAACTTATAATATTAGCACTTTAGGGTTACAAGGTGCTTTAAAATTAGAAATATAGAGTAGAATTAGTCAAGTACTCCTAAACTTAGGATTTTTAATATATACAAATAAGTGTTACAGCTCTAGAGCTGTAGCCACAGTATCTTAGGGAAAGCAACATGTTGAGAGTAGGGACAGGAAACAGGGTATATTACTAAATAATGGTAGGAGTATACAGATATATAATTGTCCAGTGTACATAGTGTCAAGTTGCTATATTGATTCTATGGTTTAGTAAAAGAGTGTGAAACAGTTATTAAGTATGTTAAATATAGTATAAAGAAACAAGCACTAATATACCCAAAGAAAATGTCACCTGACTAGCTACCACCTAACTAGCTACTAAATGGTCTATCCCTACTACACTAAGAGCTTCTTCCTAGAAATGTGTGTATTAAGTAGTTAATTAGAGGGTCTATAACTATATCTAAAATCACTAGACTCTATACTCTAGACAGACAAGGTCTAGAAGTTTACTAATAGCATTAAGTTTAAATTTAATAGTAATAGATTTATACACACTATAGTAACTAAATAGGCTTAAGCTTTGCTTCTTATACAGAGAAGTAGCTGTTACTTTAGTTTTTGTTGTGTGTTTTCTAAAGGAAGTTTCTAAAGGAAACACTGCTAATTACAAAGATCTATAAATTAGGCTAACTTAATCTAAAGTGTAAATACAACATCTGTACTAACAGTAGACCGTGTGGTTATTATAACAGCTTCTAAACTAAGAAAGGGTATCTATTTAGGATTAAGTCTAAGTTTGTCCTTGTCTATAGTTTAGGGAAAATCACACTATATAGGAATAAGAGCAGGCAGTTAATGTTCCTAACAGCTGTCACAAGGAATAAGAGTAGGCAGTTGATGTTCTTAAAAGCTGACAAAAGGAATAAGAGCAGGTAGTTAAGGTTCCTAACAGCTGACACAAGGAATAAGAGCAGGCAGTTAAGGTTCCTAACCACTAGCACAAGGAACAAGAGTGGACAGTTAATGTTCCTAACCACTGTCACTAGGAATAAGCAGGCAGTTGATGTTCCTAACCACTATAACTAGAGTAAGAGCAGGGAGTTGATGTTTCTAACTACTAGCACAGAATAAGAGCATGTAGTTTATATTCCCAACTTAGGGCACAGAATAAGAGCAGGCAGTTGATATTCCTAACTACTAGCACAGAATAAGAGCAGACAGCTAATGTTCCTGGCCACTATTAATAGAAATAAGAGCAGGTAGTTAATGTTCCTAACCACTGGCACAGAATAAGAGTAGACAGTTAATATAGAATAAGAGCAGACAGTTAATGTTCCTAACCACTACTACTAGGAATAAGAACAAGAAGCTAATGTTCCTAACCACTGTTACACAGAATAAGAGTAGACAGTTAATATTCTTAACCATTGTCACATAGATTAAGAAGGGTTAGTTAATGTTCTAAGCACTGTTACATAGAATAAGAGTAGACAGTTAATGTTCTTAACAACTGTCACATAGATTAAGAGGGGTTAGTTAATGTTCCTAACCACTTTTGCTAGGAAAAGGAGCTAGTAGTCTATTCTCCTAACCACTGGCATAAAATAAGAATAGGTAGCTAATGTTCTAACCACTGTTACACAGAATCAGAGTAGGTAGTTGATGTTCTTAACCCCTGTCACTGTCCTTAACCACTATTACTATTAACAATACACTAGATTAAGATAATAATTTCTAGACTTTAATTAATATTTCTTAAAGTAATTTATAGGTTAAGATTTACTAGAGACATGCCACAGAATTTGTCTAGACTACTATAATAATAACATTAAATAAGTATAATATTATAGTAAGAGCTAAAGAAATTTAAAAGACACAAAGAAGGTGTTTGTTAGTAGAAAACTTAAGGTAGAGGAAGACTTTAACAAGTCTTTAGGGTAGAAGACTAGCTGCTAAGGGACAACAACATAATAATAGTTAAGCTATAATAATATTATACTTCTAGATATATTAAGACCTCTATAATATAGATTAGATTCCTTAAGGATGTACTATAAGGAGCTCTAGAACTCTATAGAAATTAAAATTCCTAATAAGTCTATATACTCTAGACAGTGAGCCCTTTAGTAATAAAGCTTATAAGTAGGCTAGGGAGATAAAAGATAAGAGAAAGAGGAGAGAGTAAGAGGTAGTCACTACTACTATAAAGAAAATACAAAGTTTTACACACATGTTGTTATAAAGGAGAGTAGTATTAAGGGTTAATTAATAATACATAATAATAGATTAGAGAAAGGAAAGTTAGTACTTTTAGATCTATATAGGGCAGAGTTAATAGCAAGTTACATGTAGTTTAAATAGTGGGTTATAGATAGGGTTATAGGTAGATTATAGGTAGGTTTCTAGACATATTAAATAGTAGGTTAAATAGTAGTTTATAAACAGATTATAGCTAGGTTTATAGATAGAGTAAATAGTAGGTTATATGTTGCTTAAATAGTAGATTAAACATTAGTTTATAGGGTTATTATAGGCAGATTAAATAATAGGTTAAAGAGTGGGTTAAAGGTAGATTAGGTAGTATTTTAAATAGGGGTTTAAAAGTCTAATTAGAGAGGAGGAAATTAAGGTATTTAGGAACAAAATATAGATTTATATAGTTAGAAGATTTTTATAGTAGGTATTATATATATTATTATTATTATTATTATTATTAACTCATACACCTATTAGCTTTACACTATGAGGATCTCCACGCTATACGGCTAGGTAAACCTTTTATGGACAAAACCCTAGGCGCACTTCCCTTGCTCTTATCCTATGCTCCCCTCTGCTTACTTGTAGCGTGTTGCCGCCACTATATACTCTGCTAGCTGTAGAGGAGCCTGCTTGCTACACTAAACTGGACAAGCCTCCCTCCTTGGATTAGGTGCTTTGCCACCTGCCCTGCCAAGGCGGGTTCAGAGACAAGCTTCTGAAATTGCACTCCCCTTCCCCATGCGCGCTGAGGCGTATCGCCACAGTGTAGGAGCACGTGTTCTGCTGTCTCCTTGCCCTGCTCACACAGGCACTCCTTGCTGACTCCTGGGACTCTTGCTGAGGCAAGAAACCGCCGTAGGCCAATCCTCCTAGTCCTAGCTTAGAAGAGCACTAAGCTCTCTGCCTTCTTTAGCTTGCTATATATCTTTAGGCTGCTCTGGGTGGGCTGCTTTAGAGCCGCGATGCTCTCTGGCCAACTCACTTTTTGGACTCGCTTGTTGTGCCACCTCTTCTGCCACTCTGTGAGCACCGCCTTTTTGCTCTAGACACCGTGCTCCTGCTCTCTCTGTCTTGCCCACTCGGTTTATATATATTAAATTTAATTTAAACTCTAAGAAAGAAAAGAGTAGAGATAAGTAAAAAAGGAAAGAAATAATAAAGAAGAAGGAAGAAGAAAGAAAAGTATATAAATTATTTACTAGATTATAAAGAGTTAAAGATCTAATTAAATTAAGAAAAGAAACATAGTTAAGGGGTAATAAAGGTAAAGGTAAGATAGGAATATGTCAGATAAAGAGGATATAACATATAATAAAGTAAAGAAATAAGAAAGAAAAATAGAAGAAAAGAGAATTATTTAAAATATATAAATAAGTATAATAAATAAAAAACAAAGACAAAAAGTAGATATTATATATTAAAGTAAAGTAAGAGAAAGAATAAATAAAAAGAATAAAGAGAGGAGGGTAAATTTTAGAAAACAAAAACAGAATAATAAAATAAGAATAAGAGGGTGTATAGTATAGAATAAATTAAATATATAATACAAAGTAATCTAAGTATAATAAAAAGTAGCTTAGTATAGTATAAAGTAAAATAAGTATATAATCTAAGATAAGTCTAGTATATAAAGTAGTTTTAGTACATAGTCTATAATAGATTAAGTACATAATACAAAGTAATTTAAACATAACAAAAAGTAGATTAAGTATAAGGGTTAGAGTAGATTAAGTATATAGTATAAAATAACTTAAATATAATATAAAATAAATATAAAATAAGATTTAAAGTAATTTAAGTATAATATAAACTAAATTATTTAAAGTAAATTAAGTATATAGTATAAAATAATCTAAATATAGTAAAAAATAGCTTAAATATAAAGTTTAGAGTAGATTTAGTATATAGTATAAAATAACTTAAGTATAGTAAAATATAAGTTAAGTATAAAGTTTAGAGTAAATTAAATATATAATATAAAGTAATCTAAATATAGTAAAAAGTTAGTAAAGTATAAAGTCTAAAATAGACTAAATATATAATATAAAGTAACTTAAGTATAATATAAAATAAGTTAAGTATATAGTATAAAATAATATAAGTAGAGTAAAAAGTAGACTAAATATATAATATAAAATAATCTAAGTATAATAAAAAGTAAATTAAATATAAAGCCTAGAATAAAGAATATATATAGTATAAACTAACTCAAATATAATAATTAAAGTAATCTAAGTATAATAGAAGGTAAATTAGATATAAAGTCTAAAGTAAGTTAAAACTAATATTTAAAGTATTTTAAGTATAATAAAAGATAGTTTAGGTATAATAGTTAGAGTAAGTTAAGAATATAATACTAAAGCTTTATTAGAAAGTGCTATATAAGTACTATTCTATTTAAGAATAGTAAGCTAAAAAAGAAAAGAATAATAAAAGGTCTTTTAAAGTATAAGATGTATTTAATTATAAAACAAAACATGTAGAATATAAGTAAGATAGTAATATACTAATTAATTTACTAATAGTAGATTTAAATTATCTATTACTAAGTTATATAGCTAGTAGTTTAGTAATAAGAAGTTTAAATTTATTATAAATATAGTATAAAGTAGACAAAGTATATAATATAAAGTAATTTAACTAGTATTATTTCTTAACTATTACCTTTAACTATTATTCTTTTTTAACTAGTATTCTTAAATATACTTAGTTTTATATTTTTATTTAGTCTTTACTATAAAGGAACTATTATAGTTTAAAGTGGATTAGGTGGCTAGAATAGTAGGTTTAGGACTACTATACTTCTGACTGCTTACTTAGTATCACTAGGCTAGAAGGGTGAGTTCTAGCAGAGTAGCACTAAAATCACGCCAAATCACTGGCAATATGTGGGCTTTTCACAGTATGTGGGTTTTTATCCTGTAAGTGTAGAGTTTTACTATATAATTTCTATCTCAAAGGGGTTCTGTGTACTATTTTATATAGGCTAGGATAGTAAGATTAATAATAATAATAATATTATAGTTTGAAGTAGTATATATTAAATAAGTATAAAGTGATTATTATAAATATAGATTAAAAACTTTAAAGTATTAGTTATATAAAGTAGTTAAGTAGACTAAAGTATAAATATAAAGTAGTTAAACATTCTAAATAATAGTTAACTATAAAATAGATATAGTAAAGAGTAGATTAAGTATAAGAATTAAGGTAAGTTAAGTATATAATATAAAGTAATGTAAGTATAGTATAAAGTATAGTATAAAATGAATTAAGGATAGTAAAAAGTAGATTTAAAGTAGATTAAGTATAAAATAAGTTAAGAGGAAGTGTAAAAATAAAATAAATATATAGTATAAAGTACTCTTAGTGTAGTAAAAAGTAAGTTTTGCATATAGAATATAGTAGGTTATATATATAGTATATAGTTAAAGTTACTAAAGGTTAGTATAGATTAAAAGTAAAGAATAGTAAAATAATATATAGTTAAAAAAGGATAGATTTATATTATAAAGTAAAGTATAGATTATATTTTAAGGTAAATAGTAGTTTAAATATAGATGAAGGGTAGGGTTTTATAGTATTAATAGGTAAATAAAACATAGGTTATAATAAGATAAGTATTTAGGGTAAATAAGAGTTTTTAAATGAGTAGATAAATAAAGAGTTAAGGTAAGTTAGTAATAGATTATAAGTCTAAGTAGAGTTGTTTAAAGTAAACAGAGTAGTATAAGAGTATAGAGGATGTGTTGTTAGACCTATTAGGGCTCCTATGTCCCTTGTTTCTCTTCCCTCCCCCTTTTATTTCCCGGGTTCGGGTTCGGGTTCGGGTTCGGGTTCGGGTTAGGGTTAGGGTTAGGGTTAGGGTTAGGGTTAGGGTTAGGGTTAGGGTTAGGGTTAGGGTTAGGGTTAGGGTTAGGGTTAGGG
>WNGE01006569.1_pt1 | contig 12905 bp, 11 predicted proteins | sample 5400651 | NCBI WGS metagenome assembly WNGE01 (sample SAMN13153370, study PRJNA577476) | soil metagenome | isolation source: 60 cm soil or saprolite under grassland replicate 2 | place: USA:California | collected 2016-06-15 | reverse complement strand
AGCAGCTTCACGCGCTGCGCGAAGTCGAGCTTGAGCGCGCGGTGGTGGTCCCGCATCCACGTGCGCACCCACGCGTTCGCGAGGAACTCGTCGACGAGGTCGCGCCAGACGCGGCCCACCGCGTCGGAGACGAGCTGCGGCTCCTCGCGCGCGACGGAGCGCACCCAGCCCGGGACCGCGAGGATCGGGCGAACGTCGTCGATGTCGTCGAGCCACGGGTCGGGGAGCTCCACCTTCCGCCGGATCTCGACCGGGAAGCGGATGATGAGCTCGGAGGCGATGACGTCGCCGAGCGGCGCCGACCCGTCGGCCTCGTGGCACAGGAGATCGACGGTGTGGCCGTGGTAGGCGAGGACGCCTTGCTCGGGGAAGACGAGCGAGGTGGGGAAGGGCGCGTCGCCGCCCTTCATGCGCAGCGCGGCGCGGATGGCCGCGCGCGCGGCGGGCGCGTGCTGGAGGAGCCGGTCGTGATTGCCGAGCAGGTACTCGATCTCGAGGGCGCCCTCGTCCACCTTGGCGCGCGCGGCGTCGAAGAACGCCCGGTCCGCCTCGAGGGTCGCGTCCACGATCTCCTTCACCACCGCCGCGAGCTCGGGCGACGGCTCGGCGTACGGCCGCACCTTCGTGCCGAGCCACTGCGGCGCGCGCACGAGGTCGAAGATGTCGCCGACGAGGACCAGGCGGACCGGCGACCCCGGCCTGCCCTCCTCGACGCGCTGCCACAGGCGCCGGAACTGCGCGGCGCGCGAGACCGGGCTCGGGGTGCCCGGGCGGAGGTGCAGATCCGAAATGAAGACGAGCATGGCGGCGGGCCGGAGGCTGACCCTCCGAACGGTCTGCGGGCGCGGCTATTCCGGGGGCAGCCCCGAGGCGCGGCGGAGCGTCTGCCACGTGTAGATCCCGGAGCCGTGCCCGTCCGACCACTGGATCTGGACGGCGTAGTTCCCGACGCCCTTCACCTCGAGCGGGCGGATGTCGGCGGGGATCGTCGCCGGGTCGAGGAGCTTCCGGCCCGTGCCCTCCTCGATGCAGCTCGCGCACGGGCACTGGTCGCGGAGCTGCCTGGGCGGGATCGCCACGCGCGTCCCGCCCTCCCACAGGATCACGAGGTCTCCCCGCTCGCCCACCTCGATGGCCTCGGGTGGCGCGGTGGAGGTCTGCTTGAAGGTCACGCGGTCGAGGAGGCCCATGCCGCCTCAATGATGGACGTCGCCGCCGGTGTCAAGCGCGAGCGCCTGGAGGAGCCGCGACCTGTCCTCGAGTGGCGACGTGCAGGGGCGGCCGTCGGCCGCGTAGAGCTCGGACGCGTCGAGCGAGCGTGCGAGCCGGAGCACCGTCGCGGAGCGCGTCCCGTAGAGCGGGTCGGCGTGGATGCACGTCCCCTCGCGCCCCGGGCCGTGGATGGTGAGCACCTCGCGGAGCCGCGCCGGGTCGAGGTCGAGCGGCCAGCGCGCGCGGACCAGCTCGCCGCGCGGGCCCCGGTCCTCGTGCGCCTGCTCCGTCACGACGTGGAGCCCCGGTCCCAGGTCCTGGAGCGCGCCGCGGTCGCCGTCGAAGCGCAGCAGGAACGCGCGCTCCGCGTCCGCGACCACGAGGTGGAACGGGTTGTACGCGGCGGCGTCCTCGGCGGAGAGCGCCGCGCGCGCAGCGGCCGCGTCCGGGTGCGCGAGCGCCTTCCCGACGAGCTCGCCGCGCGAGCGCCGGCTCGGGTCGGGAAACGCCCCCGAGGGCGCGTGGTAGTTCGTCACGGCCGCGAACACGCCGCGCGCCGAGACGCCGATCCACGTCCCGCCCGCGAGCAGGTCCTTCGGCGCCGCGTAACGGGGGCCGCTGGCGGGCTCGCGCAGCGCCCAACCCTCGGAGGCGCGGCCGAGCCGCTCGTCACGATTTGCCGCGATGACGAGCGGCCAGCGGCGGTCGGTCTGGAAGGCGACGGCGAGGGTGCACATGGAGAAGAAAGAGATAGGGCGGGGCGCATGCGCCCCGCCCGTCGTGAGCCGACCCTCTCCCCGGCCCTCCCCCTTCCAGGGGGAGGGGACGAGAGCAGCAGGGACTCCGCCTACTTGGCGGCCGAGAGCGACGCCCGCACCTGCGCGAGCAGCATCTGGCGCTGGTGCTCGAGCGCGGGCGGGAGCGTCTTGCCGAGCTTCTGGAACCACTCCGCCTGGCTCTCCAGCTCGCCCTCCCACTCCTTCAGGTCGATGCGCGTGGCGCCGGCGGGGTCGGCGTCCTTGAGGCCGCGCACGTCGAGCTCGCCCTCCTTCGGGGTGAAGCCGAGCACCGTCTCCTTCGCGGCGGCCCTGCCCTCGCAGCGGTCGAGCATCCACTTGAGGACGCGCATGTTGTCGCCGTAGCCCGGCCACAGCCACTTGCCGTCCTGGCTCTTCCGGAACCAGTTGACGAGGAAGACCTTGGGCGGGTTCGCGATCCGCCCCTGCATGGCGAGCCAGTGTCCCAGGTAGCTGCCCATGTCGTAGCCGCAGAAGGGCAGCATGGCCATCGGGTCGCGCCGCACGACGCCCACGGCGCCGGTCGCGGCGGCGGTGGTCTCGGAGCCCATCGTCGCACCGAGGTACACCCCGTGCGTCCAGTTGAACGACTGGAGCACGAGCGGCACCGTCGTCGAGCGCCGGCCGCCGAAGATGATGGCGCTGATCGGAACCCCCTTGGGATCGTCGAACGAGGGCGAGAGGGCAGGGTTGTTCTGCACCGGGGCCGTGAAGCGGCTGTTCGGGTGCGCCGCCTTCTCGGTCGAGCCCTTCTTCCAGGGCTGCCCCTTCCAGTCGATGAGCTCGGCGGGCGTCTCGCCGTCCATGCCCTCCCACCACACGTCGCCCTCGGCCGTGCGCGCGACGTTGGTGTAGAGCGTGTCCTTCCGGATGGTGTCCATCGCGTTCGGGTTCGTCTTGCGGTTCGTGCCGGGGGCGACGCCGAAGTACCCGAACTCGGGGTTCACCGCCCAGAGGCGCCCGTCCTCGCCGACGCGCATCCAGGCGATGTCGTCGCCGACGGTCCGGACCTTCCAGCCCTCGAACTCCGGGGGCGGGATCATCATCGCGAAATTCGTCTTGCCGCACGCGGAGGGGAACGCTCCCGCGACATAGTGCTTCTCGCCCGTCGGGCTCTCCGCCTCGAGGATGAGCATGTGCTCGGCGAGCCAGCCCTCGTTCTTGGCGAGGTAGCTCGCGATCCGGAGCGCGAGGCACTTCTTGCCGAGGAGCGCGTTGCCGCCGTACCCGGAGCCCACCGACCAGATCGCGTTGTCCTGCGGGAAATGGCAGATGAAGCGCCGGTCGGGGTTGCAGTCGGCGACCGAGTGGAGTCCCTTGTTGAACTCCTTGCCGCCCTCGCCGAGGCGGTCGAGCGCGACCTTCCCCATGCGCGTCATGATCCCCATGTTGAGGGCCACGTACACGGAGTCGGTGAGCTCGATCCCGATCTTCGAGAAGGGCGACTTCGCCGGCCCCATCACGTACGGCACGACGTACATGATGCGGCCCTTCATCGAGCCGTCGTAGATGGCGGCGAGCTTCTTGTACGCCTCCTTCGGCTCCATCCAGTTGTTGGTCGGGCCGGCCTCCTCCTTCGTCGGGGTGCAGATGAAGGTGAGGTGCTCGACGCGCGCGACGTCGCTCGGGTTCGAGTGGTGGAAGTAGCAGCCCGGGAGCTTCTTCTGGTCGAGCTTGAGGAGGACCTTCGACGCGAGCGCCTCCTCGACGAGCCGCTTCTTCTCCTCCTCGGAGCCGTCGCACCAGTGCACCCGATCCGGCTTGCACATCTTCACCATCTCGTCGACCCAGGCGATGAGGTGGGGGTTCGAGGTGGGACGCTTCTCACCGCTCTGGACTGGTGCGCGCATGCGGACGATGCCCTCGGGGTAAGTGGTTGTGCGACAAAGAATGGGGAAGGCAGGTTAGCCCACTCGAAAGCTCGGCGCCACAGCTGAGCGTGGTTTCCGCAAGACCCTTTTGCAACCGCGGCGCGGCCGCCGCGCCACCTTTCTGGCTCGCGGGGGCGAGCCCTATCTTCCTGCATGACGCAGCACGTCCACCGTCCCTTCCATGGTGCCGAGGTGCTGGAGGGCGCGGTCCGCTTCTCCGTCTGGGCGCCGGCGCTCCGACCCGCCGGCGCCACCGGTCCCGACGCGCGCGCCCCGCTCGCCGTCCGCGTGAGCGGGCGCGATCACGCGCTCCAGCCGGCGGCGGACGGCTGGTGGTCCACCCTGGTCAGGGAAGCGAAGGCGGGCGATCGCTACGCCTTCGTCCTGGCGGACGGACGGGCCCTGCCCGATCCGGCGTCGCGCCGGCAAGCGGATGGCGTGCACGGCGCGTCGGCGGTGTGGGACGCGCGGCGCCATCCGTGGCGCCACGCGTTCCCCGGGCTCCCGCTCGAGGAGCTCGCGTTCTACGAGCTGCACGTCGGGACCTTCACGCCGGAGGGGACGCTCGACTCGGCGGCGGTGCGCCTGCCGGACCTGGTGGACCTCGGCGTCACCTGCGTCGAGCTGATGCCGGTCCAGCCGTTCGCGGGCCGCCGAAACTGGGGCTACGACGGCGTGGCGCTCCACGCCGTGCACGAGGGGTACGGCGGCCCCGACGCGCTGCAGCGCTTCGTCGATCGCGCGCACGGGCTCGGGCTCGCGGTCTGCCTCGACGTCGTCTACAACCACCTCGGCCCGGAGGGGAACTACCTCCCACTCTTCGGACCGTACTTCACGGATCGTCACAGGTCGCCCTGGGGCGACGGCATGAACTACGACGGCGACGGCTCCGGCCCCGTGCGCGCCTACGTCGTGCAGGCGGCGCTCCAGTGGGTGCGCGACTTCCGGGTGGACGCGCTCCGGCTCGACGCCGTCCACGCCATCCCGGACGACAGCCCGCGGCACGTCGTGGCCGAGCTGTCCGACGCGGTCGCGGCGTTCGGGACCGAGAGCGGGCGCCGGATCCACGTGGTCGCGGAGAGCGACCTCGAGGACCGCAAGGTGGTCGACCCGCCTCCGCGCGGCTGGGGCTGCTCCGCGATGTGGGCCGACGACTTCCACCACGCGCTGCACGCGCTCCTGACCGGGGAGCGGCGGGCGTTCTACGCCGACTTCGGCGGGATGGATCGCCTCGCCCGTGCGCTCGCCGAGGGCTTCGCCTTCCAGGGCGAGCCGTCGCGCTTCCGCAACCGGCGCTGGGGCACGGACACGGCGGGGCTTTCCCCCTCGCGCTTCGTCTTCTGCGCGCAGAACCACGACCAGGTCGGGAACCGCCCGGCCGGAGAACGGCTCTCGACCCTCGTGCCGCGCGAGGCGCTCGCGCCCATCGCCACGCTCGTCGTCCTCGGGTCCGGATTGCCGCTCCTCTTCATGGGCGAGGAGTACGGCGAGGAGCGGCCCTTCCTCTACTTCACGAGCCACGGCGACCCGGCGCTCGGGAGGGCCGTCAGCGAGGGGCGGAAGGCGGAGCACATCGCCGAGGGGGGCGCCGGGGGCGTGCTCGATCCACAGGCGCAGGAGACCTTCGGCCGGTCGCTCCTGACGCACCGCCGCGACGGGCACCATGCCGCGCTGCGGCGCCACTACCGCGAGATGCTGCGCGTCCGCCGGCGCCATGCCTCGGCCATGAGCGAGCGGTGGCCCGAGGTGGCGGTGGACGGGCGATGCGTCACGCTGCGCCGCCCCGGGCTCGAGGTCGCCGTGAACCTCGGTCCCGCCCCGGCGGGTGGCCTTCCGGGATGGGGGTGGAGCGTTCGCGAGTGAGCGCACCCCGAGCGAGGACGGCGCCGCGGGGCGCGCGCGGGTACGGAGGAGCACTCATGACTTCGAGCGACCGGCTCGTCGAGGCCGTGAAGGCAGGCGAGGCCGGGGCGGTGGCCCGCCACCTGGACGACGACGCCGCGCTCGCGGAAGCGCGCGCCGACGGCGTCTCGCTCCTGCTCGTCGCCCTCTACTACGGCCACCCGGGCATCGCCGAGCTCTTCGCGGCGCGGCGGAGGCGGCTCGACGTCCACGAGCTCTCCGCGCTCGGCCGCGCGGCTGAGCTGCGCCAGCACCTCGCGCGCGCGCCCGACGACGCCCAGCGGGTGGCGGCGGACGGCTTCACGCCGCTCGGGCTCGCCGCGTTCTTCTGCCATGTGGAGGCGACGCTGGCGCTGCTCGACGCGGGCGCCGATCCGCGCATGCCGTCCCGGAACGAGATGCGCGTCGCGCCGCTCCACTCGGCGGTGGCGCGCCGGTGCCTGCCGGTGGCGCGGCTGCTCCTCGAGCGCGGCGCCGACGTGAACGCGCGCCAGGCCGGCGGCTTCACGCCGCTCCACGGCGCGGCGGCCAACGGCGACCGCGCCATGACGGAGCTGCTCGTCGACCGCGGGGCCGACCCGACCGCCCGCAACGAGGACGGCCGCAGCGCGCAGGAGCTCGCCGCCATGCGCGGGCACGACGGGATCGCGGACTGGCTGGCGGGACTGCAGGGCGGGTAGAGGGGCCCGCCTACTTCTTCATCTTCTCCCGCAGGAGATCCCCCAGCGTCCCGAACCCCTTGCCGCCGCCGCGGGGCGTCGTCCTCATGTACTCGTGCGCCTCCTTCCGCTCGGCGGCCGCCTCGGCCTCGGTCTTCGAGAGCCGCAGGCGCCCCTGCTCGTCGATGGCGGTGATGGCGCACTCGAGCTCGTCGCCCACCTTGAAGGCGCGGCGCAGGTCGGTCCCGCGCTGCGTGCCCGTCTCGCTCGCCGGCACGAGGCCGCGCCCGCCCGCGAACCGGACGAAGAGCCCGAAGGGCTCGATCCTGTCCACGCTCGCCTTCACGACGTCGCCCACCCTCGGGGGCGGCGGCGGCGCGGTGGGGGGCCGCTTCTCGCCTTCCACGGCGGGCTTCGGCTCCGGGCGCGGCGCGAGCGACTTCACCGAAAGGCTGATCCGCTCGCCCTTCTTGGCGTCCTGATCGACGCGCAGCACCTGCACCTTCACGGTGTCGCCGGCCTGGAGCAGGTCGCCCGGCTTGGAGACGCGGTCCCACGACAGCTCCGAGACGTGGACGAGCCCCTCGATGCCGCCGATGTCCACGAACGCGCCGTAGTCCTGGACGCTCGTGACGGTGCCGTCGAAGATCGCGCCCTCCGCGAGCTGCTCGCGCGTCTTCCGCGCCCGCTCCGCCTTCTCCTCCTCGAGGAGCGCCCGGCGCGAGAGCACCGCGTCGCGGCCGTCGGCCCGCTGCACCTTGAACAGGAGCTTCTGGCCGACGAAGGCGGACGGGTCGCCCACGAAGCGGACGTCGATCTGCGAGACCGGGCAGAAGGCGCGCTGGCCGTGCACCTCGACCTCGAGGCCGCCCTTGTTCACGGCCTTCACGACGCCCTCGACCGGGAGGCCGGTCTGCGCCGCCTCCACGAGCGCCTCGCGGTCGCGCTGCATCTTCGAGTGGCCGTGGCCCTTGGAGACGAGGACGCCGCGCTCGCCGCCCTTGACCACGACGCCGTCCACGATGTCGCCGATGCGGGCCGTCACCTCGCCCGCCTCGTTCTGCAGCTCGGTGATGTCGATCATGCCCTCGGCGACGCCCGACCCGAGCTCGAGGAAGGCGACGTCCTGGCCGATCTGGATGATCTTGGCCGCCACCTTCTCGCCCACCTGGTAGCGCTTGCGCGGTGAGGCGTCCGTTCCGGCGAGGAGATCCGCGAACGTGCCCTCGTCGGGGAGCGGCGCCTCGGGCGACGGCGGCGGTGGCTCGCCCCGCATCACGGGCTCGCGCGGCGCGTCGCGCCGCTCGCCCTCGCGCTCCTGCCGGCGCGGACGCTCGCCACGCGGTCCGCCCCGGCCGCGCTCGCCGCCGAAGCCGCCGCCGCGCTGCGGTCCGCCGGGGCGAGCACCCTGCGAGCGGGCACCGCCGGCGCCGCCCGCGCCGGGACGCTCGGCGCCGCGCTGCTGGTCGGCGACGCGCTGCCACAGGGGGCGGGCGTCCTGCTTCGGCGCCGCGGGGCTCGCCTCGTGTGGCGGAGTCTCGGCGGGCGGGATCGGCGTGACCTGGCCCTTCCGGATCACCACCGGGCCAGCGGACTCGGGCTTCTTCTCATCGGCCATGACGGGCGCGGGTTATAGCAGAGCCGCGCGCGGAACGGCACCTGCGGCGAGCGAGCCCTGCCGCGCACGCCGGGCATCCGCCGCGGCGGAGCGGTGGGACCGGCGGCCGGAAGGTGTTATGGAAGGCGCCCCATGGCCGACCGGGTGGTCCTCTTCGTCTCTCACGCCGATGCGGCCGCGCTGCGGCTCGCGGGCTCCTGCGCGCTCGCGGCGGCCGCGATGAACGACCGCGTCGACGTGTTCCTCTTCGGGCCGGCCCTGCGCGCCGCTGTGGAGGCCAAGGGCGACCCGGAGCACCCCGCGGCGCTCCTCCAGCGCGCCAGGCAGGCGGGGAGCTGCCGGCTGCTCGGCTGCAGCGCCAGCATGGTCGAGGAGAGGCTGGATCCGTCGTGGGTCGAGGCGGCCCTCGACGCGGTGGTGGGTTGGCCCACGGTGGTGGAGTGGAGCCGGGGGGTCGTGGATCGTTTCTTCTTCTAGGTGGTCCGCGGCCCGCCGCGCGGAAAGCCCAAGAGTGGCTCCCCGCTTCGAGGCTTGCGCCGATCGGGCGCCTCCCTGTCGGATGGCGGAACAGGCGCGCGCGCCCGGACGTTCTTCCTGACGCGCCCTCTCACGGTGGTCCATGGTCCAACTGTCGATCGATCCTCCCCCCTTCGGTGGCCGCAGCCGCGGCTCCGGTGGTAGCGGCCTCGGCCGGTACCTCGTCTATCCGCTCGTCCTCGCGATCGGCGTCGCCGGCGGCTTCGTCGCCGGCCGGCGGACCGCTCCCAAGGCCCCACCGCCCGGTCCCCACCCGACCGCCTCCGCGCCCGCGACGGGCTCGCCGGCGTTCCCGCCGGCCGTGACGCCGGCAGCCCCGGCCACGCCGCCCAGGGCGACCGCCGCCGCGCCGGTGCCGCCTGGGGCGGCGCAGGCTCCCGCTGCACCGGGCATGGCCGCGCCGCCGCCCGCGTCCGCCACGCCCGCGGGCGCGCCGCAGGGACCGCTCGTCCGCCGCATCAGCGTCACGCTCAAGGGCCCGCTGGAGGAGAGCGTGGCCGCGGCGCTGCCGCCCGCCGAGAAGGCGTGGGGCGAGCAGCTCACGCAGGTCATGAACCGCATCCTGGTGTGGTCGATGCGGGTCTCGCGCGACGCGCGCAAGGGCGACAAGCTCGAGGTGCTGTACGAGCTGCCCACGGCGCAACCGACGGAGATCCAGGCCATCGGCGACGCTGGCCCCGCGACGAAGGAGCCGGTCGTGCTCGCGCTGCGCTACGGCTCGCAGAAGCTCGGGAAGCTCCTCACCGCCTACCGCTTCAAGCCGGAGGGAGCTCCTTTCGCGCGTTACTACACGAGCGCGGGCGTCGAGGTGGAGGAGCACCTCGTGGACAGCCCGATCGCCGACTACGAGCAGGTGACGTCGCTCCTGCGAGACGGGCGCCGCCACAAGGGCGTCGACTTCAAGGCGCCGGTCGGGACGCCGGTGCGCTCCCCGTTCGACGGCGAGATCACGCGGCGCAACTGGCACTTCTCCGCGAACGGCAACTGTCTCGAGCTGGTGGACGCGAGCAGCCGGCGCCACGCCATCTTCCTGCACCTCGAGGCGGCGCCCAAGGAGATGCAGCCGGGGCGGAAGGTGAGGAAGGGCGAGGTGATCGCGAAGTCGGGCAACAGCGGCCACTCCACGGCGCCGCACCTGCACTACCAGCTCGAGGCGCCGGACGGGCGCGTCCTCGATCCGTTCGCGGTCCTCGCAACGCGCCAGGTGAAGCTCGAGGGCGCGGCGAAGACCGGCTTCGACGCCGAGCGGTCCAGGCTCGACCCGATGCTGGTGGCGAACCGCTAGAGCTGGTTCGGGGGTGTCGGGGGCGGAGCCCCCGACTTCGATCGACGGCGAAGCCGGCGGCCGCTCGCGTCAGCGAGCGAATGCGCCGTAGGCGCCGCCGCCGGCCGGGGAGAGGGTTGGCGGCCCACGAAACGAAAGAGCCGCCCGTTGCCGGGCGGCTCTCGGCCTTCAAGTTACACGAAGGACCTCGTCAGTCCTCGAGGCCCTTGCGCCCGCCGGCGGCGGCCCACTCCTCGAGCATCGCCGTCGTGACCGACTTCGGACGCTCGATCGCGTAGCCGAGCGCACGATCCCACACGATGTTCGAGAGGACGCCGAGCGCGCGCCCGACGCCGAACAGGACCGTGTAGAAGTCCCACTCGCGGACGCCGTAGTGCCACTGGATGACGCCGGAGTGCGCGTCCACGTTCGGCCACGGGTTCTTGGTCTTGCCGTGCTCGGTGAGGACGCCCGGCGCCACCTTGTAGATCATGTTCACGAGCTGGAAGAGCGGATCATCCGGCAGGTGCTTCTTCGCGTACTCGTTCTGGGCGACGTAGCGCGGGTCCGTCTTGCGCAGCACGGCGTGCCCGTAGCCCGGGATGACCTGGCCGCCCTTGAGGGTGTCCCAGAGGAACGCCTTCAGCTCCTCTTCGGTCGGGATCTTCCCGCCCAGCTTCTTCATCACGTTCTGGATCCAGCCGAGCACCTCCTGGTTCGCGAGGCCGTGCAGCGGGCCCGCGAGGCCGTTCAGGCCGGCGGAGAGCGAGTAGTAGGCGTCCGACAGCGCCGACGCGACGAGGTGCGTCGTGTGCGCCGAGACGTTGCCCGACTCGTGATCGGAGTGGAGGATGAAGTACATGCGCGCGACGTCGTCGTACGGGCGCGCCACGCCCATCATGTGGGCGAAATTGCCGCCGAAGTCGAGCTTCGGATCCGGCGCGATGTGCGTGTCGCCCCGGTACTTCATCCGGTAGATGTACGCGGCGACTTGCGGCAGCCGCGCGAGGAGGTTCATCGAGTCCTCGTACATCGCGTCCCAGTAGTCGTTCTTCTTCATGCCCTCGGCGTAGCGGTGGGCGAAGATCGACTCGCGCTGCATCGCCAGCACGGCCGAGGACAGCATCGTCATGGGATGCGCGTCGCGGGGCATCGCGCGGAGCACGTCGAACACGTACGCCGGCACCGCCGCGCGGGAGCGCCAGTCCTCCTCGACCTCGCGCGCCTGCTCGACGGTCGGGATGTCGCCCGTGAGGAGGAAGTAGAAGAACGACTCGACCGTCGGCTGCTCGAAGCCGGGAACGCGCGGGAGCGCCGCGAACGTCTCCGGGATCGTCTTGCCCCGGAAGCGGATGCCCTCCTGCGGGTCGAGATACGAGATGTCGGTGACGAGACTGCGCACGTCACGTGCGCCGCCGATCGCCTGGCTGATGGTCACGTGGTCGATGACCACGTTGCCGTGCTCCTTGTTGAGCTTCGTGATTCTCGGCCGAAACGCCTCGATCTTCTCGAAGAGCTTTGCCTTCAACGCGGTCGTCTTGGGCTTCGCGGTGGACATGCAGACTCCGTGGACGGGGATTGAGAATTACAGCGCGCGGGTGAACCGGGACGGAAATCCTACATGCGGGTTGGTTGAGGACGCAACGGGCACCTCGCCCGTAGATCATCGACTCCACGACTCTATTTCGGCGATCTTATAGGGCGATACGCCGCCGGGAACAGAGGGGGCGCGGCGACCGGACGCACGCCCGGCGAGCGCACGCGCTCACCCCGCGTGCCGCTCCAGCGCGGCGCGCATCATCCCCTCTGCGGCCTACCGCCTGCCGCCGTGCAACGCCGCCACGACCTGCGCCGCGAGCGTGCCCGGATCGACGATCTTGTCGGCGAGGGGGGCCTGCGGAACCGGGGACTCCCCCGCGACGGAGGAGTCCACCAGACCTGCCGAGTCCTGGGCACCCTTCTTTCGCTTGGGATTCTCGGCGCTCGCGCCCGAGCGGCAGGTGCGGCACCAAGGCTGGTTGCGGATGGCGCCGTCGGCCATCTTGCGGAGCCCGAATTGCGAGAGCGGCCGCATCTTGTGGCACTTCAAGCACAAGAGGGTGATGAAGACCTCGTTCCCGTCGGCGTCGTAGACGCTCGAGCGGCGGCGCTTCGGCTTCGCCTCGCCGGCTTCGCCGCGCGGCTTCTTCTCCGCAGCGGCAGCGGCGTCGCGCTTCTGGGCGACGGCGGGGGCGAACATCACCTTCACGGCCATGTCGGTACCTCGCGTGCGTGGAGCGATCCCCGCGGGCAGCGACCCGGGGAGCGCAGCGTGAACCTAGCAGCGCGCTCTGACACCCAAAGCCGGAGCGGGCTGCTCCTCGACGGCGCGGGCGGGCGCTGCCGGGCACGGGGCGTTGCGAGCGCGTCAGGCCGGGACAAGATCTGCACAAGACCCGCGTCAGGCTCGTTGCCCCCCGAGCGCTCTCCTGAGACGGTCTCGCGAGAACAGCGCCGGAGACGAACGTACCGAGAGTCGCGGCGGAGGGAGTGCGCCATGCCCGAGTATGAATTCCTGTGCAAGAGCTGCGGGAAGCAGTTCACCGCCTTCATGCACGTCGAGGAGCATGACCGTGCGGTGCCGGAGTGCCCCGAATGCCACAACAAGAAGGAGATCGAGAAGCTGATCCCGCACGTGAGCGTCCAGACCAGTCGCAAATCGACAGCGTACCCGTGAGCGCGGAGGGCTGCGGCCCGGAATTGGAGCGCGCGGGAAGGTCCTGCGTCCCCGCGCGGCGCGCAGGAAGTAATGGGCAACCGATGGCGATGCGGGCGGCTGGGATCCTCGTGGCTGGACTGCTGGCGGGCTGTTCCCATGCGCCTGCAGGGTCGGTCTCCCAAAACTCCGTCACGCTTCCTCGCCCGTCCGGCGGCTCGCCCGATCAGCCTCCGGTCTCGGCGGTCGTCCCGGGCGGCGCATATCTCGGGGAGCGCATGCGCTGCGTCGATCGAGAGCTGGTGCGTCTGGGGCTGAACGAGTACGGAGACCTCGAAGGCACCACCTAC
>WNGE01009136.1_pt1 | contig 12907 bp, 12 predicted proteins | sample 5400651 | NCBI WGS metagenome assembly WNGE01 (sample SAMN13153370, study PRJNA577476) | soil metagenome | isolation source: 60 cm soil or saprolite under grassland replicate 2 | place: USA:California | collected 2016-06-15 | reverse complement strand
GCCGCTCGCGCAAGGGTTCCGGTCGGCAAAAGGCGCATCCCATACGGGCGTTTCGTCATGTTGCACCGCAGTTAACGGTATGTTACGGAACCGCGCGATTTCGTGGGCTTTCCGGGCGCGCCTGCGCTCGCCGCGAAGATGCAAAGTCCCATTGAATTTCAAGGGCTTGGCGCCCACCGTCCGCGACGGTGCCGAGCCTGCGGAATTGCCGAAAGAGCAAATCCACGTGGCAGGCGAAAACGCGATCATCTCCGGCATGGCCGGCCGCTACGCGACCGCGCTGTTCGAGCTCGCGCGCGAGCAGAACGCGATCGATCGCGTCAAGGTCGACCTCGACCGCTTCGATGCGCTGGTGGCCGAGGTCGCCGATCTCGCCCGCTTGCTGAGAAGCCCGGTATTCTCCGCCGACGAGCAGACGCGCGCGCTCTCCGGCGTGCTCGACCGGGCGGGCATCGACGGGCTCGCCGCCAACGTCCTCAAACTGCTCGGAACCAACCGCCGGCTGTTCGCGGCGCTCGACATGGTGCGCGGCTACCGGGCGCTGGTCGCCAAGCATAAGGGGGAGGTCACCGCCGAGGTGACGCTCGCCGAGAAGCCGAGCGAGGCGCACCTTGCCGCCATCAAGGATGCACTCGCGGCGGCGACCAAGAAGGATGTGCAGATGCAAGTGAAGGTCGATCCTTCGCTGATCGGCGGCCTCGTGGTCAAGCTCGGCTCGCGCATGGTCGACAGCTCGCTGCGCACCAAACTCAATGCGATCAAGGTCGCGATGCAAGAGGCCCACTGATGGACATCCGCCCAGCCGAAATTTCGGCAATCCTGAAAGAGCAGATCAAGAACTTCGGCCAGGAGGCGGAGGTCTCCGAGGTCGGTCAGGTGCTCTCGGTCGGTGACGGCATCGCCCGGGTCTACGGCCTCGACAACGTCCAAGCCGGCGAGATGGTCGAGTTCGAGAACGGCGTGCGCGGAATGGCGCTCAATCTCGAGATCGACAACGTCGGCATCGTCATCTTCGGCGAGGACCGCGAGATCAAGGAAGGGCAGACGGTCAAGCGCACGCGCGCCATCGTCGAGGTACCTGTCGGCAAGGCCCTGCTCGGCCGCGTGGTCGATGCGCTCGGCAATCCGATCGACGGCAAGGGGCCGATTGATGCCAAGGAGCGTCGGCGTGTCGACGTCAAGGCGCCGGGCATCATCCCGCGCAAATCCGTGTCTGAGCCGATGGCCACCGGCCTCAAGGCCATCGACGCGCTGATCCCCATCGGCCGCGGCCAGCGCGAGCTGATCATCGGCGATCGCCAAACCGGCAAAACCGCGATCGCGCTCGACACCATCCTCAATCAGAAAGCGCTCAACGCCACCGGCGACGAAAAGATCAAGCTCTATTGCGTCTACGTTGCCGTCGGCCAGAAGCGCTCCACCGTGGTGCAATTCGCCAAGGTGCTGGAGGAAAATGGCGCGCTCGACTATTCGATCGTGATCGCGGCGACGGCTTCCGACCCTGCGCCGATGCAGTACCTCGCGCCGTTTTCCGGCTGCACCATGGGCGAATATTTCCGCGATGGCGGCATGCACGCGGTGATCATCTACGACGACCTCTCGAAACAAGCGGTCTCGTACCGGCAGATGTCGCTGTTGCTGCGCCGTCCGCCCGGCCGCGAAGCCTATCCCGGCGATGTGTTCTATCTGCATTCGCGGTTGCTCGAGCGCGCCGCCAAGATGAACGACGCCAACAAGAGCGGATCGCTCACGGCGCTTCCCGTTATCGAGACGCAGGCGAACGACGTGTCGGCCTACATCCCAACCAACGTCATTTCGATCACCGACGGACAGATCTTTCTGGAGACCGATCTGTTCTACCAGGGCATCCGCCCAGCCGTGAACGTCGGCCTCTCGGTGTCGCGCGTCGGCTCCGCCGCGCAGACCAAGGCAATGAAAAAAGTCGCCGGCCGCATCAAAGGCGAGCTCGCGCAATACCGTGAAATGGCGGCGTTCGCGCAGTTCGGCTCCGACCTCGATGCCACCACCCAGCGTCTGCTCAACCGTGGCGCGCGGCTGACCGAGCTGCTCAAACAGTCGCAGTTTTCCCCGCTCAAGATGGAGGAGCAGGTCGTCATCATCTTTGCCGGCGTCAACGCCTATCTCGACCCGATCCCGGTCGATCGGGTGCGCGCCTTCGAAGACGGCCTGCTGAGGCTGGTGCGCTCGCAGTATACGGGCATCCTCGACGCCATCCGCGATAGCAGGGATCTCGACGAGGCCACCACGGCGAAGCTCAAAACCGCGGTCGACGAATACGCCAAGACGTTTGCGTAACAAGACGTTTGCGTAACAACACGTTCGCGTGAAAAGCGGACTCCAAAGGACGGAGGGCAAACGCCAGATAACCGATAGCTGACGATCGACACGTCACTCGAGCCCGCGCCGTTGCGTCGTCGGTGGTTCGCTTCGCTGTCGTGCCATCTCACATATGCCCAGCCTCAAGGACATGCGCGTGCGCATCGCCGCCACCAAGGCGACGCAGAAGATCACCAAGGCCATGCAGATGGTCGCGGCGTCGAAGCTGCGGCGCGCGCAGGCGGCGGCCGAGGCTGCGCGTCCCTATGCCCAGCGGATGACAAAGGTGCTCGGCGATATCGCCGCCGCGGCCGACAACCTCGGCGCGGCGCCGCGGCTGCTGGTCGGAACCGGCAGCGACCGCGTGCATCTGCTGCTGGTATGCACCGCCGAGCGTGGCCTGTGCGGCCCCTTCAACTCGGCGATCGTGCGGCTCGCGCGTGAGCGGGCGAATGCGTTGATGGCCGAGGGCAAAGAGGTCAGGTTCTTTTGCGTGGGCCGCAAGGGCTACGAGCAGCTTCGCCGTCTCTACGAGAAACAGATCATCGAACACATCGAGCTACGCGCGGTTCGCACGCTCACGTTCGGGCACGCCGAAGACATCGGCGAAAAAATCGTGCGGCTTTACGAACAGGGCGGGTTCGACGTCTGCACCCTGTTCTTCTCGCGATTCAGGTCCATCATTGCGCAGAACCCTACGGCGCAACAGATCGTTCCGCCCGTGTTCGAGGGCGATGGCGGCAACGATAACGGCGTCGTCTACGAATACGAGCCCGATGAGGACGAAATTCTCGTCGAGCTCCTGCCGCGCAACATCTGCGTTCAGATTTTCCGCGCGTTGCTGGAGAATGCCGCCTCGTTCTACGGTGCGCAGATGACTGCGATGGACAACGCCACGCGCAACGCGGGAGAGATGATCCGCAAGCAGACGCTGACGTATAACCGCACCCGTCAGGCGATGATCACCAAGGAGCTGATCGAGATCATTTCCGGCGCCGAGGCGGTGTGAACGGGCGCGGGAACCGATATGTCGATGCAATAACAAGGACCATCCATGGCCAACCCAGTCGGACACATCACCCAGGTCATCGGCGCCGTCGTCGACGTGCAGTTCGAGGGGCACCTGCCGGCGATTCTCAACGCGCTCGAGACCAAGAACCAGGGCCACCGCCTGGTGCTCGAAGTGGCCCAGCATCTCGGCGAATCGACCGTGCGCACCATCGCGATGGATACCAGCGAAGGCCTCGTGCGCGGGCAGGAAGTCTCCGATACCGGCGAGCCGATCGCGGTGCCGGTCGGCGACGGCACCCTCGGCCGCATCATCAACGTCATCGGCGATCCCGTCGATGAGGCCGGTCCGGTCCCGTACCAGGAGCGGCGCGCGATCCACCAGCCCGCGCCCCTTTACACCGAACAGGCGACGGAATCGGAGATCCTCATCACCGGCATCAAGGTCGTCGATCTGCTCGCGCCCTACGCCAAGGGTGGCAAGGTCGGTCTGTTCGGCGGTGCCGGCGTCGGCAAGACCGTCATCATCATGGAGTTAATCAACAACGTTGCGAAAGCCCACGGCGGCTATTCGGTGTTTGCCGGGGTGGGCGAGCGCACGCGCGAAGGCAACGATCTCTATCATGAGATGATCGAGTCCGGCGTCAACAAAGACCCCAAGAAAAACAACGGCTCCGCCGCTGGTTCCAAGTGCGCGCTGGTCTACGGCCAGATGAACGAGCCGCCCGGCGCGCGCGCCCGCGTCGGCCTTTCCGGCCTCACGGTCGCCGAATATTTCCGCGACCAGGGCCAGGACGTGCTGTTCTTCGTGGACAACATCTTCCGCTTCACGCAAGCGGGTTCGGAGGTGTCGGCGCTGCTGGGCCGCATTCCCTCGGCCGTGGGCTACCAGCCTACGCTCGCGACCGACATGGGCGCGTTGCAGGAGCGCATCACAACCACCACCAAGGGGTCGATCACCTCGGTGCAGGCGATCTACGTTCCCGCCGACGATCTCACCGACCCGGCGCCCGCGACCTCGTTCGCGCATCTTGATGCGACCACTGTGCTGTCGCGCTCGATCGCGGAGAAGGGTATCTACCCGGCGGTCGATCCGCTCGACTCCACCTCGCGCATGCTCTCGCCGATGGTCGTGGGCGAGGAGCACTATGCCGTCGCCCGCCAAGTGCAGCAGATTCTACAACGCTACAAGGCGTTGCAGGACATCATCGCCATCCTCGGCATGGATGAGCTTTCGGAAGAGGACAAGGTCACGGTCGCGCGCGCGCGCAAGATCGAGCGGTTTCTGTCACAGCCCTTCCATGTCGCCGAAGTGTTCACCGGCGCGCCCGGCGTGTTCGTCGAACTCGCCGATACCATCCGCGGGTTCAAGGGCTTGTGCAAAGGAAAATACGACTACCTGCCGGAGGCGGCGTTCTACATGGTCGGCACCATCGAGCAGGCCGTGGAGAAGGGCAAGAAGCTCGCGGCGGAAGCCGCGTGATCGGACACCGGAGCGCGGGACGACAGACGGCCGATAATTCCATCCGTCCTACATCGCCGGTAGTCGTCCTACATGATGATTGGCAATCGAGAGTGAATGATGGCCACCTTCCACTTCGATCTCGTCTCGCCGGAGAAGGTTCTGTTCTCCGGAGAGGTCAGCCAGGTCGACGTGCCGGGCTCGGAAGGCGACTTCGGCGTGCTGGCGGCACACGCGCCGCTCGTCACCACGTTGCGGCCGGGGATTCTGGTCGTTCATAGCGAACGCGACGCGCAGGGCATCGTCGTCGACGGCGGCTTTGCCGAGGTCGGTCCAGCCGGCCTGACCGTGCTCGCCAACCTCGCCGTGCCGGTGGACGAGTTCGACGTCGCCGAGCTCGCTGGCGTGATCAAGGACACCGAGGAAGACGTGGCCGACGAGAAGGAGGGCTGGAAGCGCGACAAGCTCGCCCACAAGCTCGATCGCTTGAAGGCGCTGCAGGCCGCGCTAGGGCATTAACTCGCGTCCCGGGCAAATTTCTTGAACTTCTTCACCACCTGCTCGTAGACCGGCCGCTTGAACGGCACGATCAGGTCGACGACGTTCGGCAGGCGCTCCCAGCGCCATTGCGCGAATTCCGGATCGTGGCCGCCGGCGGGGTGCGCGATGTCGATTTCGCTGTCCTTTCCGGTGAAGCGCAGCGCATACCATTTTTGACACTGCCCGCGGTACTTGCCGCCCCAGGCTTGGCCGACGATCTCGCGCGGAATGTCGTAGCAGAGCTCTTCCTCGATTTCGCCGAGCTTTTCGATCGAGCGGATGTTGGTTTCCTCATAGAGCTCGCGTAGCGCCGCCGGCCACGGGTCCTCGCCGCGATCGATGCCGCCTTGCGGTAGCTGCCACGCGTGAGTGTCGTCGACATGCTCGGGCCCGTCGATGCGGCGGCCGATGAAGACACGTCCCTTGCGGTTGAATACGACCATGCCGACGCAAGGACGATAGGGCAAGGATTTGAAGCGAGGCATGCTCCTGGCTCCATCGTTCCCGGCATAGCGCGCGAGGCGCGGGCGTCAGCAGAGATAGCCGCTGTTGCCGCCCGAGGCGAGAGTATCGCCGCCCCGGAAAAGCATTGGGGCGGCCCGCAGGCCGCCCCTGGTTCGGCGCCGGTTCGCGCCGTGCTAGTTCGGCACCGCGGACTTTGGATTCGGCGGATAAGCCGAGTTCTTCTGGATGCCGCGGATGAGATCGAGCGCGGTGTGGAGCGCCTTGTCGTCCTTCGGATCCGGCGGGATATAGGACTGCGAGCCGGTCTGCTCGTCGCCTTCGGCCTTGAGGTGGCCGCGCAGCGAAGCTTCGCCGCGGGTGTCGGTGCGCGCCTTGAGCTCCTCGGGCACCTCTTGCAGCACCTCGATGTCGGGCGAAATACCCTTCGCCTGGATGGAGCGCCCGGACGGGGTGAAGTAGCGCGCGGTTGTCAGCCGCAGCGCCCCGTTGCCCGAGCCGAGCGGAATGATGGTCTGCACCGAGCCCTTGCCGAACGAGCGTGTGCCGATGACGGTCGCGCGCCGGTGATCTTGGAGCGCACCCGCCACGATTTCCGAGGCCGAGGCCGAGCCGCCATTGATCAGCACGATGACCGGCTTGTTCTTGGTGATGTCGCCCGCGCGCGCATTGAACCGCTGGGTTTCCTCGGCGTTGCGGCCGCGCGTCGACACGATCTCGCCCTTTTCCAGGAACGCATCGGAGACCGAGATCGCCTGATCCAGCAATCCGCCCGGATTGTTGCGCAGGTCGATAACGAAGCCCTTGAGCTTGTCGCCGGCCTGGGCGGTGAGGTCGGTGATCGCTTTCTTGAGGCCCTCGGTGGTCTGCTCGTTGAACTGAGTGACGCGGATAAAGCCGACGTCGTCGCCTTCGAGGCGCGAGCGCACCGAGCGCACCTGGATGCGCGCGCGGGTGATGGAGACCTCGATCGGCTTGTCCTGGCCCTTGCGCATGATCTTGAGTTTGATCTTGGAGTTCTCCGGGCCGCGCATCTTCTCGACCGCCTGGTTGAGGGTGAGCCCCTGCACCGGCTCGTCGTCGAGATGCGTGATGATGTCGTTGGCCATGATGCCGGCCTTGGCCGCCGGCGTCTCGTCGATCGGGGCCACGACCTTGATCAGGCCGTCCTCCATGGTGACCTCGATGCCGAGGCCGCCGAACTCGCCCCGGGTCTGCACCTGCATGTCGCGGAAGCTCTTGGAATCCATGTAGCTCGAATGCGGATCGAGCCCGGCCAGCATGCCGTTGATCGCCGATTCGATGAGCTTGCTGTCGTCGGGTTTTTCCACGTAGTCGGCGCGCACGCGCTCGAATACGTCGCCGAACAGGCTGAGCTGGCGATAGGTGTCGGCGGCGGCCGCTTGAGCGCGCGCCCCATCGAGCACGATGCGAGGCTGGGTTGCGATCAGCGTCACGGCTACGCCGGCCGCCGCACCGAGGAGAATCAGGGAAGTTTTGCGCATCATCATCCGCGAACCTTCTGGCCTTCGTTTGCGGCCCACCACGGGCCTGGATCGACGGGAACCCCGTCCTTGCGGAACTCCACGTAAAGTACGGGTTGGTTTGCACCGCCCGCTTTGGCAACGGCCGACTGGGCCCCGCCGCCCATTACTGCGACGGGCTCGCCCGTTACCACGAACTGCCCCAAGTCAACGGATATCCGTTCCATCCCAGCGAGCAAGACATGATATCCGCCGCCGGCATTAAGGATCAAGAGTTGGCCATAATTGCGGAAAGGGCCGGCGTAAACCACCCATCCATCGCACGGAGCCGTGATTTGGCCCCCAGGGCGGGCGGCGATCGATACGCCCTTTTCGGTGCCGCCGAGGCCGTCCGCGGCGCCAAATTCCCTGATTCGGGCGCCATTGACCGGCAGCGGCAGCATTCCCTTGGCCGCAGCAAAGGCGATGGCCGGGCTCAGCCGCCCCGGATCCTTGAGCGCGGCAAGGTCCGGCCTCCCGCTCGAGGCCTTCCCGTCCTCGCTCGAGCGGGCCGCCGCCCGCGCGGCGCGGGAGGCAGTGTCGAGACCCCGTTCGAGCTTGACGATCAGCTGATTGAGATTTTCCGCCTGACGCGCCAGCTCCGCGGCGCGTTGGCGTTCATCGCTGAGGGCCTGTTCCGCCTCCGCCGAGCGTTTTTGACGCTCGTCGATGAACAGGGACAGACGCTGGCGCTCGTCCGCCAGCACGAACAGATCCCGGGCAAGACGGTCGCGCTCGGCGGCAATCTGCTGGCGCAGCCGCACGAGCTCGGCAAGGTCGGCCGCCAGCACCTCGGTTTGCTGTCGCATCTCGGGCAGGACCGCGCCCAGCAGCATCGCGGAGCGCACCGATTGCAGCGCGTCTTCGGCCCTGATCAAGAGGCCGGGCGGCGCCTGCCGGCCGATCCGCTGCAATGCCGCCAGCACCTCCGCGATCATGCCGCGCCGCTGTTCCAATGAGGCCCGCAACGCCTGCTCCCGGTCGTCGAGCGGTTCGAGGCGCTCCTGCGTTTGGGCGATCCGCTCTTCCACGCTCACCACGCGGGACGCGGTGTCGATGATCTGCTGATTAAATTTGCGCCGGTCGTCGCCGATCGATTCGATCTCCCGCTTGAGCCGCGCCTCGTTCTCGAGCGTTCTGCGCTGCTCGGCGCGGAGCGCTTCCAACTCCTGGTCGCGTGCTTTGAGAGCATCGAGACTTGCGGGCGGGGTGTCGGCGGGCGCTTGCGAGGGCGCGCGCGGCGCCTGGGCCGACGCGGCGATGAGCCCGAGCGGCAACACTCCCACCACCGCCAGCATCAGCGAACGGAGATTGACCGGAGAGGGCAAGGCGACGCGCATCAATTCGTTCTGTGCAAAAACGGTTCCACCGGAATACATAGCTATGATTGGCACCGGATTAAGACGAGGGGCAAGGCTTTCGCCATTGGCGGACGCGTAACGGCTCGATTTTCTTTCTTTTTTACGCCGGAAGGGGTCGATCACGCGCGATGATAGGGATGCCCGGCCAGGATGGTAACGGCGCGATAAAGCTGCTCCAGGAGCATGATCCGAATGAGCTGATGCGGCCAGGTCGCCGCGCCGAAAGCAATGGCAAGGTTCGCCTTTTCGCGTAGGCTGGGCGCAAGCCCGTCGGCAGCCCCGATGATGAACACGACCGCGGGCTTGTCCTGCCGTTGCCAATCCTGCAGCCGGCCGGCGATCACGGCGCTGCTCATGTTCTCGCCGCGCTCATCCAAAATCACCGTGACAGCGCGGTCGGGCACGATATTGGCGATGGCGATCGATTCTTCGAGCCTGCGCCGGGCGACATCGCCGGCGCGGCTCTCCTTGATCTCGACGATGTCGAAGGCGCTCAAACCGGCGCTGCGACCGGCGTCAGCCGCGCGTTTGCGATAGCGCTCGGCAAGCTCGCGCTCTGGACCTTGCTTCAACCGGCCGACGGCGGCGACCACGATGCGCATGCGTGACGATACGCATGGACCGCACGCCGGCTCAAGCCGCTAACGGATTGCGTCAGCGGCGCTCAACTTGCCCGCCGCCCATGCGGTCGAACCGGCGCCCACATCTTCTCCAGATTGTAGAAGGCGCGGACTTCCGGCCGAAAGACATGGACGATGACGTCGCCGGCGTCGATCAGCACCCAGTCGCAGTGCGGCATGCCTTCCACCCGCGCGTCAGGCAAGCCGGCGGTGGCGAGGTCTTCCAGCACGCGATCCGCGACCGAGCCCACATGGCGGTTCGACCTGCCGGAGGTCACAACCATGGTGTCTGCGATCGTCGATTTGCCGGTGAGATCGATGGTGACGGTGTCCTCAGCCTTCATGTCGTCGAGGCGGGCGAGGACCAGGCGAAGAATCTCCTCAGCGTCAGGTCGCACCTTGGAGATGGGTTCGGCGGCGCGATGAGCGCCAGCGCGAGAGAGTACGGGTGTTGGCAGGGCTTCCTTTCCTTTCGCTGCATCACCGCCCCGCGCGAAGCAGGGCAACCGTAAGATAGGCACGGCCGGTTAACGGTTTCAACCGGCCGCCGTTCCACAATCTCCATACTGTGGCGCTTTGGCATCACCTTTATGACGGGCGGCACGTAGCGCCGTCGACGACAGCGGCGACTTCAGGCCATGGAGGTAAATCCAGGCAGGAGGCTTGCGGTTGGGCAGAGACTTCGCCGCCGCCTCGGGGATGCGCGCCCGCGCCAGCGCCTGGCCCGCGGGGCTGGCACTGGCGTAGAGGCTGGGTCCGAGCCGGTCGACCACCGCGATCGGCACCATGGCGGCGATGCCACGCCACCTCTGCCAGCGGTGGAAGCTGCGCAGATTGTCCGCGCCCATGATCCAGACGAAGCGCACGCCGGGACAGTGGCGGCGCAAGTAGGCGATGGTCTGATAGGTATACCGCGTGCCGATCTGCGCTTCCAAGCCGCTGATGTCGATGCGCGGATGGTGCACGAGCGCCTTGGTGGTGAAATAAACCGATGCGCATCCCCGGGGCATGGGGAGGGAGCACGATGCGTGCCGCGGCCGCTTTACCCTCTTCCCTTGCGGGAGCGGGCCGCACCTGCACGAGCGGAGTTTTCACGGTCTGATCTGCCCCGAGCCGCGCACGCGATACTTGAAGCTGGTCAACTGCTCGACGCCCACAGGCCCGCGCGCATGGAAGCGGCCGGTGGCGATGCCGATCTCGGCGCCGAAGCCGAACTCGCCGCCATCGGCGAATTGGGTCGAGGCGTTGTGCAACACGATCGCGGAATCGACCTCGTTGAGGAATTTTTCCGCCGCCGCATGATCTTCCGTCACGATCGAGTCCGTGTGGTGTGAGCCGAAGCGCTCGATATGCTCGATCGCGGCATCCACACCGTCGACCACCTTGGCGGAGATGACAGCGTCGAGATATTCGGTCGACCAGTCCTCCTCGCTCGCCGGCTTCACGCGGCGATCGACCGCGCGCGTGGCCTCGTCGCCGCGCACCTCGCAACCGGCTTCGAGCAGCATGGTGACGAGCGGCTTGAGGTGCGTCGACGCGACCGCGCGGTCGACGAGCAGCGTCTCGGCTGCGCCGCAGACGCCGGTGCGCCGCATCTTGGCATTGAGCAGGATCGTGCGCGCCATGTCGAGCTTCGCCGCCCTGTCCACATAGACGTGGCAAATGCCCTCGAGATGCGCGAACACCGGCACGCGCGCCTCCGTCTGCACGCGCGCGACCAGGCTCTTGCCGCCGCGCGGGACGATGACGTCGATCGTGCCGTCGAGGCCCGCGAGCATCATCCCGACGGCGGCGCGCTCGCGGGTCGGCACCAGGGCGATCGCAGCCTCGGGCAGCGACGCCCTGCGCATCCCCTCGAGCAGCGCGGCGTGAATCGCTTGGTTCGAGCGGTAACTCTCCGAGCCGCCGCGCAGGATGGCGGCATTGCCGGCCTTGAGGCACAGCGCGGCCGCATCGGCGGTGACGTTCGGCCGGCTCTCGTAGATGATGCCGACGACGCCGATCGGCACGCGCACGCGCTCGATGGTCATGCCGTTCGGCCGCGTCCAGCGCTCCGTGACCGCGCCGACCGGATCGGCGAGGGCGCGCACGACGTCGAGTCCGTCGGCCATGGCGGTAATCCGCCGTTCGTCGAGCGCCAGGCGGTCGACGAAGGCCGCCGTGGCGCCGGCGGCCTTCGCCTCGGCCACATCCTTGGTATTGGCGGCGAGGATGTCCGCCTGGCGCGCGCGGATCGCCGCGGCGCTCGCCGCGAGCGCGCTGTCCTTCCGCGCCGTGGGCGCGAGCGCGAGCACGCGCGCGGCGCTTTTCGCCCGCCGGCCCATCTCGTGCATCAGGGCGGCGATGTTGGAGCCTTCCACGGTCTTGAGCGGCGCGGCCATGGCGAAATCCATGTTCTGAGCATTTCTCCTACCATGTTCGCGGCAACCCCGCGAGGCCGCCCTTGTTGCCGCGTTCCCTTGGTAAATGTAATGACGGCAGGACGGGGACGATGGGCCGACAGATGAAGCTCAAAGATCAGGTTGCGATCGTGACTGGCGCCGGACGCAATATCGGCGAGGAGATCGCCAAGCTGTTCGCCGCCGAGGGCGCCAAGGTTGCGATCGTCGACGTCGACAGGCCGCGGGGCGAGCGCGTCGTGGGCGCGATCAGGGGGGCGGGCGGCGAGGCCGAACTGTTCATCGCCGACGTCTCCAAGGGCAGCGACGTCGCCGCGGTGGTCAAGGCGGTGGTCGACCGCTTCGGCCGCATCGATATTCTGGTCAACAACGTCGCGATCTCCGACAACAAGCACATTTTCGACATCACCGAGGAGGAGTGGGACCGGGTGCTGGCGGTTACGCTCAAGAGCCAGTTCCTCATGGGTAAGCACGTCGCCCAGCAGATGGCGGCGCAGGGCACGGGTGGGCGGATCGTCAATATCGGCTCGACCTCCGGCTTCATGGGCAGAAGCCGCGCCGTCGCCTATTCGGCTGCGAAGGGCGGCGTTGCGAATTTGACGCGCGCCATGGCGGCGCAACTTGCGCCGCACAAAATCAGGGTGAACGCGATCGTGCCGAACAAGATCGGCTCGCCGGTCGGCAAGGACGAGTTCGACCCCACGCGACCGGTGCCGAACATGGCCAAGCGGCCGGGCCAGCCGCTGGAGGCCGCCAAGGCGGTGCTGTTCCTGGCGAGCGAGGATTCCTCGTTCGTCTACGGCGCCAATCTGTTCGTCGACGGCGGCGTCTCGGCGATGGATTTGTCGTGACCATCCCTGCGTCCCGTCCACTTCGGCGCATTCGTCGCCTTGATGCGGCGCGCGTCCTTGACCAATTCCTTGATTGCGCCGGTGATCGGCAGCGACAGGCCGGCCTTGTCGGTCAGGTCGGCGACGATCTGCATATCCTTGAGCGCCCAGGTGAAGGAGATCCTGTCCCATTCCTTGAGCGCATCGGAGGCGCCTGAGCTCATCAGCAATGCCGCGCGCAGCTTGCCGAGATCGATCCCGGTGGTCTCGGCCAGCCGGCCCGCTTCCAGCAAGCCCACGGCATTGATCCAGAGCAGCAGGTTGTTCATGGTCTTGCCGACTTGGCCGTGGCCGACCTCGCCGAG
>WNGE01006568.1_pt1 | contig 12907 bp, 10 predicted proteins | sample 5400651 | NCBI WGS metagenome assembly WNGE01 (sample SAMN13153370, study PRJNA577476) | soil metagenome | isolation source: 60 cm soil or saprolite under grassland replicate 2 | place: USA:California | collected 2016-06-15 | reverse complement strand
CCATTCAACTCGGGTTTTTTCCTTGGCCCCACCTCGTTCTTGAATACCGCCACCAGCGACAAGCTCGACGCGCTCGGCACGGTGCGTGGTCGTCTCGGCTACACACTGGCACCTCCGGTGCTGTTGTACGGGACCGGAGGCCTTGCCTTCGGCGACGCATCGGCTTCCTTGCTCATCATCACAGCTCCTCCGCTTTGCGGACCTACCGCGTCCACGAATCCCTGCGCGGCGGATTCGTTCCATCAATGGATGAGCGGCTGGACGGTTGGCGGCGGCTTCGAATATGGCTTCGGCGGCAGCTGGTCGGTCAAGGCGGAGTATCTCCACTATGATCTGGGCGGCGTTTCGCGCGCTACTCCCTTCGTTTCTGGTTTATTCCAAGTTCCTCGCTTCCTGAATTGGAACACGAAAGCCGAGGGCGACCTGGTCCGCGCTGGCATCAACTACCGGTTCAACTGGGATCCGGTCGTCGGGGGATCTTGAGGCAAGAGCCGATCGCTTCATCACGACTGGGATCTGAGGGCGATCCCCACCGCGCCGTTGCTATTCGCCAATTGAACACATGACGGTTTGAGCAACCATCCGAGCAGGCGAGCAATCCACACTCCCCCGCGCAATGCGCAATGCCGGAGCTGCAACGCGGATGCGCTGCTGGACAACGTCGGTTTCCGCTCGAGTGACGGCTATTCTGAGAGCCTTCGAGCTTCTTCACTCCGGGGTGATCTGGGCCCCGGCGGCAGATTCTGACCGGGGCCTTTTTCGTTGGAAGTCTTTTCATGACGGTCACACCCAAGACTTTCGAGACAGACATTTAGAGCATATTCCAATCGGGTCGCCTCTTCCGAATCGGGGGGCGCTACGGAACCTGCTCAATGCGGCAAGAAATTTCTTCAAGCACGAAGGCACCTCACTAGACGGGTGCATCGAATTAGACGACACGATGAGCCCGATTTCGCACTCCTGAGCGCCTGCACCGACTGGGCAACGACACGCGCACCGCACGAGCCGGCGGAAGTGCAGGCTTCCTCGATCTGGATTGTCGCTGTAGAGACGCTTGATGAGCAGGCGATGGCCGAAGCCGATCCCGCAGATGCCAAGGCGTGCCGGGCCATGTAGGTAGGGATCGACGGGCTGTATCAAGGCCTACGGACCGCCCTCGCGTCGAGAAGAAGCGCTTCGGGGCTCGGCTGCTTAAAGACGCCTTAGGGGGTCGATTGGTCGAAGACTCACCCCGGCTGCCTCCGATGTGTAGATTGGGCCGAATGTCTTTGTTGAGCTGCTAACGACGCGCTGTCTTGCTTACCGACCAGCTCTGTCTTCGCCCCCCGCCTAAAATGAATCGTTCCATCGCTAATAATCCACAGCAGCAAGCTAACCCATAACTCATGACCGCTATAGAAAAGGGGGTTAAAGCCTGCGAAAATGCTCGAGGCCGATACGAAGCTCCCCGCCAAATCTGCGGCGGTATCCGGACCACGACGCGGATCTGGGGGCGCAGGAATTCTGGAAGATCGGAAACGATCGCTGCAGGCCCACCGAGCTTTCGTAGGGACGAGGCCGGGCCTGATCGCCAGACACGCTTGCGTGTGCGTTGAAACGCGGCAAAATTTGCTCGTCCGCAAACATGTCCAGGGACTTATCCCATGCCAACCTCCTTCCCCGATGACTTGTCCCAGCAGCAACTCGATTGTCTCTTCCCCGTAAGGAGACCACTGATCAGACCCGACGTGTTCGAGATCGGGCTTGTCCTCGGCGGCACCGTTTCGGCGGGCGCCTATACAGCGGGCGTGCTCGACTATCTTGTTGAAGCGCTTGATGCCTGGACGCGCGCGAAAGAGCAAGGGGATCCGTACGTTCCCACACACGAGGTAATTGTCAGCACGATTGCCGGCGCGTCGGGCGGTGGGATCTACGGCGGCGTGTTCGCTCGTGCTATGGGCTGGAGCTTCGAGCATGGGACGAGCGAAAAGAACCCCTTCTTTCAAGTAGCCATGGGCGTGGATCTCGTGGATTTGTTGTCTCCAGGACCCGAACATGGTCTCTCTGGGCTTGCCTCACTGCTGAACTGTTCAGCCTTGGACGAGCAGACTGCTCGAAGCATAGAATACGAGGGGGGAAAATTGGGGGACCTTGAGACGCCGCGGCAACGATCCTATCTCGCAGACCCACTTCGGCTTTTCGTAATGGTCGGCAATCTCGCGGGGCTACCCTACACGATCCGGCTCGCGGGAGGCAGCAAGCTCACCCATGATCTGATTGAGCATGTCGATTTCATGCGGTTCGGACTGCGGGTAGACGGCGGTCCTCCTAATCTGCCAGCAACACGCGAAGACGAAATACCGTTGAGTTCCTATTCGTCGGGCAACTGGGATCTCCTGCGCGCTGCAGTGCTAGCAAGTAGCGCTTTTCCGGCTGCGTTCCGTTCTCGGCCGCTGCAGCGGTCGTTGGCTGCATGCGGCTATCGCGTGACACTGGTGCCTGGCGAGGCAGGGAATCCGAGGGTCGCTCAACTCATCCCAAGATGGGATGTCCTTTCCGCCGGCGAGCCAAATGAAAGCATCGTGAACTTCGCAGCAGTTGATGGGGGTACATTCAATAATCAGCCGCTTGATATTGTTCGCACCGCACTCGCCGGCTTGAACGGGCGGAACAAACGTGGCGGCGAAGCGGCAGATCGCGCCGTCATTCTTATCGATCCGTTCAGCGATCCGGTCCCGCTCGGGCCACGGCAACCTCCTGGAGCTTTGGGACTGCTGAGGCCATTCTTGACGGCGCTTATATATCAGAGCCGGTTCAAGCCGGAAGACATTGCACTTGCCGAGGAGCCCGATGTCTACAGCCGCTTTCTTATTGCGCCATATGGGCCGGGTGGCGGCGACACGCCGATCTCGGGGAAAGGTGCGATCGCTTCCGGCGGTTTAGGCGGTTTTCTCGGATTCGTCGACCGTAAATTCCTCGACTACGATTATCAGCTAGGCCGACGCAATGCATACGAATTCTTGCGCCGGGACTTCGTGTTTCCCGAAGGAAATCGGATTTTTGTCTGCAAGTGGAATGATGCCCAGAAACAAGATCAACGGAGAGACCTGCAGCAATCCGGTGTGATCCCGGTCAAGCCGGGCTATCTGCCGATGATCCCGCTCGTCCAGCGTCTTCGCGAAAATCCTCCGCCGCCAATGACGAAAGAAAACTGGCCGCGTCTCGATGACATACCTGCCAACCTGTCCCCAGCGATCGAAGGCCGGCTGCAAGCCGTCTACGATCTTCTTATGGCAGAACATCGGCCCAGCAGCTGCTGGAAAAGCCTCGCGATTTCCTTAGGCCTCGGCGTTCCGTGGAACGTTTTCCTCCGACGCACGCTGCGGGACAAGGCGCTTGATGAAATCCAAAGCGCTTTGCGGGATCAACGACTTCTCAAATCCAGGTGAACGATGGACTGGCCGTATCGTCCGGCGCGATCGGATGCGCCTCATCGGGCAAGATACCGCATTCTAAACACCCGCACGGCCTCCATCCCGCCCTGTCCCATAATAACCACGACCGCGAACAGCCCCATAGCATCGAAAACATACGACAAATAAAATTTGTCAAACAACTTAAGAGCTTCGGGACCAAACACAAAATCCACCAGCCTCGGAATACCGACTATAATTCCAACGCCCAAGACCGTTGCCAGAATCACGTACCAAGCGAGCACGACCGCTGCCCGGGTCGCGCGCGAAATGGCTTCGGAAATCGCTGGATCAAGCTTCATGAGAGGTTTACATAGCCTAAGCCCGTGACAAATGCCACCGTTTTTGTGTGCCGTAACGGGACAGAAATCGCCCGTCGATGCTCCTCCTCGCTGGATCGGTTCATATGGGAAACATGTGATCTAGGGGATGGCGAATTGACCGACCAGGCCGCGAAGCGCCTTCATGGCAGATTTTATGGATGGGTTGTATGACGCGGTAACTTGTTGGCTCATTTGGCAAATACTGGACGTTCCACTGCTTTGGGTGTACTTAGTCGCAGAGAGCTGACCTGCAGATGGGTGGATTGGTAGAGCTGGGAACTATGGCCGATCGCGCATGTAATCAAGCAGGGCTGGGCAAGGCCGTTACGTTCAACGTCATCACACCCATGACTCGTTTGGGGACCTGGGTTGTACGGGCTTTATTGTGGTATTTCGATCGATGGAAATCGACCCAGCAGACCGCCAAAGACCTTGCGTTCCTCCCCTTCGTGCATTGGGTCATTGTGAGGCGCGATCAGTTCCCCCGTTTGGAGACGGCTCAGGAATCCGAGCGATTGAACTACGATTATCTGTTCTTTCTCAGCACGTTTAATGGGCCGTGGGGGCCGTACATCGAGGCCTTTGCAGACGTCTTATACGTGCCGCTCGATTGGGTCTGGTTCTGGAGCATTGGGTACCCCTTCGCGCGCCCGGTAGGTCCGCTCAAGGCGTATATTCAGCGCAATCAGGTCGAATCGGATCATTCCTACAGCGCATACCCTGGTGCATCAGTTCGTGATGTTCGCTCCGCCCTCGAACTGCGGACCATGTTGACGGATTTTGCCAACCGCGCGTTGGGGCTGCCCGATAATGAATTCATGATCGAGTTCGGCGGGTTGCTGATGCGCGCGCAGAACAAGCTTGGGACATTCGGCTGCATCCCGCCCTAGGTAGCGCGAGTCCGTCATGGCCAACCAGAACGGTAAGAAATACGGTTTCACGGCGTTGTTCCCGATCAAGCGGGGCCCGCATGCTGCCGAACTGCGACGCCATCTGCGCTCCTTGGATTCCAATCCCAACGGCTCGCCGCTGAGCGAGACACGCGTCATTCATATGGCGCGTTTTGCCATTATCGATCAGCTTGCCTATCAGGGACTGCCGGCGAAGCGCGAAAGCTTGGTCTCATCCTATCTATTGTTCCTGTGCGAATTCGATGGCGAGAGCCCAGACGTGCTTGTACGGGAACTGATCGATAAAATCCCCGCGGAAACCACGGAGGTTTGGCAGCACTGCGTGGCCTTTCCAGGCATCGAAAGCTCGGATCGTGTCGCTGCGTATTTCGAGCAATGCCAACTCGAGACAAACCTATTCCTTGCAGATCGCCCCGACGACCGTCTTGACGATATTCTTAGGGCGTTGAAGTACAAGCAAGAATTTGCGGAATTGATCCTGTGGCTCCAGCGGGCGTCACCCGCGCCGGCTGACTTGAAACAAAGGTTCAGAGAGTTATGGGACAGCATCGAGAAAGCGGATGCGCCGCATCCAGGCAGCTTGTGAGAAAGGAAATGAACGGCGACCCAGTCCTCGAACTGTCTGATATTCAGGGCAATATCCTGCGCGGATATCGCCGATTCACGTTCGCAAAATTCATGCTGTTTCGTATCCTTAGCCCTGATGCGGGTAGGAAATTTTTGCAAAGGCTAATACCGTTCGTCACGCCCGGAGAATGGGGTGATACCCCGCCGCGGGGGGCTCTACATATCGGGATCAGCTTCGAAGGGCTCTCCGCGCTCGGGCTACCCTCCGAGTGCCTCGCCAGTTTTCCGGTGGAGTTCCAAGAAGGTATGAAGGCGCGGGCTCGGCGGCTCGGCGATATCGGCTCCAGTGATCCCAAATATTGGGATTCTCCGTGGAATACCCAGCGGGTTCATGTCGTGGTCATGGTTTATGCGGGGAGCGACAAACAACGGCAGGCACATTGCGACCAAGTTTCAGCGATTGCTCAAGATGTCAATCCTGCCGCGGACGCGCCGCTGATGGAGGCGCTGCCGCATCAGAAGGCCCAGTGGTTGAAGATCAATGGTAAGCGCAGCCGCAAAGAGCACTTTGGGTTCGAGGATGGCATAAGTAATCCGGATGTCGAGGGCGTCCCGGACAATGGCCCGGGAGTGGACATCGGCAACCCGGATGACCGGGGAATGTTCCGCAAGATTCCGGCAGGCGAGTTCATCCTGGGCTACCCAGGTGAGGGTGGAGAAGTCGCCCCAATGCCGCTGCCGCACGCCCTTGGACGCAACGGCACGTATCTTGTTATCCGCAAGCTGGAACAAGACGTTGAAGGATTTCGGCGGTTCGTGGAAGAGCAATCGAAATTGCTGAAGAAGGTCCCGAACGGTGTCAAGCCGGAGGACTTTCTCGCGGCAAAAATGTTCGGCAGATGGCAGGACGGGTCTCCGCTCGTTATACACCCCGAACGCCCCGCGGGCGACCGGCATAACGAATTCAAATACGGAGACGATCTGGCAGGCGCGGCTTGTCCCCTAGGGGCGCATGTGCGACGCGCGAATCCACGCGACTCTTTGGGCTTCGATGGCAAGCTCGTCAGTCGTCGGAGATTGATCCGGCGAGGCATAGCTTATGGCGACTACTTGCCTGAACCGAAGAATGGGCATTCCCCAAACGGGCAAGCACAACTTCAGTCCCCGCGTGGGCGGAAACCCAGAGAATCTGATCCGCGGGGCGTTATGTTCCTTGCCTTCAATGCGGGTCTCGACCAGTTTGAATTCGTGCAGGGAGCATGGATCAGTAATGGTGACGATTTTCACCAGGGAAATGACATGGACCCGATCGCTGGAAGCCGCTGCAACCGACGGATGATGATCCCTGGGGACGAGACAGCGGGCCGTCCTCCGCTCCTTTGCCACGATATCCCGCGATTCGTAACCACCAAGGGCGGAGACTATTTCTTTGTCCCGAGCCTGACCGCTCTGCGGCTAATGGCATCGGGGCAGGTCAGGGTTTCGTGAACGGCGGGCCAACACGGCGCCGGGTCAATCGCCCCTCCGCCCGCCGTCGGGGCGACGCCATGGAGTCGGACCGCGAATCTTTTGGTGTCCGATTTCTCCGAGGACTCCGATCGTGGTGCCGCCTCGTCCACATGGTCCGCTCGGCTGTCCGCGGCAGCCCGGCGATAGGCGATGCAAATGCAATCGTCACGCCGGCTTCTTATGAGCGTTTGCTGAGCTCCCTGGAACCGAGTGACCGAGTTCTGCCGCTTACCCGCTTCGAAAGGCCTGCGCCCGGGGAGGCAAATGCCATAGAACGGATGGCCCGCCGTGCCGCATCAACCGTGATCGAAATTTACTGCGAGGGCAGGCGAACAGATCAAAATATCAAGGCCATGCGGGATCAGCACGCCAAGGGGCATGGATGCTTGAGGGCGAGTTTTATCGTGCGCGACGATGTGCCGCCCGAGTTCGCCCTCGGAGTCTTTCGTCCCGGAGCACGGTACGCCGCAATTGTACGGTTCTCGAATGCACAAGGCACTCGCAACAGCGATCGCGTTCCGGATGGACGCGGCATGGCGATCAAGCTCCTGAACGTGCCGGGCCCGAGCATTTTGCCATGTACACCAAAGGCCTCTCCTGAGCAACCACCTTCCGCGGAGCAGGATTTCCTGCTTACTAATTATCCGATCTTCTTCGGCAAGAACGTCAATGACTATACGGAGTTTCTGGAGCTCATCGCATTGCCTCAGGACAATTGGAGCGAAAGACTCAAAAGGCTAACGAGATTGTTTTTTTTCTTTGTGCCGCGACGTCTGCGGCAGCTTTGGATTTTTATAGCCACAGCTGTGCAGCGTGTCGACAGCCCACTCCGTGCAGTTTACCACAGCATGACCCCGTATCTCCTCGGGGGCGACAAGGTGGTTCGCTATGTTGCGGCTCCGCTGCAGACCACCCGTGCTCGCGGGACGGGAGAATGGCAGACACCCGGCGATGATTTCCTACGCCGTGCACTGGTCGCCGAGCTCGACTCTGGGAAACATTCGCACGGCGACAAGGCTATATTCGATTTCTCCTTTCAACTTCGCGACCGCGCCACTCCGGACGATGTGGAGGATGCCAGCCGGCCTTGGCGTGGAGCCAAGGACGTGCGCGTCTCGCTCGCGCGGATCGAGATATCCTTGCAAAACTTCGAGACGGCAAGTCGATGGTATCTCGGCGAGAACTTGTCCTTCAGCCCGTGGCATTGCCTGCCGGAACACCGGCCATTGGGCGGGCTCAATCGCATGCGACTTGCGGTCTACCGCGCCTCGCTCCAGGTCCGCCATCGGCTGAACATGCTTCCGAAATAGGCCAGCGAGAGTGGAAATGCACCCGACTCATATCACATCACGTGCGCAGGTGATGTAACAGCAAGTCGGACTCTTGCAAATCGGCAGATGATTCTTCAGTGGGGAACTTGGATCGTGTTTCTGCCAATATTTTGAGCGCCTCTCCGACCTTGCCATGATCTGAGAGGAAATTTGCAAAGGATATTGCCACGCGGAGTTCCCATCCCACCGTCCGCATAGTTCGTGCGGATTCAAGAGCGCGCACGAAATATTCGACCGCAGCACCCGGATCGGCGTGAGGTTCCCGCGACAGCAGACTGGCGCGAACCCGGTAGACTTCAGGCTCGAACCAACGCTCACCGGTCTGTTTCATGAGGCGTTCAGCCGAACTTGTGAGACAACGCCCCCTCTCGACCGCACCGATACGCCCGAACTCGCTCGCCAGGAGGCTTTGATAGAGAGGTGCCTGAAGGTAGTACTTGTTCTCTAGGAGTTTTGAGATCAGGCCGGACAGTTCCTCTAAAATGGCTCCGCTCGGATCACGTCGCGCCAGTGCCGGGGTTGCCCATAGTGGGCCAAACACCTCAAACAATGGTAATGTGTGTTCTTTGGCGAGAGCGATACCCTCTTGGACGCACGCCAGGTTGGCGGTATAATTGCGCTCGTAAAGATGGTCGGATGAACCAAGGATCAGAGCGAACGCCAGCATGAATGGGTGCTTGAGCCCTCTCGCCAAGCGCCGCGCGTCGTCGCAGAAGCCCCTTCCTTTGCTCGGATACCCCAATAGCCATTCGATTTGCCCAGCGTAGACGAATGCCACAATCTCGGGATCGTGCTGATAAATTTGAACAAGTTTACTGTGCGAGCACTCTTTGTATCGCTGTCGGACAAAGCTCGCGGAACTCTGTGCTTCCGACAATCTCCCCAGGAAGAAATTAACCACTAGATTGCCCGTGTGTGCCATGAGCGCTGCTTCACCGTCGCCGGAAGCATTCGCGAGCACCAGCAACTCCTGTGCGTAATCGAGGGCCTGCAGCAATTCGCTTTTGACCAGCTGCGCCATCGTCATGCCCCAGAGCACGATCGACTTCTCGCGCACGGTGCCATGGTTTCGGCAGAGCTCGAGCGCTCGACCATAAGCCCGATCGACTTGCGGGTGCCACCACCCGCCCATTGCGGCATGGGCCATCGCAAGGTGGGAGTGCAGCGCAATTTCGAGTTTGAAGCGCTGGGGCGAATCCGGCAGTTTCGAAACGAGATCGACGCCTTCGGCCAGATTTGCTATCGCCTCCTTGTATGCCGAACGATTCATGGCAAGCTTTCCAGCCGACAGGAATGCGCCGATCGCATCCGACAGCATTCCTGCTCGCGAATAATGGTGGCCGAGTACAGCCAATTGCCCGCTGTCGCGCGTTCGACCGAGCCCTTTCAACCAAGACGTCGCGCGGGCATGCAGCTGCCTGCGCTCCTCCTTGAGCATCGACCCGTATGCCGCCTCCTGAATCATGGCGTGGTTGAACGCGAAGGTCTCATCGGAAGTCCGGTGCTGTTGTCGCAACAGCCCGGCGGTCTCGAGCTTACGCAGGGTCTGCAGCAGCTCATCTCGTGAAATGTCGCTAACGAAATGCAAACCTTCGAGTTCGAATTGTCGGCCAAAAACGGACGCAAACTGGGCAATGCGTTTGGCGTCGCCAAGATGGTCTAGCCTTTCCGCGAGTGAATCGTGGATGCTCGCCGGGAGAAGAAGTTCGGACGACGAGTCGCCCGTTGGCGGCCGCCCCTCATTGGTTGCCGGCAGTCCGGATTCCAGTACAGTCCGCGTCACTTCCTCGATGAACAACGGTACACCGTCCGTGCGGTCGACAATCTTGCGAAGAACCCTTCGGGGAAATGACGCGTTTCCGGCAAGGGTCCTCACCAGTTGCTCGGATTCTTGGATGCTGAGTTTTGTGAGCGGAACCATGGTCGCGGCCCTCCCAGAAAGCCAAGCCGGGACATAGTCGCTCCGATGCGTGATGACCAGCAAAATTCTCTCGCAGGTGATACTGGGGATGATGCGCTCGAGTAGCTCGATGCTGGTCGGATCGATCCACTGCGCGTCTTCAACAATCATCAGTACCGGGCGAACGCGGGAGAGCATTAGCAGCACCCGCATCAAGGTCTGCAACGTTCGTTCGCGCTCGCGAGGAGATGCGAGGATGGCTGGTGTGTATCCCTCACAGGCGGGAATGGATAGCAGCGCGCCGTAATAACGGAGCGCATCGTCGGTGTCCGAAATCGCCCACTTAAGCAGGCGGCGGAGTTTTGCGATCATCTGGGCCGCGGTATCCCCGTCACGCAGGCCTGCTGCGCGTTTGAGTCGATCGATTTCGGGTGCGAGCGGAGTGGCGGTGTGAAGGGGGGCGCACTGGTGATACAGAGTTTCCACGACCGTATTTGGCAGAGATGTACGGAACTCCCGAATCAACCGGGACTTCCCGATACCAGGATCACCAGAAACGACTACAGCTCCGCCCGAACCAGCCGCGGCTCTAGCCCACAGTTCCAGGAGCCTCGTGTGCTCGAAGGTGCGACCGATCATAGACGAGAGCGGAGCTGCTCGCGTTTTGTCAAAACGGCTCTCGCTGTCTGCAACTGCCTCGATACGCCAAGCGCGAACCGGCAGGCTGACTCCTTTGAATGCATGTTGACCAAGATAGGCGCATTTGAATGCTCTGCTCACGAGTTCATGGGTGGTCGAACCGATCACAACGCCGTTCGCTGGCGCAATGTTCTGCAGCCTTGCTGCAATGTGCACCGGCGTTCCGAACACATCCCGCCGCTTGAGTCCGAACTCGCCGGTAGTCCCGCCAACCACGACGATTCCCGTGTTCACTGCAATTCGCACTCTTAGGCGCAAGGACCCGTGTTCCGTGAGAGGAAACTGCCGATCGTGCATGCCGGTCGCAATTGAGAGGGCCGCGTGAACCGCCCGCTCGGCATCGTCTTCATGGGCCCGAGGAAGACCGAAGTATGCGAGCAGCCCGTCACCTACGGTTCGCGCGATATGGCCGCCATAGCGCCGGATCCGTTCATCACAAAGCTCGCGGTAAGCGCTGAGAATCGCAAAGAACTCTTCAGGATCCAGGCGCTCGCTCAATGACGTCGCATCAATAATATCGACGAAAACAACCGTGAGCTGACGACGCTCAGGAATAAAACCATCCGTTCCTTCTCCTGTGCCTACCATTCGAGGGAGGAGACCCGCGCTCTGATCCGAATGATGATCTTCAGCCATTTTCGCATTGTAGCAGGGTCTGGATGAATTGTGGAGGACATCGACAGCTTCGCCTTCGAGGCGTATGTCGTCTATCCAGAGCTCAAATCGGTGGCGCGCATCCAGGTGTTCCGCGACTTCCTGGTCGCCATAGCGCAGCGCTGGAATTATTGAAACTGCCCTTGTCATGGCCCGCGCATGCGGGCCACCCAGTATCCGCCGGCGCTGCAAGGGAGTGCCAACGCGGGAATCTCTTGCATACAAACCGGTCTCTGTCGCATGCAAACCGAGTCTCTGGCCGGGCCTTCACCGCGCACCGGGAAACGGATTTCGGACGTCAGAGACGAAGGGCCCCAAATCCGCTTGGCGACGAGCAAGCGGCCAGAGTTCGACGCCGGATCGCGAGGTGCTCACCGGGGTGGTCGAGCGCGTCACTTACCAGAACGCCGAGAATGGCTTTTGCGTCCTGCGGATCAAGGCCCGTGGCCACCGCGAGCTGGTCACCTCGGTTGGCCACGCCGCCGCGATCTCGGCCGGCGAGTGGGTCACGGCGACTGGCAACTGGGTCAACGACCCGTTGCGATCCTTGGAACGGGCGATTTCTGCGGCGAAGGGTGCTTGACCGGGCAGCCAATGCGCATCGCTACGGCTGCGGCAATGACCGAATGCGTGATCATGCTGCTGGAGAAAGCAGCCAATGGCCGACGAGAGGGAGGAGAAAGAAGCGAAAATCCGGCGCTGGCGACAGGCAGCCGACGAATGCCGCGCCATGGCAGCGGATACCAAGGGCCCCCAAGGTCGGCAGAACCTTTTGGATCTTGCCAGGGCATCGATCGGGCGCAAGAGTCCCTTAATCGGGCTTGATGCGCGCGGCATTCTCCAAAGTATGCGTGCCCGATCAGTGACCCTTATCGCCTTCCTACGACAACGAAAGGGGCAGGGCGTCCCACCGCACCATCGCGACAAACAGCCAGGGTAGTGTTGCGCGAGAGCGATTCGTCAGAGCACCCCAACGGCGCCTACAGGGAACTCTCGGTTTATGGCCAAGAGAGTTGTCCGCAGCTCGAAAACGACCATCGGGAAGACAAAAAAACAGCCCCGTCATCCCGAAGGAGGTTTTGTCGAAAGGCATAAAGCCCGCCGTTGCCGTTGTAGATCGTCTCCCAGCTCGCGAACGCAAGATGCTACTCGCAATCGCAAGAGTGCTAGCGGGAAAATGATGTACGACGTTCTTTGGGAAGGGAACGGCATGTTAGAAATGACAAATGCAAATTTTGCGCGAGGTGGCCTCGTTCATGCGTTTGGCCGCCCGTCCAGTGGGAGCACACAGCAGAGCCTTACGCCCTTCGCCGAGAGGATGCGCAGGATGGCATTGACGAGGGTCGTCTTGCCGACGCCAGGCCCGCCAGTGATCACCAGCACCTTGGAAATGAGCGCCAGGGCCACCGCCGACCTCTGGCTTTGGGCGAGTACCAAGCCGGTCCGCTGCTCGATCCAGGGGATCGCCTTGTCCGCATCAATCCAGGGCCAGGGCAGCTTGCCGGTCCCAAGCTGTAGCAACCGCTCGGCGATGCCGCGCTCCGCCCGGTACAGGCACGCG
>WNGE01006565.1_pt1 | contig 12909 bp, 8 predicted proteins | sample 5400651 | NCBI WGS metagenome assembly WNGE01 (sample SAMN13153370, study PRJNA577476) | soil metagenome | isolation source: 60 cm soil or saprolite under grassland replicate 2 | place: USA:California | collected 2016-06-15 | reverse complement strand
CTGACGCTCGCACCGGCGGGGCTCGTCGCGCTGTTGCTCTACCTGCACCCAGCATTCGTCGCCGTACTTGCCGCGGTCTTCCTCCACGAGCGGATCAACGCACCCAAGCTCGCCGCGTTGGCGATGGCGCTCACCGGGACTGCGCTTACGATCGCGCCCGCACTCGGCAACGGATCGCACAATGCGATGGCGCCGGACATCGCGGTCGGCATCGGGTTCGCCGTCGCGGCCGCGACGTTCTATGCGGTTTACATCGTCGTCGGTTCGTGGCTCGGCCGCCGGGCGCGGCCACTCGCGATGAGCACCGTCGTGATCGTGAGCGCCGCGGTCATGTTCGCCGTCGTCGCGTTGATCCGGGGGCCGCACTGGCCGCAGAGCCCCGCCGGCTGGCTTGCGGTCATCGCCATCGCGCTCGTCTCGACGGTCGCTGCGATCACGCTGTATTTCGCGGGTCTCGAGCGCATCGGTCCGACGCGCGCGTCGACGCTGTCGACCGTCGAACCACTGGTGACGGTGACGCTCGCGGCGATCGTGCTGGACGAGACGATTGCGCCGGTGCAGCTCGCGGGCGGCGCACTCATTCTCGCCGCGGTCATTGTGTTGGCGAAGACCGACAAGACCGCCGCCCAACGCGAAGACGCGAAGAAAGCCGAAGAAGGCGTCTAGTCGTCGAGCAGGAGCTCGGTGCGCGAAGCGGGATCCTGCTTGTAGAACCACATGAACTGCTTGTAGACCCGCGGATACTCGTGGAACAGGAGCGTCGGGTCGGCGAAGAACACCTCGGAGAGCACTGCAAAGAACTCGGCCGGGGATTCGGCCGCGTAGGGATCGATCGCCGTGTTCTCGCCGCGGTCGATTCGCGCACGAAAATGCTCGAATGCGGTGGTCAGCGTTTTTTTCCAGACATTCGGCGGCATCGTCGCGGGGAGCGGCGGACAACCGTTGGCCTCGCCGTTGCGCATGTCGAGCTTGTGCGCGAATTCGTGGATGACGAGATTCATCCCGTTCTCGTCCCAATCGGCGGACGCTTCGACATCCGGCCACGACAGCACGACGGGACCGCCCGGCATCGCCTCGCCGGCGAGCGGTCCGTCGTTGGTGTGCACGACGCCCGCCTCGTCCTCCCACTCCCAGCCGGGAACGAACTCGTCGGGGTACACGATGATGTTCTCCCAGCCGTCGTAATAGGCCATGTCGAGGTTCAGGACCAACACGCAGGCCTCGATGGCGATGATCACGCGCTGCAGCGGCGTCACCTCGTGGCCGCGCGCACCGACGATCGCCTTGGCGTCGAGGAACAGCACGACCTTCGTGCGCAGCCGCGCAAGCTCCTCCTCGGTGTAGATCGCCATGAACGGCAGCGCCTCGAGCGCCTCGCGCCACAGCGGCTCGGGAATCGCGGCGCTCTTGAGCACCCGCTGCTGCCGCCACTTGCGCAGGGTCGCGAACATCAGCGTCTTCGTCAGCCGCCACTCGTGTCGGGCGGGAGTGTCACGCCGTCGGCGGCATCGGACAGGGTATCGAGGCTGGCCTCGCGAGCCGCCGCGTCGCCTTCAAAATCCAATTCGAAGACGATGGCGGTCTCCTCGGTCAGCAACCGGTCCGCTTCGATCGCCGGCAGTGCCTCGACGCCGCGCAGCTTGCGCTCGATCGAACGCGTCCGCACTTCCGCATCGCCAAGCGTATTGCTCACCGAATCGAGCTGCTTCTTGGTCTTCGCGAGCAGATCTCCGAACCTGACGAAATCGGTCTTGACGGCTGCCAGCAGCTTCCATACCTCACCCGATCGCTGCTCGATCGCCAGCGTGCGGAATCCCATCTGCAGACTGTTGAGGATCGCCGCCAGCGTCGTCGGTCCGGCGAGTGTCACCTGAGATTCGCGTTGCACGATGTCGGCAAGGCCGGGACGTCTTAGCACTTCGGCGTAGAGGCTTTCGACCGGCAGATAGAGCAGCGCAAAGTCCGTCGTGTACGGCGGCTCGACGTACTTGTCGTGGATGTCCTTCGCCTGCTTCCTGATGCGCTCCTCGAGGGCCTTCCCGAACGACTCGACGCCGGCAGGGTCCGCGCGGTCCTGCGCGTCCTGCAGCCGCTGAAAATCTTCCAGCGGAAACTTTGCGTCGATGGGCAGCCAGAACGGCTCTCTGCCGTCACCGCGGCCAGGAAGGCGAATCGCGAACTCGACCCGCTCGCTGCGCCCCGGGCGCGTCGCGACGTTCCGCTCGTACTGCGCGGGCGTCAGCATCTGCTCGAGCAGGTTCTCGAGCTGCACCTCGCCCCATGTTCCGCGGGTCTTGATGTTGGTGAGGACTTTCTTGAGGTCGCCGACCCCCGTTGCCAGCGACTGCATCTCACCGAGACCCTTGTGCACCTGCTCCAGCCGATCGGACACCAATTTGAACGATTCGCCAAGCCGCTTCTCCAGCGTCGTCTGCAGTTTTTCGTCGACGGTCGCCCGCATCTGCTCGAGTTTTTGCGAGTTGTCGACGCGCAGCGCATCGAGCTTCTGCTCGACCGTCTGCCGGATCGCATCGAGTCGCACCTCGTTCGACTGGCCGAGCTGCGCAAGTGTCCCGGCGAGCTCCGTTCGCGCGCCCTGCGCGGCGATTGCCTGCTCGGTGCGGGCGTTGGCGAGATCCTGCCGCACGTCGCGTTCGAAATCGGCGTTCTGCACGGCGAGCACATCGAGGCGCGCCTTGAGGTCCGCGGCTTCGCGCACAGCGCCGTCGCGCGCCGCAACCAGCGTCGACAGGCGTCCGATCGCGATCGCCACGAGGGCGGCGATTCCCGCGAGCGCGACAACAACGACGACGACAAGAATCGAAAGCTCCGGCATGGCGCGCCGAGTTTATCAGTCCGCCAGCGCGAGCGCGGCAAACGATGCGAGCCAGTGACTCCCGCCGTAATCGCCGGCATCGAGCGCGGCGAGCCCGGCGGCGAGATGGTCCGCCCAAGCGGTACGGCAGACCGGCACGCGCGCGTCGTCCGCCGGCAGTGCGCCGGCGATCCCGCGCCAGCACCACGCGCGCGACAGGTTGAGACCGTCGAGATGGCCGATCTGCGGATCCGCCCGATCGCTGACCTTGACCGGCGTGAACAATGTAGCCGGTACACGCACCGCAAGTCCGGGCAGAAAAAGCTCGAGCCATACGGCGAATTCCGGTGCAGGCAGGACGCGACGCATGAGGTCGGCCTCGACCAGTGCCGGCGACAGGAAATCGCTGCCGGAAGGTTCCCACGAAGCCGGCGCATCGCGATCGGCGCCGTACCACGTGCGCGCCTTGGTGACGATCATTGCTTCAAGGGTACGCAACTCCGCGCGCCGCGCGTGATCGAGCGCGAATGCGAGACCGAAAGCGCTGTTCGGATGAATGCCGTAACGGATCGGAAAATCCGCTTTCGGGAGAAAGGCCGCGTACCGGGCGACGAATGCCGCTGCAAGAGGTGCCAGCGCCGCCGCCCAACGCCGCGCACTAGCGTCGTCCGTCAAGGCGAGCTCGTCCGCCAATTTGAGGAGCCACGCCCAGCCGTAGGTCCGCTCGAACGATCCCGCGCCCGGTCGCGCCAGATAGGCAACTTCTCCGTCGATCGCCGCGGGCGTCAGATGGCGATCCAGCAGTGCCTCGATCGCGTCGCGTTGCGGGAGGTCCGGCGCGCATCGCCGCACGTGGACGAGCAGCCAATGCATGTGGACGCACGAGTGCCAGTCGAAGCTGCCATGGAAAGCGGGATGGAGCAAGCGCGAGGACAGATGATCGCCGTCGCCCTCGAGGACGTGGTCCTGTTTGTTCGGGTACTCGCGCACGACATTCGCGAGCGCGATATCCGCGAAGCGCGCAGCCTGGGTCAGGGAAAGCATCGACGACACATGTTAATGAGCGTCGATGCTTTCGTCACCGGTCGAGCGTCCGGCGATCAAACGTGCTCGGCTCGCGCAACTCGCTCGTTCCCGACCTTCGGGAGTTTTGCAGCGAGGATGCATCGGACGACGTCGGCCGCAGGCTCGAGCGATGTCAGCACCGACACTGCGAGGTCAACCGGCGAAGGCTCGCCCGAGCGATCGAACCAGATCGCGGCGATACCTGCCGCAAGCGCGCCCTGCACATCGTTTACCAGGGAGTCGCCGATCATCACCGCGGCATCGGCCGCACACTGCAGCCGCGCAAGCGCGGCGGCAAAGATGCGGGGATCGGGCTTGGCGGCGCCAATCTCTTCGGAGGTCACCAGCGCCGCCACATGTCGCGCGAGGCCAAATGTCGAAAGCTTTTCGTTCTGCTCGGCGAGCGTGTTGTTCGTGACGACGGCGATCGGCACGCGCGGTGACAACGCCTGCAGCAGCTCGAGCGCGCCCTGGACCGGCCGCCGGTGCTTGGAGTAGAGCGCGCGATGGGTGCGCGCCGCTTCGGGCGCGTCTGCGTCGCCGTTTGCGCCCGCGTAGGCAAACAGGCAGCGATAGCGCTCGACGCGCGCGATGTCGACAGCCAGCGTCCCGAGCGCAACGGCACGATGAAGTTGATCGAGGAGTCGGGTACTTTGGGCAACGAGGTCATCCAGCGGTACACGCTGCAGCGCATGGAATCGATCGCGCACGCCCGCGATGGCGGCGCGGCTGGCATCGCGGTGATCGACGAGCGTGTCGTCGAGATCGAAGAGGACCGCACGAACCATGCGTATTGTCCTGCCGGCGAGCGTTCCGGGCAGCGCGCTACGCCGCTTCGCGGCTCGCTTTCTTCCGCTCGTGTTCCTTGAGGAAGCGCTTGCGAATCCGGATCGACGCCGGCGTCACCTCGACCAGCTCATCGTCGGCGATGAACTCGACTGCGTACTCGAGCGTCAGCGCGATGGGCGGGGTCAGCGCGATCGCCTCGTCCTTGCCCGACGCGCGGACGTTGGTCAATTGCTTGCCCTTGATCGGATTCACGACCAGATCGTTGTCGCGACTGTGGATGCCGATGATCATCCCTTCGTAGAGCTTGTCGCCCGGCGAGACGAACATCCGCCCGCGCTCCTGCAGCTTCCACAGCGCGTAGGCGACCGCGTCGCCGGCCTCCTGCGAGATCAGCACGCCGTTGCGCCGTTCGGGAATCGCGCCCGCGAGCGGTGCATAGCCGTCGAAGACGTGACTCATGAGGCCCGTGCCGCGCGTCAGGTTCATGAACTCGCCCTGGAAGCCGATCAGCCCGCGCGCCGGAATCCGGTATTCGAGCCGAACCCGCCCGCGAGCGTCCGATTCCATGTTGGTGAGCTCGCCGCGGCGGGGACCGAGCGCTTCCATCACCGCACCCTGGTGCTGCTCCTCGACGTCGACCGACAGCGCTTCGAACGGCTCGGAGGTGAAGCCGTTCAGCTCGCGCAACACGACGCGCGGACGCGAGACGGCAAGCTCGTAGCCTTCGCGGCGCATGTTCTCGATCAGGATCGTCAGATGCAGCTCGCCCCGTCCCGAGACCAGAAACGAATCGGTGTCGCCGGTTTCCTCAACGCGGAGCGCGACGTTGGTCAGGATCTCCTTCGCGAGGCGATCGCGCAGGTTGCGCGACGTCACGTACTTGCCCTCGCGCCCGGCAAGCGGCGACGTGTTGACCTGGAAATACATCGACAGCGTCGGCTCGTCGACCGAAATCGGCGGCAGCGCCTCCGGCGCTTCGACCGCAGCCAGCGTCGTGCCGATCGTCAGCGCGTCCACACCGGTGACGAGCACGATGTCACCGGCCTGCGCCGCTTCGACAGGCACGCGCTCCATTCCGGCGAACGCGAAGAGTTGGCCGATTTTCGCCTTTGGCGGGATGGCGTCCGCGACCAACGGCCCGTTCAGGATCGCGACCTCCTGCCCCGCCTGCATGCGGCCGCGACGGATGCGGCCGATCCCGAGACGCCCGACGTAGCTCGAGTAATCGAGCGCGCTCACCTGGAATTGCAGCGGCGCGTCGGGATCGCCGACGGGCTTCGGGACGTGGGCGAGGATCGCATCGAACAGCGGTCGCATGTCGGCCCCATCAGGGGTCGCCTGCGCTTTGGCCACCTCGACGTCCATCGTCGCCCAGCCATGCAGCGCCGATGCATAGACGACGGGGAAGTCGAGCTGATCCTCGGTCGCGCCCAGCTTGTCGAAGAGCTCGAAGGTCTGGTTCACGACCCATTCCGGCCGTGCGCCGGGCCGATCCACCTTGTTGACGACGACGATCGGCGAGAGGCCGAGCTTCAATGCTTTCAGCGTGACGAAGCGCGTCTGCGGCATCGGCCCTTCGACCGCGTCGACCAGCAGCAGCACGCCGTCGACCATGCCCAGCACGCGCTCGACTTCGCCGCCGAAGTCGGCATGCCCCGGCGTGTCGACGATGTTGATCTTGGTGTCGTGATAGCGGATCGAGCAGTTCTTCGCGAGGATCGTGATCCCGCGCTCGCGCTCGAGGTCGTTGGTGTCCATCATCCGCTCGGCCACGTGGACGTGCTTGGCGAACGTGCCCGCCTGCACCAGCAGCTTGTCGACGAGCGTCGTCTTCCCATGGTCGACGTGGGCGATGATCGCGATGTTGCGCAAAGCGTTGGCGCCGGTTGACATGGGTCGAATGGAATTTGCTGGTTGCGTGCCGCGAGCCCTTCGAGAAAAGAGAAAAACGCGGCGGAAAACTCGTAAGTATACCTTGGATCAACGGTTCGCCGCCAGAAATATTTCGCAAAATCCGAAACTTAGCCTATAATATCGATTCGGGCGGCCGTTCCGGTCACCGCCTGCCCCACCAAGTCTGGGGCGCGCGCGACGTCACGTCGCGCATGCGTCCCCAGTTATCCAAGTACCCGCAGCTGCCTGGACCGGAAATCCCCTCGAGGGATGGGCCGCGCCAGGAGCTTCAATGACTGCTACGAGCTTTGCCGAGCTCGGACTGCGACCCGAATTGCTGCGGGCCGTGTCCGAAGCCGGTTACACCATCCCCACGCCCATCCAGGCGCAGGCAATCCCCGTCATTCTTGCCGGTAAAGATGTTATGGGCGGCGCCCAAACCGGCACCGGCAAAACCGCCGGCTTTGCGCTGCCGATCCTGCAAAAACTCGCACCGCTTGCCAACGCGAGCCCGTCGCCGGCGCGACATCCCGTCCGCGCGCTGATCCTCACGCCCACCCGCGAGCTCGCGGTCCAGGTCGAGGAATCGTTCCGCACCTACGGCAAGCATACGAACCTGCGCTCGACCGTTGTCTTCGGTGGCGTCGACATCAAGCAACAGTTGCCGATCGTCCGCGGCGGCGTCGAGATCCTCGTCGCGACTCCGGGCCGGCTGCTCGACCACATCGAGCAAAAGAGCGTCTACCTCGGCCAGGTCGAGATCTTCGTCCTCGATGAAGCCGACCGGATGCTCGACATGGGCTTCATCCCCGACATCAAGCGGATCATGGCGCTGCTGCCGGTCACCGCGAAACGCCAGAACCTGCTCTTCTCGGCGACGTTTTCCGGCGAGATCAAGAAGCTCGCGGATCAGCTCCTCAATGCGCCGCAATTGATTGAAGTGGCCAAGCGCAACACCGCCGCCGATACCGTCTCGCAGTACGCATACAAGGTTCCCGCGGACGCGAAGCGTGCATTGCTCGAGCATCTCGTGCGCACGCGCGATCTCAAGCAGGTGCTGTGTTTCGTACGCACCAAGCACGGCACCGCGCGTCTCGCCCGGCAGCTCGAGAAGGATGGCCTCGTCACCGATGCGATCCATGGCGACAAGACGCAACAGACGCGGATGGAAGCGCTCGAGGCATTCAAGGAAGGCAAGCTCCAGGTGCTGGTTGCAACCGACGTCGCCGCGCGCGGCCTCGACATCGACGACCTGCCGCTCGTCGTCAACTACGAGCTGCCGCACGTGCCCGAGGATTACATTCACCGGATCGGCCGCACGGGACGCGCCGGCGCTGCCGGCGAGGCGATTTCGCTGGTCGCGCCCGAGGAGGAGCGCTACCTGGCCGAGATCGAGCGCCTGCTCAAGAAGAAGGTGGAGATCGTCGCTGCCGAGGGCTTCGACCCGACGAGCGTGCGACCGGAGCGAGGCGAGCCCACTCGTCGCGCCGCGCACGGCGAGCACGCCGAGCGCGCACGGCGTCCTGCGCGCGAAACGCACAAGCCCCGAGCCGAACCGCGCGCCGCGAGTCCGCACACCCAAAAGCCGCACTCGCCTCGCCCCGACGAATCGGCCGAAAAAGGTCCGAGCTACGGCGACCGGCGTCGCGAGGAGCGCGAACGTGCGTATGCGCTCAATCCGGATCAGCCAATCACGACACCGCGCTTGCGTCACGATGCGCCCGCATTGCCGGTGCCTCTGCACCACGGCCAGAAATCCTTCGGTCACGGCAAGCCGGTCCCGGCTTTGCTGATGAAGCGCAAGACGCACGAGCCCGAGAAGGTCTGATCGGTCCGCCGGGGAAATCTGGAACCACGAAGTTAACGAAGGGACACGAAAGAAAATTGAGAGAACTGCGCCTTGCCCTTCAAGGCCGTATCTTGCTTCGTGGTCTTCGTGCTCTTCGTGGTAGGGTTGTCCGGAACTGTCCTTTGACCTGAACGATCCGCAATGCCTCCCACGCTCGCCGTCGACGATCTTGCGGTCGAGTTCGCGACGACCGAGCGCGTCGTGACGGCGGTCCGCGGGATTTCTTTCTCCGTCGGTCGCAGCGAGACCGTCGCCATCGTCGGCGAATCCGGATCCGGCAAGTCGGTCACGGCGCTGTCGATCATGCGACTGGTCGAGCATGGTGGCGGCCGGATCACCGGCGGCCGTCTCGACTTTTCGCGTCGCGACGGAACGCACGTCGATCTCGCCCGCGCCGACGGCGCGACGATGCGCGCGATCCGCGGCGCCGAGATCGCGATGATCTTCCAGGAGCCGATGACGTCGCTGAATCCGGTCTTTACCGTCGGCGACCAGATCGGCGAATCGATCAAACTGCATCAGGGAATGGACGGCGCCGGCGCACGCGCCGAGGCGCTGCGAATGCTGCAGCAAGTGCGCATTCCCGAGGCGGCGCAGGTGCTGACCCGCTATCCGCATCAACTGTCCGGTGGCATGCGTCAGCGCGTGATGATCGCGATGGCGCTCTCCTGCCGTCCGAACCTGCTGATCGCCGACGAGCCCACGACCGCGCTCGACGTGACCGTGCAGGCGCAGATCCTCACGCTGATCCGGCTCCTGCAGGAGGAAATGCGGATGGCGGTGATGTTCATCACGCACGACATGGGCGTGGTCGCCGAAGTCGCCGATCGCGTCGTCGTGATGTGCGAAGGACGCAAAGTCGAGGAAAGTCCTGTCGAGCAGATCTTCGCCGCGCCCCGCGAGACCTACACGCGTGCGCTGCTCTCCGCGGTGCCGCGGTTGCATTCGATGAGCGGCACCGACCGTCCGGAAAAGTATCCGCTCGCCTCCGCGCGCACCACGGTGCCACAGACGCAGACGTCCAAGGCGGCGCCTGTCTCGCCTGCGGGGAGCGAGCCGATCCTCAAGGTCCGCGGACTCACGACGCGCTTCGACGTCAAGAGCGGATTCTTCGGCCGCGTGACGCGTCGCGTTCATGCCATCGAGCAGGTGAGCTTCGACCTTCGCGCCGGCGAAACGCTGGCACTGGTCGGCGAGTCGGGATGCGGCAAATCGACGACGGGACGCTCGCTGCTGCGCCTGGTCGACGTCGCCGGCGGCAGCATCGAATTCGAGGGGCGCGACATCGCGAAGCTGCCGACGGCCGACGTGCGTCCGATCCGGCGCGACATCCAGATGGTGTTCCAGGATCCGTTCGCTTCGCTCGATCCCCGTCTCACCATCGGCTTTTCGATTGCCGAGCCGCTTTTCGTCCATGGTGTTGCCAAGGGACGCGAGGCTGAGGAACGCGTCGCCTGGCTGCTCCGGCACGTGGGGCTGTCGCCCGATTTCGCGCAGCGATATCCGCACGAATTCTCGGGGGGCCAGCGACAGCGGATCGCGGTCGCGCGCGCGCTCGCGTTGAACCCGAAGATCATCATCGCCGACGAGGCCGTGTCGGCGCTCGATGTTTCGATCCAGGCGCAGATCGTCAATCTGCTGCTCGACCTGCAGGCGGAATTCGGGCTTTCCTACCTCTTCATCTCGCACGACATGGCGGTGGTCGAGCGCGTCAGCCATCGGGTGGCCGTGATGTTTCTGGGCCAGATCGTCGAGATCGGACCGCGCCGCGCGATTTTCGAGAACCCGCGACACCCGTACACGCGCAAATTGATGGCGGCGGTGCCCGTCGCCGACCCGCGGCAGCGGCGTCGACAAACCGAGTTATCATCGGAGGAAATTCCGAGCCCGATCCGGGCCATCGGCGACGAGCCGGACGTTCAGCCACTCGAGGAAGTCGCGCCGGGCCATTTCGTCGCCCGGCACCGGATCGCCGGACCGTATTGATGGTCGCTATTGACGGCACTATCGTGCCATCCACGTTCATCCGCCAAGGAGAAGCCCAATGAAAACACCCTTCCGCACCCTCGCCGCCTTCGCGCTTGCCGCGATCGCCGCGGGTCCCGCGCTGGCTGCCAAGGACGTCGTGCTGGCGGTCGCCTCGACGTTCACGACGACCGATCCGTACGATGCCAACGATACGCTGTCGCAGGCGATGGCCAAGTCGTTCTACGAGGGCCTGTTCGGATTCGACAAGGACATGAAGCTGATCCCGGTGCTGGCCGAGAGCCACACCGTCAGCCCCGACGGCCTCGTCTATACGGTCAAGCTCAGGAAGGGAATCAAGTTCCACGACGGCACCGACTTCAAGGCCGATGCAGTCAAGACGAATTTCGACCGCGTAACGAACCCCGACAACAAGCTGAAGCGCTACGGGCTGTATAGCAACATCGCGAAGACCGATGTCGTCGACGACTACACGGCGCGCATCACGCTGAAGACGCCGTTCTCCGCGTTCATCAACAACCTCGCGCATCCGAGCGGCGTCATCATCAGCCCGGCAGCGCTTAAACAATACGGCAGCAAGGACATCGCGTTCCATCCGGTCGGCACCGGCCCGTTCAAGTTCGTCGAGTGGAAGGCGACCGATTATCTGAAGGTCGCGAAATTCGACGGCTACTGGAAAACGGGCTACCCGAAAGTCGACACGATCACATGGAAGCCCGTCGTCGACAACAATACGCGCGCGGCGGTGATGCAGACGGGCGAAGCCCACTTCACCTACCCCGTGCCCTACGAAATGGCCGAAGTGCTCAAGGCCAAACCGGATCTGGAGCTCGTGACCGCGCCGTCGATCATCGTCCGCTACCTGTCGATGAACACGCAGCAGAAGCCGTTCGACAATCCGAAGGTGCGCCAGGCGATCAATTACGCGATCAACAAGGACGCCGTGGCAAAGGTCGCGTTCGGCGGTTACGCGACGCCTGCGGATGCGATCGTGCCGGAAGGCGTCGAATACTCGGTGAAAGTCGGCGTGTGGCCGTACGACCTCGCGAAGGCGAAGCAACTGTTGACCGAGGCGGGCTATCCGAACGGCTTCGAGACGGAGCTCTGGTCGGCGTACAACCATTCGATCGCCCAGAAGGTCACGCAGGTGCTGCAGCAGCAGCTGCAACAGATCGGCATCCGGACAAAGATCACGCTGCTCGAAGCGGGGCAGCGCGTCGAGAAGGTCGAGAGCTGGCAGGATCCGGCGACCGCCCCGGTGCGCCTTTATTACGTCGGCTGGTCGGCGTCGACCGGCGAAGCCGACTGGGCGCTGCGCCCGCTCCTGTACGGCGAATCGTGGCCGCCGAAGCTCTTCAACACGGCGTACTACAAGAATCCGCAGGTCGACTCCGACATCAAGGGCGCGCTGCTCACCACGAACGGCACCGAAAAGGCGAAGCTCTACAAGGATGCGCAGGAAACGATCTACAAGGACGCGCCGTGGGCGCCGCTCGTCACCGAAAAGCTCCTGTCGGCGAAGAACAAGAAGCTCACCGGCGTGTACACGATGCCGGACGGCTCGTTCAACTTCACCGAGGTCGATTTGAAGTGACGCCTAATCCCCTCACCCCAACCCTCTCCCCGCGCGGCGGGGCAAGGGAGCGAGACAAGTGACGCGTAATCCCCTCACCCCAACCCTCTCCCCGCGCGGCGGGGAGAGGGACCGAGACGCGCGAGCGTCGAGCGGGTGAGGGGCGCCGGACACCGCATCGCTGTTCCACCGCTGTGCTCCAGTACATCGCCAAACGCCTCCTCGGCCTGCTGCCGACGCTGTTCCTGGTCGGCCTGCTGATTTTCCTGTTCGTGCACCTGCTGCCCGGAGACCCGGCACGACTCGCGGCGGGTCCCGACGCGAGTCCCGAGACCGTCGAGCTGGTGCGCAAGGATCTCGGCCTCGATCGCTCGCTGCCGGAACAATTCTCCCGTTTCGTCCAGGGCGTCGTGCACTGGGATTTCGGCCGGTCGCTGCGCACCAAGCGTCCGGTCGCGACGGAGATCGGCGAGCGCTTCATGCCGACGTTCTGGCTCACCGTGTGGAGCATGGGCTGGTCGGTGCTGTTCGGCATGACGATCGGCATCCTGTCGGCCGTTTGGCGAAACCGCTGGCCGGATCGCGCAGGGATGACGCTCGCCGTGTCGGGCATCTCGTTTCCCGCCTTCGCGCTCGGCATGGTGCTGATGCAGATCTTCGCCGTGCAGCTGAACTGGCTGCCGACCGTCGGCGACGACACGTGGAAGCATTACCTCCTGCCGTCGCTGACGCTGGGCGCCGCGGTCGCCGCGATCATGGCGCGCTTCACCCGCTCGTCGTTCGTCGACATCCTGGGGGAGGACTACATCCGCACCGCACGCGCGAAAGGGCTCGACGAGCGAAGCGTGGTGGTCAAGCACGGACTGCGCAATGCGTTGATCCCGGTAGTCACGATGATGGGCCTGCAGTTCGGGTTTCTGCTGGGCGGCTCGATCGTCG
>WNGE01020985.1_pt1 | contig 12910 bp, 13 predicted proteins | sample 5400651 | NCBI WGS metagenome assembly WNGE01 (sample SAMN13153370, study PRJNA577476) | soil metagenome | isolation source: 60 cm soil or saprolite under grassland replicate 2 | place: USA:California | collected 2016-06-15 | reverse complement strand
CAGGCGGCCACGCCCGGCAAGGCCGCCGGGCCCGGTCCGCCCAGGACCATCAGCCCCAGATCCTCGAACTCCACATCAATAAATGACCGCAACCTGCTAGCTTTTTCAGCAGCCTCCTAGGTGGAAGGGCGGAGATGGCTGTGCTTGCTGAAGGCAACGTCCGCTGGGGAATAGCCCGATCACCTCGAGCGGCGTCCCGCCGATGCCGGAAGCCCATCCTGTCGCCCTGGTGGTGCGTGCCTGAGCCGACACTTCGGGACCCTCCGCCAGCACCCGGGCGGGCCACGGGACCCGCTACCGCTCTGGTGGGAAGCCGTCCGGTGGGTTCCCCGTGAGCGCTGCCGAGCGGGAGGAGTTCCTGGCCGGCGTGAATGCTGACGTGCTGGCACGGCGGGCCGGGCGCTCGCCGTCTCGGCCGGTCCAGCTACCAGCCGGGCGGCCTGCTGACCGGCCGCCGGTCGCGTACGGCCGCAGCGAAGGGACCAACCGCGGGCATCGGGTCGGGAATCTTGATCGCTCGCGGAGACTCGCCGCCGCGACAGAACATCATGTTCGGTGCGGCGTGAGCGTGAAACACAAGCCGGCCTCGACGACGCCAGATCGGCGGATCCGGCGCGTCGGGCGCGCCGAAGGCCCGTCACGGAGTGTGATGAGGTAGGGCCAGGTATGGTTACTTGCTGGAGCTGGCTCAGGGGCGCGGTGCTTTAGTCGGGCACCGGCCGGCGGCTCGATAGCGAGACTGCCGCGCAACGGCATCCGGCTCTACTGCATTCCGATCTTCCGGCCGAAGACCTCACGAGCAGGCCTTGCCCGCGTGTGTGCCGGGCTGGCGGGAAGCTCGGAGCTCGCTAGCGCCGCGGCGCGGCAGCGTGGACGTCGCTTGATACCTTGCCTGGGGTGAGCGGCGGCCGCTCAGGCCGGTTTCGGCGGGGCAGCCCGGTGATTTCTCGCGGTGCCGGGCGTCTTCTTTCCGGGCGCACTCTAGTGATGAGGGACCGATGAGCAACCTGCACGACATCCTGCAGACCCATGTCGGCAACGGATCGGTGCCCGGAGCGGTGGCCCTGGTGGCTCGCGGCGACCGGGTCGAGGTGCAGGCCGCCGGCCAGGCCGACGTGGGCGGCACCTGCCCGATGGGCAGGGATTCGATCTTCCGCATCGCTTCGATCACCAAGCCGATCACCGCGGCGGCGGTGATGATGCTGGTCGAGGACGGCCGGATCGCGCTGGAGGACCCGGTCGGGCACTGGCTGCCGGAGCTGGCCGCACCGAGTGTCGTCCGCACGCCGGCGAGTCCGGTCGGCGATGTGGTCCCGGCCGTCAGGCCGATCACCGTGGCCAGCCTGCTCACCTTCCGTGCGGGGTACGGCTTCCCGTCCGACTTCTCGCTGCCCGCGGTCGGACTGCTGGTCAGCGAGCTGAAACAAGGACCGCCGCAGCCGCAGCTGGTCGCGGCGCCGGACGAGTGGATGGCGGCGCTGGCCCGCATTCCGCTGCTGTACCAGCCGGGCCAGGCGTGGCTGTACAACACCTGCTCGGACATCCTGGGCGTGCTGATCGCCCGGGCCTCGGGGCGTCCGTTGCCCGAGTTCCTGGCTGAGCGGCTGTTCGGGCCGCTCGGCATGGCCGATACCGGATTTGAGGTGCCGGCCGGCAAGCTCGACCGGTTCACCAGCTACTACCGGACCGGTACCGCGGGCGGTCTGGAACTGGCTGACGCCCCCGGCGGGCAGTGGAGCCGCCTGCCGGCGTTTCCCTCCGGGGCCGGCGGCCTGGTCTCCACCGCCGATGACTGGCACCGCTTCGCCAAGATGCTGCTCGCCGGCGGGAGCTCCGGCGGCCGCCAGCTGTTGTCGCCCGCCTCAGTGCGTCAGATGACCACCGACCAGCTGACCTGGTCCCAGCGCGATGCCGGCCGGTTGTTCCTGGAGGGCCAGGGCTGGGGCTTCGGCGGCTCGGTCGACGTCGAGGCCATCGACCCCTGGAACGTGCCCGGACGCTACGGCTGGGTCGGCGGCACCGGAACGGCAGCGCACATCACCGCGTCCACCGGCGCGGTCACCATCCTGCTCAGCCAGCTGGAACTGGCCGGACCGACCCCGCCCGCCCTGATGCGGGACTTCTGGCAGCACGCCGCGAACGCCTGACGCCAGGTATGGGCGCAGCCGGGGACACCGCCGCGGAGTATGGTTACGCCAGGTCACCGTGGCGATCCTGATTGTTGCCTCCTTGCCAACTCAGGCCGGACTTCGGCCGCTGCGGTCACCTCCCAGCTGGGTGAGATCGTCTCCGGCGGCGTCGCACCCCGCCTGTTAGGCCGCGTCCGGCATGGGTAGTCGCCCGAAATGTCCGTGCCTGAGCCAGGACGCCTTCTTGCCGGACGGTACCGGCTTGGTGCCATCATCGGCCGCAGCGGGATGGGCATGGTCTGGCGGGCCCGCGACGAACTGCTCGCCCGGGATGTGGCGGTCAAGGAGATCATCTTGCCTCCGGAGATGGAGGATGCTGAGCAGGAAGCCGGCCGCCGCCGCGCAGTGCGAGAGGCGCAGATGGCCGCGCGGCTCCGCCATCCGAACGTGGTCGGCATATACGACATCGTCGAGGATGATGACCGCCTGGCCATCGTGATGGAACTTGTGCCGTTCGGGTCGCTGCGCGACACGATCCGCGACCACGGGCCGCTGCCGCCGGCTCAGGTGGCCCGGATCGGCCTGGGTGTCCTGGCCGGGCTGCGAGCGGCGCACGAGGCAGGTGTCGTGCACCGCGACGTGAAGCCGGCCAATATCCTGCTGGGCCCGCAGGACCGGGTCGTCCTGACCGACTTCGGTATCGCCAAGGCGGTCGACAGCCCGGCCTTGACCACGTCGGGGATCCTGATCGGCTCGCCGGCCTGCCTTGCCCCCGAGCGCGCCCGTGGCCAGCCGGCTGGCGCCCCCGCGGACCTGTGGGGCCTGGGCGCCTCGCTGTACACGGCGGTCGAGGGACGGCCGCCGTTCGAGCGGCCAGGAGCGCTGGCCACCTTGACGGCCGTGGTTACCGACGAACCTGATCCGTTCCGTCACGCAGGCCCGCTAGAACTGCTGATCAGCGGCCTGCTCCGCAAGAATCCTGGTACGCGCCTCGGCGCCGCAGACGCGGAGTGGATGCTGCAATACGTCCTGGAACAGGACGCTGCCGCCGCCCGGATCGCACCCATCGTAGGGCCGGGCACCGGCCCCACGGCGGAGACCGAGCCTGCGCCGGCCTCCGTGCCCGCGGCAACTTCGGAGTCTGCGCCCTCCGAGCCCGAGGCGGACACCGAATCGCTGCCACCGGTTACCGCGTTGCCTGCTCTGGTCGTGATGATTCCGCCGGAGCCGGCCGCTGCCGGAGTACTCCGCGCAGCCGGACCGCCGGAAAGGCCCGCCGCGCCTATGCCGCAGGGACGGCCGCCCGTCCAGCGCCGCGGGCCGCGCCGGGCCCGCGGACTCTGGGCCGTGCTGATCGCCGTCCTTGGGATCGCGGCGATTACAGCCGCCGTCATCTCGGCCGTCTCCCGGACGTCGCACCACCCGACGGCCCACCAGCCGCCCAAGACGCCGGCCAGATCATCGGTTCGCGCCTCGGCGCCCGCCTCAGTCCCGGCGTCCGCTTCGTCCGCACCGTCCTCGGCGGCCCCGGCCAGTTCACCGTCGGCTGCGCCTGGCGGCGGCGCGGGCGCGGTACCAAGCGGGTACTACCGGTTCACCAATTCCACCGGTTTCTCGATCGGCGTCCCGGTGAGCTGGCAGATCCAGCACGTGGGTCACTATGTGTACATCCGCGACCCGGCCAACGGCGGCATCTTCTTGCTCATCGACCAGTCCGACCATCCCAAGCCCAACCCGCTGGCCGACTGGCAGCAGCAGGCGGCCGCCCGGCAGAGCACCTACCCGGGCTATCACCTCATCCGGCTGGTCACGGTGTCGTACCCGCAGGCGGAAAAGGCAGCCGACTGGCAGTTCACCTACAACCGGAACGGTGTCAAGGTCGAGGTGCTCAACCGGAATGTGCTGGCCAACGCCCAGCATGCCTACGCGCTGTACTGGTCGACCCCTGTCAGCGACTGGAACGCCTACTACCACTACTTCCAGGTTTTCGCCGCCACCTTCCAGCCGGCGCCGTAACGCTGGCCGGGTAATCCATCGGAGTTGACGACGGATTACCTAGCCGCAACCCCGGTGGCGTGCCCGAGGAACGAGCGCAGGCCGAACGGTTCGCGGAGCCCTTCCGGGCCGTCTACCTGACGTTTCACCGCCGGGACCGGCCCCGGAGCCAGCTGGCCGGCGCCTCGCGGGCGGTCCTGGAGCACCTGGCGCTGGCGGGTCCGCTCATCGTCGGTGAGGCCGCGGCGCACTAACCCGGGCCCAGTCGGTGATCAGCGAGATGGTGACACACCTGGAACGCCAGGACCTGCTGGACCGGGAGGACGGATCCGGCCGACCGGCGGCGGACGCCGATCTGGCTGACCGTCGCGCTATGGCGTGACCCGGAGGAAGTGGCCTCGGCCGTTTCGGGGCTGGATCGAGTCCTCCCCGCCCAGGCGCAGAACGACGCACGTTCTCACGAAGGTGCGGGCGGCGGCCCGGGCGAACTACCGCAGAGGGCACTCACGGATAGCCGCGTGAGAATCTGAACCCGTTCAGTTAATTCGTGACCGCGGGGGTGATCAAGCCTGCCCTGGGGACCTGCAGATCCGCGAGATCGGCCCTCTGGCGTCCGGCCAGCATATCGGTGCGCGCGCACGGCGAGACCAAGACCGAGCGGTCCCGCCGCACCCTCGGCCTTCCCGCAGTGGCAGTTCAGGCCTTGCGCCTGGGCGGACAGCCAGGCCGCCGAGCGGCTCGCGGCCGGGGACGGCTGGCAGGACACCGGGCTGGTCTTCACCACCTGCCGCGGCGCCGCCCTGGACCCAGGCAACGTCCGGAAGATGTTCAAGCGGGTCTGCACCGAGGCCGGAACCGGGGACTGCTGGACACCGCGCGAGCTGCGGACCTCCTTCGTCAGCTTGATGAGCCACCGCGGGGTCAGCATCGAGGAGATCGCCCGCCTGGCCGGGCACGCCTCCACCCGCACCACCGAGATCGTCTACCGCCGCGAACTGCGGCCCGTCATCACCACCGGCGCCGAGATTATGGACCAGCTCTTCACAGGAATTTAGCCCCCCGCGCCGGTCCGGGAGCCGCCAAAGATCCAGACCAGCCAGCCGCCGGTCCCTGGTTACCCGACCGGAACCCGCTACCCCGGCCCGGCAGGCGATGGCCACCCAGCCGGTCCGGCTGGCCACCACGCACCGGGCCATCCACCGGTCACCACCAGACCAGATCATGGTGACCAAGGACAGGAGCCTGGCGCACAATATGTCCATGCAAGATGCCTCAGGTCGCGCCCTGCCTCGTGACAGCCAAGGGCCCTGGCAGCAGCAGGTGCAACTGTCCCGGGGGCACTGGCGGCGAGAAGACGCGGCAAGCGCCATCCGCAGCGCGGGATGGCGGGAATCGGTAACCGTGACCTGGTCGCCTGCACCCGCGCCGGCTCGCCGTCCTGCCATGCTGCAGCGGACGCTGGAGGCTGCAGCCGGCATGATCGCGCCAGTGCTCGCCGATGTCGCGGTCACCAGCGCCAGGCGCCTGCTGCAGCGCCGGAACCACCGGCTGCTGGTCGCCTCGCTCCTGCGGCGGCAGCCGGTCCCTGCCGCCCGGGAACGTCCCCGGTCAGACCGGACACCGTGAGGGCCGTGTCCCGGACATGCCGGATCCGGCGGGTTTACGCCGGCGATTCACTGGCCTGAGTCAGCATCACGAAACGTAACCGGAACAGCAGCCGAACAGCACGCACACGACCCCGCCGCGGGCTACACGACGTGACGGCAAGCCAATCGCTACACGCCGCCATCCCGCAGAAGCGACTCATAACCGAACGCCAGTGGGGTTGGATGACCTTTCGGTGGCTGCAGTTCTGGGGTTGCGGGGTGGTGTTCCGACCGGGTTATTGCTGGGTTGCGGACAAGACAGGGATGGGCCGCTCGGGATGGAGCGCGCAAGCTCTTATTAGGTCACGCTCAGCAGGTCAGAGATGAGGCCGGGGACGGCCGACGAATCGTTCGCAGGCCAGCAGGTTCGCGGCAGCCGAATATCGGGTCAGGCCGTCCCCGGAGCTTTAGGCGTTAGCCGGCGGCCGGGCGGAGGTGGGGGTAAACCTCACGGGCGACGTAACGCTTCAGGCAGCGGATGATCTCCGCCTTGGATTTCCCTTCGGCCGTGCGGCGTTCGGCGTAGGCGCGGGTGGCCGCGTCCGAGCCCAGCCGGGTGAACACGATCCGCCACAAGGCATGGCTGGCCTGGCGGTCACCGCCGGGGTTGAGCCGGTGGCGGGTGACTTTTCCTGACGAGGCGGGGATCGGGGCGGCGCCGCACAGGTGCGCCCAGGCCGCCTCGCTGCGCAGCCGCCCGGGGTGATCCCCGGCCGCGATGAGCAGCAGCGCCGCGGTGCGGGGGCCAACCCCGTACAGGGCGAGCAGGCCCGGGGCATGCGCGGTCACCAGCGGGACGATGAGCTCGTCCAGGCGCTCGAGCTGGCCGTCCAGGAACTGGGCGCGCCGCCCCAGTTCCCGCAGCGCGACGCGGGTGGCGTGCCCGGCGACGTCGCCGGTCCGGGGCCGCAGCGACGCCAGCCCGGTGATCAGGGCCGCCGGCGTGTGCCTGCCGAAGAGGGCCCGCAGGTCATCGGGGCCGGTCAGGACCAGGGCCCTGGCCTGGTTGATCGTCCGGGTGCGCTCTCCCGCGGCGCTGCGCCTGGCGACCATCAGCGCCCGGATCGCCTCCACCGCGCCATCCCGGCCTTTCGGCGCGCCGCGGGCCCGGCCAGACTGCGCGGCCCGGGCAGCGCTGACCGCGTCCAGGGGATCGGATTTGCCCTGGCGGCGCCGGTCCTGCCGGTCCGAGCGGTCCACCTCGACGACCCGGATGCCAGCCGCGGTGATGTGGCGGGCCAATCCGGCGCCGTAACTGCCAGTCCCTTCGATGCCGACCAGGCACACGGTGCCGAACCCGCCCAGCCAGCCCAGCAGGCGGGCATAACCAGCCGCGGTGGCCGGGAACTCCCCGACGCCGAGCAGCCCGCCGACGGGATCGAGCGCCGCGGCGACATGCGTATCGGCGTGGGTGTCCACGCCGCCGGTGATGGGGCGTGTTTCTTCTACGATGGTCAAGGCCATCCCTTTCTCAGGTTGAGGGGTGGCACGCACCCGCTGGCCCGTCGGACCTGTGAACCCCCGCCTCTTGACCAGGCTGGGCAGATCAGACCGGCACCGCCGGCAGGTGCCGTAAACCTGGGGCCCGGCCGACGGATCGTCTCGCAGGACAGCCCGGACGGCGTCAGCCGACTCGGAGGTCAGGCCGGGACCCAGGCTCCCGACCCTACGCCCGTACTCGGTCAAGATCGGGGAAGCCGGGCCGGAAGCACTTACCCACAGTCTCCCTGCCGATTCCGTACTGCCTGCCGATGACGGGTATCCTCTGGACGGGCGGCACAGAATGCCGGGTTCTGGCCTGGGCTAAGCCCGATCACCACCGCGACTCTGGCGGTATGTGAGTGCCTTGACTCCGGTTAGGCCGTCAGGACCGTGTGGAAGCCGCCAGGTCGGCAGGGCGTGGGCCACGCCGTAGGCCGGCGATCTGGTGCAGGTGCTCGCCGGGCTGGGATCGTAGGGCCAGCCGCGCTGGCAATGCCTGATAAGCGTGGCCTTGGTGGCGGGCTGAACAGCAGTTACCCAGAGAAACGGTCATCCCAGCCTGCTGGCGATTCAGCCTGTTCCTAGTAGCACGCCGGCGGGAGCCTGGGCTGCCCACCGATGATGACTCGCGAGCCTGCGAGGCCGGGAACGTCGGTGCCACCTCTGTTCGTCCCACCAGTCGGTCCACCGGGACAGCCAACCATTCGGTCCGGGATCGCTAGGGAGTCAAGAAGGCGGCAGCGGCACTCCCAAAGAGCGGACCGAGGATTGCTAGGCCGGTCTGTAGATCCGCAACGACGCCGCGGTCGATACCCAGTAGCTGCTGCAGTTTGTGGCGATCCTCGGCCGAACTCAGAATGGCCGATGCTTCCTTGGCCTCGTGAAGCGGGAAAAGCTCCTCACACAGGTTCTGGCCGCGACGCTGCAAGGCGGCGGCCGCGGGCACGTAGAACAGCGCGACCAGCAACGAACCCACTCCTCCGAAGATCAGCACTAGCTGTTGCGGTGCGCCGACCACGACGCCTTGTACCGAACCCGCCAGACTGCGCTGCAAGACAACCGCAGCGCCGATCGTAAACGTCCACAGCGCAACCAGCGCGCCGAGGGCGGCCAAGAGCCGCTGCAAGAGATCGCGCAACTTGATCAGGACGGCGACCTGCCGGCCTCCGGGTTCGGACGATGGCCAGTTGCGGGCCGCGTGCCGCACCCCTTCCATGGCGCCGGCGGCGGGAACACCGCCAACGAGTAGGACGGCGACCAGCGCTACGCCGCGCCAGCTAGCCTGTGCCTGCCCGTGCAAGCGCGTCGATGCGACGCCGATCACTAGTGGAACGGCCACGACCGCTGTGACCCGGCTGGCCACATTGTGCACGCGCACTTGGTGCCCGTCCAGCAGCTGCCCAAGCTCGGCCCAGCGGTCAAGCCCGTAAGGGAAGGCAGCCCCTGCGGTGGTCGTGAGTGCGACCAGGAGCGGTGCCCACGCCTGCCACAGCGGAGCAGGCCGGTATGGGGAGGTGAGGACGAACCAGAGCCCGAATGCGAATCCCAGCGCGACGACCACAAACCGGCCCATACCCGCTGCTGACAATCCGGCCGGTCGGTGCATGGAAAACCTCCCCGCGAGCCCGCTGCGCACGGAACTGGAGTCCAGCCCCTGCGCCAAGCGAGGCCAACGGCGCTCCAGGACACGCCAATGCGAGGACAGAATAACCGTTTCTGCGCGACTCGGACGGCGACAATCAACGACGAGGCTCCCGCCCATAACGGCGGCTCCGCGCGCGTTCTCTCCGGCTTCCTTCATTACTCAGCGTGATCCCATTGGTCGCCGCAACCCGCGGTCCGGGGGCAGCAGGACGTCGGCGACGTCGAGCGGCACGCCGAACCGGTCGGCCTCAGCCTCGAGGACCAGCCGGGCGGTCTCCTTCAGCGCGGGAGCCTCGATCTCGGCGGCGTAGAGGATCACGCTGGTGTCCATGGCGGAAACCGTAACGGCGGCCTCTGACATTCCGGTGCCGGGCATTACCGCGGTGCTGTAGCTCAGCCTTCCTGGTCCTCGCACCTGTCGGACCAGCTCGCGGGCTTGCTGACGATCTGGTGCCCGTGAGCGGCCATCCAGAGTTCCAGCCCGGCGTGCCGGGGATTGTCCTCCGGGGTCGGCCACACGCGGGTCCAGCGCGCGCTGCCGTCCGCGGCGATGCGGACCACGTCGAGGGTCTCAGCGCCCTCCCGGTCCTCGGGTGCCGGCTGGTGCTGGAGCAGCACGAGGGAAGGCCCGTACCTGCGGGCGAGCTCGGCCCAGATGCGCCCGGCGGACTCGGTGACGCTGGCCGCGGCGCCGGTCTCGGTGACGGCCGCCAGGTGGCCCCGGGGAACGGTCGCCGTCGTCCAGACCCGCAGGTGCGCGACGCCTTCCCCGGCCGCAGCGCCCGACGGGTACCGCCAGAACGGGACGTCGGCGACCAGCTCGCCGAGCGGCGGCAGGCCATCCGCCGAGGCGGGCGTCAGGGCCTCCATCATCCCATCTTTCCCGGCGGCGCAGCGGGCGGAAACGAGCCTAGCTCTCTTGCTTTTCTCGTAGCCGTGTTCGATCTAGCCGGATGGGTCAAGATCGTTCTGGGCCTGATCCCGTCCGCCTGGTCGTGGCCAGCCTGTTCGGCGCCGTCCAGCGGCACGCACGCTGGCGCGACCCGACCGAAGCGGAGACGGCCGCCGCGGTGAACGAACTGAGGGAAATCCTCGCCGGCCGCAACGACGCCGCTGTCCTGCTGGCCGCGGCAGCAGGCCTGATGCTCGGCTTCCGTGAGGGCACCCCGGATGAGCCGAGGGCCCGAACCGCTGCCTGTTTCTGCCTCGAGGCAGGTGCCTCCGAGGACCTGATCCAGGGTGGATCGCCGAGGGAAAGCGCCGGGCCGAGATGGCGCGGCGGCCACCGTTTCCGGGCGGCGTGCGCCCGTTAGACCGCGCGGATCACGGGTTCCGCCAGATGCCGGCCACCTTCCCGAATTTCATGTGATACCTTTCAGGACCATTTTAGGCGCGATTTCCCGATGGCCATTCCGTGAATTTCCACGGCGATATCAGGCCCCTGTCGTTCGTGTTCGTCGAGAGCCTGGCCCACCTGGCCGTGAACATGGCCACAATAATGAGCTACGCAGCGGAAATAAGCACGATCCTCACCTTCCTGGTGACCCTGCCTGCCGCGCGCGCATACTGGCGCAAGTCAGACAGGAAGCACCCGGAGCATCATGCACATCGCGGGCGGCATGCCGGACCGAAGGAGGACTGCAGCCGCGCCCGCTGATGTACCCGCGAAGCCGGTCACCCGCTGGCCGGGCTTCCCTATTTCCGGGCCCGGCATCGGAGACGGGCGACTTCGTGATGATCGTCCCCGCTGCGCGGACAGCCCCGGGTGGCAGATTCCCTGCGCGCCGTTCCGGGCGGGGCGGAGGGACGGCGCCGGCCAGATGACAGCGGCTAGGACGGCTTGCCTGGGGTCGCCGTTGTTGGTGCCGCGCCGCCGCGAGTGACGGTAGCGGTTCTGGTCGCCGCGGCGACACCGGCTGTGGCAACGGTGCCCGCGACGACGCCGTTGATCAGTTCCCGGACGGCTGGCGGGCTGCTGGCGAGTGCCCGCTCAGCCTGCCGGGCTGCGCGGTAGTCCGCGCGGTTCATCAGGGACACGACGAGCCATTTCCCGGGTTCGCCGTTGGCGGCGTGACGGTAGATGACGGCAGGAGCGTCCGGCTGGCGGGGTTCTATGGCGAGGAAGGGTTCTGCCGCGGGCGCACCGGGGAGGTCGATCCGCCGGCCGTCTGCGGCGGTGATGTCGTTAATTGCCTCACTCACCGCGTCCGCCTGGTCGGGCGCGGTTGCCTGAAGTTCGCTGAATGCAGCTCCGGCGGCGGCGGTGAGCCAGATATCGGCCATAGTCATGACGTTACGTCCGGTCGGGGCTGGCTGTCGATTGCTGAGGGCTGGTGCCGCCACCAGGCGGCGGCCACGGTGCGGCGGCTCCGCTGGCCTGGTCGCTGGTAGCCTGGCGTGCCGCGCGGATGAGGGCGTCGGTCCACGCAGCGATCGCGTCGTCGCCGATGGCGACTCCGGCTACAGAGCTGGCGCGGGCCTGCGCGTTCACCTCCTGGCGCAGCGTCGCGATGTCGTCTTGTGCCTGCTTGAGGTCGAGCCTGAACCCGCCGACGGCGAACCCGGCGATGTCGGGGAGGATGAGCGCCCCGGCAAGGATCACTGGCCAAACCCAGTCGCTGAACTGGGTGGGCGCGCCTGCTGCCGCGTATCCGATGGCAATGAGAACTATCCCGAGCCACCGCAGCAGCGGCGCAGGCGGTTTCGTCAGGTCCAGGGACGCAAGCCACCGCCAGGATTTCACCCATCCCGACGGTTCGGGACCTGCCCCCGGCCCGGCCGTCTCCGTCATGGCCGTCAGGCTAGGGCAGCGGCGGCCGGGGTGTCCGGGTTTCCCGCATCCCTGCCGCCATCGCACCGATCACCGCCCGACCCGCGTCACCTGCCAGCCGCCGCCCCGTCCGCCGGCAAGAACCGGGGAGGCCGCCACCGCCCCGCCGGCCAGGCCCGGCAGCGCGCTGACCGCCGCGGTCACGCCGGTGGAGATCTCCCCATGCGGCGTCCACGAGACCCCGATGCGCAAGCCGCGGGCCACCACCGGGGCACCGCCTGACCCGGCCCGGCAGGGCCACCATGGAGGCATGACCGCACAGCCACCCAGCGGCCAGACAGACGCCGAAGCCAGGACCCGGCACCTCGCCTGGCTCAACAACCAGACCGCCCTCCCGCCAGCGCGCATCCGCGAAACCTACGAACAGCACGGCCGCGGCGTCTGGCAGGCCATCTACGGCGATGATCCCGCCTTCACCTACGTCCCTCTGGCCCGGGTCAACCCCCGCGTCTTCCACCTGGCCGAGGCGTACGACCCCGAGGATCAGTTCGTCGTGGTCATCCGGGACCTCCCCAGGATGGGCATCTATACGGCCCGCATCATCGGCGCGGAACTGGCGTGGCGAGAAGGCTGCTGACGGTGAGGACGCCGACCCGGGCAAGGCTGCCGGGTTCCGGACGCACGGCAAGTCCAAGGACAGCCGTGATGACCTGCCGCAGATCGTGATCGGCCTAGCCGTCACGCGCGACGGCATCCCGGTCCGGGCCTGGTGCTGGCCCGGGAACACCGCCGACTCGGCGCTGATCCGCCTGGTCAAGGCCGACATGCGGGAGTCGGTCCTCGGGAGGATCATCCGGGTCGCCGACCGCGGGTTCTCCTCGAAGGAGAACCGCCGGTTCCTCCAGCGCGGCGCCGGGGGCTACATCATCGGCGAGAAACTCCGTTCCGAGTCCCCGCACGTGAAAGCGGCACTGTCGCGGCAGGGCCGCTACCAGCAGGCCGCCGGGAACCTGCAGGTCAAGGAAGTCCGGATCGCTGACGCCGCCGACCGGTTCGTGATCTGCTACAACCCCGACGCCGCGGTCCGTGACGCCGCAGCCCGCGCAGACCTCATCGCCAAGCTCGACCAGACGATCGCCGGCTCCGACCAGCTATCCGCGATCAAACGGGCGGAGCTGCGCGGGAAGATCTCCGCGATGCCGGGGCTGAACCGGTTCCTGCGCGTCACCCCCGGCGGGCTGCTC
>WNGE01010738.1_pt1 | contig 12912 bp, 15 predicted proteins | sample 5400651 | NCBI WGS metagenome assembly WNGE01 (sample SAMN13153370, study PRJNA577476) | soil metagenome | isolation source: 60 cm soil or saprolite under grassland replicate 2 | place: USA:California | collected 2016-06-15 | reverse complement strand
CACCGTCGCCGACCCAGGGATGACCATTGGTGATGGCGAGGTCGGCCGTGAAGACGATTCGTTCGTCGGCGAGCCAGAGGAAGGCGTCGCTGAGCGTGTGGCCGCCGCCGAGCGTGATCGCCTCTGCCGAACGCGCAGAGCCGGAGAACGTCCGCTCGGGGTCGAAGGTCCCGTCCGGATAACGGATCTCGAGCGTCGGAAGCTCGGTGCGGGCGAGCTCCGCGAACGGCGTCTCGGCGAAGTCTTCAAGCGATGCGGCTTTGAACTCGGCGAGTCGTTGCGCGGTCCGATCGCGCATCAGCTCCGCGGTGCGCGCGGTCGCGACGACGGTCGCGTCGAACGCGCCCGCGCCGTAGACGTGGTCTCCGTGCCAGTGACTGAGCACGACGGTGCGCGCGGGTGCGTGTTGCTCTGCGGCGGCACGCAGCTCGCGGCCGGCGGTGAGCGACACGTGGGTGTCGAACACGAGCACCTCCCCGCCGAGGTCGACGAAGCCCGCGTTGCCGACGGCGACGCCGCCCTCGGCCGCGATCGCCGCGAAGACGCCTTCGGACACCTGCTCGAAGGTCGCGTTTTTCACGCGGTCTTGCGAAGCTGCTCGCGGCGCCGCAGGATCGGGTTCGCGAGCTTCACGATCTCCAGCAGATAGACGATGTACAGCGAGGCGGCGAGCGCGGCGAGCCCGATCGCGGCGTCGACGGCGATCGCCCATGGACGCCAGTCGCCGTGGGGATGCGGCCTCACGAAGCGGGTCGCCAGCGCGGCGGCCGCGAGCGTCAGGCACCACCCGTAGATGGTCAGAACGGCACGCCGCTGCGAGTACCCGATGTTGAGGAAGCGGTGGTGCAGGTGGAAGCGGTCGCCTTCGTAAACCGGCAGGCGGTGCTTGAGGCGCTTCGCGACGACGAACGACGTGTCGATGATCGGCACCGCGAGCACCGCGAGGGGGAGGAAGAGCGACACCAACGACGCCGTCTTCAAGAGCCCCTCGACGGAGATGCCGGCGAGCGTGAACCCGAGCAGCAGGGCACCCGAGTCACCCATGAAGATGCGCGCGGGATAGAAGTTGTGGCGGAGAAAGCCCGCGGTCGCGCCGACGACGATCGCGGCGAGGATCGCCGCGTTGGCGCGCCCGAGGTCGAGCTCGATCAGCGCGAACGTTCCGGCAGAGATGCAGCAGACACCCGCGGCGAGCCCGTCCAGCCCGTCGAGCAGGTTGACCATGTTCATCACGGCGACGATGCCGAGCACCGTCAGCGGCACGCCGACCCAGGAGGGAAGCTCGTGCACGCCGAGGACGGGGAACGTGAAACGGTGCACCCAGATGCCGAAGCCGGTGGGGATCGACGCCGCCACGAGCTGCCCGGCGAGCTTCTCCCACCAGCGCAGGCCGCGAAAGTCGTCGATCGCGCCGACCGTGGTCGCGACCGCCGCGCCGAGCAGCAGGCCGCGCATGTTCCGGTCGAGGTCGAGGAAGGCGAGCGCCGGCACGAAGATGCCGAAGAAGAGCGCGAGCCCGCCGAGCCGCGGCACCGTGCGCGTGTTCGCTCGCCGCCCCTCCCCCGGCCGGTCGACGACGCCGAGCAGCCGCGCCATTCCGCCGACGGCCGGCGTCAGGAGCACGACGATCACCAGCGCGACCCCCAGGCCGTAGAAGACCTCGAGGTGATTCCGGAGCTCGTGCCCGATCATTTCGTCCCGTAGAGGCGGTCGCCGGCGTCGCCGAGGCCCGGGACGATGAAGCCGTGCTCGTTGAGACCGCGGTCGATCGCCGCGCAGACGATGTGCACGTCGGGATACTCGGCATGCACGCGCTCGATCCCCTGAGGTGCGGCGACGATGCTGACGAGGATCACGCTCCTGGCGCCGGCCTCCTTCACCTTGGTAATCGCGGCGACGCTCGAGTTGCCGGTCGCGAGCATCGGGTCGAGCACGATCGCGTCGCGCTCGGCGAGGTCCGACGGCAGCTTGACGAAGTACTCGACGGCCTCGAGCGTCTCCTCGTCGCGGTAGAGGCCGATGAAGCCGACACGCGCGCTCGAGATGAGCGAGAGCACTCCGTCGAGCATGCCGACTCCGGCTCGGAGCACCGGGCAGACGGCGACCTTCTTGCCCGAGATGCGCGGGACGGTGGTGCGCTCGAGCGGCGTCTCGACCTCCACCTCCTCGCTCGCGAAGTCCTTCGTCGCCTCGTACGTGAGCAGAAGCGTGACCTCCTCGACGAGCTTGCGGAAGTGGACCGTCGGCGTGTCGCGGTCGCGCAGGTACGACAGCTTGTGCTGGACCAGCGGATGCGTGACGTGGGTGAGGCGCTGCGTTGCTTGCGCGCCGGTCGTCACGCGACGTACGTGGTGAAACCGCTGAAGCCCGGGTAGAGCGGCCGCTTCGCGCAGAGCGCCTCGGCGCGGGAGCGGAGCCCGTTCACGTCGGCGTCCTGTTTCAGGCCCTCGACGATGATGTGGCCGACCTCGCGGAAATCCACCTCGTCGAAGCCGCGCATCGTCGCCGCCGGCGTGCCGATCCGCACCCCCGACGCGACCGTCGGCGGCCGCTCGTCGTAGGGAACGGTGTTCCGGTTCACGGTGATCGCGACCTCGGCGAGCCGCTCCTCCGCAGCCTTGCCGGTCCACTCGGTCGAGCGCAGGTCGAGCTGCAGCAGGTGCGTGTCCGTGCCGCCCGTCAAGACGTCGAGCCCGCCTTCGATCAGCGTCTCGCAGAGCACGTCGGCATTCGCACGCGTCTGGCGCTGGTAGTCGCGGAACGCGTCCGTCGATGCGATCTTGAAGCACGTCGCCTTCGCCGCGATCGTGTGCTGGAGCGGGCCGCCCTGCATCCCCGGGAACACCGCACGATCCACCGCATGCGCGTGCTGCTCCCGGCAGAGGACGAAGCCGCTCCTCGGACCTGCAAGCGTCTTGTGGGTCGTCGACGTGACGAAGTCGCAGTCGTCGACCGGATTCGGATGAATCCCCGCCGCGACGAGGCCCGCATAGTGAGCCATGTCGCACAGCAGGAGCGCTCCGACCTCGTCCGCGATCTTCCGGAACTCCCAGGTCTCGACGGTGCGCGGATACGCGCTGCCGCCGCAGACGATCAGCTTCGGCCGGTTCTCTTTCGCCAGCCGCATGACCTCGTCGTAGTCGACCACGTTCGTCTCGCGAGAGACGCCGTAGTGGACGATCGTGTAGAGACGCCCGGAGAAGTTGACCTTGAGACCGTGCGTGAGGTGTCCGCCGTGCGCGAGCTCCAGGGAGAGGATCGTGTCGCCCGGCTGCAGCGCGGCCATGTAGACCGCCATGTTCGTCTGCGCGCCCGCGTGCGGCTGGACGTTTGCGTGCTCGGCGCCGAAGAGCTCCTTGGCGCGGTCGATCGCGGTCTGCTCGATCTCGTCGACGATCTCACAGCCGCCGTAGTAGCGCTTGCCGGGATAGCCCTCCGCGTACTTGTTCGTCGGCACCGAGCCCATGGCCTCGAACACGGACGGCCAGGTGAAGTTCTCGGAGGCGATCAGCTCGATCTGGCCGCGCTGCCGCTCGAGCTCCCTGCCGAGCAGCTCGGCGATGTGCGGATCGACCTCGGCGAGGCCGGCGGTCGTGAGGTGCTGAAACGTCTCGTGGGCGACGGCCATGACGGGCTCCTTCCGGGCGGATTCGGGATGGATGGTACTCCCGCCGTCGGCGGCGACTCATTCCGAATTGCAACTCACAGTTTCCGCGTGAACCGGACGGACATCTTCACCTGGTGAGGAGCCGCCTCACCGGTGTGTTGACGCTCGTCGGCCTCGCCTGGATCTCGCATGCCGCGGCGGCGGGCACCGGCACTCCCCACGTCTTCCACCACGTACAGCCCCCCGCATCCGCTGCGGACGCGATCGTCGTTCGCGCCCGTCCAGGCGTGGGCACCTCGCGGCTGCGCGCGGATCTGGCCGCGCGAGGGCTGTCGCTGGTCAGGCACATCCCGCACACGGACCTCTTCGCCGTGCGCACGGACGGACGGAGCCCTGCCGGGGCGATCCGCGCGCTCGCGGGCGACCACCACGTCGCCGGAGCGATGCCGGACTACGTCCGTCACGCCTTCGAGGTTCCGAACGATCCGTACTTCGAGTCGGCCGAGACGTATTTCTCGACGCTTCGGCTGCCGCAGGCGTGGGACCTGAGCCACGGCTCGGCCGGGCTGATCCTCGCCGTCGTCGACACCGGGGTCACAGCCGTGGGGGACCTCTCGACGCAGGTTCTTCCCGGACGCAACTTCGTCTCGGGAAGCGCGGACGCGCGCGACGACTCGAACATCGGCCACGGAACGCTCGTCGCCGGTGTCGCCGCCGCGACGACGAACAACGGCATCGGCATCGCCGGCGCGGCGTGGGATACGAGCGTGCTCCCGGTCAAGGTGCTCGACTCCCGCGGCTTGGGGACGGATTCCCAGGTCGCGGCCGGCATCGTGTGGGCGGTCGATCACGGCGCGCGGATCGTCAACCTCTCGCTCGGCGGGCCGGGGCCGGGTGAGTCGCTCTGCGATGCCGTCGGCTATGCCGATTCGCGCGGTGTGCTGGTCGTTGCCTCGGCCGGCAACGCAGCAACGACGAACCCGAACTATCCGGCCGCATGCCCCGGCGCCGTCGCGGTCTCCGCGACCGACACGCACGGCGACTTCGCGTACTTCTCGAGCTTTGGTTCCTGGGTGAGCCTGGCGGCTCCGGGCGTCGGCATCCTCTCGACACGCAACAACAACACGTACGGGACCGAGAGCGGGACCTCCTTCTCGGCGCCCATGGTGTCCGCGGTTGCCGCGCTCGTCCTCGCGCAACATCCCGATTGGAGCCCGACCCGGGTCGCGACGCAACTGGAGGACACCGCGCAGGACCGGGGCGTGACAGGTGTCGATCCGTACTACGGGCACGGTCTGCTCGATGCCTACGCGGCGCTCGGCGGGCCCGCGCAGGCGGCGGCGGATCCGCCGAGCGGAGACCCGCTCGAGCCGAACGACACGCAGCCGGACGCGAGCACGCTGTTCGGGCCCGTGAGCGCGACGATCTCTCCCGAAGGGGACGTCGACTGGTACATGGCGAAGATCCGCTGGCCGTGCATCGTCTCGTTCACGATCGAGGGGCCGCCCGCGGATCCTCGCCTCGGTCCCAACTTCCGCCCCGACCTGCAGCTCTACGACGAGGACCAGCGTCTCCTCGTGGCGCGCGACGACGGGCTGGCCGGGCAACGCACGCGCATCGCCGCCCGGGTGCCGGCCGGCCGCTATTACCTTCGTGTGGCGAACCGCGGCGGCGCGCGGAGCCCCGACACGTATTCCGTCAGCACGAGGACCGTGCGGCTGCACCATGTCCTCATGCTGTCGCCTTAGCTCACTGCGGCCAGCGCCCGCTCGATCGCCTCGGCGCCGCTCGCCGCGCCCTCACGCAGCACCTGCGGCTCCCGCCCTGTGAAGTCGAGCACGGTCGACGGCACGCCGGGCAGCTCCCCACCGTCGATGACCACCGCAGCCGCCGCCCGCAGCTCCTCCGGCACGTCCTCGAGCCGCCCCGGATCGGGGCCGCCGGCTCGATTGGCGCTCGTCGCGGCGAGCGCGCTGACGTGGGAGAGCAGCTCGCTGCTCGGCTCCGGGAGCTCCGGGACGCGGACGCCGATCCCCTCGTACTTCGCCCCCGTCAGCCAGCTGTAACGTCGCGCAGGATTCGGGAGCACGAGCGTGTAGGGCCCCGGCAGCAGCGCCCGGGCGATCACACCGGCGCGCCCGCGTAGCTCCGGCACGAGCTCGAACAGCATCTCGAGGTCCGGGGCGAGCAGCGCCGTCGGCTGCCTCACCGGACGCCGCTTCAGCCGATAGAGGTTCAGCACGGCCTCCGCGTGCAGCGCCGTCGTGGCAAGCCCGTAGACCGTGTCGGTCGGTATGACGATGACCTTGCCGCGCTGGATCGCGTCGACCGCCGCGTCGATCACGCGACGAAGCTCTCGACCGCTCCGCGAAACGCGTCCGGCTGCTCGACGAATGAGAAGTGCCCGCAATCCTCGAGCACGACCTTCTTCGAGCCCTTGATGCCGGACGAGATGTCTTGCGCGCACGCGGGTCCGCAGATGAAGTCGTACTTGCCCGTGATCGCGAGCGTCGGCACGCCGATGCGCGCGAGCTCCGGGCGCATGTCCCACTCCTCGTTCTCGTTGAAGAGCCTGAGCGCGTCTTGATTCGGCCGTTCCGGCGCGACGAAATCGTCCAGATACTTCTCAGCGCGCTCGTCGAAGCTCGCGAAGTAGATCGGGAAGAACCTGCGGGCGATCTCCGCAAGCTCGGCCTCGCTGGAGTAGTCGCCCTTGTCTTCCTGCTCGAGCGCCAGCCGCGCGTCGTCGTACCACTGTTCGTTGCGGTGACGGAGCATGAGCTCGTCCATCTCCTCTCGGTGGAGCCTGACGAGCGAGTTCGCGGCGACGAGCCGGCGCACGCGGGTCGGATGCTCGGCTGCGTACGCCATCGCGACGACGCCGCCGTGGGAGTGGCCCAGCACGTTGAGCTGTTCCTCGCCGAGGTGCACGCGCAGCTCCTCGACGTCGGCGACGTAGTCCGCGGCGGTGTACGCGCGCGGGTCGTCGGGCGCGGACGAGTCGGCCGTGCCGCGCGGGTCGAGGAGGACGAGCGTGAACGACTGTCCGAGGCGCCCGAGGTCCGAGAGGTAGAGCGACGAGAAGCCGGGGCCGCCGGGGTGACAGACGAGCACGGGACCCGCACCTTCGCGGCGGTAGGTCAACGTACGCCCGTCCTGCGTGCGGAACGACTCGGTCACTGCCTCTTCCCTACGACGACACGATCTCTGCCCGTGAGATCAGTGCTGATCCTAACCTCGTAGCCGCGCGCGACGAGCAGCTCGGAGACCGGCCGCGCGCGCTCGGCGTGGATCTCGAGGACGAGCGGCGCGCCCGGTCGCAGCACGTCGAGCGCGTGGAGCGCGAGCGCGTCCGTTTGCCCATCGTCGACGAGCGCCTCGCGCGGCTCCCAGTCGCGCACCTCGGGCTCGAGCGACTCGATCTCCTCCGGCCGGACGTACGGCGGATTCGAGACGACGAGATCGAACGGCCCGGGCGGGAGGCCGTCGTGGACGTCGGCGTGAACGAGCTCGAGCGGCAGGCCGGTGAGCTCCGCGTTCTCGCGGGCGAGGTCGAGGGCCTCGTCCGAAGAGTCCATCGCAACGACGTGAACGTCGTCGAGCTCGTCCGCGAGCGCCAGCGCGATCGCGCCGGTCCCGGTCCCGACGTCGAGCACCCGCAGAGTTTGTGGCTCTGAGCCACTACCTGATTCTCGTAACAGTTCGAGGCATATTTCGACGAGAGTCTCCGTCTCAGGCCGCGGCACCAACGCGCGCGAATCGCAGCGCAATGTCAGGTGGCGAAAGCCCCATTCGCCGAGCACGTACGCGAGCGGCTCTCGGGACGCGCGCCTTTCGACCAGGGGCCAAACGGCCGCGTCGTCGACTTTGTGGCTCAGAGCCACAAGCTCGGAGCGCTTGACCTCGAGCACGTGCGCGACGATCCACTCCGCGTCGGCGCGCGCCGTCTCGATGCCGTGCTCGGCCAGCAGCGCGGCCGCCCGCTCGACGATCACTCGAGCGCGCGCCGCCGCTCCTCTGCCTGCAACGCCTCGGTGAAGCTGCCCAGGTCTCCGCCTACGACCTGATCGAGCCGGTGCTCCGTGAGCTTGATGCGATGATCGGTGACGCGGCTCTCCGGGAAGTTGTACGTGCGGATCTTCTCGGCCCGCTCCCCGGTGCCGATCTGGGAGCGGCGCTGCGCAGCGAGCTCGGACTGCTGCCTCTCGCGCTCGAGCTCGTAGAGGCGCGCCCGCAGGACGCGCATCGCCTTCGCCTTGTTCTGAAGCTGAGACTTCTCGTCCTGCATCGCGACGACGACGCCGGTTGGAACGTGCGTGATCCGCACGGCCGAGTCGGTCGTGTTCACGCTCTGCCCGCCCGGACCAGTCGAACGGTAGACGTCGACCTTGAGGTCGTTCTCGTCGATCTCGACCTCGACCTCCTCCGCCTCGGGCATCACGGCGACGGTCGCGGTGGACGTGTGGATGCGTCCCTGCGACTCGGTCGTCGGCACGCGCTGCACGCGGTGAGTGCCGCCCTCCCACTTGAAGACGGAGAACGCGCCGTCGCCCTTGACTGCGAACACGGTCTCCTTGATTCCTCCGCCGTCGCTCTCGCTCGTCGACAGCGTCTCGGTCTTGAAGCCGCGCCGCTCCGCGTACCGCTGCAGCATGCGCGTGACGTCGCCGGCCCAGAGCGCAGCCTCGTCGCCGCCGACGCCCTGACGCACTTCGACGATGACGTCCTTCGCGTCCGCCGGATCCGTCTCGACGAGCGCGAGCTTCAGCTCCTCCTCGACACGCGCGATCTCGGCCTCGTACTCCGGGACCATCTCCGCAAGCTCGGTGTCGGAACGTGCCGCGTCGAGGTCCGCCGACGCGGAGCGCCAGCGCTCGGCGAGCTTGAACGGAGCCTCGAGCTCCTTCAGGCGACGGCCGACCTCAGCCGCCTCGCGATGATCGTTGTAGACGGCAGGATCGGACAGCCGCTCCTGCGTCTCGCGGTAGTTGCGCTCCAGCTCGTCGACGAGCTGCTCCATTGCCGTTCCGGTGGCCACGCCCTAATTTTGCAGGCGCGCGTCGAGCGTCAGCTCGGCATTGCCCTTCAGGGCACCCGAGACAGGGCAGCCGTTCTTGGCCTGCTCGGCGATTTCCTCGAACGCTGCGTCGTCGATGCCCGGCACCGAGCCGACCACGGTCAGCGCGGACTTGGTGATTCCCGTGCCCGGCACGAACGTCACGGTGGCCGACGTCTCGAGCCGTTCGGGCGCATGCCCCGCCTTCGCCAGCTCGTTCGAGAATGCCATCGCGAAGCACGCCGCGTGGGCCGCGGCGATCAGCTCCTCCGGGCTCGACTTGCCACCGTGCTCTTCCTCCGCTCTCGAGGCCCAGGTCACCTGCAGCGGGCCGAAGGCGCCGCTCGGCACCTCGTGGATCTCGCCGCTGCCGGACATCAAATCGCCTTGCCACGTCGCCTGCGCGCTGCGCTCGGTTGCCATCTCATCCCTCCAGTTCTGCGTCGATCGACACCTTTGCACTCGCCTTGATCAGCGTCGAGAACGGGCAGCCCTCATCCGCCTCCTCGATGACGCGGCGAAACTTGTCCTCATCGATACCCGGCACGCGCACCCGCACACGCACCTGCGATTCGACGATCTGATGTCCCTTGCCCTCGACCTCGTCCATGACGATGTTCGCGTCCACGTCGATCCGCTCCGGCGGCGTTCCCGCGCGTGTGAGCTCGCCGGCGACGGAGGTCGCGAGGCACGCGGCGTGCGCGGCGGCGAGCAGCTCCTCGGGGCTCGTCTTGCCCTCGGTGCCCTTGCCGAAGGTTTCCTTCCCAGACGACGTTCGCGTGCCGCTCGATGCGAGGCACGTGCGCTTACGCCATCACTTCGACGCGGGCGTCCGCGTCGGTGCGCTCGACGCGCAGTACCTCCTGCAATGCACGGATCGAGACCTCGATCTGGTCGAGCGTCGGCTCGCGCGTCGTCAGGCGCTGCAGCCACAGGCCGGGCGCGAGCAGCGCCATCAGCACGCGGTTGCCCGTGTGCTTGCCCGCGAAGCGGATCAGCTCGTATGCGAGTCCCGCGATCACCGGCAGCAGCAGGATGCGCGTTGCGATCAGCCAGTACCACGCAGGACGGCCGAAGAACGCGAAGACGAAGATCGCGATCACCATCACCCAGAGCAAGAACGCCGTGCCGCAGCGCGGATGGATCAACGAGTAGCGCTGCACCCGTTCGGGCACGAGCTCGTCCCCCGCTTCCAGTGCGTTGATCGCCTTGTGCTCCGCCGCGTGGTACTGGAAGACACGGCGCAGGTCCGGCAGCAGCGAGATGAGCGACAGATAGAGGATGAAGATCGTGACGCGGATCAGTCCTTCGACGATCACGAACGAACCGGTGCGGTGGATCGGCAGCAGATCCGTCAGCAGCGCCGGCGTCACCTTGAAGAGCGCGATCGCGAACCCGATCGCGACGGCGAACGCGAAGAACAGCTGCGCGCGCGAGAGCTCCTTCGGCGCCTCGCCGCTCTCGTCGCCCTCTTCCTGCGCGGCGTAGTTCGCGGAGATCGCGAGGGCGCGGAAACCGATCGTGAGCGACTCTCCGAGGGCGAAGACGCCCCTGATCACCGGCAGGCGCGCGAGCACGTGGCGCTTCATCGGCGACTCGATGTTGCGCGAGACGTGCGCGATGTCCCCGTCGGGTTTGCGCACGGCCACGGACCAGTTCGACGGTCCGCGCATCATGACGCCCTCCAGGACGGCCTGGCCGCCGTAGCTGACTGGCATGTCGAGCCGGCGGCTAGCCGCCGCGCCGCGCCCCGCCGGCCTTCTCGAGCCGCCGCTGGAAGCGCTCGACCCGGCCGCCGGAGTCCATCAGCTTCTGCTTCCCCGTGTAGAACGGGTGGCAGTTCGAGCAGACCTCGACGTGCAGGTCGGGCTTGGTCGAGCGCGTCACGAATTCGTTGCCGCAAGAGCAGCGCACGGTGGCGACGACGTACTCGGGATGAATGCCGGATTTCATTGCTCGGCCAGGATAGCAGCGGCCGTTTGGGGTGCCACGTTGCCCCCCGAGACGACCGCCGCGACGGTGTTGCCGTCTTCGAGCGGGACCTTGCCGGCGAGCAGCGCGGCGGCCGTCGCGGCGCCTGCAAGCTCGCAGGCGAGCTTCATGCGTCCGTACATGAACCTGAAGCCCTCCTTCAGGTCCGCTTCGGAGACGAGCACGTTCTCCACGCCGAGGTCGAGGCAGATGCGGACACAATTTGGCCCGGCGTAGGGCCCGTTCAGGCCGTCCGCGGCCGACTTCGGTTCGATCGTCACGGACTCGCCGGCTGCCATGCTCGCCGCAAGCGCGTTCGACGTCTCTGGTTCGACTGCGAACACGCGTGCGTCCGGCTTGAGCCCCTTCACCGCGGTTGCGATTCCCGAGACGAGGCCGCCGCCGCCGACCTGCACGAGCACGACGTCGGCGTCGGCGACGTCCTCGAGCATCTCCAATCCGACGGTTCCCTGCCCCGCCATCACGAGCGGGTCGTCGTAGGGATGCACGAGGTCGACCGTGGCGCCGTATGCGCGAGCCGCGGCGATCTTCATCGGCGACGCCGTCTGCCACATGACGACGAGCGCGTCGATGCCTTCGACGGCGGACGCGTACGCGAGCGCCTGCGCGTGGTTCCCGGCGGAGATCGAGATCACGCCGCGCGCCTTCTCCTCGGCGGTCAGCGTCGAGAGCTTGTTGAGGACACCGCGGGGCTTGAACGATCCGGTGCGCTGGAGCAGCTCGGCCTTGAAGTGCACCGGCGCGCCGACCTGCTCCGAGAGCGTGCGCGAGGAGAGCATGGGCGTCCGGTGCAGGCGGCCGGCGATCCGCTCGCGCGCGCGGTGGACGTCGTCGAGGGTCAGGAGCGGCGCTATGACAGTCGCCCGGAGAAAGCGAGCCAGAACACCGTCAGCAGCCCGACGAAGAGCGCCAGCGACGTGGCGAGGTACAGCGGCCGGAAGCCGCGTCGCCACGGCGGCCGGCCACGGTAGCCGCCCTTCGCCCAGTCACTCCAGTTCGCGCCGCCCTCGTCGTCCATGGTTGGGTTGAGCGTAAACGAGGCGGGCTCGTGCAAGCGCATTCAATATCGGAACCGTTCTGCTCGCACAGGCGTACCTTGAGACCGTGATCGCCCGCACGCTGATCGCGCTCGGACTCTTTCTCGCCGCGCCGCAGCCTGCGGCGAGGATCGTCACGGGCAAGAACCCTTGCGGAGTCGTCGCAGCCGCCGGCGCCTTGTGGGTCGCGAACGACGGCGGTGGCACGCTCTCGCGGATCGACCCGAAGAAGAACCGGGTGACGCGACGGATCAAGGTCGGACGCGGCGCGTGCGAGGTTGCCGCCGGGTTCGGCGCGGTGTGGGTGGCGAACTACCGCACCGGCTCGCTGCTGCGCGTCGACCTTCGCACCTACCGCGTGCGCGCGATACGCGTCGGCGATACCCCGTTCGACGTGATCGTCGCAGCCGGCCGCGTGTGGACAACCACTTGGCGCGACGGCAACCTCGTCGAGGTCGATCCCGCAAAGGCACGCGTCGTGCGGCGGATCCCTGTCGGTGCGTATCCCACTGGCATGCTCCACCGCAGCGGCGTGCTCTGGCTCGGCTTCGGACGCGACGCGACCGACGTCGCGCGCGTCGACCCGGCATCCGGGGACGTGCTGCGCGTCGCGGTCGGCGTCAAAGCGCCATCCCATTTTCTGGCGGCCGCGAACGCGATCTGGATCGTGAACGACGGCGACGCGATCGTGCGCCTGGACCCGACAGGCACGGTTCTCACGACGACGCATGCCGGTCGCACGCTTGTCCAACCCGCGTCCGCACCCGACCGGACGATCTGGCTGCCCGACAAGGAGATCGACACGATCTTCCGCATCGACCCGGCAACCGGGCGCGTCATCGACTCGTTCGCCGGCGGCGACGGAGCGTACAACGCCATCCGTGCGTTCGGCTCGATGTGGGTGACGAGCTACGCGGGCGCCGACGTCTGGCGGTTCTCCACAATCAGGTAACTCGTGGCTGGTGGCAGCCGCGGTAACGGAGGTGTTAAGGAACCGGTGCCCTCGTCGGCGCCCGGTGGCCCGCACAGCCATGTCTGGCGGCAGCCGCCGTTACGGAGGTGCAACAAGCGCGTGCCGGAAGACAACCGAGGCCCATCTTTCTGCCCGGTCGTCGCCTACCTTGCCTCGATGGCGTACGTGCCGCGGATCGAGGTTCCCTACGGCTACTACCACGTCGTCACGCGCGGCAACAACAAACGCTTGATTTACGAGGACGCCC
>WNGE01006563.1_pt1 | contig 12912 bp, 16 predicted proteins | sample 5400651 | NCBI WGS metagenome assembly WNGE01 (sample SAMN13153370, study PRJNA577476) | soil metagenome | isolation source: 60 cm soil or saprolite under grassland replicate 2 | place: USA:California | collected 2016-06-15 | reverse complement strand
CCTTTATGCAACGGGCTCAACGAGAGCAACGGGTTTGCTCTCTCGCCAGATCAGAAAAGCGCTCCAGGTAATCGCCAAACCTTCCGCCGCATACCCCATCACCTCGACCCACATCGGCACCATAAGCGCGATACCCAGAATCAGGGCATTGACGAGAAACAGGATGCCGATAGGCCATGGTAAAAAGCGCTTCAGCAGGATGATGATCCCCAGGAGCCCAATGCCAACGATATAGAGGAGCGACATCAGGATGGGAATGTAGAGCACAATCCCGAAGCTCTGGAGCAGAGCGCTATGGGCCACGGCCCCAGAGAAGTCACCCGTGTGAAATTGGGTTTGGATCACGGGATCATAGTGCGCCAGCAGCGGATTGAAGAACCCATCAATAAACAAGGTGCCTGCGTACGAGGCTTGCGCGAGGAGAGCAAGGATCAAGCTGAGTGGCGCGATCCCCCCCATGCGGTCATGGTATCTCAGGTAGATGGCGAGCAGCCCGAACCCTGCCAAAAGCATACAGTAGGCTCCAAGCATATGCGCTCCCATATAGGCAGCGGCGCGAGGGTTGATGTCCACGGCGCGTCGTCCGCCATGGAGAAAGGCCTCATAGAAGGGAAGAAAAAGCGCGGGGACAATACTTACTCCCGCTAATACGCGAGTCATGCGCGTGAAGCTCGCTGGTTGTGTGCTGTTCATACTACTCCTTTATTCTTGCTAGAGTTGAGAGAAGGGACAACAGGTATGTCCATCCTCACCTGGAATGCGACGTTCTGAGCAGTGCGATCTGCTACTTGAGAGTCTACTGTGCGGAGCATGAGGACACATCGGCAAAGCAACGTAGAAATGCTACCTATCTGGGCGCGTGTCAAACAAGGCTTCACAGGAAGGCGTTACCTAGGCAGAGACGACGTCGAGGTGGAGCGAGTGGGAGCAGGCAGGGGAGAACGAAGCAGGATAAACCTAGATGAGCCGCTGCTTGATGGCAAAGAGGGTCGCGGCATGACGTGAGGTGATACCCAGTTTACTATAGATGGAGCGCAGGTGCGCATTGACGGTGCGCGGGCTGATCACCAGGGTTTCAGCGACCTGGGCGTCGGAGAGCCCTCGTGCCACCAGCCGCAGCACCTCCACTTCACGTTCGGTCAGCTCGTTGGGATAGGCTGGGGAAGGAACCGGGGGACGGTCCGCCCCGGCACTCGCGGGCGGGTGACTGGCGGGCACGGTGTGCTGCCCTGTGGCCATCGCTTGCTCTGGCGTCATCGCCCCACCCTCGTCCAGGGCCTGGGCAAAGGCCTGCTCCCCCAGGTGCACGCGTTCCATGGCGCGCATCCGCTCATCGTCCGCACGCTCGCCAGGCAGCGTCAGCGTCAAGATCTGGGGGAGATAGGATGGGCCGCCAGCCGCGCGTCGCGCCTCCGCTGCCCCCCACAACTGTGCTGCCCAGGCGGCTTGTCCTTGCCGCGCCACCACGGCTCCCCATCCCTCCAAACAAGTGGCGCTGCTCTGCTGGTCATCCAACTCCTGGAACAAGGCCAGGCTCTCCTTATAGAAGGCATAGGCTGCCGGGAGGTCACCCAACTGAGCCGCGACCTTCCCCAAGCGATAGAGCGGAAGAACCGTCCACAGCCGCTGCCCCAAGGCGCCGAAGAGCGCGAAGCTCTCCTCGAACAAGGAGCGGGCCGTGGCAGCATCTCCCTGCTGGAAGTGCCACAGTCCCAGGCCATAGAGTGACCGGGCGATCCCGGCCTGGAAGCGCTCCTCCCTGAAGAGCAGCAGGCTTTCCTCGAGCAGCGAGCGGACCCGTGGATAGTCGCTGTGGCCGGCATGGGTGAGGATCGTAAGCGCGAGGGCGAAGAGCGCGTACGCGAGGCGGACCTTGTCCCCTGCTCTCCTGGATAGTGCCTGGCTCTCTTCGAGCAAGGTGGTGGCCCGGGGAGCGTCGCCAAGCCACAAAGTGATCCACCCCAGTCGTTCGAGGACTGATGCCATCTCGCGCGGATCGTGGAGCTCGCGATACAGCTCCAGGCTTTCCTGACACAGCGCTTCTGCTCGTCTATACTCGCCTTGCACGAGGGCTACCCGCCCGGCAGCGGCGAGTGCTTTCGCCCGCACGAACGCCGTGATCCCCTCGCGTCTTCCCAGTGCTCGCTCGATAAACTGCTGCCCCTCATACACATAGCCGTAATCGATCCAGAACGACTGGAGTGCTCCTGCCAGGCGCCAGGCGATTTCCCTGCGCTGCCTGTCCTCCCCCTGCTCCACTGACCAGCCCAAGGCAGCTCGCAGGTTGTCATGCTCCTGCTTCAACTGCTCGAGCCACCGCTGCTGCTCCCGGGCGAACATGTGGGCGTCTGCCTCCTCTGCCAGTGCCAGATAATACGTTGCATGAGCCAGGCGCGCCGCCTCCAGCTCTCCACTGGCGGCAAGCGCCTCCAGGGCATATTCGCGGATGGTCTCCAGCATATGAAAGCGCGCACCGTTCGTGTCCTGTTCGGCCCGGTAGAGGAGGTGCTTGTCCAGTAGTGAGGCCATTCCATCCAAGATCCGTGCGCTCTCGCCACCAAATGCACGCGACATATGCTCCACCGCTTCCAGGGTAGCGCCCCCCACGAAGACCGACAGCAGGCGGAAGAGGCGCTTTTCTTCTTCTGAGAGCAGATCATAGCTCCACGCGATGGTGTTGCGCAGGGTGTGCTGGCGAGCAGGTAGATCGCGTGGCCCGCCAGTCAGGAGCTGCAAGCGGTGCTCCAGCCGGTTCAGGAGGGCTGGAAGGGACAGCAGTTTGAGACGGGCTGCGGCGAGTTCAATCGCCAGGGGTAAGCCATCCAGACGCCGGCAGATCTCGGCAACGAGCGTGGCATGCTCGTCGGTGAACTGGAGGGTAGGCTGGACCTCCCGCGCTCGTTCAAGGAACAGGGCAACCGCCCCATAGCGCGTGAGCTGCTCGCGGTCCGGCAGGTGCTGCGGGTCGGGCAGGGTCAGCGGCAGGACGGCAAATTCGTGTTCGCCGCGCACATGGAGGACCTCGCGACTTGTGACCAGCAGCTTGAGGTGCGGACAGGCAGCGAACAGCTCCACAAGGCTCGGCGCTGCCATCACCACCTGCTCGAAGTTGTCCAGCACGAGCAGCAGGTGGTGCTCACGCAGCGCCGCTTTCAGCAGCTCCAGCGGCGCTCGGGTGTGGCTGCCTTGCAGGCCGAGGGCCTGCGCGATGGTGGGAAGGACCAGTTCAGGATCCCGAATGGGGGCGAACGAGACGAAGCAAACCCCATCGGGGAAATCATCCCGCAGTTCGGTCGCGATCTGGAGCGCCAGGCGCGTCTTGCCCACACCACCCGGGCCGGTGAGGGTGAGCAAACGGATCTCCAGGCGCAGGAGCAGGGTTGAGGCTGCTGCGACTTCCCGCTCCCGCCCAATGAGCGAGGTGAGTGGCAACGGGAGGGTGGAGGAACGCCTTCTCCCATGCTCGGAGTTCACCTCCTCCTCGCCCTGTCCGAACAGTTGCTTTGCCACGGCATTCAGTCGCTCCAGGGTCACCTCATCCGCCTTGCCCACATAGACCCGGTGGAGCTTGCCGCCACGTCTGCGATAGGCGCGCCAGTACCAGTCACCACGCTGATTGCCCGCCCGCTCGCGACGGATGGTAAAGGTTCCGAACGGACTGCGCACGCGGAAGGTCATGGCCGTCTGCAACCAGGCATACCAGGCGGAGGTTCCTACACCCAGCTGATAGTTCTGCCCATCTCTCTGGTAGATCAGCGTCTCACCTGCTACGATAGCAGTAGTCTGGTTCTCGTTGCTCATACTTATCCCCAAACGGTTCCAACACACCTGTTCCAGAACAGTATAGCATATGTTCGGAACCTCTCCCATCAGGATACCGCACGCAGGGGATATGAATGGAACGAAAAACAACGCGAAGGAATTGGATCAGAGAACGTCATTGCCAGGTGCTCGCTTCTTTGAAGAGTGCTGAGGCAAGCAGGGCGCTGCGCGTGGCGATCTCTCTGGGAGTATAGGATCTTGCATGCTCAAGCCACCAGGTGATGGCTTCCACAAACATCGTGGACACGAGGTCCGGCACAAACTCATCTGAGAAGGTGTGGACGGGGTGGTCGGAGGCGTTCGGCCTGTGAGGAAGGTGCCCACTCTCCTTGATCAGGCCAGCCAGAGACGCACGCATCTTCCTCACAAACCAGGGGCTGCCCTTTCTGCCAAGCAGCGCTCGATAGAGCCGTTCGTACTCGGCGATATGCTCGAAGAACTTCACCCAGCTCTCCGGAGGATGTTCTAGCCCCAGCTCTCCGACCGCGTTCAGCAAGGCGCTCATGGCTTCCTCAAAGATCTGCTCCACCAGATCGTATTTATCCTGATAATTGCGATAGAAAGCGGCTCGGCTCACCATCGCGCGCGAGGTCAACTCGCCGATGGTGAGCGCCTCGAATCCCCGCTCCTCGATCAACTCAATTAACGCCTCCCTCAGCAGTTTCTGGGTGCGTCTCACGCGTAAATTGCTCGCCGGCTGTGTCATTTTGCGCTCCTTGTCTCATTTGAGACAAACTTTCCTGATTGATCCTTGTTTTTCTGTGCTCGTCCGACTACACTGAGAACCAGATACGAGCGTCCATCTGAGACAGTATGTCTCAACTGGGTCGTCCTGTCAACACACCCTCTAACAGAAGAGAGGTGTTCTCGGAAAGGAGCAGATCTATGCATTCATTCGCACGTCACTTCCACAGCGAGGCGTCCGAGGCGTCGGCCAAAGAGACAAAAGGGCTGATCCTCAACGGGGGTTGGCGCTACGACCTGGGGATATGGTTCATCGACATCTTCGCGTTCTGTGGCCAGTTGCGGGAGCTGAGGCAGAGGACCGCCAACCTGGCCCGCATGCAACCCGGAGAACAGGTGCTGGATGTGGGTTGCGGCACGGGAACGCTGGCGATGGAAGTCCAGAGCCACGTTGGCAGAGCTGGCCGCGTCGCAGGCATTGACCCGAGTCCACAGCAGATCGCCCGGGCCCGCTGGAAAGCGGCCCGGCGCCACGTGCCCATCGATTTCCAGATTGGGGTGATCGAGCAACTCTCCTTCCCCGATCAGACGTTCGATGTGGTGTTCTCTACCCTGATGATGCATCATTTGCCTGCGAGCCTCAAACGTCAGGGACTCGCTGAAATCGCCCGGGTGCTCAAGCCAGGGGGGCGACTGGTTATTGCCGATTTCAAGCGCAAGCAGGAACGCCAGGGCCGGGCTGCGCGCTTTCACGCCGGGGGGAGCAGCATACAAGATCTGGCTGCCATGGTCTCGGACGCCGGTTTCTCAGAGGTAGAAACGGAGGAGATGCAGCCCCCACGATTCTCAGCTTTCCCTGGAGCAGGCCTTGTCCGTGCGTACAAAAGCTAAGGTCCAATATGCGATCATACTCGCATGAAAAACACCGTCGATGAGTTGTTACACATTGAGGAAAGAAAGGTCTATTACGATGAATTTCGATCCATTTCTTGAAGCGGTCAAACAGCACATGCAGCCAGAGGGTCGTGCCCAGCACCAGGCAGGGATGCTCACGCAGCTTCTCGTTGGTCTTCCCGATGACGTGCAGCTTTCGGATCTGGTCGCGGGATGGCAGATGCTTGCTCGTCCTCATAGTGAGCAGGAGCAAGCATCCGTGGCACACCGGCGCGGGATCTGCTCCGAGTTGGCTGCAATTGCCGCTCGGTTGACAAGTGAACCAGGACAGCTGGCGGGCGCAGTGAAAGCGTGGCAAGCATGGCAGGATGCTTGCCAGAGGAGCGCCGATCCCCGTCTGGCGGTGATGAGCAAGACCCTTGCCCGCGAACTCGTGGAATTGCAATCCGCATCAGAGCGGGCTGGGGCGCGCACCGGTGTCTGCAACCAGCCGTAATCAGCAGCACCTGAAGGAGACACCTATGGCGCCTCTGGTTGATCCGCGCGAGAAGGCCGAAAAGGGGCTTTCATCGTTGAGCACCCCTGGTGATCACTTCGCCTATTGGCTGAGCCAGATCACCAGTCCGTTTGTCGTCGGCCTTGGGGTGTTCGGCTACGTCCCTCTCTCGACCGCCTCCACCGTGACAGAGAGTCTCCAGTGGCTCACGGTCATGGCCTATTAGGCCCGCCAATACACTTTACAACGTGAAGCCCCAAAAACAAGGGGCAACGGTAAAAACAAGCAGGTGAGGGCCATCGTTAGAAGTGAAAAAGCGGCACAAAGCGACAAGAGGTGCAAACAATGGTCACTCAGGAATCGTTCGGGGCTGGTGAGAAAAGACAGAGCCTTCCTCTCAACTGCCTTACGAAGCTGATTGAGAGCTTCGCGTTGTACATTTCATTGGCGGGCCTAATAGGCCAAGACTGACGGAGTTCCATACCATGTCCCCCATCCTTTTGAACCAGAGAGTGTCCCCAGAAGACAGGAACGCTGACAAATCACCACCCCAGGCGTGGCCATGTTTATCTCACCTTGACGACGACCTTGCCCTTTGCACGTCCTGTTTCGACGTAAGCCATCGCCTCTTTGGTCGATTCGAAGGGAAAGACCCGATCCATAACTGGGCGTATGATCCCAGCATCAATGAGAGAACCGATCTCGCGTAATTGATCTCCGCTTGCCCTCATGAAAAGAAAGGAATAGCTGACGTGATGACGTTTGGCTTTGTTCCGAATTCGATAACTCAAAAGGCGCATTGCCAGTCTCACGATCCAAGACAATCCCCTGTCTTGCGCAAAATCGGGATCAGGTGGACCGGAGATCGAGATGAGCTTTCCCCCAGGTTTGAGTACGCGGAGAGATTTTTCGAGCGTCTCTGCGCCTAGACTATTCAAAACCACATCGTAATCCTGCAGGATGTTTTCGAAATCGTCTTTCCGGTAATCGATGACCAGATCTGCACCCAGGCGCTTCACCCACTCGAGATTCGCCGTGCTCGTGGTCGTCGCGACGATCGCACCAAGATGCTTGGCCAGCTGAATGGCAACTGTTCCGACACCACCGGAGCCTGCGTGGATGAGCACTTTTTGCCCTGTCGAAAGCTTCGCTCGTTCGACCAGCACTTGCCAGGCGGTCAAGCCGACCAGAGGGATGGAAGCCGCTTCTTCCATGGTGAGGTTTTTTGGCTTCTTCGCCACGGCATCTTCTTGGATCGCAATGAATTCCGCGAAAGCACCGATTCGATCGTCATCTGGCCGCGCATAGACCTCGTCGCCTGGCTTGAATCGCCGCACTCGAGATCCGACTCGGACGACGACCCCAGCCACCTCATTGCCCAAAATGAGCGGGAAGCGATACGGCAAAAAGAGTTTGAACTCTCCGTCTCTGATTTTGGAATCCAGCAGGTTGACACCAGCGGCGTGGATCTGGACCAAGACGTCATCCTCCCGCAGCTCCGGGTCTGGCATTTCGCCAGCCCGCACGCCATCCTTGCTTCCATAACGCTCGATGATGAAGGCCTTCATCATAGTTTCTTTCTCCTCTCGTTTCTAGAGGCCCTGCCTCCTCTGATGGGGCTGGCTTTCCGCCTCTCTCGTGCTGCCGCTTCGTCTGAGGCGGCGGTTCGTTGTGGCTGCGTCTGTGGATGAGGCGCAGCGGTATGCGCCTCTCTGGAAATGTCTACGCGCTGAACAGGCGGCGTTTGAGAGCCTCAAACGCTGACTCTGGGAGCAGTCGCTTGAGCAGAAGCACTATTTTTCCATCCTGCCCAACTGGGTAGCGCAGACGTGGCCGGGTGATGGCGGCGCGCAGGATGACGCGGGCCACCGCGCCAGGCTCCATGCCCTTCTTGGCATTCGTCATGAGGCTTTGCTGCGCCGCCTGGCGCGCATTCGTGTAGGCGGCAATCGGGGTGGTTGGCGGCTGACTGACGATCGGTGTGTTCACATAGCTTGGCTCGACGAGCGAGACGCTCACTCCGAACGGGCGGACCTCTTCGCACAGGGCCTCACTCAGCCCCTCCAGCGCGAATTTGCTGGTGGCGTAGAGGCCTCCATACGGGGGCGCAACGTGACCGACGATCGAGCTGATGTTGATAATGCGCCCGTTGCCGAGCTTTCGCATCACCGGCAGCACGGCCTTGACCATGCGTATGACGCCCAACAGGTTGGTGTCGAGCTGGGCCTGCGCGTCGGCAACGCTGCTCTCCTCAATCGCACCGAACTGCACATAGCCCGCGTTGTTGACCAGGAGGTCAATCCGCCCGGCCTGTGCCAGCAGCGACTGGACGGCTGCCTGCACGGAGTCGTCCGAGCGGACATCCAGGGGCAGCCAGGTGTAGGAACGCGTGTCCTGAATGGGTGTGCGGCTGGTGCCGAAGACGGTAAAGCCCTGCGCCGCCAGCAGTTCTGCCGTCGCTCGCCCGATGCCAGATGATGCGCCCGTGACGAGGGCGACCTGTTTATGAGATGCCATGATGGATTCCCTTTCTCTCCTCTCTGTGCAGAGCGTTATCCCAGTCTGCCTGTCATCGCTGAGAGAACCGCTCTCGGTTGGTGACAAGGACCGCTTTGATCTCATGACTCGAGGAATTTCAGAGCCTCTTGAACAAACTCTTCGTGATACTGGAAGATGCCGCCGTGTCCAGCGTCGCGATAGAGGATGAGTTGGGCATGTGGCAAACGTCGAGCCAGGTCGGTAGAATTGCTGCTGGGTACCATTCTATCGTCCTCACCGTTGACTACCAGGACCGGCTGCTCAATGCCCGTCAAGTCGGAAGGTTCCTGACCCCCCCACGCATGGATAGCCTTGAGCTGAGCACGGAAAGAGGGGAGGGAAATCGGTGTATCGCGATTGTCCGTCCGTTCCTTCAATCGCTTCAAGAATTTCCGAGCTGCTAACCGGCCATTGGCTGTTGTGGTGAAGAAGAGATACTGCTTCGGATCTTTGAACGTCAGCACAGCTTTTATCGTGTCACGGATGGTGACAGAAGTCACCCTGTCGATGCCTTCGCCTCCAGCCGGACCCGTACCCGCGAGAATGATCTTTCGAACGAGTTGCGGTTCTTCTTGCGCAATCACCTGCGCGATGAAGCCGCCCATGGAGAGTGCAAGCAGATCGACCTGATCCAAGCCCAGCGCCCGGATAAAGGCGACCGCGTCCCGCGCCATCGCCTCTATCGAGTCCGGTGTCGAGCCTTGTGATGCGCCAATCCCTCGGTTGTCGAAGGTGATCACCCGGTGTCTGGCAGCGATGCCGTCGATGATCCTGGGATCCCAGTTGTCCAAGACTGCGGCCAAGTGATGCAGGAAGATCACTGGCACGCCGGTCCCCGTACCGAGCTGCCGGTACGCAAATCTCGCTCCGCCGACATCGACAGTCTTGGTCGGCGCGTCCTTGTAGGTAGTACTCAAGCCAGGTTGGGGGTTTCGGGATGTCTTCATAGTGGTCTCCTGTCCTAGTCCGCGATTCCCGCCAGTCCCCAGGACCACCGAATCGTTGCTATCCATTGTTCTGTTCCCTTCAGAAGCGATCTTGAGCGATCGCTGCAAATTATGTTTGAATGCTCATTCAAACATAACGCTAAAAAAATTAGTGGAAGACGGCTACTGCCGTCTTCACGACATCTTGGAGCACGCGCCGATCAGGCTTTCCACGTGCCAGGACACGAATGCTGACGAGGGTCCCCAACAAGAAATGAGCCAATTGATGGGGATCGTGCGTCCAGGAGAGGTCACCGGCCACCTGCGCTTTGATCAGGAGACGATAAAACCCCTCCTCTAGCTCTTGAAGCGCAGACTGGACGATCTGGTTGACCTCAGGATCACGAGGAGCTGTTTCTAAGGATGCATTCACGAGAAAACATCCACGATGGTTTGGATCGCTCAGCAAGGCGTCAATATAGGTTTGGAAAAGCTGTTCCAGCACCTCTTGCACGGTTCCCGCTTGATTGAGCAAAGCAGTGATCTGTGCCTGGCCTGAGACCAGATACCGATCGAGAGCAGCCAGATACAGCGAGTGTTTATCGCCAAAGGTGTCGTAGAGGCTCCCACGTCCAATGCCGGTACACTGGACGAGATCCTCGATCGATATCCCCTCGTAGCCTCGTTCCCAAAATGCGTTCATGGCTTTTTCCAGAACCTGATGGGGATCAAATGCTTTCTTTCCTGCCATAGGACCGTCTTTTGTTCCTCCTTGTGAAGGAGTATACCACATGTTGGAATGAAAAGTCAAGGATGGATGTTCGCTCTGGCAGAGATCAGCGTAAAATGATCGGAGTTCATCCTGTCTGATTTGCTCCCATGTCCAGGTGATCGAGCTTTGTCTTGGTGAAGCTGCATCTAGAAGGAGCCGAGTGAGGCTTCCAGATGGTCGCAGCTCTCTCCCCCTTTGTTCGCCAGCACATGCATCGTTTTGGCTGTGACCAGCTTGACTTGACGCGGCCGCCACCGCCTCTCAAATAGACTATCCGGGTTCACCTCAAAAAAGAAATCGGCTGGTTTTGTGGCCGCTTTCGCCCAGAAAAAGGCGAAGGCAAAGCAGAAAAAGAAAAGATCGGCTCGTCAAATGAAACTCTTCTCGTAGGCAAGAGGAGAGATAGAATGCAAAAGCGATTTCTGCGGCTTGAACGGCTCATATGGCTGTCCCAGGAACGAATCCTTGCCATATCCCACAAAGCGCTGCTACCTGCTTGCTCAACGAGACGGGCACATCCTCGCAGGCCTTGCTGCGGAGCGCATGGCAAGGTTTTCGGTTAACGGGAAGAGCTCACCACCATCCGTTCAATGCGCACACTCTCCACGGGGTACCAGCGGCCCCACCCACGGATCATCACCAGCAGTTGCCCTTTTCTCCTTCTGACCGCGACCACCGGCCCCATGGGACAACTCACCTGCGCCGTGCCGAGGAAGGCTTGCTCCACCAGGGCCGCCTTGATCTGGCGGATATTCGTTGATTGCATGTGTCACTCCTTTTGCGATGCCACTGGTGCGCGATGCGCCCACCTGTCCCTTTCACGTGCCAGATGGTGTTCTGTCTCAGGAGTAGGAACTGCGCCAGATGGCGTGAGAACAAAGAGCTGGTGGTAGGGGGCAGGCGGGCTGAAGAACGTGTAGAGATCGACCAGGATCTCGGTGGCGAGCGCGGCGGCGCAGGCAGCATGGTAGACAAAAAGGCCAGCATCATCTGAGAGAATGAGGGGATAGGCAGCTAAGGCTTTAGAACAGTACGGGCACCGCTTCGAGAGACTCTTAATCCCTACAGATCGGAGTTGTTCATCGTTGACGATGAGCATGATGGTTTTCCTCCTACATCAGAACTCCTGCTGGAGCCAAAGTGCTCCGCTGTTCAGTGTAGGAAGCGACTCCGCGGTTGACAAGTGGGTTTGCCAGTTTGAAGTTCCCATCTACGTCTACCATGTTACGAGACAGTCTCCAGCGTTTTGTGCTCAAGCAGCTCGTCGAACAACATGCCACCCTCCGTTTCGCTGCGATCTTCGCGCTGGGCTATTGGGCAGGGTTGCGTATTAGTGAAATTGCCACCTTACGTCTGGATCAGTGTCACATTAATCAACGAGCGGGGAGCATTACCTTAGTCGATGCCAAAGGAGGCAAAACCAGGACGCTGGACCTGCATAATAGGGCACGTCGGGCGCTCTATGACTATCTCTTCCCCGAGCGCCCGCAAGACCGGGAGCGGGATCAGGAGAGTGTCTACGTCTTCACAAGCCAGCGCTCGGCCTGGTTACGCCAACAAGGGCAACCAGATCATCTTTCCGAGCGGGGGATTGAGCATCTCTGGATGTATGTGAAGCAGCAGGGGACCTATGAAGAATGGGAGCGGATTGTGAAGGTGACGTTTCATGATTTGCGTCACGACTTCGCCCATCGTGCTCGGGCGGCAGGCTGGTCGCTGGAAGAAATCGCCGTCTATGCGGGCCATCAAACCAAAGATGGTGCGCCTGCGATTGCCACCACCGTGCGCTACACCTTACCCAGTCGCCACCAGTTGAAAGAACGCATCCTGGAGCTTCCTGGCTGACAAGTGCGAGGAGAATACACAGTGGCGAAAGAGGAGACACCGCAAGCAGTGTACCTGTTTCATATCCTGCTCTTGAAGATCAGCCCGGCGATCTGGAGGCGCGTCCTTGTGCCAAGTGACCAGAGCTTGGCCGATTTCCATCACACGCTCCAGATCGTGATGGGCTGGGATGACACCCATCTGCATCGCTTCCTCATTCACGGTAAGGCGTATGGCATGTCCCGAGATGGTGGTCTCTGCTTTAGCGATAACCCAAAGCAGACACGGCTCAATACCCTGCATCTGCGGATCAAAGAACGATTTTTGTACGAATATGATTTTTACGCTTTCTGGCAGCACCAGATCCGCTTGGAGCGAACACTCCCTTTCGCTCCGACTCAAACCTATCCGGTGTGTATTAGTGGAGCGCGCCAGGCTCCCCCACAATGGTGCAATGGCGCGCTCGCCTACCTCGAACAAAAACAGTATTGGCCTATTAGGCCCGCCAATACACTTTACAACGTTAAACCCCAAAAACAAGGGGCAACGGTAAAAACAAGCAGGTGAGGGCCATCGTTAGAAGTGAAAAAGCGGCACAAAGCGACAAGAGGTGCAAACAATGGTCACTCAGGAATCGTTTGGGGCTGGTGAGAAAAGACAGAGCCTTCCTCTCGGGCTCGCTTACGAAGCTGATTGAGAGCTTCGCGTTGTACATTTCATTGGCGGGCCTAATAGGCCATATAATAGGCACATGAGAGAAGAAGTTCGTTGATCTGACGCCTCGCTGACAAAGCCATCTTTTGTAATGCTAAATAATATATATAACCGTGGACAAGCTAAATTACCAGACATAAGGGATGAGGCGATATTTGACCTCTGCCATATAGGCATCATAGCCTGGCAATTCCTCGCGCAACACGCGTTCCTCCAGGACGGCTCGCACCGCGCCCCCGGGT
>WNGE01021171.1_pt1 | contig 12918 bp, 7 predicted proteins | sample 5400651 | NCBI WGS metagenome assembly WNGE01 (sample SAMN13153370, study PRJNA577476) | soil metagenome | isolation source: 60 cm soil or saprolite under grassland replicate 2 | place: USA:California | collected 2016-06-15 | reverse complement strand
CTGCAATGCTTCTCGACGAGATCCTTGTCCCGTTGCCAGCGCTCTTCCTTCAAAGTGTCCATCGAGAAACCAATCTTGACTGGCTCGTTCGGGCCCTTGGTTTTCCTTGCGCCACCGTTATCTGTTTTTGTGCCGGATACGCAGGAGCCGGCGAGAAGAGTGAAAAGAAACAAGAGAACTATGGAAGTTGAACGTCGCATTGAATACTTTTCTCCCTTGCAAGATTGGTTAGAACAATAAAAGTTGACGCTATTGTCCGCGCACCTGCTCTTCGCGTGCGATTGCGTCGCGAGCATCTTGACAGCCAGACGCCGCCATTTCTGAACTACCATTTTCGGAGACGGCCAGCAGTTATAGCCAGTGCCGAAGTCTGCAAAAAGATACCGCCAGATTGAGGCGACAGCTTACCAGAGTCTGCCCGCGAAATATATTGAAGTTTTCGCTTTTCGGTGTTATTAAATCTCTATCAAATCTTCGCTTGTGCGCGCACAGAGACCCATTCCCTGGACTCGTGTACGCCAAGCGTTACCAGGTTGCTCCCCAGAAATAAGAGTCGACTCTCGACTGAGTGACTCTTCTATTAGCTCCATCTGCGTTACGGCTGTAATGCGTTAGCACTGCAAAAATCTCGGTGGCCTTCAGGAGGGCGTTCTAATGAAAGATATCAGGTTTACTTTGCTCCGCGTCATGGTCTGCGGGCTCGTTCTGTTGGCGGCAATGGTAACAGCCCAGGCTCAATTCAAAGCGGGCATTCAGGGTACGGTATCTGACTCCGGCGGGGGTCTGGTACCGGAAGCGAAGATCACTCTTACCAGTAAGGAAACCGGCAAGACTCAGGACACCACGAGCAGCCCGGAGGGATTCTACCGACTCTCCGGTTTGGCACCCGGCCAGTACAAGCTCACTGTTGAAAAAGCCGGTTACAAACAAAAGATCTTCGACGATCTGGCAGTCAATGCCGAGACAGTGCGCGGTCTTGATGTGGAGTTGGAACCAGGTGACGTTGCCGCGAGTGTAACGGTCACTTCAGAGGGCGAAGCGCAGCTCGAGACTGAGAACGCCAATGAAAGGCGAGGTATAACTACACAGGAAGTTCGCAGCCTGCCGCAGTTCGGCCGAGATCCTTACGAACTGCTCCGGTTAACACCAGGAATCATTGGGGACAGTTCTCGCAGTTCAAATGGAAACGCTGTTAATTTGGGCGGGCAGAGTACAGGTCCGGGTGGTTCGAATACTTCAGTTTTTCAGACTGAGAACCAAGTCCAAGTTTCCGCTAACGGGCAGCGGGTGACTTCTAACAATTATCAGGTTGATGGTGTCAGCGTGAACAGCCTCGGCTGGGGCGGCGCCGCGGTGATAACTCCTAACCAGGAGTCGGTCAAGGAAGTACGTATTCTCTCGAGCACTTATACAGCCGAGGTCGGACGTAACTCAGGAGCACAGATCGAGGTTGTCTCCCAAAATGGTACGAACCAATACCACGGTAGCGCGTTCTTCAAATATGACTCGCCCGGGTTGAATGCCGTTAATAAGTTCCCAGGTTCTACACAAGCCACTGGGCGCGTCAACCGGGCCTTTCGTAACTATGGGGGAAGTGTCGGTGGGCCACTTTACTTGCCGCGGTTCGGTGAGGGTGGGAAATCCTACTACAGCGGCAAGGATCGCCAGTTCTTCTTCTTTTCCTTTGAAGGTCTCCGCGAGAATTTGTCTAGCGTGAGTTTCAATCAGCCCATCGAAACGTCAGCTTTTCGGAGTTACATTATTGCTAACAGACCCAATAGCCTGGCGGCCAGATTGTTCGGCACTCCGGGCATTGCGCCTCGCATTGCCGGTCTAAGGTCGACAACATGCCCGGGCCTTCCTCCAGGATCTGTTTGCCAGCAACTTCCCGGAGGTCTTGATTTTGGATCCCTAAACCTGAGCAGGCCGACGGGCGCTTATTACGGATTCAATACCGTGATTGATGGCAGCAACCAGGCCGGCGGCGGCCTCGATGGTATTCCCGACATTCAGTTTGCTGACCTATTGGTGCCGAGCCAGACTCGCGGTCAGCAGTACAACGTGCGTTTGGATTTCAACCGAGGGAAGAACCAGTATGCCGTGAGCACATATTTTACCAAGCAGAACAGTCTTGGCGGCGCGTCTAACGGGCGACCGATCGGCGACATACCGTTCAACCCTCTCAATGATGCCGTGACTGTGACCTGGATTCGAACTATCTCTCCGACAACGTTGAACGAAGCGCGCGGGAACTTTACTCGCTTTGCTTTCAACCAGGTTGCCAACACGCAAACGGCTAATTTTGGCATCCCGCAATTCAACATTTTCGACTTCGACACCCCGGTGCGATGCTGTATGAGCATTGGAGCTAATCGCGCCGCCACAACGCCGGGTATCTTTGCTCAGAATACCTATGAGTTTCGCGACACCCTGACGAAAGCCATGGGCAACCAGTCCGTGAAGCTGGGCGGTGAGATCCGCAGGGAGCAGGACAATAACAATCTCTCTGGCGGCTCGCGTCCGCTCTACCAGTTTGCGGGATTCTGGAATTTCGCCAATGATGCGCCTCAACTCGAGCAGGTTGACTTTGACCCAATTACCGGCGGTCCCGTCAACGGCCAGCGTTATTTTCGCACGAATGCATATGCCATCTTCGTCCAGGATGACTGGAAATTTCGTCCCAATCTTACACTCAACCTGGGTTTGCGCTATGAGTACTTCACCCCATTCAAAGAGAAACAGGATCGTCTGAGCAACTATATCCTGCCCGGTGAGGGACTAACGGGAATCGTGAACGGGCGGGTAGCGGTGACCCCCGATCAACTTTTCTCAGCGAGTAAGAAAAACTTTGGACCTCGAATCGGCTTTGCGTATAGCCCCGAGATGTTTCATGACAAAGCGGTGTTACGCGGCGGTTTCGGTATCAGCTACAACCGTCTCTACGACAACATCTTTTCGGACAGTCGTTTCAATCCGCCATTTGCCGCAAGCGGTTTTCTTTGCTGCAATGACATAGGCAATCCGACCGCCCAACCGATCCTTTACGCCTTTGGCGCTAGCAACTCCCCGTTTAGTTTTCCGATAAATCCGGCCTTCGTAAATAAATTCGACCCCGCCACCGGGGCCATCCGAGGCGTGCTAGTCGACGTTGTCGGAACTCCCCCACACGTCCCAACACCCTACGTGTACAACTATTCCCTGGAGGCCCAGTACAGCCTTCCGTTCCGTCTCGTGGCCTCGGCAACCTATATGGGCAGCAGCAGCCACAAGTTAGTCCGTACAGTTGATCTCAACAGATACTATCCGGGTGATACGTTTGATCGGAACCGTGATCGTTTCCAGAATGTCGGTAGCAATGGGCAGCCATGCGGGTCGACGAATCCAACGTGCAGCGCGCCGCACGCGACAGGTAACGCTCTTTTTTCACGCCTCCTCTTCCGTCTGCCCGATGTGAATGCAAACTACAACGCGCTGGTCGTGCGACTAACCCGCAACTTCTCGAAGGGATTTACGTTCGACGGGAATTACACTTTCGGCAAAAGCATCGACACTCAATCCTTCGAACTTGGCGCGCAGCAAACTGATCCGAGCATTCCTGGTCTAAATCGCGGACCATCAGATTATGACGTCCGTCACAACCTCGTGTTGTCAGGACTTTATAACTTGCCGTTCTTTGCTGGTAATAAGGGAGCACTCGGCGAGTTGTTAGGTGGTTTTGAGATAGATGGCATTCTGACCGCTCATTCTGGTTTCCCCTGGACACCCTCCGTGTTTGGCGATGAAGCCACTGACCTTAGTGGAGATGGATTCAGGCCTGATCGCCCGCTCGCCTACTTAGGTGGAGCGATAGAGAATCCGGGGAACCAGGACTTCATCAATGGGATTTTCCCGCGCAACTCAAGTCACCCGAATGGAGGACCAGACTACTTCATTATTACTGGCAACGGTCCGGCGGGTATTGGCCGTAACTCGTTCCGCGGACCAAACTATTTCAGCGTGGATATGAGCGTGGCGAAGACAATCGGGCTGCCAGGATTTCTAAGTGAAACGTCTAACTTTGAGGTCCGTGCTAACTTTTTCAACATCTTCAACAGGCTTAACCTCGCTCCTATCGGGCAGGTAAGTCCCAGTACGGACATTCAAAACACTGGTAACTTCGGGCGTTCCACGAGTGGTTTGGCGGGTCGTGTGGTCGAGTTTCAAGGGCGATTAAGATTTTAACTGACTGCGATTTCGGGCGCGAACGAGGTGAACCCTTAACTTCGTTCGCGCCTTTTCTTCTGCTTGCCGCCCTAATCTTCCCGCTCGATAACTCAACTGTGATAAGGATGTGAAAATGAGAGTTGCAAAGATAACGAGACTATTTCTCTGTCTGGCGCTTATTGCGTTGCTCATACCTGCTGCAGCATCCCAGCCCCAGGCAAACATCGAACAGCGAATAGATGTCCTGCTCGCAAAGATGACGCTGGAAGAGAAACTTGGCCAGCTACAGCAACTCGACGGAGAAGCGAATGGTAACTTCCGGCCCGAACATCTTCAGCTGGTGCGCCAGGGCAAGCTTGGTTCAACTCTGAACGTGCGCGGCGCTCAACGAACTAATGAACTCCAGCGAACCGCGGTGACCGAGTCGCGTCTGAAGATTCCGCTCATCTTCGGCTTCGATGTAATTCACGGTTATCGCACCATCTTTCCTATTCCGCTGGGCGAAGCCGCGAGCTGGGACCCCGCCTCAGTAGAACGCGCTGCCGGCATAGCTGCGGCAGAAGCGAGAGCTGCCGGCGTGCACTGGACTTTCGCGCCGATGGTTGATATCGCGCGCGACCCGCGCTGGGGCAGGATTGCAGAGGGCTCAGGTGAAGATCCATATCTCGGTTCGGCGATGGCTCGCGCGCGCGTTCGCGGATTCCAGGGTAGTGATTACAGCGCCAGAGACAAGATCGTTGCCTGTGCCAAGCACTGGGTTGCTTATGGCGCGGCCGAAGCCGGTCGTGACTACAACACAACGGACGTTTCGGAGAGAAGTTTGCGCGAAGTTTATTTTCCTCCTTTCAAAGCCGCCGTGGATGCCGGCGTGGGCACCTTCATGAGCGCTTTCAATGATCTCAACGGCGTTCCTTCTTCCGCCAATCCCTTCACACTCACGCAAGTACTGCGCGGCGAGTGGAAGTTCGATGGCTTTGTAGTTAGCGACTATACATCCGTCGAAGAACTGATCAAACACGGCGTCGCGGCAAAAGGTGCTGACGCTGCGCGCGAGGCACTTAACGCCGGCGTGGATATGGAAATGGTTAGCCGCCTTTACAACAAACACGCAGGCGAGCTCATTAAGGAGCGCAAGCTTTCTCAGCCAACCATAGATGAAGCCGTTCGACGCATTCTGCGTATCAAGTTTCGTCTTGGTCTTTTCGATAAGCCGTACGTGGATGAAGCCCAGGAACGCAGTGCGATCTTCAATAGCGCGAGTGTCGCAGCGGCGCGGGAAATTGCTGCGCGTTCAATAGTCCTGCTAAAGAATGACCACGACGTCCTGCCTTTGGACAAACATCTCCGGTCAATCGCTTTGATCGGACCCCTGGCGGACAGCCGAGTCGACATGCTCGGATCGTGGAACGGTGACGGCAAGCCGGAAGATGCCGTGACGCTGGTCCAGGGACTCAAAGAAAAAGTCCCGCAAACAAAAATCAACTACGCGAAAGGATGTGAGGTCAGATGTGACAGCGCCGACGGTTTTGAAGCAGCGCTGCGTGCCGCCAGAGATTCAGATGTTGCCATCATAGCCGTGGGCGAATCGGCGGACATGAGCGGCGAAGCAGCGTCGCGCAGCTCGCTCGATCTACCGGGCCGCCAGTTGGATTTGATAAAGGCCGTGCAGGCTGCAGGCAAGCCCATCGTTGTTGTTCTGATGAATGGTCGCGCGTTAACAATCAACTGGCTCGCGGAAAACTCTCCTGCAATCCTGGAAACCTGGTTCGCCGGTAGTCAGGTCGCCGGTAGTCAGGCAGGTAACGCGATTGCCGATGTACTCTTCGGGGATGTCAATCCCGGCGGAAAGTTACCGGTCACTTTTCCGCGCTCTGTCGGACAGATTCCGCTTTACTACAATCACATGAATACAGGTCGACCACCGGATACAAATAACAAGTACACGTCAAAGTACCTGGACGTTGCCTGGACACCGCTCTTCCCTTTCGGCTACGGCCTTAGCTATACGCAGTTTAAGATTACGAATCTACAAGTCAGCGCGCAGCGTATTCCATTGAACGGTAAGTTAACAGTGAGCGCCGACGTCGAGAACAAAGGGAGACGAGCGGGAGACGAGGTAGTTCAGCTCTACATTCGTGATACGGCTGCTAGCGTGAGTCGAGCGTGAGTCGGCCCGTAAAAGAGCTTAAAGGGTTTCAGCGACTCACACTTCAGCCCGGCGAGAAAAGGCAAGTGAAGTTTGTACTAACTTCGGCTGAATTGGGGTTCTGGAATCAGCAGATGCGTTTTACAGTTGAGCCGGGAGAGTTCAAAGTGATGGTTGGACCAAATTCTGAGGATCTGCTGGAGGCAGCGTTTGAGGTTGAGAAGCGTTAAGGGAAGTAGGCTACAGAGGCACAAAGAACCAGAGCAGATTCAAGAAAGAAAGTCTCATGGTCGGGAAGGCGGGCTTGCCCCCGCTCAGGTTGAGTGGCATCGAGCGGGGGTAAACCACCCCTTCCCAACCTGTGAGACTCGCTGACTTGAGTTGTGTTTGCGGGTCTCGCCATTAGGGCAGCATAGAAAATGAACCCAGTCCAAGGTGAGCTATTCTCTTGTTTGCGCCTGATTCTCGCAGTCCTGTTTCTGCTAGGCTCCTTCACTTCGGTAGTCACACAGCCTCCACTTTCGACGACAGTCGGTCTCCAGGGCCGCCAAACTGTCAAAGAATTCTCACGCGAAGACGAGCTATTCCTCGAAGACCTCCAGCACCGTTCCTTCAATTATTTTTGGGAACAGGCTAATCCGCAAACGGGTTTGGTGCCGGACCGCGCACGAATAGACGGATCGCCTCTGGATGAGAATCATCGCAACGTTGCGAGCATTGCCGCGACGGGTTTTGGTTTGACGGCGCTTTGTATTGCCGCCGAACGCAGCTGGATCTCGCGAAGTCAGGCGCAGGAACGCACACTTAATACGCTGCGCTTCTTTGCGACCAGGGCCTTCCAGGAACATGGCTGGTTTTATCATTGGCTTGATGCCACGACTGGCGAGAGACGATGGAAGAGCGAAGTTTCTTCAATTGATACCGCCTTGCTGCTGGGTGGCGTGCTAACCGCGCGCCAATATTTTCGAGAGGACCGAGAGATAGTCGACTTCGCCACGAAGATTTACGAGCGCATGGATTTTCGTTGGATGCTAAATGGTCATCCGCAGCTTTTGTCGCACGGCTGGAAACCGGAGTCAGGATTCCTAAAACCTCGCTGGGACACTTACAGCGAAGACACCATTCTCTACCTGTTGGCAATCGGCTCGCCGACGCATCCTATTTCTGCTGCGTCCTGGTATGCGTTTTGGCGCGATCGCTATCGCTATGAAGAGTATCCTTATTTCACCACGATTAGCGTGCCTCTCTTCATGCATCAATATGCGCACGCGTGGATCGACTACCGCAACCGGCGCGAAACCAGAGGCGACCGGATTGACTACTTTGACAATTCCATCAAAGCCACTCTCGCGCATCGCGCCTTCTGTATCAATCTCGCGCGCGAGTTCCCGGCCTTTGGGCCAAATGTCTGGGGTATCACGGCTTCCGATAGTGCAAAGGGTTATCTTGCCTGGGGTGGACCGCCGCGCGATCCCGACATCGACGGCACCCTGGTTCCTTCTGCCGCAGGCGGCTCACTGATGTTCACTCCGGAAATCTCTGTTGTGACCCTGCGCACGATGAAGGAAAAACATGGTGAGCGAATTTATGGCAGGTATGGATTCGTGGATGCGTTCAATCCAAAAACTGGTTGGGTCGATAGCGATGTGATTGGGATTAACGTGGGCATAATTTTATTGAGCGCGGAGAACGCACGGACAGGTAACGTCTGGCGCTGGTTTATGAAGAACGCTGAGATACCCCGCGCGATGACCAGGATAGGCTTGTTACCGCACCGCATGCGCCGCGAAGTCATTATCCAGCGTATCCGAAGGGCTGCCTAATCGAGTGATGGAAAGCAAACTAATTACGACAATTCTTTGTTGCGAATTCAAGTTCGAAGTGCAACGCAAGGGTTTTCTCACAGATGATCCTGTTACACTCAATTAACACCTGGCTGGTAGCGGGTGGGTTGGCCCTGCACAAGCGATAGATTCAGCGGTTTATTCGGTTTAGCGGAAGCGATTTCGCTCGCAAGGGACGGACCCACCCGCTACCGCGAGGTGGTACTGACCTCATGACCTGGCAACGCAAAGTTTTCACACGGTCTCTGAAGCCAGGTGTGAATGAGAGAACTACCACAAACCTTCCTACTGAATAGCAGTTGCACTTTAAACGTGAATCGACCTAAGGCAAGCTGCGTCGGAAAATTCGATAACCCCAGGCATCAAGCGACAACACCGGCAGCTCCACCGTCCGTTTTCTTGCGGCGCGCGCCGGAGCGGGCGCGTCGGGCGGCAACGGCGCCCCAACGTCTGGCGTCACATCGACGAAGCCCTGTAGAGCTGTTGACTTCACAGCTCCGGCAAACGGACGGTTCGAAAGATTAATCGCTACCAGGACCTCTTCGCCTTTTGTGCGGCGTAAATAAGTCAATACGCGTGATTCGTCAGAATTGGGTAGCCACTCGAGTGCGCCGCGTCTGAGCGCATTGCTCGATCGACGCAGCTCCATCATTTGTTTATAAAAGCGCGGAAACTCGGGCCTTCTTTCGGCGATGGGCCAGAAGATCGGCAATTTTTCAAACAGCGCCGGCGCGCCGGATTCAGTCGTGTCCCCAACTTCCATACCGTTATACAGAAGCGGCACGCCGTCGAGCGTAAACATCAACGCCGATGACGCCAACGCACCGGGTTCGCCAAAGCGCGCGATGGCCCGCCGTTCGTCATGATTATCAGAGAAGCGCAGGTGCAGCGACCCACGCGGCCACTCGCTGAATTCCTTGTCCCATTCCGCTCGTAAATCGGAAGCGCGGCCCCGCCCCTGGACTAAATTGGTCAAGACGCTGTGAATCGGCCACGAGTAATCAAAGTCAAAAGCTTTCAGCAGCAATTCGGCTTTGTTCGCAACGAAACCCATCAAGGTCAAACTCGCGAATCCAATACTTCAGCATGTCCGTCATGTATTGTCGCAATTGCCGGTTCCCGTAATTGAGCTCCGCGACGTCGCTCCAATCATGCGGATACGTGATGCGGCCACTGGCGTCGTGTTCGTAAAATTCCGGCCACTTCATCATCACGCTGTCCCACGATGTGTGATTCGCGACGATGTCGATAATAATTTTCATCCCTCGTCGATGCGCCTCGGTAACAAGGTCTTTGAAATCTTCTTTAGTGCCATAGTCCGGATTGATCCCGTAATAGTCGCGCACCGCGTAAGGACTGCCGATAGTTCCCTTTTTCTTTTCCTGACCGATAGGATGGATTGGCATCAGCCAGAGTATGTTCACGCCGAGGTCCTTCAGATTGTCGAGCCGGGCGGTGATGCCGTTGAAGTTTCCTTGTGACGAAAACGCGCGCGGATAGATTTCATAGACAACGCCATCGCGTACCCATTCGCGTGAAGGACGGGCCTGTGCTTTCGAGACATCACGCGCTGGTTGCTGGGCTGTATTTCCATCAGAAAATGATGCGATCAGGAGAGATGTGAGAAGAACCAGGGCCTTCGTTGTTTGATTTGCATTTTGAAGCCACTGCATGGATTTCACCTTTTCAGAACGCGCAATAGCGAGTGGAAATGCGTTCGTGATGAAGCGAGAGTTTTGCCCCCGCTACTGTTGAAAGACTTTCAACCTGCATGACATTAAGTCCTAATAGTCTCAGGGTGAGGAAGGCGGGCTTGCCCCCGCTCGTCATTTTTTGCGCTTCTCATAGGTTCCTTCAGCCTAACTCTTTCATCACCTTTGACAGCTTCTCGTCAAGAAAGTTTGCGGTGACAAGTGTAGAGCGCTTGGAGGATTTTGGTTTGACCATTTGTTGCCATGAAGGATTAAGGAAGTAAATACAAAGAGCGGGGGCAAGCCCGCCTTCCTCACCCTGAGCGTATGAAACTTGTTTGATTTCTTTCAAGCTGGAAGGTCTTTCCAACGACATGGCCCTACTCTTTATCAATCAACCCAGTGCTGGGCACCGGCTGCGCAGACTCCGGCACCGTAAACAGCTCATGCCTATCAGCTTCGATCACCGCCTCTTGCGGCACGTCCTTGTCAGCGACGTCCTTCACTAACAAAACGCTGAGCGCAGCGAGAGCAAGGAACAGCCCACCAGCCATCACAACGTACATTGGCGCGTTGGGATTGTCGGCGCCAAAGGCGACCCGAATAATCGGACCAAACGCAAACGATGCAATGATCTCCGGGATCACAATGAAGAAATTAAAGATTCCCATGTAAACGCCCATTCGGGCAGCGGGCAGCGCGCCAGAGAGAATCGCGTAAGGCATCGAAAGAATTGAAGCCCAGGCGATGCCTACGCCGATCATGGTCAGTAACAGGATGCCCTTGTCATGAATGAAATAGACGGCGATCAGTCCAAGCGCCCCACAGGCCAGTGACCCTGCATGCACTATTTTTCTACTCGTAACTCTCGCCAGGGGTGGCAGAAGAAAGGCCACCAGGAAACAGGTTATCGAATAAATCGCAAACGCGTTGCCGCCCCACGCCTGACCATCGGTAAAGCGAGGATCCCGCTCGTTTGCAGCGCCAAAAACGTGATACGAAGTCATCAGTCCAAAAAACATCCACATACAAAACAGACCAAGCCAGGTGAAGAACTGAACGACCGCCAGCTGTTTCATTGTCCGGGGCATCTCACGCATGGCGCTGGAAATCTCGCGAAGCAGTTCGCTGGTAATTCTGAATAGTTTTGCAAGGCCTTTAGCGTCACCGTAAGTTTCCCTCCGCTTGCGCTCAAACTCCTCCATGTTTTCCGGCGGATATTCTTTGGTAGTGAAAACGGTCCATAGCACACAAAGCAGAAAAGCGACGGCCCCGATCTTGAATGAATAGCTGACGCTCGCGGGAATGATGCGAACAGCTTCGTTGGCGGCATTTATTCCCTGCTTGTCGACACCGAGGGTGCGGAAAACATAAGGAAGTGCGTTTGCCATGGTAGCACCAATGCCGATGAAGAAACTCTGCATGGCGAATCCTGCAGTTCGTTGATTAATGTTGAGCTTATCGGCGACAAACGCACGAAACGGTTCCATACTGACGTTGATGCTGGCATCGAGAATCCAGAGGAGTCCCGCGGCCATCCATAATGCGGACGAATCTGGCATGAAGAAAAGCGCGATGCTGGCGAGGATCGCGCCAGTCAAAAAGTATGGGCGGCGGCGACCAAGCCGATTCCAGGTGCGATCGCTCATTGAGCCAATGATCGGCTGAACCAGCAAACCAGTAACTGGTCCAGCTAACCAGAGGATGGGCACCTGTTCAGGCTTCGCGCCCAGATAGGTATAGATGCCGCTCATGTTGGCGAGCTGCAAGCCCCACCCAAACTGGATGCCCATAAACCCAAAACTCATGTTGAAGATTTGCCAGAAGCTCAAGCGTGGTTTTTGCATTTGTGGTCCTCCATGAATTGCCATAAGTCGGCGGTCGTCCTCGGCTATGCCGTCTGATGTGCGGGAGGTCTCCGACCTTCCGCCGCGCACTATCAATTACTTGGGGCTGCGCCCCTGACATTCTCAATTCGAGGGCGTAGCCCAAATCCATTCCTCCGGATTTCGGAAGGTCGGAGACCTTCCGCACATCAGACGGCATAGCCGGAAGCAGTGTCAGGCTCTCTTTTTGGCCGGTCGTCCATTCTCTATCTTGCGTAGAGATTGATGTCTTCCAGCACCACATTCCTATCGAGCGATAGCGCATACATCAACGTGCGCGCCATGTTGGCGACATGAATGAAGCCCTCACGCGGCGTTTGCTCCGGTCGCGCGTTTTCCACATCAACCAGGCCGGGACAAAAATTGAAGACGCGGATATTGACACCGGTTTTGCGCACATGATCTCGCAACGCTTCGGCGTAGCCCAGCAGTCCAAACTTCGAAGCACAATAAGAAGGCACATCGGCGTAGCCATGTTTGCCCGCCTGCGAGGAAACGTTCACGATATCGCCAAAATCATTCCGGCGCATGTGTGGCAAGACGGCGCGAACCAGTTGCATCACCCCACGCAGGTTGGTCTCCATCACCGTATCCCAACCTTCATCCGTGATCGCTTCAACCGTCTCGGGCACCGCCAGCCCGGAGTTGTTTATTAGCACGTCAATTACCTGCCAGCGCTCAAACACATCTTTGACCAGTTTGTCGACCTGCGCGCGATTGCGGATGTCAAACTCATAGGGGAAGACTCGCTCGGTGGCGAGCGTTGCGTTTATTTCGTCGGCGGCGCGGCGCAGCACGTCTGTTCGACGCGAGGCGATAATCACCTTGGCGCCGGCTGAGGCGAGCGCCTCAGTAAACGCGCGGCCCATTCCGGTGCCGCCACCGGTGACGATTGCAACCTGATCTGATAACGGTTTTGTTTTCATTACAGAAATGCAAAAATGCGTTTCGTTTAGAACCGGACCAGAAGTTTAGAGTTCAAGCTTTAGCTTGTAGCCAGGGACATAGGGACAATCTAAGGATTGAACTCAAAACTGCTTAAGCCCTTTTCCGGCGGTTCAGAACGGCGCACAAGTGCGCTCTCTTAAGGAACTCCAAATTTTATTCCCGCTTCAACAATTCCAAAATCATTGCCGCACGAATATCGA
>WNGE01006555.1_pt1 | contig 12920 bp, 9 predicted proteins | sample 5400651 | NCBI WGS metagenome assembly WNGE01 (sample SAMN13153370, study PRJNA577476) | soil metagenome | isolation source: 60 cm soil or saprolite under grassland replicate 2 | place: USA:California | collected 2016-06-15 | reverse complement strand
AACCTCCGCCGGCGGCAGCGGTGCGACCGGAAGAAAGTTGAAAGCCAATGCTCCCGCCATGAGCAGCGCCGCCGCCAGCAAAGACGTGCCAATCGGCCGCTTAATAAATGGAGCCGAAATATTCATCGTCTAATCCGCGGAAGCGCCGGGCTCCTCGATGGGATTTCCGATTCGATAACGTGAAAATCGATGCGCCAGCCGATCAAACCACAGGTAAACAACAGGCGTGGTATAGAGCGTCAGCAGTTGGCTTACGAGCAGTCCGCCGACGATCGTGATTCCCAGTGGGTGCCGCAGCTCCGAGCCAGTGCCTCTCCCCAACGCCAGTGGCAATCCGCCCAGCAGCGCCGCCATCGTGGTCATCATGATGGGCCGGAAACGCAGCAAGCTCGCCTGATATATCGCTTCTTCCGGCGCTTTATGCTCGACTCTTTCGGCCTCCAACGCAAAATCGATCATCATGATGGCATTCTTCTTCACGATTCCAATCAGAAGGATGATGCCGATCAACGCCACCACTCCCAAATCATTGCCAGTGATTAAAAGCGCGAGAATGGCGCCGACGCCGGCCGATGGCAGCGTGGAAAGAATCGTAATCGGATGAATGTAGCTTTCGTATAGGACGCCTAGAACGATGTATACGGTGATAATCGCCGCCAGAATCAGCCAAGGTTCGCTGGATAGCGAATTGCGAAATGCGGCCGCAGTCCCTTGAAAGCTGGTGTGAATGCTATTCGGAAGCCCAATCTCTTGCTCCGCTTGATCGATGGCTTTCGTCGCCTCACCCAATGAAACTCCGGGCGCCAAATTGAATGACAGAGTAACCACCGGAAACTGTCCCTGATGGTTGATCGCTAGCGCCGTATTCGAAGATTCGAAGTGCGAAAACGATGACAGTGGAACCTGAGCTCCACTGCTGGATTTCACATAGATACTCTTCAGCGAATCCGGATTCTGCTGAAACTGCGTATCGACCTCTAGAACCACGTGATACTGATTCAACTGCGTAAAAATGGTTGAGACCTGCCGTTGGCCGAAGGCGTCGTAGAGAGTGTCATCAATCGCCTGAGGCAAAATTCCCAACCGCGAAGCGGTGTCACGGTCGATGACCAGGTCTGCTTTCAAGCCATTCGTCTGCTGATCGCTGGCTACATCGCTCATCTGCGGCAAGGTGCGCAGTTTGTCCACCAGCTTGGGAGCGATGATTGCCAACTCCTGCACATCGGCATCTTCCATCGTGTACTGATATTGCGTCCGGCTCACCCGGCTTTCCACCGTCAGATCCTGCACCGGCTGCATGTAAAGCATGATCCCGGCAACCTGGCTCAGTTGTGGTTGCAGTCTGCGGATGATCTCGCTCGCAGTAGCATCCCGCTCGTCACGCGGCTTTAAATTAATTTGAATGCGTCCGCTGTTCGGCGTGGTGTTGGTGCCGTCCACGCCGATGAACGATGACAGGCTGGCGACATCGGGATCCTGCAGAATGATCTCCGCCAGCGCTCGCTGGCGCTGTGACATGGCAGTGAAGGAAACGTTCTGCGGTGCTTCCGAGATACCCAGAATCACGCCAGTATCCTGCACTGGGAAAAATCCTTTTGGAACCACTACGTAGAGGAAAAGCGTGAGAACCAGCGTTCCTGCGGTGACCAACAAAGTCGTGGTCTGATGCCGGAGCACAAATTTCAGCGTACGCCCGTAGAACTCAATTACCCGGTTGTACAGATCCTCCGAAAACTTGTATATGCGGCTTTGCTTTTCCAGATCGTGCCGCTTCAGCAGCTTGGCGCTCATCATTGGCGTCAGGGTCAGCGAGACCACCGCGGAGACAAGAATCGTGACCGCCAGCGTAACCGCAAACTCACGAAACAGCCGCCCGACAATGTCGCCCATGAACAGCAACGGAATCAGCACAGCGATCAGCGAAACCGTCAGTGAAATAATGGTGAAGCCGATCTGCCCTGATCCTTTCAATGCCGCCTGCAGCGGAGAATCTCCTTCTTCCAGAAAGCGCTCGATGTTCTCAATCATCACGATGGCATCATCGACCACAAATCCGGTAGAAATCGTCAGCGCCATAAGCGTGAGATTGTTCAGGCTGTATCCCAAGAGATACATGACGCCGAACGTGCCCACGATCGAAAGCGGCACAGCCACACTTGGAATCACCGTCGCAGAAAGATTTCGGAGGAACAAAAAGATCACCATCACGACCAGCGCGACGGTCAACATCAGCTCGAATTGAACGTCTTTGACAGACGCCCGGATGGTTTCCGTCCGGTCGGTCAGAATCTTCACTTTTACTGCTGCGGGCAAAGAGGACTGCAACTGCGGCAGCAATGCCTTAATTCGGTCAGCAACGCTGATAATATTCGCCCCTGGCTGCCGTTGAATATTCATGATGACCGCAGGAGTGGTATTCATCCACGCGGCCTGCTTCACGTTTTCCGCGCTATCAACGGCTGTGGCGATGTCCGACAGCCGCACCGGCGCGCCATTCCGGTATGCGATTACAACCTGGTTGTATTGCTTGCTCGATGTGAGCTGATCGTTGGCGCCAATCGTGAATGACTGCCGTGGCCCGTCTAACACGCCTTTTGCCTGATCTACATTGGCCGCTGCCAGCGCCGTGCGAACGTCTTCGAGACTCAAGTCATACGAGGCCAGCGCCGTTGGATTGGCTTGAATCCGTACTGCCGGCTTCTGCCCGCCGCTGATCGAAACCAGCCCAACGCCTGGGAGCTGGGAAATCTTCTGCGCCAATGCCGTGTCGGCCAGGTCTTCCACTTTCGAAAGCGGCAACGTATCCGAGGAGAGTGCAAGGGTCAGAATCGGTGCATCCGCCGGATTCACCTTGCTGTAGATCGGAGGATTCGGTAAATCCCGGGGAAGATAAGTAGTCGCTGCATTAATCGCCGCCTGGACTTGCTGCTCTTCAACATCAATGTTCTGTTCGAGGCCAAATTGCAGAGTGATAATTGAACTTCCCAACGAGCTTGTCGAACTCATCTGGGTAAGTCCTGGAACCTGGCCAAACTGCCGCTCCAGAGGAGCGGTAACCGATGACGCCATCACCTCAGGATCAGCACCCGGATAAAACGTCACAACTTGAATCGTGGGATAGTCGACTTCCGGAAGCGCCGAAACCGGCAGTTGCCGGTAGGCAACCATGCCGACCAGCAGCAAACCGACCATCAACAATGTTGTCGCTACCGGACGGAGAATAAATATTCGCGAAGGGCTCATGAGGCTCCCGGTGTAGCGCTCTGCGCAGTGCGGTTGGCCGGTGCGCGTGGCTCCACGTGCGAACCCGCCTGCAGCTTGTCCTGCCCATCTACAACCACTGCGTCACCTGGAGCAATCCCACTCGCAATCGAGCTCACATTATTTTGAGTGAGTGAAACCGCCACTGGGCGCACCTCGACCGTTTTGTCCGGCTTAACCGCGAACACAAAGGTGCCCTGCGGCCCGCGCTGCACCGCCACCGCCGGAATCACGGTGCTGTTCTTGTGCACCTCAAGCAACAGCCGGACGTTCACGAATTGGTTTGGCCAGAGAATATTGTCCTTATTGTCGAAAACAGCTTTCAGCCGTCCGGTTCCGGTCGACTGATCAATCTGGTTATCGATCGTCAGCAGCTTGCCGGTTGCCAGCTTGGTCTGATCATCCCGGCTGTAAGCATCAACTTCGAGGGTTCCATTGCGCATGTGCTGGGCAACTGTGGGTAGGCTGTCTTCCGGAAGCGTGAAAAGCACCGACACCGGCTGGAGTTGCGTGATCACCAGCATGGGATTCGTATCGGCAGCGTGGACCATATTTCCGACGTCCACAAGCCGTATGCCAATTCTTCCGCTGATGGGTGCGGTAATGTGGCAGTAGGCAAGATTTAACTTTTGCTGGTCGATCGCCGCCTGATCTGCGCGCACCGCTCCTTCCAGTTGATCGGCCGTCGCTCGCTGCGTATCCACTTGCTGCTGCGACATCGCCCCGGATTCCTGAAGCAGGCTTTTGAAGCGTTCGTAATTGAGCCGCGCGTCGCGCAGCTGCGCCTGATCGCGAAACAGCGTAGCCTGTGCCTGGCTCAGCGCGACTTCGTACGGGCGAGGATCGATCAGGGCCAGCAGTTCGCCCTGCTTCACATACTGCCCCTCCTTGAAGTTCACCTGAACGAGCTGACCGTCGATACGGCTTTTGACACTCACGGTATTGAAGGCCAGCACTGACCCCAATCCGCTCAGGTACACCGGCAAATCGCGTTTCTCGGCTGTGACCACCCCTACCGGAATCGGTTGTCCGGAGGAGGCAGCTCGCGCGGTCGTCGGCTTGGATGAGCCGCCATTACAACCAGCCGACACCAACAGCACCGCCATTACCGCAAGGAATAACAGCGACCTCATTATTACGGCTCGCTCCGCCCGGCCACCGCCCTTCAGTTCTCGATGCACTGTTAGTCCCCTAACGTTTCTGCGATCATTGGTTGCCGGAACTTCCGCCGTCAATGAGGTCTGCACTCAACAAGTCTAACCCTACTTGGACGTGGGACTTGGCACGCAGGTTGCGGCTTTACATTCCTTTACAGATGCGTGGCTGAGTTCGCCTGTCCATGCGAATACAGAAACGACTGTATCTTTCGACACGGAACGCCCAGGCTTGAGACCCCGTGCCACAAGCTAGGCCGTTGAGTGGGTTGTGGCCAGCTACACCCGTTTCCTGACTGTTACCGGAAAAGTCGGGATACCGGAACACTGTGTATTCGGTGGTGTTCATCGTCCCCGAAAGAGGTTCGCGCAGGTAGACCTGGATATCTCCAGCGCCACCGCCGGCAAAGACGTTTCCAGAGCACTTCACGCCAGAGAACGCCTGCTGCAATTGAGCTTCAGTGGGATCGGTCACATTCGCCAGCGCCCCCTGGCGGTTGGTGATGAAGATGATTGGAGCGGCGCCAACCGACACCGTGGTTTAAGCAGGGATCGCTTGCCCACTGAAGGCATCGGTTCCAGTGAGGTTGAAGTCTATGACGTGGGCCGTGCAAGAAACCCACTCCAAGCAATTGGGCCACCTAGGTCGGGAGCTGCTGCTTCTGCCAATCTGCTTCGCTCAGTACTGTAATAGGCTCAAGCTTCTTCTTTTTCAGGCCTGAATTGATTGCGGGCAGCTCTTTATCGGTCAGCTTACGGAAGTCAGTAATCACATCTTCCAGTTCGTGGCCCAGGTCATTCGTGCGTCTCACCTGATATTCGGTGGGTCGTCCTTCGTAGTTGTTTACATTTCCATACAGTTTTCCGAGCAGTTCGCGGATACGCTCTTCGCCAGTGATCATGCCGCCTTCTTTGGTAGCCACGATCTTGGTTCGCAGCTTGTCGGAGTCGTCTGCTAGCTGTTGCAGCCGAGCGCGGAGAGCATCTTTGGCCGGCAATTTGGCGGCGCGTGCCGTGGCTGCGTCGCGGAGCGATTCTATTGCGCTGCTGGCATAGCTCATGTGATCGAGCAGCTTATAAAGCTTCATTGCCAAGTCGAACTGTGCCTTGCGATCCTCAAGTGTGAATTTGGCGCGGGGATCAAGCACTAGCTTCAACGGCGCGGTATAAACCTGGTTACCTTTAGTCATTTTCACCGCATACGTGCCGGGCAGCACTCGCGGGCCAATCGAAGCTTCAAAAAGCGCCGTAGCCGCAGGAGGAACCGTTGGGGCCTTCAGCCGCATAGACCACGCGGCACGATTCAAGCCACGGTGCTTGCTGCCTGCAATCGTATCTAGCAACTTGCCTTCCTGATCGAAAATTTCAATTTTCAGATCGCCGAATATATGTCGGCGCTTCTGGTAATAGGTGATGAAAGCATCCGTCGGGCGGCTGGGCCCGGTGAAGCTCTCATCTCCTTCAACCCATCCCCCGTTGGCGTTGAAGTATTGAATGGCCGGCGGTCCTTCGAGCACGGCTGCCTCTTTTTCCATCAACTCGGGCTTCAGCTTGCGAAGAGAAGAAATGTCATCAATGATCCAGATGCCGCGCCCGTGTGTAGCCAGTACCAGGTCGGACTCGCGCGGATGAACGGCGATGTCGCGGACTGCCACAGCCGGGAAATCGCTGCCCTTGTACTGCGCCCAACGCTGGCCAGCGTCGGTTGAGATCCACAGGCCGAATTCGGTTCCCAAAAAGAGCAAATTGGGATCAACTGTGTCTTCTTTTATCACGTGCGCGTAGCCGTGGACCCCACTTTGCTGGACCGGCAATGCGGTCCAGGTTTTGCCATAGTCCGTAGTCTTATAGAGGTATGGCTTCGTATCGCCAAAGATGTGGCGATCAAAAGTTGCGTACGCCGTGCCCTCGTCGAAGCGGCTCGCCTCAATCGTGGAAACCCAGGAAAACTTGGGAAGCTCAGGCACATTGCCTACGACATTCGCCCACGTTTTGGCGCCATCGCGAGTGATTTGGAGATTGCCGTCATCGGTCCCCACCCAGATGATCTGGCCATTCTTCGGTGATTCCGAGATGGAATAAATCGACGTGTGCATCTCGGCCGCAGAGTTGTCGATGGTTACGCCACCGGATTCTTCCTGTTTCTGTTTCTCGGGATCATTCGTGCTCAAATCAGGAGAGATGCGCTCCCAAGACTGACCGTGGTCGCGCGAACGGAAGAGGAACTGAGCCCCAATGTAAATCGTGCCCTTTTCATTCGGGCTCATGTGAATCGGCGTATTCCAATTGAAGTGGAGCTTCTTCTCGCCGTATTCGGGAAGCGGCTGGATGGAGCGTCCTTCGTGGGTGAAGCGATTCACTCTGCCAATTTCGCCGCCTTGCGCTTCGGCATAGATGTAAGCGGCATCGGCGGTATCGGGAAACATCCAGAAACCGTCGCCGCCAAACATGTTTTCCCAACGGGAGTAGCTCACGCCGCCCGGATAAGAGGAATCTCCCACCCAGGAACTGTTGTCCTGCAAGCCGCCGTAAACATGATACGGATCATCATTGTCCACGCTGACGTGGTAGAACTGCGAAACCGGCAAATTGATTTGGTGTTTCCAGCGCGTGCCGCCGTCGTCGCTGCGCCAAAGACCGCCGTCATCGCCTGCATAGACAATATTCGAGTTGCTGGGATCGATCCATACGTCGTGAAAGTCACCGTGAGCGGCCTGCGAAACTGCGCTGAAACTGCGCCCGCCGTTTACGCTAAGCAATAAGAAGAGATCCGGCTTGAAGACTTTATTCTCGTCTTTGGGATCGACGGTCAAATTGCCAAAATAAAAAGGACGCCAGATCACGAAGCGGCTGGCATCTTCTCGGTTCCAGGTTTTGCCGCCATCATCGGAGCGAAATAGCGCGCTTTTTTTCGATTCGATGTTGGCGTACACCACGTTTGGCTTCGAAGGCGCTACTGCGACGGCAACTCGTCCCCAGGGCTTTTCCGGCAGCCCCTTGCTGTTGGTGTCGTTCAGTTCGGTCCAGTGTTCGCCGCCATCGGTTGAAACATATAATCCGCTGCCCGGCCCGCCGGAGCGGAACGTCCAGCCCTGCCTGCGGAAATCCCAGAGAGAAGCGAAGATTGTTTTTGGCGCCAGCAGGCTCATGGCTATCAGGCCGCAGCCAGTAGAGCCATTCGAGCCAGCGAGAACTTTCTTCCAGCTCTTGCCGCCGTCGGAGGTTTTGTAAACGCCTCGTTCATCGTTATCGTCCCACAGATGTCCAGTGCCGCACGCATATACAGTATTGCTGTCCTTTGGATCGACGAGAATCTTTGCGATGTGCTCGGAATCTTTTAGGCCGACGTTCGTCCAGTTTTCGCCGCCATCGATTGACTTGTAAACGCCATCACCAACGGAAACGCTGTTGCGTACCCAAGACTCGCCGGTTCCTACCCAAACGATCTCAGGATTCGAAGGGTCAATCGCCACCGCGCCGATCGACTGTACATCCTGGCGATCAAAAACCGGCTTGAAAGTTGTGCCGCCGTTCACCGATTTCCAAACGCCTCCGCTGGCCGAGCCCACAAACATCGTGAGCCGCCCGTTCCGTACCACCGCGTCTAGAGCCGCGATGCGCCCACTCATCGTCGCCGAACCGATGTTGCGAGCGGGAAGCCCCGAAACCGTGGCAGCATCAAACTTAAGCGGCTGTTGCGCGAAAATTGAAGAGGCTAGAAAAATGATAAACAGAGAGATTAGAACGGCGCGAGTACAGCGAGCGGAAGCTGTCATCTATGACCCTCATTGGACTGTGAATTTGTTGATGCGAGACCGATTGCAGGCTGGCCGCGCCTCGCATGCTCAATTCTTGGCCGTTTCCTGTTTCTTGGGTGCTTCTTTCAGCGAGGCCGGTAAAGCAAAATCAGAATTCGCCAGCGGTATATTTGCTTCGATTGTTTTGTACGTCACGTTCTGCCATGAACTGGGATCGTTCTTGGGCCCGCCCGCTACCGAGAACGGAAACATCACACCGCCCACAGGCTTATACGACCCCAGATCAGTGATGTTCTCCCGCACCGAGCCGCGGATAAACTCCTGGACTTCCTTCCGGATTTCGAGATAAGTGTCGGGGTCGAGATAGTAATAAATAATGTCGCCATTTTTCAGGATGACTTTCAGGCGCAACGCATCGTCGCCATCGACGGTATCGTGCCCCAGGAATTCGACGCGGTTGCCTTTTTCTTTGTAGTCAACCAACGGGCCGTCGAAATCGGCATCGATCAAAAGATCGCGCATGTCGTCTTCGCCCATAAGCTGGGGGTCTTTGCGCCCGCCGAAGGGCCGAATTTGCCAACCCAAAGAGCCGTCATAAGCTTGCACCTGGGTCATGCCCTGCAGCGTAAAGGTCTCACGCACCAGGCTGGGGCGCATGTTCTCCTGCCCTATGAGGCCGGTGAATCCGCCAGCGGCATCCAGCTTGCCTGTCATGCGAACCGTTTTAATGGCTTTGATTTTGTCCATCCCGCCCTTGGCTTGGATATTCTTGGCTATGAGTTCGTCGGCAGTTTGGGAAAAAGCGAAGCTGCTGAAAAGTAACAGAAAGACAACCAGCCTCTGAGGCATGCAATGTTCTCCTCTTAGGACGCAAGCAGAACTTTACAGTGGTTGGACGTATCTGTGAAGCTTTTGACTGCAAACGGCAGCGAATTTATATGGGTCCTAGATACCGCGCGCGATACGAAAGCCGTAGTCCGCATATTGGAACTCTGGAGGGATGCTGGAACGCGCAGCGCAACGCGCCACTTTGATGTGGTGCCGCCAGGAACCCCCGCGAGAGGCACGGCGAGTGCCTGATTCAGGTCCACCTGGATTTCGTTCCGCCGAGATTGCGTAGTAATCCGCTTGATACCAATCGCTGCACCACTCGTGGACATTCTCACAGATGTCATAAAGACCGAATCCATTCGGCGCGTACCGGGCAACCGGCTCCGGGCCAGTTTGCCATCGTTTTGCATAATCAGGCAATGAATGCGGCGGAGCATCGCCCCAAGGGAAGAGTTTGCTCTCACTTCCGCCCCGAGCGGCGCGTTCCCATTCCGCCTCAGTGGGCAACCGAAAGTGCTCGCCCGTGGCCGCACTAAGCCAATCGCAATATTGCCGCGCTTCAAACCAGGAAACCGCTACCACAGGCTGATCGGGATGATTAAAGTTAGGATCGTTCCAGTGCGGCGGCGGAGCGACTCCTGCCGCATGCAAAAAGCGTGCATACTCCGCGTTCGTTACTTGGCACGCGGCCAACAGAAAGGCATCAATCCATACGCGATGAACCGGGCGCTCGTTATCCTGCCCGGAGTCGGAGCCCATCCAGAACCAGCCCTGGGGCACGCGAACCATGCGGGGCTCGGGAGCAGCAGATGCGCGAGGAATAAAAGCTGGGATTGACATTCGACCGGCAATCTCAAGAATACCGCATTACTAAAGTTCAAATGCCCGAGAATCCTTCTGGCCACTAGCTCTTTGACTCTGCTAGAAGCATTCTTGTATAGCCGCATTCGTCATAGGAGGTTCGGTGATGTACAGAAAAGCGTTGGGACTGCTGCTTACAATTCTCTTGACTGCAGGAGCTAGTGTCTGGGCATCTGACAATCAAGTTTTAGCCGAGTTGCGCTTTATGGCTCATAACGGCGCCGAAAAAAAAGCCGGAGTTTGGGTCGATGGACAGTATGTAGGCTTTGTGAAAGAGCTGAACGGGGATAAAAAAATGTTGCTGCTCCCCGGCAAGCACGAAATTGTCGTTCGGCAAGCGTGGTATCAGGATTATGTTGAGCAGGCGCTGCTAGAACCCGGCGAAATTCATACGATCAAGCTGGCGATGGCTAAGGAGTCTCACGTCGCCACGGCGGGTGCGACCTCTGAACTAAAAATTGATGCCACTCCTCCGCGGGCGGCGGTATTTGTAGATGAGCAGTTTGCCGGGCACGTCGATGAGTTTGACGGAGTTGGGAAAGCAATGCTCCTCACACCGGGAAAGCACCGAGTGCGGGTTGCCTTGCCGGGCTATTTACCGTTTGAGACAGTAGTGGATTTGCGCCCGCATCAAAAGCTCAAGATTCAGACCGAACTTGAGAAGGGTAGTATTGCGGAAGCCGGTTCGCTAGTCAGCAAAGATTAGAGAGCAGCATTTCGGCCTCGTGAATGCGAGCGTTGCGGGAGCGAGACGCTCCCGCAGTTCCTTTGCCTTCCCCTTCGACTGCGCTCGGGGCTTCGGCAAAACAGAGCAAGTTCACTGGCCTTACATACCTATCTTGCCCATGCAAGTTCGCCGCGCAATTTGTGGGTTGCGCGGAACAGCGTGTTCTTGATTGTGCCCTCGGTCGTGTTCAATAATCCCGCAACCGTCCGCAGGCGCATGCCATGGTAGTGCTTGAGTTCGAATACCATGCGCTCGCGCGGAGAGAGTTGTCCTAATGCCCGAACGATGGATTCGCGCAGTTCGCGCCCTTGCAGACTGCGCTCCGGACTAAACGCTGGACGAAGATCGGGCATGCGGTCCAGAACTGCTTCCTCTTCGCCGTCCGGAGACACAGCGGTCGTGAGATCGCGTCCGCGGGAATGCTTTTTCCGCAGATGGTCGAGGCAGAGATTGGTCACGATCCGATAGATCCAGGTATAGAACGAGCATTCGAACCGGAAGCGTGCCAGATTGATGTAGGCACGCAGGAATGCTTCCTGATAAATATCCTGGCCGTCCTCCTGCGATCCGGTGAGATGAACCGCGAGCCGCAAAACTGAGCGATCGTACAACCGCACCAGTTCCTCGAATGCAGTCGTGTCGCCCTGTTGTGCCCGGCGGATGAGCACGGAATCATCCACCCGTCTCGAGCCCACGGCACCGTTCGCCCGGCTACTGGGTGCGAAACTCACGCTGTCGCTCATATACGTTGGCATCCGCGATTTGCTGCCCTCTGACACGATGATCCGTCCCGCCATGTGATTACTGAGGTGCCCGATGCGCCACAATCAAGGAGATGTCATCTTCGCGTCTCTGGCTTCCGGTGAAATCCTCGACTGCGGCGAGAACAGAAAACAACGTGGAACTCGCAGCAGAACTGGAGGAATTTCGTGCCGTAGCCAACAGCCCGTCTGAACCGAATTCGTCACCGAAAGAGTTGCGGCACTCCAAAGCTCCATCCGAATAACCAACCAGCGTGTCGCCTGGCAGCATCGCCGTCTTGCCATTCGTGAATGAAGCCGAGGAAAGCACGCCCAAGATTGGTCCACCTTCAGAAAGGGATTCCACGAGCCCTTCGCCACGCATCAAGAAGGCTGGTGGATGTCCCGCGTTGCAATATGTGATCTCACCGGTGGTTGTGTCTAGTCGGGCCAGAAGCAAAGTACTCAAAGGGATCTCCAGGTTCGTGCGCAGAAGATCATGATTAATGGCAACGAGCGTGGACGCAGGATCGCCACAAGTCGCGAACTGCAACTGGATCGCGGTGACCAGATGCGAAAACCACATCGCGGCAGACAGACCTTTGCCAGCGATATCTCCAATCGCGAATACCAGGTCATCTTCAAAGTCAAAAATATTTATGAAGTCGCCCGAAAGATGGCGCACCGGGAAAATCTCGCTGGCGATCTCAAATGAACCCCGGCGAAGATGGCGAGGACCACACAGCTTTCGTTGCGCGTGAGCGGCTTCAAACAGGGTACGATGAAGATCGTCATTTTCGCGGCGGAGGGCTGCAAGCTGATCTTCAAGCGCCCTATTGCGGCGAACCACTTCCGCAGAACCGCCTGCCGGTCCTAAGCGCCGACTAGAAATGGCGCGTGTCCAGTTTCCGCTCTCGTGCATGCTGTGAATTGGCAAGGCGGCGTTCACTTTTTATCTCCCGATAGAGCTGTTATCAGCCGACGAACTTGTAGCCGGTTCCGTGCACCGTGAGAATGAAGCGAGGCTCGTCCGGCTTCGGTTCAACTTTTTGCCGTAGGCGGACGATGTGCGCGTCCACCGTGCGAGTGGTCGGAAAGCGATCGTAACCCCAGACTTCCTCAAGCAGGCGATCGCGGCTTAAAGTCTCGCCGCGATGGCACAGGAAATATTTCAGCAGATCAAATTCTTTCGATGAAAAATCCAGATCCTTGCCCTGGCGTGAGATCCGGCAGCTGCGCAAATCCACTTCCACATCGCCGAACGAATAGCGCTCCTGCTCTTTCGGAACCGGCCGCGCGCGGCGCATCACTGCTTTTACCCGGGCCAGCAGCTCCCGAATAGAAAACGGTTTCGTCACGTAATCATCGGCCCCGAGCTCCAGCCCCACCACCTTGTCCACTTCCTGGCCGCGAGCGGTGAGCATGATTATGGGAAGTGACGGACGCTTGCTCTTGAGCTGCTTGCAGACGTCCAAGCCGCTCATCCGGGGCATCATTACGTCAAGGATGACAATATCGGGAGCCTCGTTGAGAGCGCGTTCCAGGCCCGCCACACCGTCCGGGGCCGTAATAACGTCGTAGCCTTCAA
>WNGE01006554.1_pt1 | contig 12921 bp, 11 predicted proteins | sample 5400651 | NCBI WGS metagenome assembly WNGE01 (sample SAMN13153370, study PRJNA577476) | soil metagenome | isolation source: 60 cm soil or saprolite under grassland replicate 2 | place: USA:California | collected 2016-06-15 | reverse complement strand
CAATAGAACAACGAGACCACAATGCGCTCGGACCGTCCGGCCACGAGCGCTGACCATATCGGGTCAACCGCCGCTCCCGAACGGAACCACGCCTCCTCTGCCGCGCCGGAGTTTCCGGCAGCAACAGGCAACGGCTACGCGGTGCCCATCTACAAGAAGGACTCGCACGAACCGGCGAAGCGTACGGAACCTGAACTTCCCCGTCGTCGACGGCGAGGCCGCCGTCGACGCGCTTCGGAGGGCCGGGATCGAGTTCGAGCACTGTGACAACGGCCCGCTCAAGACCGATGAAAACGGCATCGCTACGCCCGGCCCCAAACAGGCCTGGTTCAGGGATCCGGCCGAAACATCCTGTCGGTGGTCGAGGGCTTGGAGGCCCGCCACCAAACACGCCTAAGCAGACCGAAAGTGTCGGAACGAACCAGGAGGCGCCGCAGCCGGCGACGCCTCCCGGCGAACGCCTCGTGAGTCAGGCGCCGACGAGCTCGCGTTCCGCTCGGACCCAGTTCTCGAAGGGGTCTGCCGTCCCCTCGAGATGGAGGTAGTACGCGCGGACGGCGATGTCGTCGTGTGCGATCTTCGGCGCGCGCTTCCGCCGAATCGTCGCCTTGCGCGCGGCTGGCGTCTTCGTCTTGGGCTCGGTCCGCTTGGCGGGCATGATCTCTATGACCCCCTTCTGAGAATTCGAACGAGTGGGACTGACGCGTACGCCTTCGTCCCACGGCGGGCCATTCCTGCGCGATGCCCGGACGCCGAGTGCCCGACCTTCCACGACTGAAACGCGTCGTAGCCGAGCCACCGCTCTGCACGGCAGCTGGTTCCAGGTCTTCGCCTGCTGGTCGACACGGACCTTGGCGTTTGCATCCGCAGCCCGACGCGCGTTGAGCCCGCCACCGCCACCGGTTCGTCGAGGCCCTCGCAATGCGCTCCACTCTAGCGTGGTCGGATCGATTCTCTCGACAGTACGCGTGGCATCGCCGCGCCTAACCCCTATGGACACAGCAGATGCCAGGGGCCGGATCAGCGAGCCACATCGGCTCCGCCGCAGGCGATCTCAATTTCCGGCACTCACACCCAGACGGGCCGATGCTCGCCGCGGTCGAGCGGAAAGCCTCGACAACCTCGCCGCCCCTCTCCGACGGAACGAACGGCTGAAACCACCTTCACCTCACGCGGCGCCGGCAGAGGAGCCCACCACGCGCATCGGGATTTTCGACCCCTGCAGGCGCGTCCGCGGCGAACTCTTCGATCCTGGCCAGCGCGAGGTCGACGTGCGGCGGAGCGGCCTCGATGTCGCGCTTGACGTCTGCTAGGAGCTCGACCAGGACAAGGGTCGCGATTCGCTGGATCTGGCATGCGTGCTCGAGCGCTTCCAGCCGTGCCTTGAGGTCCCGGATCAGCTCGGCCCGCGTCGCCGCGAGCGCGATCGCCTCCTCGCGCGCCGCGTTCGCGTCTGACCGGCCGAGGCCGTAGACGAATGCGAGCAGCATCCCGACCGCGCCGGCCGCCGACACCGCGGCCACCGCGAGCATGGCGATACTGGTCACGGGCGCCGTCATCGAGCGGACCCCTCGAATGTGCCGGGAGGCGGAGGATCATGGCGCAGCGGGCAGCGCAACATGCGCTCCCCAGAATCACATCTCCCGCTTGCAGCCTCCTTTCTTGCTCGAACTCGTCGGCTGCAGAGGGGGACGCCACCCGGTCGCGAGGACGGCGAGACCGCGCACCGCAAGTCTAGCCAAAAACGTCCGGTTAGCAGGGATTCTTTACAACTTGGCCCTGTCGAGACGGGGATGCACCGAGGGTGAGCGATTCCAAAACCAGGTTGCGGTTCTCGATGTCGTCCGCGGCGAAGTCGGGAGCATCGGCGAATGCTCCTTCCTTTGGGGTACTTCGCGTCCTCGACGCCGTAGCGGTTGCTCGTGCGTGGCAGCGGCTGCGAGTTCGCCAAGGATGTCGAGCTGCTCGTTCTGCGCGTGGGTGCCGGAAACGCATCGGTATTGACGGCCGCGTGACTTCGAGTGCATGGCCGCCGTGTTGAAAAGAGCGCGCGCGTAGCCGGGTGCGGCGTCGCGTAACTTGTTCCGAACGCCTTCGCCGCTGACGTCGAGAAGGTCAGCCCGCGGTCGGCAAGTAACGCGACCGGCTACGCGGCGAGGTCGTATTCGTGCAGCAGCCCCCTGAGTCGGTCGCGACGTCCGAGGCGATCGAACTGCAGCGGTTCACGGAAGACCTCATCGAAGTCGCGGATGAACTTGCCCTCGCGGTCCCGGGTCAGAAAGCGTGCCCGTAACCCTCCCGTCGTCGAGTTGCTCCAGCAGGTTGCGTGCCTGCCGGGTCACTCAGGCCCTGTCAAGCTACGCCTGGCTTCGCGAGCCTCAAGCTCGTCGAGATTGATCTGTGCGATGAACGCCAGCGGGAGTCCGCCGTAGCGGGGCCACTCGAAGCCCGGACCCCGAACATCCTGGACCCGCCACCGCTTCCCGTTCTAGTGCTCGACCAGCCGCAGGCTCGGGTAGGGACCTCGGGAGCCCACGGCCCAGATGTCGGTCGGCGAGACAGCGAAGACTCCGTCGAGCGACCCGTCGCCCCGCGGAGTGGAGGCGAGGAGACCCGCAGCCAACGAAGGCCATTCCAGTGCACGATCAACGACCGGTAGACGTCCTTGCTCGTATGCGCGACGTCGCTGCCGACGGCCTGCCATCGATCCGATGCTACGGCTCGTGCTGCTCCCATCCGATCTCTGGGCGGTGGATCGCTCTCGTTGCGTTGCCCGGCTAGGCGACCTTCTGAGAGAGTGCACGTGGCAGATGGCGACCGAAGGAGTGCGTCATTCCATTCGATTTGGTCATCGAGATCGAGAACGAGCCAGGAGCCTTGGCCCGCGTCGCGGCCGCGATCAGCGACGCCGGCGTGAACCTCGCGGCCGCGACGTGTATTGGGACGGCGGACCAGGTCGCGTTGCACATCCTCGTTCCGCACGCCGAAGCGGCGAGGCGTGCGCTGGCGATCTCGCACCTCGCGGTGAGCCGCGAACGCGAGGTGGTCGTCGTCGATGTCGAGGATCGGCCGGGCGTCCTCGCCGACCTGACCCGAAAGGTCGCGAAAGCCGGCATCGACCTCGATCTCGTCTACGTCGCGACGCGGAACCGCCTCGTCTTCGGGGCCGCCGACCTCGCCGGCCTGAAGGCTGTGCTCGCGCCACCGAGTTGACTGGTTCGATCGCGGCGGTCGGTGGACTGCCTCCACTGTTGCCTGAAGAGACAGCATCTGCGCGTACGATGCGCGTACAGGCTTGTCCCCACATGCTGCGGTTCGTTTCAGTTCGTTGCAGTCACGTTTCGGCCGATTTGCAGGCTGTTTCAGTTTCTCGCAGCACGGCGTTGTGGCAGGTCCTCTTGCACGGCAAGAACGTGGCCCGTCACTCGGCCTCCGAACTGGACGAGTTCGTCTCGATCTTCTTCCGGGTGCTCGAGCAGTTGGGGGAGGAGTTCACGGCTGACCACCGCAAACGGCTCGCGGAGGTCAGCAGCTCGTTCGGAGCGGACAAGGTCGCCAGCGTCGGCGGCAAGCTTGTTCGGAAGACGTCGAGAAGCCGATCGCGCAGCGCACGCTCGACCTTAACTTCGTGCTGGAGCGAGTTGCACGGCGGGCCGACGAGCTCGACGCGATCGTAATCGACGAGTTCCAGAACACTCGAAACCCCGACGTGCAGACCCAGATCATCGAGGTCGTGAAGGGCTTCAGCGACCACGACGTCGACGTTCGAATTGTCATCGCTGGTGTCGCCGATAGCGACGACGGACTTCTCACAAGCCGCGAGTACCAGCAATACAAGGGGCGGCACTTCTTCGCGCATCGCGTGCCGCGGATGAGCGCTAGTACATCCGGCCGGAAGTTCAGTGGGTTATCCGGCGAGTGGCTCGGCGTTCGCGGCAAGGACACAGGGAGCCCCGATAGTCCAACTATCGGGGCGACCGAGGACGCGGCCACGGGCGGCGAGACGCCGCCGGGAAGCTGCCGAACTTCCGGCCGGGTGTACTAGGGAGCTGCGAGATATCCTCGATCTTCGCGAGCGGCGCTACCGGATCACGTTCGACGACGACGTAAAGACGAGATCGCGATCATCGCTGCCGGCTACCCAGGCGCCGCTCACCGCCTCGCGCTCCTCGCGTCACGTCGTTGGGTGGCGAAAGCAATCGTCGACCAAGCGGTCAACATCGCGGTCGCCACTCTGTGGTCCTCCGCCGTTATGCAGCTGGTTTCGGCCTGAGGGGTTTCAAAACGTAGGTTCGAGGTAACGGCGTTGCCGGCGGTGGGCTCTGGGAGGATCAGCGGATGCTGCTCTCCTTCGCCTATCTCGCCTTCTCGGCTGTGCTGCGCCTGCTTGCCGGACGCCGGCGCAGCGAGGTCGCCAAAGACGTCGAGCTGCTCGTGTTGCGACATCAACTCGCCGTGCTCGGACGGCAAGAACAGCGCCCCGCGCTGTGGCCGGCCGATCGTGCCTTCCTCGCGGCGCTCGCCCGCGCGCTCCCGCAGCGGCGCCGACACGGGTTGATCGTGACGCCGCAGACGCTTCTGCGTTGGCATCGCGAGCTCGTGCGCCGGAAGTGGGCGCAGCCCCCGCGACGTCTAGGCCGTCCGCCCGTCAGCGATCGGGCGCGAGAGCTCGTGCTGCGCCTGGCGCGCGAGAACCCGCGTTGGGGCTACCCGCGGATCGCGGGCCTGCTCGAAAGCCGGGAATCAGTTCGACGCGGCCGTCGGGGAGCTGGCGCACGCACTCGAGTTACGCGCGATGGCTCTCAGCTAACCGTGTGAACCGGCACCTCGTAGAACTCGACCGACGTCCGCCGCTCACTGGCGCCCGGATTCATGGCGTTGAGTGCCTCGTCGCCGCGGCGCATCGCCTCCTCGTTCTCGAAGAGCGTGACGCCGAGGCTCTTGCCGGTCTCGCGGTTGACGAGCATCAGCATCTTGGCGCCCTCGAGCCCCGCCGGTGCATTGCCGGACTCGACCTCGCTGCGAACCTGGCTGATCGCGTCGTCGATGTTGGCGGGATCGCCCTCGAATGTCGCTACGCGTGCGTACATGTCGCCTCCCTTGAGTCAATCGAACCGGGCTGTGCGCAGCTTACGGGGATTTCATGCGGGTAACCCGGACGCTAAGGGCCGCAAATACCCGGTGCAGCGCGGAATCGGAGTTCTTGGCGTCCTTCACGGCTGCTCGCGCGCCCAAGGGACATCGTGAACGCTCGCCCATGCCGGCTTCGCTTCACTGGGGGAGGTCGCCAGTCACGCTGCGACGAGGACGAACCAACATCCTTCATGCAGGACGTCGCCACCACCCAGCTCAGACGCAGGGGCGGGACCGCTGAAATAGCGCTTGTAGACGCGGTGACGTGAGCCATCGCCGCAACGCGGATTCGGCGACGACAAGTTGTGCACCCACACGTTTCGCCTCGGCTACGAAGCGTTTCGGTTCCGCTGGCAGGAGGTGGCCGTAGAGGTGGCTCGTGAACACTCGGTCGAATTCGCCGTCTTCAAACGGCAGCGGAGCCTATGGGTGCCGGAAGCCCGGGTCGCGAGCGAGATGAAGAAGAGGACGTAGATCCGCTGCAGGAGGATGGCCTCGACGGTCAGGAAGTCGCAGGCAAGCGTGCTCGCCACCTGCGCTCGGAGGAAGGCTCGCCACGATGAATGCGTTCGCTGTGGTGCCGGCTGGAGACCTGCCTCAAGTAGCACCTTTCGCACGGACGTCGCCGAAACGCTGCTGCCGCCCGACGGCGGCGACCCAGCGCCGCTGACCACCGCCGCCTGTCTACACCGCCGCGACCTGCTGGGCGGACTCATCCACGAATACGAGGCCGCCTGAGTTTGCGTCCCTACGGTTCATGCCGCACCAACAGCCCACTCTCACGACCTCACCCGTACTGCCGCTCATGCCTGCCGGAGCACATACGCAACCGCAGCCCGCGTCTCCATGTTCTTCGTAGGATCGGCCGGTGGGACTCGAAACGCTGCTGCATGTCGGCGGCAAGCCGGCTTGGACGAATCCGGAGCTGCCGAGCCTCAACCGGCTTCCAGCACACGCGACGCTCGTGCCCTTTCCCTCGCCGGAGCTCGCCGCCACCCTCGACCCGCTGCGCTCACCCTGGTTTCGTTCGCTGAACGGCACGTGGGAGCTGCAGCTTGCGCCGCGTCCAGATGAGGCTCAGTCGGCACTCGCGAGCGCGCGAGGGTGGAGCACTGTCGACGTTCCCGGTCTGTGGACGATGCAGGGCTTCGGCCGGCCGCAATACACGAACGTCCAGATGCCGTTCCGGCACCGGTGCCCGCCCGACGTGCCGGAGGAGAACCCGACCGGCGTCTACAGGCGCCGCTTCAAGCTGCCCCGAGGCTGGCACGGCCGCCGTGTCGTTCTCGGGTTCGGCGGCTGCGAAGGTGCACTGTTCGTGCTCGTCAACGACCAGGCCGTCGGAATCTCGAAGGACGCTCGAACGCCGGCGGAATTCGACCTCACAGCGCTCGTACACCACGACGGAGATAACGAGCTCGTCGCGGTCGTCGTCCAGTGGTCGGATGCGAGCTGGCTCGAGGATCAGGACCACTGGTGGCATGCAGGTTTGCCGCGCGATGTCTATCTCCGTGCCGACGGGCCTATCGACGACTTCTGCGTCCGCGCCGGGATGGACGGGATGCTGTTGATCGACGCGCCGGAGGGCGATGCGCTCCTGGTCAACCCGCGCGGCAAGACAGTGTTGAGCGGACCCGTGGGCGAGCACAGGATCCGCTCGCCGAGGCTGTGGTCGGCTGAGGATCCGGCGCTTTACACGCTCGTCGTCACGTGCGCCGGTGAGAGCGTCTCCTGCCGCATCGGCTTCCGCACGATCGAGGTGTGTGACGGGCGGCTGCTGGTGAACGGAAGGGCCGTCCGAATACACGGCGTCAACCGGCACGACCACGACGACACTCACGGCCGGGCGGTCACGCGCGGAGTGATGGAGGCCGACGCGCGCTTGATGAAGCAACACAACGTCAACGCCGTGCGCTGCTCCCACTATCCGAACGACCCGTATTGGCTCGCGCTCTGCGACCGCTGGGGTCTCTACGTGATCGACGAGGCGAACATCGAAGCGCATGCGGCGTACGACGATGTCTGTCGTGATCCTCGCTACGCGGCGGCCTTTCTCGAGCGCGTCAGGAACATGGTCGAGCGCGACAAGAATCACCCGAGCGTAATCGCCTGGTCGCTCGGCAACGAGAGCGGCTACGGGCCCAACCATGACGCAGCGGCTGCGTGGATTCGTTCCTGCGATCCGTCCCGCCCGCTCCACTACGAGGGCGCGATCGCACGCGACTGGTCGGGCGGGAGCCGAGCGACGGACATCGTCTGTCCCATGTATCCCTCCGTCGAGCAGATCGAGGCGTGGGCGCGGCACAACACCGATGCCCGCCCGATGATTCTCTGCGAGTTCTCGCACGCGATGGGGAACTCGAACGGCGGCCTGGCCGACTACTACGCTGCCTTCGACCGCCACGACCAGCTCCAGGGCGGGTTCGTCTGGGAATGGATCGACCACGGGATCAAGAAGACGGACGAGGGCGGTCGCGAGTACTGGGCCTACGGCGGCGACTTCGGCGACGACCCCCACGACGCGAACTTCTGCGCCGACGGGCTCGTGTGGCCCGACCGCACGCCGCATCCGGCGCTGCGCGAGCTGATGTTCCTCGCACGACCTGTGGGAGTCGAGGAGGTCGGACGCGGGCGCTTCCGCATCACAACGAAGCGGGACTTCCGCGGCCTAGGCGACTTCCGCGGTACGTGGGAGCTGAGTGACGGTCGGAAAGGGGCGCTGCCGACCTTGGGCGGCGCCCGCGTCGATGTGCGGGTGCCGGTCGAAGACGCGGAGTGGGTGACATTCCGATTCCACCTGCGCCGCGCCACACAGTGGGCGACGGCAGGCCACGAGGCGGCGTGGGAGCAGATCCGGCTCCGGCCCGCGCCGCGGCCCTCGCGCGCTCGGGGGCGGGCGGACGGCTGGACAGGCTTCGACGATCTCGTGCTCGAGCCGCCGTGCCTGCAGCTTTGGCGGGCCGCCACCGACAACGACGGCCTCCGGTTGCTGCCGGAGCGATCGGGGGGACCGCTGCCCCGCTGGCTCGAGCTTGGCCTCGACCGCGCGATCCCCGCGGGCGTCGTCCACCGGCAAGCCTTCAGACGGCTCGGCGGCGGGGGGCTCCTGGTCGAGAACGAGGTCGAGCTCCCGCCGCCGGTACGCGACGTGCCGCGCATCGGGGTCGTGCTGGTGCTGCGGCCGGGCCTCGAGTGGCTCGAGTGGGAAGGGCTCGGCCCCTGGGAGAGCTACGTCGACCGGCAAGCATCAGCCCTACTCGGGCGCTGGCGTTCGACCGTGACCGCGGAGTACGTGCCGTACATCCTCCCGCAGGAGCACGGCCACCATGGTGCCGTGCGCCGGCTCGCGGTCGTTGACGAGCTTGGGCGCGGCGTCGAGATCCTCGGCAGGCCGGTGATCGGCTTCTCTGCGAGTCACTTCACCGCCGACGACCTCTGGCGCGCACGCCACACGAGCGACCTGGAGCCGAGGGCCGAGACGATCCTTTCGCTCGACCACGCGCAACGCGGGCTCGGCACGGCGAGCTGCGGTCCGGACACAGCCGAGCATTACCGGTTGCTCGAGTCGTCATACAGATTCGCGTACGTGTTGCGGTGCCTGTGACGCGTATCTTCGTCGCGCCCGGGCGCGTCAATCTGATCGGCGAGCACACCGACTACGCCGGCGGGCTCGTGCTGCCGGCCGCGATCGACCTCGCTGTTCGGATCCAGGGCGGAGCTGCCGAGCGGATCCGGCTCGAGTCCGAGCAGTTCCCAGCGGTGGTCGATCTCGACCCGCGCGGCGGGGAAGGCGAGGGTTGGGGTCGTTTCGCCGCTGCGGTTGCCTCGGAGCTCGACGCCCTCGGCCGCGCGCCGGTCGGTTTCGCCGGCCGCGTGACGTCGACCTTGCCGGTCGGCGCCGGCCTCTCCTCGTCCGCAGCGCTGGAAGTCGCGATCGGCATGGCGTTGTGCGCTGTTGCGGACTTCGCGATCGAGCCGCTGGCACTCGCGCAGGTAGCCCAGCGCGCCGAGCACCGCGCTGTCGGTGTGCCGTGCGGGATCATGGATCAGGCCGCCTCGGTCCTCGGAGAAGAAGGCCACGCGATCCTCCTCGACACCGGCACGCTCGAGCACCGCGCGGTACCCCTGCCGCCAGAGGTGACGCTCGTGATCGTCGACTCCGGCGTTCGTCACGTCCTGGCCGACTCGGGTTACGCGGATCGGCGCCGTGAACTCGAGCAGGCCCTAACCGCAGACGGGGAGCTCGAGCCGCAGCTCGCCAGGCGGCTGCGTCACCTGCGAACCGAGAACGAGCGCGTTCGAGACGTCGTCGCGTGCCTCGACCGAGGCGATGCTGCTGGGCTCGGCGCGCTGTTCCGCGCGGGTCACGAGAGCCTGCGCGACGACTTCGAAGTCTCGACCCCCGAGCTCGACCGCCTCGTCGACCGCGCCTACGAGGCGGGCGCCGTCGCTGCGCGGATGACCGGCGGCGGTTTCGGCGGCTCGATCGTCGCGCTTGTCGAAAGTAGTCGCGCCGAGGCCTTTGCCACCAGAGTCGCCCAAGCCGTCCCGGGTGCGCGCGGCTTCGTCACTCGTGCGGCCGCGGGCGCTCGCGAGCTATAGCGAGCTCGGGCTTACGTGATCGCGCCAGGAGTGGCGCGGCTCATAGCCGAGCAGGCGGCGCGCCTTCGCGATCGACAGGAGCGTCTCATGCTCGCCGAGATCGCCCCTGAGCTCCACCTCCGGATAGACCTCCGCCATCAGGTCGCGGCTCCCGCGGGTCATGCACGTGTCGGCCGCTGCGACGATGAAGACCTCGGCGCCTACGTCGGCGGAGAGCGCCAGCCGGCACGCCTGCGCGACGTCGCGCGCGTCGACGTAGCCCCACAGGTTCCAGCGGCGCAGCACCGGGTCGTTCCAGAAGGTCGGGAAGCGCTCGTAGTCATCTGGCTCCATCACGTTCGAGAACCGCAGGCCGACGTACGGCAGGCCCGTCCAGCGATGGAACTGCCTCGCCATCTCCTCCGAGATCAGCTTGGAGAGTGCGTACGAGAAATTCGGGAGCGGCGGGTGCTCCTCGTCGATCGGGGCATAGGCGGGCGGCTCCCGCTCGAACGGGAGGCCCAGGATGGTTTCGCTGGAGGCCCAGACCACCCGCTCGAGCCCCAGGAGAGGCGCCGCCGAGAAGACGTTGTAGGTGCTCGTGGTGTTGACGTGGAACGTGAGCGCGTCCGGTCTGAGTGCCGGCGCTGGAATCGCAGCAAGGTGCACGACCGCCCGCGCGCCGCGCAGTGACTCGACCGTCTGACCGTAGTCTGTGAGATCGCTGATGAGCTGGTCGCATGGAAGCTCGGCCGCTCGCACGAGGTCGACGCTGAGCACCTGCTCGCCGTGTTCGACCAGCTCACGCACGACCGCTCGCCCCGCCTTGCCGGCGCCGCCCGTGACGACGATCACCGGAGCAGCTCCTCGACCTGGCGCAGCTCGTCCGCGCTCAGTGGCCCGTGCTCGAGCGCGCTCAGGTTGTCCTCGACCTGCGCGACCGTTCGGAAGCCGGGGATCGGCACCGTGCGCAGGCTACGGCCGAGGATCCAGCCGAGCGCACCTGCGGCGAGCGAGCGGCCACCGTCCTGGAGGATCCCACGAACGGCCGTCAGCCGTTCGAGCCACTCCGGTGCGGGTCGTCCGTCGCGGAACCACTTGAGCCATGCGGGAGCCTGGCCGCGGATGTCGTTTGGGGGGAGCCGCGAGCCGGCGTCGAACTTGCCCGTCAGGAGCCCCATCGCCAGCGGCGAGCGGTTGATGCTCGCGAGACCGTGCGTCTCACAGAGCTCGATCAGCGCGGGCGCGTCGCTGAGCACGTTGAGCTCGTGCTGGACAGCGGCGCAGTGCTCGCCCGCGGCGAAGACGCGCGCACGGTCGGGGTCGTCCGTGCTCCACGCATAGGCCCGGATCAGGCCCGCGGTGACGAGCTCCTCGAGCGCCTCGCGTACCTGGACGGCTTCGACCGGGTCGTAGCCGGAGAGATGGAGCTGGTAGAGATCGATGCGATCGGTCCCCAGCCGGCGTAGCGAGGCTTCACACGCGGAGCGAACGTACTCGGGCGAGGCGTCCTCGCCGGTGATCTCACGCGTCGACTCGTCGAACGTGTTTCCGAACTTCGTGGCGATCACGACCTCGTCTCTGCGGCCGGAAAGCGCACGCCCGAGCACGCGCTCACTGTGTCCTGCGCCGTACACGTCGGACGTGTCGAAGAATGTCGCGCCGAGCTCGAGTGCGCGCCGGATTGCGGCAATCGACTCGTCGTCGTCGACCTCGCCCCACCCGACCGGCGCTCCGGCACTCCAGAACGGCCCGCCGATCGCCCAGCAGCCGAGCCCGACCGCCCGGACGGTGAGCCCGGTGTTGCCGAGGGTACGCGTCGCTGGGCTCAGACGAGCGCGACCTCGCGAGCGTCCGCGCCGAGCGCCTCGCCCGTGCCCGGGTCGAAGAAGTGCAGCCGCCGGTGGTGGATCGCGAGCTCGAGCTGGCCACCCGTCGAGATGCCGCGCCGTGCGTCGAGCACGGCCGTGCACACCGCGCGGTCGTCCGCGAATAGCCTGCCCTCGTCCCCCGTCGCGAGATCGCTCGCTTCGCGCACGGCTTCGGTGTCGACCTTCGGCGCGTCGATCGTGAAGACCGCGTGCATCTCGGCCCCGAGGTCCTCGACTACGTCGGGTCGGATTGCGATCCGCGGCAGCTGCGGATCCGCGCTCGCGGCATGCTCGAAGTCGGTCGGGCGGACCCCGAGTATCACCTGGCGGGTCCGTCCGGCAAGCGGCGAGTCATCAGGGAGCCGAACGGTGTAGCCGGCGAAGTGGACTGCACCGCCGTCGACACGTGCGTCGACGAGATTCATCGACGGCGAGCCGATGAATGCCGCGACGAACAGGTTGACCGGCTTGTGAAAGAGGTGCTGCGGCGTATCCACCTGCTGCAAGATCCCGCCCCGCAGTACGGCGACCCGCTGCCCGAGCGTCATCGCCTCCACCTGGTCATGCGTGACGTAGACGGTCGTGACGCCCAGCCGCTCATGCAGCCTCGCGAGTTCCGCCCGCATCGAGACGCGCAGCTTCGCGTCGAGGTTCGAGAGCGGCTCGTCCATCAGGAAGGCCTGCGGCTCGCGCACGATCGCCCGACCCATGGCGACGCGCTGCCGCTGACCGCCCGAGAGCCTGGCGGGCTTGCGGTCGAGTAGCTCGTCGAGGCCGAGAGTCTTAGCCACCTCCTGCACACGCCGCCGCCATTCCGCTTTCGGCATCTTCTTCAGCTTGAGGCCGTACGCTAGGTTGTCGCGGACCGTCATGTGCGGATAGAGCGCGTAGTCCTGGAAGACCATTGCGATGTCGCGCTTCTGCGGCGGCATCTCCGTCACGTCGCGGTCGCCGATCGAGATCGAGCCGCCGGTGCACTCCTCGAGCCCGGCGATCATCCGGAGCAACGTCGACTTCCCGCAGCCAGACGGTCCGACAAGCACCATGAACTCGCCGTCTCTGATGTCGAGTGCAACCTCGTCGACTGCCTTGACGCCGTTCGGATAGACCTTGGTGACGGAATCCAGCTCGATCCTGCTCACGCGCTGATCACCTCTTTCGGGTTGCGCAGAGCGACCGGGATGAGATCGCCGTGTTCTCGGGTCAGCTCGTCGCAGAGAGTGTCGATCTCGTCGAGCGTCAGAGTCGCCGACGCGTTCGGGTCGAGCAGAGCGGCCAGGCGAACGAGCTCCGGGCGCTCCTCGAGCACCGCCCGAACGGTGAGCTCGACGACATT
>WNGE01016877.1_pt1 | contig 12922 bp, 8 predicted proteins | sample 5400651 | NCBI WGS metagenome assembly WNGE01 (sample SAMN13153370, study PRJNA577476) | soil metagenome | isolation source: 60 cm soil or saprolite under grassland replicate 2 | place: USA:California | collected 2016-06-15 | reverse complement strand
TTTTTTTTCCGCATGGCTGGTGACGTTGCTCCATCCATGCGCTGCCCGAACGGCATTGAGGTGACTGATGCTGATCCGCACTCCCAACTGTTCTTGGAGTTCTTTTTGCACATGGCTGCTTGCAACCGGCGAGGTGGCCTGACAGCGCGACTCCAGCCAGTGCAGTACAGCAGGGAGCACTTTGGCGGGGTGTCCATGTCTCCCATCTTGCAGAGCTGCTTCTCCTCGGATGCGAGCCTCTTGCTTCCAACGGTAAGCGGTGGCTCGACTCGTCTGAACCCCGGCGGTCGTTGCTGCCTCCTGCCAGGAGACACCTGCTTCCATCAACTCGAGCATTTGCTGTTTGGCTGCTCGTCGCTGCTCTGGTTCCATGCTTGTTGCTTGCTCTCTCTTCTCAAAAGGCTTCTTTCCGCATTGCCTCCTTTATCGTACCCCATCTTAGTCTAGATCGGCAAGCTGACTTTTTGCCTGAGACCCTGCTAGTGTCACGCTCGCTCATTTAGGGCCTAGGAGGCACTGGTTCAACTTTCGCATGGTGGTACTACCATGCCTCTAGGGTAGGATTTGGGACGCTGAACAGCTTCCTTCCTGTCACCAGTTCATAGGCGATGCAACCCAGTGCATACTGGTCACTCTTTGGACTAGCCAGCCCCTCAAATTGTTCCGGGGCCACGTATGGGGGCGTTCCACCGGAGCCAAAGAACCCGGTACGGATACTCGACAGTAGTACCGCAATACCAAAGTTGGCCAGCAGTACATTCTCTTTCTCATCGAAAAGAATGTTTTCAGGTTTAAGGTCACGATGCACAACAGACGGTTGGTATTGGTGGGCGTAGTGCAAAGCTTGTCCAACGTGCATCAGGATCACAAAGGCTTCTTCGAGAGGCAGTGGTTGACCGTTGCGTTTGCCAAGATGACCGCGTAGTGAGCCACCTGCAGCGTACATACTAACAATGTAGGGAATACCGTTCTGGAAGCCTGCGTCCACAATTGGCAGAATGTGCTGATATCGTATTTGTCGTTGCAACTGAGCTTCTTTTCTAAACTCGCTGCGTTCCTCCTCAGGAAGTATGGCATGTGGTAGTTTGATAGTTACAACAGGATCGAACTCAAAGAGGAGATGTTTTCCTTTATAAACACAGCCAAAGGCGCCGCTAGTGATGATCTCGATAATGCGATAGTTCCCTACCTGTTTGCCAATCCAGGGATCATCGTTTGCCATACTGTGCTCCTCTATTCCATCACCCAATTGAATGTCAGCATTGCGGCCGTGGAATTGAACTAGACTGCTGTGGCTAGAGTATAATCGTTGAGGTTGGTGAACGCAGGAAAGGGATCCTTTTATTCACCCAAAGTAATATCCCCAAACTGGAGAGCCATTGTAATCATATAAAGGAGCTTATAGAGCCAATTAGCCCTGTGAATGACTTAAAATTCCCTACATACATTAGAGAACAATGAATCCCCAGGGTCAAGCCTAAGGATCAATAAGCTAAAGGCCGTGAATAGAGATGCCAGACCTATAGCTTATTGCCGGCGAAGTCGTCTAGTCGCGGTCCTTATCGGTTCCTGTATCATCAAGGGGCAGCGCTATCTGCTGTTCTCGCCTTCGTGGAAACTGCCGGGCAAGGATATGGACCCCACCCAGAGCGTCGAGCTGCTCATAGGCCTGCCGCACGGAATCCGGTCGTATCCCGAGCCGTTCGCTCACGGTCTTGATGTTATACGTGACCGGCGAATCCTCGCCTGCTCCCTGCTGCCGCGAGAGGCGTTCTGTCTCTGCATAGAGCAGGTCAATGGTAACTGCGCGCAGGATGAGCGTCGAGTCCGGGGTGTAAAGCACGCCCATGATGATGTCGAGCAGTCGGCGCATCTCCAGGCAAGCCTGAAGCAGTTCATCAGGAGGCAATTGGGCCAGTTCTTCCGATGAAAGATGGAGGTAGCGATAGGTAGTATCTGCACTGCCTGGTTCTCTCTGTTGGTTCATGTCACTTCTCCTTATACGTTAAACTAGTAGTAGCCCCCTAAGCTGAGGGTCACAGCAAGAACGAGACTTGCTGCATTGGAACCGCCGGGGAAAGCCTGCTTTCTCCTCACGGCTCGACCGATTGAAAAAGATCGTGCTACGCGGGCCTCGTTCCTGGGCAGGATCAACCATGAGAGGGTCGTGCTGCGAGCACCAAGGTATAAGGACACGATGCCCCAGGAACTCAGTGCTTTCAGAAAGGAATGGCGTATGTGGTATGCAGGAATTGACTGGGCCGATACGCATCATGATGCCCTGGTCATTGACGAGAGCGGCCAGCAGGTGTCGTCGCTGCGGGTCAGTCACACGCCAGAAGGATTGTCTCAACTGATCAGCTTTCTCAGCAGAATGGTACCCACCAAGGAGCAGATGGCATGCATCATCGAAACCAATCATGGGCTGCTCATTGCCGCCTTGTTGGAGGCAGGCTTTGCCGTCTATCCCGTCAATCCCAAAACCGTGGATCGGCGTCGGGGTGCCTCTGGCGCCAAGACCGACGCCATTGATGCCTACGTGTTGGCCAAGACAGGCAGAGCCGATCTGGCGGACTTGCGGCAACTGAAACCAGACAGTCCTGTGGTGGCCGAACTCAAGGCGTTGACACGTGATCAAGACGCGCTGATCCAAAGTCAGACGCGCCTGGTCAATCAGCTGACTGCCTGCCTCAAAGCCTATTATCCGGTGGCCTTGCAGCTGTTCACGAAACTGCACCAGGCCTGCACGCTGAAGTTCTTGCACACCTATCCCACGCCGCAAGCGGCGCACGCCGCCTCGGTTGAGCAGATTACTTCCCTGCTCAAAGCGGCCCGTCACCCGACGCCTGTCAAAACCGCTCAGCACATCTGGCACACGCTGCAGCAGCCGCAGTTGCAAGCCGACGCCATCACGACCCGCACCAAAGCGCGCTTGATGCTGGCGTTGATCGCTCAACTGTCGCCCCTCATCGAGCAGATTGCCGCCTATGATAAGGAGATCAGCACCCTTTTTTTGACGCACGCTGACCAGGAGGTCTTCAGGAGTCTGCCAGGGGCGGGAAAACGCCTGGCACCTCGCCTGCTGGTCGCATGGGGCGATGATCGCGAACGCTACAGCGATGCGAACAGCGTGCAAGCCTTGGCCGGTACTTCGCCCGTTGCCTATGAAAGTGGAAACTACTCCAAGCCGCATAAGCGCTCTGCCTGTATCAAACCGTTGCGCAACGCGCTCCAGCAATTTGCCTGGCAGTCGACCAAGCAGGAAGCCTGGGCACTGGCTTATTACCAACGCAAGCGCACAGAGGGCAAGAGTCACAGTATGGCGCTGCGAGCCCTGGCTAATGTCTGGGTACGCATTCTCTACGCCATGTGGCTCAACCACACCTGCTATGACGGGGCGACCTTTGAAGCGGCACAACGCGCTCACGCACAGCTCGCAGCTTAAATCCAGACGGCGTACTGGAACAGCGCCCTCACTTCTGTGAGGCGCAAAAGCACCTACGGGAGTGGTACTTTCACCTTGACCTATTCGGTTCAGACCACGAAAGCTCGCCGTTGTCACAGCAAGCGAAACACCTTGACTGTGATGAGCCGCGTGGCGCACCGCTTCATGCTCACCGACGGGATCTTGCTTGCTCGAACTTGGCACACTCCTTACGGGAAGACCTCTTTCCCTGACAACGATGGGCAACTGACCCTGCTCTGCGGGCATCCGGAGTGAGCGAGTCGAGGCACAGGGGGCATGGGGAGCCGTACGACCTGGATGCCTGTGGTAGGCTTGGCAGACGAGACGAGCGTGCGTGGATTGCTCTGCGGTATATCCCTCGTGCGCTCGTCTCGGCGCCAGCCGTTCACCACAGCGCGTCCAGGTGGAGACGGCTCCTCATGCGGTGGGGCAGGCTCTGCTCACTCCTCTGTCTGCATGGAGTCTATCCATCAATCCCCTCCTGATACTCCTTCGCGCCTGGCTCCTTCATTCCTCCCTCTCTTTCATCTGGCCTCTGGACACTTGACAATAGAGGGTCTTCTTCTGTCCATGTGAGCATGGAATGTCGCTGAAGCTCCAAGGTCGCCCCTGGAGCTTCAGCTCGCTGCATCATGGGCAACAGATCCACCCATGAGAGAGGGGAACGGAAGACGTTCCTGTTCTTAATCCAACTCGACTACTGGCAGGCCGTGTACGCCGAGAATGGTGGAGATTTCGCTGCCGTGATGGATGTCATGTTCGAGCACACCCCAGATGATCTGCTGGCGCGAAACTGCGGGTCTCACTTCTCCAGAACGAGCCGCCGCATCCAACCACATCTGGGCGAATGGCTGGAGCGCAGGCTCGACCAGTTTCGCGTGACGCACACGTCCCGCCTCATCCAAAGGCGGGAAGACCTCGAGAAGATCAGCAGGGGTCAGGCGGGCAAGCGTCTGCTCGATCATCTGCCAGGTCTTCTCAAGTCCAGCAACCAGTTCTGCCGCCGGGTGCAATGGATCCACGTCCCCCTCACAGACTCCGAGAGCCCATAATTCGAGGGAAGTCAGATCGGCGCTCCCCTCGCCCATCCGTGCGTGGAACCACCAGGCGCGATTGGCGACAATATGCGTCGCGTACATGCCAATCGACCAGTGGTGCGGCGTGTTGCGCAAGGCAAGCTGCTCTCCTGTAAGGGGCGCGATGGCCGCGACAAGACGCTGATTGTAGATACCCCAACCCGTGTAGAAGGGGAGGAGTGAAAGCTGATGTTCTGTCATGATAGGTATTCCTTGCTTGTTGTCTTCGAGAAAAAACAGCACGATCGTCTCAACACGCGTGAGGAAACGATGGGAGAGACCAGAGGGAGGAGAGAGCAGGTCATCGCTTGCACCATGATCGAAGAGGCGCATGCCGCGGCAGGGGAAAAGATGGCATCCATCTGCCAATGGGGTGGCCTATCGGGGAACATCAGCGATGCGTTCGCCGGAGTTCCCTGCCTGACACCTCGCGGGCCGCACGCTTCTCCCTATCGGCTTCCCACCATCCTGCTGCTTGCGTTCTCACTATCCGCCGTCTCGGCTCCGGCCTCGCCAGAAAGGCCGTCGAGCAGGAATCATGCGCCTCTCGCATTCCAGGCGCAGAACGGCTGAGCGCTCATGCCTGATGAGAGACACGCGAGAGATGAAAGCAAGCATGGGAACGTCTGCTTCCCTGGTTGAACAGGAAACAGGATGGAGTTAGCAGCACACTGGCATAGATGTCAAAACCTCCCCAAAAAACGAGTGACTACTCCACGAGTATACAGGGAGAGAGATGCTCCTGTCAAGGATGCGTATTCACTCACGTAAAATGTTACTGAAAGGGGTACACTTCACTCAAATGAAAATGTTACCGAGTGAGGTGAGCCATGCCGACGGAAGACGAAATGAATGTGAGTGAACGACGCACGTATTTGAAACGCATGTCTGTGCGCTATGTGGCGGCCAAGCGAGCTGAGCGAGGGCAACTCTTGACGGAGATGGAGCAGGTGACCGGGTTGCATCGCAAGAGTCTGACGCGCCTGATGCATGCGGGGAGCCTGGCGCGCAAGAAACGCGTGAAGCAGCGAGCCCGCACCTATGGGTTGGCAGTCGAGCAGGTGATCGTCAAGGTCTGGGAAAGCCGTGACTACATTTGTGCCGAACGGCTGACTCCGGGACTGCTCAAAATGGCCCAGCATTTGGCAGGCTTTGAGCCGCTGGGCTTGACGAGCCAGGTGGAGGAACAGTTAGCCAGCATCAGCCGAGCGACAGTAGCTCGCATCTTGCGCAAGCATCGTGCACAGAGGCGACGCTTGCCGCAGAAAGGAGCTGAGCGAGCCAATGCCGCGACTCAAGGGGTGCCAATGGGGCGCATTCCTTGGGAGATCAGCGAACCGGGCCACTTCGAAGTAGACCTGGTCTATCATAGCGGCGAAACGACCGCCGGACTGCATGGGCATACGATCCAACTGATCGATGTGGCCACCGGGTGGAGTGAACGGGTGGCGGTGCTCGGACGTGCCCAACGAGCGATGGAAGGCGGCTTTGCGCACATGCTGGAGCGCTTACCCTTTGCGGTCAAGGAACTGCATCCCGATAATGGCAGCGAATTCTTCAATCACCACCTGGTACGCTACTGGAAGGACAAGGTCACCGGAGTCCAGCTCTCACGCAGTCGCCCCTGGCACAAAAACGATAATCGTATGGTGGAGCAAAAGAATGATACGTTGGTGCGGGAGTATCTCGGTGATCTGCGTCTGGACACCCCAGAGCAGATCGCCGCCCTCAACACGCTCTATGAACAGATGTGGCTCTACTACAATCTGTTTCAGCCCGTGCTGCACCTGTGTGAAAAAACCATGGTCGGCGACAAAGTGCGGCGCAAGTGGGATGCCGCCAAAACGCCCTATGAGCGCCTGCTGGCAAGTGGCGTGCTGAGTGCCCAGCAGCAGACTCGCTTGCAACAGCTCTATGAGCAAACCAATCCGCTGCAGTTGCGCAACGCCCTCTATCGTCAGTTGGAGACGATCTGGCAGAGCGCGATGGCTCCCCCTAGCAGCGCAGCATGAGGGGAGCGGGCGGCAGGCCAGGCGCCTGGCCTGCCGCCCGCTCCCCTGAGCAAGCCAACGAACAGAAAGGAGGGTCGGCTTTAGTAACATTTTCATTTGAGTGAACTGTCACGCTTCAGTAACATTTTCATTTGAGTTGACACGCCCTGTGAAGCATATCATGGCACTGTGTAGCATATTGTGGCAAGGAAATCAGGGAAAAATGAGGGAAAGAGCAATACAACAATGTTCTATCAACGCACTGCCACGATATGCTTCACAATACAGAATCGCTGCCACGATATGCTACAGAACACTCTGCTGTCTGCTTGCCCTCGATCGGCTTGTGAGCGTGAGACAGTGCCAGGCTCTACCACAAAACGTTCGAACGAGAGGAGGGCACTGATTGGATGAGGGAGCTTTGTTTCCTCTGGATTCAGGGAGTTTTCTTATGAGGAGAGGGTTCAAAAGTCTCGGAATGCTGTTTTACTTGTTTCGAAAAATGGTCGTTTGTTGATACTTAGCAACCGAGCGGCAAAATGAACAGGAAACCAACATCTAAACTGCAGAAAACTTTCATTTATTGATATTCATCAAGCAACCAGTAAATGTCATTCATGTCATTCATCACAATTCATAGTCATCTTTTCATCACGCTTTGTGTCAATGGTTCTGCGTACATCTCCATTGATAAGGATTCGGAAATTGTTGTCCACAGCCGATGGTAAACTTATGCGAGAGCCAGCCTGACTGTTCTTCTCAATACCGCTTCTTTTCACTTCGCTGAGTTTGTGACGTCAAGTTTCTCCTGCTGGGTTCTGAGCCAAGGTTGTATCTGGCAGCTCTTGTGTCGAAGTGCTCTCAAACGCCATGAGTATTGCTTTGCTCGTTGGCACTCGCTCCATAAAAGCACGCTGATGAGATGGATCTTTGATCGACTTGGCTTTTGTTAGCACAATAGCATGTGCTTGACCAAGGTAGTGTAGAGCCTCCTGTTCACGTTTATTTGCCTTCAATGCCAAATAATGATGAAACAAAACCTCCTCTGTACGCAGAGCTGGCATAGTTCCCATACGTTGGAGATATTCAACTGCTTGGGTACTGTAGGCTAATGCCGTATCAGCAAGGCTCTGCATAAGTGCAAGTTGACTATGTAACGACAAAGCGGCAATCATGCTACGGTGCCAACCGGATATTTGCGTCTCCTCTAACGTAGTATTGAGGAGTTGCATCGCTATAACAACATTACGTTCCTTGTTATCAGGATGCATAAGCAGTTCTGCATAATAGTTTCTTACAAGCGGCACAAGATCGACATTCCAGGTAACCTGAGTCTCTTCCCACCCTTTGAGAAGAGGTTCTACGGCATCTTCAATACGTCCCCATTCCATGTACAATTTGCCAAGCAATGCTAGGTTATACCCCTTCCAAGCGTATGCATCATCCTCTTCCTTATACACATCAATGGCCTCGTTTAACACTCGCTCCGCCTCTTCGAACAGCCCTATATTAATATCGAGTTGCCCCAGGAAGTTCAACATTCGAGGTAGATCATCATACATTCTGAGCGTCTTTATCCCATTCACACTCTTCTTCAGCCATTCCTCTGCTTCATCATACCTACCTCGATCAAATTCACCAACACCTATGTGTCCCTGAATGCGATGCAGCAATCGTTCATGAGTTTTTGTATGTGGGACCACCTCAGTTGTAATCACACTTTGATAAAGGTTATATGCTTGATAAAGTAAGTTTAATCCCTCCGAGAGGTTTTCACCGACCATGTGATGACCAAGCTCTTCCATAATCATGGCTTCACAAATCCGATCATTGGACTGTTGTGCTATTTTGAGGGCTTCCTGTAGTATCGAGCTACTACGTTCAATACCTTCACTGACCAGAGCAGCTCTGCTTTTGAGGTATCGAGCTTGCGCAAGAAGAGCAGGTTCTCCAGTACGCAGCGCTGCCGCCTCAGCCTCCTGTGCTAAGGTGGTCAGTGCTAAATCTCCTCGCAAATCAGGCTTTCCTTGCCATCGATTCTCTGAGACAACAAATAATAGTTGTATTACCTCGACCAGCATCCTGTCTTGATTGTCTACCTTTTTGAGGCATTCTCGTGCTCTTTTGCATAGTTCAATGGTCTCAATGAATGCACCGTCAGAGAAAGAGGATTGTGCTGCGAGAAAGTAGTAATGCGCAGCTAAGATCAGTTCGTTGCCTAAATCATAATGGCGAGCCACTTCAAGTATCAATCTACGCGAAGGATTCGTCTGCTCCTTTAAGATACGCTCTAGCAGTTCAGCAACACTATGATGATGGAGAACTCGCTCACGTGGGCTCAGTTTCTTGTAGAAGGCTTGTTGAATGAGATGGTGCTCGAAGATATAGAAGTCGGATTTGTTCTTAAGCCAATCCACATCCATATAGAAACTTATGATACGATATCTTTCCACGACCCGACGAAGCTGAGACAAAACGTCGAGTTCTCGTTTTGCTAACAGGTCAGCCAGCAGTAAGGACATAAAAAAGTCACCTTGTACAGCAGCTATTTGCAGCAACTCTCGGTCTTCTTCGAGTAAGCGCTCGATACACTGTTCAAGCACCGCCTCGATGCTGTCTGGTATGAGCACGTTCGCAAGTTTGCCACTTACGATCCACTCCTCATCTAAGGTGCGGTTATCGCCATCGAGATCTAAGGTGCGGATATCGCCATCGAGCAGATAGGTGTTTCCTACATGTCGAATAATCTGATCCAGTTCGAGCAGACTGAGATACTGTGTGACAAATAAGGGGTTGCCTTTACACAAATGCTCGAGCCAAGCGGCAAGATTCGGATTGAGAGGGGACCCAAAGCGCTTATGCACGTACGTCTGAATTTGCTCCTCACTCAAACCTGTCAGCCGTATGATCTGCGCATTGTTCTTAATTAGCATCTCTCTCTGAACCCTTTGCAGAGGGTGTTGAGCATTGAGATAATCTGGACGATACGTTACCAGAACAACCTATGGTTGTTCTGAAATTCTGGACGACAAACGTTGGAGTAACTGGCAGGAAGAATCATCAATCCAATGAGCATCTTCAATGATGAGTACTAATGGATTTCGTTGGGTAGCAATTTTGATAAGCATGTTGATATACTGTGTAGCCATGATGCTCGATTGACGTGTTTGTTGGTCATCATGCGTGTCGAGGAACCACTCTCCAACTATCGAGGCGGATTTAACCCCAGCACTAAGTGCTGGACCAAGCGTTGGAATCATTTGAAGCCAATCAGGAGCTGTTTCCTTCACAAGAGTTAATAGTAGCTTCGAAACATTCTTCTGGTCTGCCTCAGTCCTCGTTAATGTTTCCAAAATCTCTATGAATGGTTGATAGGCACTCCCAGATCCCGTACTCTCATAGCAATATCCATACGTAAATGTTGTCTTTCCGAACTCAGGGAATTGTGTAATCTGCTCTTGCAACATTTGCAAAACCATTGTCTTGCCCATGCCAGCAACACCCTCTATAAAGACAATTCCTCCGTGGTTATTCCACCCTTGGGCGAGCACACTGCTGAGATTTTGAAGTGCCTCGCTACGGCCTACTAGAGGATACTGTTTCATGCTGCCCGCCCTCTCTTTGAAGTTCAAATCGTTGGCTGACTATGGACGTTGAGATGCCAAAGAGTCAGTTACCGCCGTACACTGTCCAATCCCAAGAAATAAGAGGTCTACACTATTTTCATTAGGATAATACAGTTCTGACACTGATCTAGCTGTTTGCAATAATTCTTTGACCTCTTTAACAGGGTCTCAGACCAATGGATCTTGTGCTGATCTGGAATGGGAGAAGTGCACCGTTACCTGAACAGGAGCAACATCTCCTGTCTGACTCTTCTCAGCAACATTAAGAGGCAGCCTGATGCCCAGAATACCTCTTCGCCTGATAGATGAACGTGGAGGGAAACTGTTTTTAGCAGACAGGGTTGCGCGGAGGTGTCTCTTTCTTGATAAGCAAAGATGGCAGTGGACTGAAACCCTGCTTTAAGTGTTTATTGTGTTCTAAATGGGCCAAAACTCCGATTATACTACCACGAAAAACGCTAGCATTGTTACTTTTTCTCAGCCAGTTGCTGACGATTAATGACACATGGCGCTTAGTTTCATACTTGAGTGCAAGCGGCAATTTAGCTTGAGAAAGAACGTACTCCATACCTGAACGAGAAAAAACTTATAGGTCTCTTGCTCTTTGCTGCGGTCGGACTGCTGGGAAGACCTACTCTTAATACGCTCGTAAGTATAGCACAAAAGGGAGGAAATGGACATTTCCTGCTTTTAAGTGTTCTAATTGAGGCACAGATTACGCTCAATCAAAGTACCTCTATGCTCCTGTAACGACCGAAAAGAACAGCTGGAAAGAGTTGTCACCAGTGTACAGCGGCTCATGTCCGCCATAAAGCATCCGAAAACCCCGCCATAAAAGAGTGCAAACTAACAACTGTGAGAACCAATAGCTTTCAATTCTGTCTTATAAATCGTCCAGTTCTTGAAACACCAATATTAACATCCAATTTCAACTCAACAAGTGCTATGTAGGCGTCTTATTAACTCGTCTCACAAATCAACGTCTCATTTACTTGACACTTCTACCGTTTTATGAGGCATCCGCAGCCTCGCAAGGCTCATGTGAAAGATGCAAAGATGGCAAGGAGAGTGACAGATTGCCAAGTGGGAATGAGCTATTCCTGGACAAGATTGCTAGGAATACGTAGAGTATAATCGACTATTGCTGGCAGTTTTGCTATCAACGAGAAAACTCCAGGCAATCTTATAAATCCTCAAGCCGCTTATTAACTGGCTTGAGGATTTATAAGATTGCTCATTGGTGCCAAAGGACGGAATTGGTTCGGCCTGTTCGCTGGTGTTCGCAAGCGTTCATGTTGTGCTCAAAGAGCGACTGTTTTGTCCGCTTTGGTCCATGGTTTATTGCTGTCAATCGTTGTCTTTGCTGTCAGTTTTGCTGTCAAAAAAGGCTCTCCGTTACTTTTGCTGATCCAGGTAAAAGAGAAAACAGAGGATCTCTCAAGCACTCACCTCTGAACCGAACTATGGAGCTGTTGAAACAGAAACCCGCGAACGTTTCCCTGACAGAGCGTTCGATACAACCGCCTGAGGCGAGAAAGGAAAACAGTTTCCCCCTCTGGGTTTAAGATTATGCCGCATGCAACACACGTTGTCGTAGGAGGTCGAACTTGGCTCGGCCATACATCTGCCGCTTAAGCAGCTTTAAGCGTGTAATGTGTCCCTCAACCTGCCCATCGCTTTCAGCCCTCGTGAGTGCGGCGGTGACAGCTGCTTTATCGCGAGCAACCCCGGTGGCAAACGTCCGCAGTTCAGAAAAAGGGCTGGCTTGCGCTTCGGTGAGCCAGTCGTCGAGCGCCTCAGCGCTTCGGTCTCGCATCATGCTGGCGAAGGATTGCGCGAGCGAAATGGCTGGACGTACCTGCGCATGCTCTTGACAGAAGAGGGTCAGATCGCTCTGCTCCTTGTCCGTGAAATGCTCCACTGGGCGTAGAGCCAACCAGGTTATCTGCTGAGGCGAACGCTGAGAAACGGGTCTGCGATTCTCAAAGGGAGACCCCAGGCTCAGTGCCTGACCAGGAGCCTGGCGAAGGAGCGCAATGTACGGACGAACGGTAGATGCAGAACCGGTGTATCCTCGTTCGCGGAGTTCTCGCCACAGCTGCATGCCGTTATGGCACCCAGCATTCCACCGCTCTTGCAGGTAGGGTAAGTACGAGTCAAGTTGGCCCCCGCGGCTGCGACGTCGGTGAGACGGCTTGAGTTCGGGATAGGCTTGCTGTCGCACGAAGTAGGCAACTGTTCCTCGATCAATGCCAAATTCGTGCGCGATTGCCTGCAAACTCCAGCCCTGTTCGTACAGGGCGTGAACCTGCAGATACTGTGCTTGTCGTTGCTCTCGTCTGTGCTGCTGCGCAGCAGTCAAGCGCGCCTGCGATCCTGATGCGTGCGTCCCTTGCCATTGGTGCTTGTCGACCTTGGCCTTTAGCTTGCGCTGGGAACAATGATGCCGCAGGAGCAGTTCGAGCGTCTCGGCCAGGTTGCGCAGCACATGCCACCGATCAGCTACCTGAATGGCGTGTGGAGCTCCTGCTCGGGCGCCTTCTGCAAAGCCGCTCGCCCGATCACGACTGATGACCTCAACGCCAGGATGCGCACGAAGCCAGGCGGCAAAGGTCTCAGCCAGTCGATCGGGCATTATGAGGGATAAACTGAGGAAAGTCAACCCTCCGCAGAACAACCTCGGCACTTCGTCGCGGCACCAGACGGCTACAACGCGGCCCTTGACCTCAGCCATACAGCCCTGCGGGCCGAAAGCGAGGGTGA
>WNGE01007978.1_pt1 | contig 12922 bp, 15 predicted proteins | sample 5400651 | NCBI WGS metagenome assembly WNGE01 (sample SAMN13153370, study PRJNA577476) | soil metagenome | isolation source: 60 cm soil or saprolite under grassland replicate 2 | place: USA:California | collected 2016-06-15 | reverse complement strand
GTCCATCTTCGTCGAAACGACCATCCCGTCCCGGGTCTTGCGCGGGTTGGACCGTGCTTCGGCCGCGTCAGGCATCCTGTGACTCCTCCTCGGGCGCGATCGCCTCCGCCGCGGTGATCTCACGTTCACGCAGCAGCGTCTCGAGGCGGGCGATGTCCTTGCGCACGTGCCCGAGGCGCGCGGTGTTGTCGAGCTGGCCGGTGGCGTTCTGGAACCGCAGGTTGAACAGCTCCTCCTTGGCCTCGGTCAGCCGGTGCTCGAGCTCGACGTCGTTGAGCTCGCGCAGCTCGCTCGCCTTGGTCATGCCTCCTCCTGGCGCAGGACGAAGCGGCTCTTGATCGGCAGCTTGTGCATGGCGAGGCGCATCGCGTCACGCGCCACGTTCTCGGGCACGCCCGACAGCTCGAACATCACCCGGCCCGGCTTCACCACCGCGACCCAGTGCTCCGGGTTGCCCTTCCCGGACCCCATTCGCGTCTCGGCCGGCTTCTGGGTGACGGGCTTGTCGGGGAAGATGTTGATCCATACCTTCCCGCCGCGCTTGATGTACCGGGTCATCGCGATTCGTGCCGCCTCGATCTGCCGGTTGGTGATCCAGCCCGGCTCGAGCGCCTGGATGCCGTAGTCACCGAAGTGCACGCGCGTGCCACCCTTGGCCGTCCCCGACATACGGCCCCGTTGGGCCTTGCGATGGCGGACCTTCTTCGGCATCAACATGGGGTCCGGTCCCTACTCCTCGTCGCCGTGGAACTTCGGCGCCTCGTGGTGCTCGCGGCGGGTGCGGCGCTCGATCTCCTCTTCCTCTGCGAGCAGCGCCTCGAGCGCGGGGTCGGCCTCCTTGACCAGCGGCTTGGCCTCCTCGGCGGGCACCTCTTCCTCGGGTGCCTCGACGACGGGCTCGGCCTCGGCCGCGGGACGCCTCCGCCCGCCGCCGGCGCTGATGACGCGGCGCCCGCTCGGGGCTTGACCGGCGGTCTCGCCGACGGCCATGGCGGCCTCCTTGGCGATCTTGTCCTCGGCCGCCGACTTGTAGGGGAGGATGTCGCCCTTGTAGATCCAGACCTTCACGCCGATGCGCCCGAACGTGGTGCGCGCCTCGGCCTGGCCGTAGTCGATGTCGGCCCGCAGCGTGTGCAGCGGCACCCGGCCCTCCCGGTACCACTCCTTGCGGCTCATCTCGGCCCCGCCGAGCCGGCCGCCGCATTGCACGCGGATGCCCTGGGCGCCTGCCTTCATCGCCGTCTGCACCGCGCGCTTCATCGCCCGGCGGAACGACACGCGGCCCGCGAGCTGGTCGGCGACGCCCTGCGCGATGAGCGTGGCGTCGAGCTCGGGCTGCTTGATCTCCTGGATGTTGAAGTGGATCTTCGGGTTGCCGGTGATCTGCAGCAGACCGGCGCGCAGCCGGTCGGCCTCGGCGCCGCGGCGGCCGATCACGATGCCCGGGCGCGCCGTGTACACGTCGACCCGCAGCCGGTCGCGCGTGCGCTCGATCTCGACCCGGCTGACCGCGGCGTGCGGCAGCTGGCGGCGGAGATAGTCGCGGACCCTCCAGTCCTCGATCAGCGACTGCTTGTACTCCCCCTTTTCGGCGAACCACCGCGACTTCCAGTCGGTGGTGATGCCGAGGCGGAACCCGTACGGATTGACCTTCTGGCCCATCAGGTGTCCTTCTTCTTGGTCGTCTTCTTCGTCGTCTTCTGAGGCTTCTTGGCGGTCGTCTTCTTGGCCGTGCCGGACTTCTTCGCGGTTGGCTTCTTGGTGGCGCCCGCCTTCTTCTTCGCTGGGCCCGGCTCGATCGGCTCGGCCTCGACGTCGTCGACGTCCGGGACATCTGCGAGCGCGACGTCCTCGCCGCCCTCGTCGAACTCCTCGCCGAGCTCCTCGTCGTGCTCGTGGTCGTGCTCCTCGTCCTCCTCGACCTCACGCACCCGGCGGCGCCGCGTCGGGCGACGCAGGCGGCGGGTCGGCCTGGCAGCGGCCTCGCGGTGCCGCCGGCGCTCGAGCTCCTCGTCGGAATACCGCGACAGCACGATGGTCACGTGGCACGTCCGCTTGCGGATGCGGGTGCCGCGGCCCCGCGCCCGCGGCCGCCACCGCTTCAGCGTCGGTCCTTCGTCGGCGTAGGCGCGGGCGACGAACAGCTCGTCCTCGGGAAGGCTCTGGTTGCTCTCCGCGTTCGCCACCGCCGAGTCGAGCAGCTTCAGCACCTCGCCGGCGGGGCCGCGCGTCGAGAACCGGAGCCGCTCGCGGGCGTCGTCGATCTCGCGGCCGCGGATCAGGCCGAGGACCTCGCGCACCTTGGTCGGCGACGTGCGCAGGTGACGGAGCGAGGCGCGGGTGTCAGGCACCGGGCCCTGGCCCCCTTCGTGCCGACCGCTCGGCGCCGGCGTGGACGCGGAACGTGCGGGTAGGCGCGAACTCGCCGAGCTTGTGACCGACCATCGCCTCGGAGATGTAGATGGGGACGTGCTTGCGGCCGTCGTGCACCGCGATCGTGTGGCCGACCATCTCGGGCGTGACGGTCGAGCGCCGAGACCACGTCTTGATGACCTTCCGGTCGCCGGACGCGTTCATCGCCTCGACCTTCACCCGCAGGTGGTCGTCGACGAACGGTCCCTTCTTCAGACTGCGCGGCATCGTCTACCTCCCCCGGGATCCACGGCGACGGCGCCGGCGCCGGATGATCAGCTTGTCGGACGGCTTGTCCTTGCGGCGCGTGCGGCCTTCGGGCTTGCCCCACGGCGTCACCGGGTGGCGGCCGCCGGAGCTCTTGCCCTCGCCGCCGCCGAGCGGGTGGTCGACCGGGTTCATCGCGACGCCGCGCGTATGCGGCCGGCGGCCCTTCCACCGGTTCCGACCGGCCTTTCCGAGCTGCACGAGACCGGCCTCGACGTTGCCGACCTGGCCGACGGTGGCGCGGCAGTCGATCGACACCCGCCGCATCTCGGTCGACGGAAGGCGCAGCGTGGCGAAGGCGCCTTCCTTGGCGACGAGCTGCACCGCGGCGCCGGCGCCGCGGGCGAGCTTGCCGCCCGCGCCCGGCTTCAACTCGACGTTGTGCACGGTGGTGCCGACCGGGATGTAGCGCAGCGGCAGCGCGTTGCCGGGCCGAATCTCGGAGCCCTGGCCGCTCTGGAGCATGTCGCCGACACCGACACCGGCGGGGGCGAGGATGTAGCGCTTCTCGCCGTCCCGGTAGTGGAGCAGCGCGATGCGCGCGTTGCGGTTGGGGTCGTACTCGACCGCGGCGACCTTGGCCGGCACGCCGTCCTTCTCGCGTCGGAAGTCGAGCACGCGGTACTTCTGCTTGTGCCCGCCGCCGCGGTGACGCGACGTCATGCGGCCGTACACGTTACGGCCGGACGAGCGCTTCTTGGACTTGGTGAGCGCCTTCTCGGGCCGGCCCCGCGTGACCTCAGAGAAGTCGGAGACGGTCTGGAACCGGCGGCCCGGGCTGGATGGCTTGCGCTTGCGGATCGGCATCGTCAGCTCCCGAAGATCTCGATGCTGTCGCCCTCGGCGAGCGACACGATCGCCCGTCGCTGGTCGGAGCGCTTGCCCCAGTCGCCTGTGCGCCGGTTGCGCTTGCGCTTCCCCTTGCGGTTGACCGTGTTGACGTTCGTGACCCGTACGCCGAAGATCTCCTCGACCGCCTGCTTGATCTGGATCTTGTTGGCGTCGGGCGCGACGAGGAACGTGTACACATTGGCGTCGTAGGCGGCGTAAGACTTCTCGGACACGACGGGCCGGAGGATGACGTCACGGGGGTTGCGCGCGCTCATTGGTCCCTCCCGCGTGCGAGGAAGGCATCGAGGGTCGCCTGGCTGAAGACCAGCCAGTCGCTCACGAGCACGTCGTAGGCGTTGAGCTCCTCAGGGAGCACGATGCTGACGCGCGGCCCGAGGTTCCGGAACGACTTCCACGTCGCGACTTCAGCGCGGTCGAGCACGAGCAGCGCCCGGGGATCGCGCGCGTCCGGCGGCCGGAGCCCGAGCTCGTCGAGGATCTCGACGGCCCGCTTGGTGCTGGGCTCGTTGATGCCCCAGTTGTCCACGACCATCACCCGCTGGCCGGCGGCGCGGTCCGACAGCGCCGAGTGGAGCGCGAGCTTCACCATCTTCTTGGGGGTGCGCTGCTTGTGGCTGCGCGGCACGGGGCCGTGGGCGACGCCGCCGCCGCGCCACTGCGGCGAGCGGATGGAACCGTGGCGGGCACGACCCGTGCCCTTCTGGCGCCACGGCTTGGCGCCGCCGCCCTTGACCTGGGCGCGTGTCTTGGTGCTGTGCGTGCCGGAGCGCGCGGCCGCGAGTTGGGCGGTGACGACCTGGTGGAGTACCGACCGGTTCGGCGTGATGCCGAATACCGCGTCAGGCAGGTCGACGCTGCCGGCCTTGGCGCCGTGCACGGTGGTGACGTCGACCTTCATCGCTCCGCTCGCTTGGTGCCGGCGTTCGCCTTCACGGCGTCCCGCACGAACACGACACTCCCCGTCGGGCCGGGAACGGATCCCCTCACGAGGAGCAGCCCGCGCTCGGGGTCGCCCTGGACGACCTCGAGGTTGAGCGTGGTGACGCGGCTGTTGCCGTGCTGGCCCGCCATGCCCACGCCCTTGAACACGCGAGCCGGCGTGGCACACGCGCCGATCGCGCCGGGGGCGCGGTGCTTCTTGTGGGTGCCGTGGCTGGCCCCTTGACCGTGGTAGTTGTGGCGCTTCATCACGCCGGTGAACCCCTTGCCCTTGCTGATCCCGGTGACGTCGACCCGCTCGCCCGCCGCGAACACGTCGGCGGCGAGCACCTGGCCGATCTCGAAGCCCGACAGGTCGTCGACGCGGAGCTCGGCGAGATGCTTGGCCGGCCCGGCGTCGGCGGCCTTCAGGTGACCGAGCTCGGGCTTGGTCAGCCGGGCCGGCTTGGTGTCGCCGAACGCGAGCTGGACGGCGGCGTACCCGTCACGCTCGGGCGTCTTGAGCTGTACGACGCGACAGGGCCCGGCCTGGATCACCGTCACCGGCACGACCCGGTTCTCGGCATCCCAGACCTGTGTCATGCCGAGCTTGCGCCCGAGAATGCCCTTGCTGGCCATGACGTGGGTCCTTCGGCAATGTGCTGTTGTGCCCCGCTTCACGCGAATGGCTCCCCCGGCCCGGTGGCCGGCGGAGCGACTCGGTTGTGCTGCGTGGTTTTGCACCGGGAGGCGCAGCCTGCGCAGACGTCGGTTGGCGAAGATTTCCGGTCGAGCATCGCCGCCGGGTCCACCCCGCCCACACGGCGAAAGCCCAGAGATACTAGCTGCTCAAAGGGGATTCCGTCGAAGCGCCCCAAAGGATCCGCCGCGTTGGGACGCAAACCGGGGCTATGCGCCCACGTTGTGTCCCGACGCCGCGCAGACGAGATCAGACCTGTTGGATCTTGATCTCGATGTCGACGCCGGCGGGGAGGTCGAGGCGCTGGAGCGACTCGACGGTCTTGGAGGTGGGCTCGACGATGTCGAGGAGGCGCTTGTGGATGCGCATCTCGAAGTGCTCGCGGGAGTCCTTGTCGACGTGCGGCGACCGGATCAGGCAGAAGCGACGGATCTCGGTCGGCAAGGGCACGGGACCGTGGACCTTGGCCTGGGTCCGCACGACCGTCTCGACGATCTTCTTCGTCGACTGGTCGATGATCTCGTGATCGTAGGCCTTGAGCCGGATCCGGATCTTCTGGCCTCGTGCGTCCGCCACTCCGTGTCCGTCCCGACTCGTCGCTAGTTGATGATCTTCGTGACGCGGCCGGCGCCAACGGTTCGGCCGCCCTCGCGGATCGCGAAGCGCAGGCCCTCTTCCATCGCGATCGGCGCGATGAGCTCGACGGTCATCTCGGTGTTGTCGCCCGGCATGACCATCTCGACCCCGTCCGGCAGGCCGATGCTGCCGGTGATGTCGGTCGTTCGGAAGTAGAACTGCGGCCGGTAGTTGGAGAAGAACGGCGTGTGCCGGCCGCCTTCGTCCTTGGTCAGCACATAGACCTGGGCGCCGAACTGGGTGTGCGGCGTGATCGAGCTCGGCTTGGCGAGCACCTGGCCGCGCTCGACGTCTTCCTTCTTGGTGCCGCGGAGAAGGACGCCGATGTTGTCGCCTGCCCGGCCCTCGTCGAGGAGCTTGCGGAACATCTCGACGCCCGTGCAGACGGTCTTCGTGGTGTCCTTGATGCCGACGATCTCGATCTCGTCGTTGACGTGGACGACACCCCGGTCGACCCGGCCCGTGACCACGGTGCCGCGGCCGGTGATCGAGAACACGTCCTCGATCGGCATCAGGTACGGCTTGTCGACGTCCCGAGTGGGCTCGGGGATGTAGGTGTCGACGGCCTCCATGAGCTCGACGATCTTGGGCGTCCACGTCTCGTCGCCTTCGAGGGCCTTGAGCGCCGAGACCCGCACGATGGGGGTGTCGTCGCCGGGGAACTCGTACTCGTTCAGGAGCTCACGGACCTCGAGCTCGACGAGCTCGAGGATCTCCTCGTCGTCGACCATGTCGGCCTTGTTGAGCGCCACGACGATGCTCGGCACCCCGACCTGACGGGCCAGCAGGACGTGCTCGCGCGTCTGGGGCATGGGACCGTCCGTCGCCGCGACCACCAGGATCGCTCCGTCCATCTGGGCGGCGCCGGTGATCATGTTCTTGATGTAGTCGGCGTGGCCGGGGCAGTCGACGTGTGCGTAGTGGCGGTTCGGGGTCTCGTACTCCACGTGCGCGATCGAGATCGTGATCCCTCGCTCGCGCTCTTCCGGCGCCTTGTCGATCTCGTCGAAGCTGGTGTAGTTGGTCGACGGGTCCTGATCGTGCAGCACCTTGGTGATGGCCGCGGTGAGCGTCGTCTTCCCATGGTCGATGTGGCCGATCGTGCCGATGTTCAGATGCGGCTTCGTCCGCTCGAATTTCTGCTTCGACATGGGACTAACCCTGCTCCTCTTCTCAGGTGGTTACTCGCCGCGGATGCGGGCGGTGATTTCTTGGGCGATGGACTCAGGCACCTGCTTATACGAGTCGAACTGCATGGTGTACGTCGCTCGACCCTGGGTGCGCGAACGGAGGTCGGTAGCGTAGCCGAACATCTCCGCCAACGGCACCTGGGAACGCACGACGTGCGCGTTGCCGCGCTGCTCCATCCCTTCGACCCGTCCTCGTCGTGACGACAGGTCGCCGATCACGTCGCCCATGTAGTCCTCTGGCGTCACGACCTCGACCGCCATGATCGGCTCCAGCAGGACGGGTTTCGCCTGTCGCGCCGCCTTCTTGAACGCCATCGACCCCGCGATCTTGAATGCCATCTCGCTCGAGTCGACATCGTGGTACGACCCGCCGGTGAGGGTCGCGCGCACGTCGACGAGCGGGTAGCCCGCGATCACGCCGCCTTCCATCGCCTGCTGGATGCCGGCGTCGACGGCGGGGATGTACTCGCGCGGGATGTCTCCGCCGGTGACCTTGTCGACGAACTCGTAGCCGCCGCCGGCACCGGTGGGCTCGAGATCGATGATCACGTGCCCGTACTGCCCCCGACCGCCGGTCTGGCGGACGTAGCGCTCCTCGATCTTCTGCACCGGAACGGTGATCGTCTCGCGGTAGGCGACCTGCGGCTTGCCGACGTTGGCGCCGACCGTGAACTCGCGCATCATCCGGTCGACGAGCACCTCGAGGTGCAGCTCGCCCATCCCGGAGATGATCGTCTGACCGGTGTCGTCGTCGGTGCGGACCTGGAACGTCGGGTCCTCCTCCGACAGCGCTCCGAGCGCCTTGCCGAGTCTGTCCTGGTCGGCCTTGGTCTTGGGCTCGATCGCCACCGAGATCACCGGCTCGGGGAACTCCATCCGCTCGAGCAGGACCGGGTGGCTCGAATCGCTGAGCGTGTCGCCGGTGGTCGTGTGCTTGAGGCCGACGGCGGCGACGATGTCGCCTGCGAACACGGCCTGCTTGTCCTCCCGGTGATTGGCATGCATCTGGAGGAGGCGCCCTACCCGCTCCCTGCGGTTCTTGGTGACGTTCATGATCTGGCCACCGGCGGCGAGCTTGCCCGAATACACCCGGAAGTACGTGAGCTTCCCGACGTACGGGTCGCTCATGATCTTGAACGCGAGCGCGGCGAACGGCTCCGAGTCGTCCGCGGGCCGCTGGAGCACCTCCTCGGTCTTCGGGTCGTGCCCGGCGACCGGAAGAACCTCGAGCGGGCTCGGGAGGTAGTCGACGATTGCGTCGAGCAGCGGCTGCACGGCCTTGTTCTTGAAGGCGCTGCCGCACAGGACGGGCACGACCGCGCCGGCCGTGGTGGCCGCGCGCAGGCCGCGCTTGAGGTCGTCGGCGGTGATCTCCTCGTCGCCGACGTACTTCTCGAGCACGGTGTCGTCGTGGTGCGAGACGACGTCGACGAGCTCGTGACGCCAGTGCTCGGCGTCGGCCTTCAGCTCCTCGGGGACGTCGACCGTCTCGTAGCTGTCGCCCATGCCGTCCTCCCACAGGTGCGCCTTCATCGAGAGGAGGTCGACGACGCCACGGAAGTCGTTCTCGCTGCCGACGGGCAGCTGGGTCAGGGCGACGGTGGATTCGAGCCGATCACGGATCATGTCGACGCAGCGGAAGTAGTCGGCGCCGACCCGGTCCATCTTGTTGACGAAGCAGATGCGGGGAACGTTGTACTTGTCGGCCTGGCGCCAGACCGTCTCGGTCTGCGGCTCGACCCCGGCTACGGCGTCGAACACGGCGACGGCGCCGTCGAGGACGCGCAGCGATCGCTCCACCTCGACCGTGAAGTCGACGTGCCCGGGCGTGTCGAGGATGTTGATCCACGTGTCGCGCCACTTGCACGTGGTGGCCGCGCTCGTGATCGTGATCCCGCGCTCCTGCTCCTGCGCCATCCAGTCCATGACCGCGGAGCCCTCGTGCACCTCACCAAGCTTGTAGGTGCGACCCGTGTAGTAGAGGATGCGCTCGGTCGTCGTGGTCTTCCCGGCGTCGATGTGCGCCATGATCCCGATGTTCCGAATGCGCGCGAGGGGAACCTCCCGGATAACCGGGCCGCCCTTGCCCCGAATCTCCTTCGGTTCCGCTGCCATTTCTCTCTATCTCTCTCTCTGTCTCCGTTAGCGGCTGGCCGCCGAGCGTTCTTGCGAGGCGGCCGCCGGTGGTCGCCGCCGCCGGATGCTTGTGGTCGGACGCCGAGGGTCGCCGACCGAGGGGATCGGGCCCCGAAGGGGCCCGCTGTGGACCCCGAGGCGGCGTGCCCTCGGCGTCCGACCAACGGCGGCCTACCAGCGGTAGTGCGCGAACGCCCGGTTCGACTCGGCCATCTTCTGCATGTCGTCCTTGCGCTTGATCGCGGCGCCGATGCCGTTGCCGGCGTCCATCAGCTCGGCGGCCAGCCGCTCGGACATCGTCTTCTCGCGGCGCTGGCGGGCGTACCCGACGATCCAGCGGATCGCGAGCGTCGTGGCCCGCCGGGGCCGCACCTCGACCGGGACCTGGTACGTGGCCCCGCCGACGCGCCGGCTCTTGACCTCGAGCGCCGGCCGGACGTTCTCGACCGCCCGCTTGACCGTCCCAACCGGCTCGGAGCCGGTCTTGCGCTCGATCTCCCCCAGCGCGTCGTACACGATGCGCTCGGACAGTGAGCGCTTGCCCCGCTGCAGGAGCTTGTTGACGAACTGGGTCACGACGACCGACCGGTGGACGGGGTCGGGCATCAGGTCACGACGGGGCGCGGCGCCCTTCCGAGGCATGCCTATCCCTCTCGCTTGGCGCCGTACCGGCTGCGGGCCTGGCGGCGGCCGCCGACGCCGCCGGCGTCGAGCGCGCCCCGCACGATCTTGTAGCGGACGCCGGGAAGGTCACGGACGCGGCCGCCGCGCACGAGCACGATCGAGTGCTCCTGGAGGTTGTGGCCGACGCCGGGGATGTAGGCGGTGACCTCCATCCCGGTGGTCAGCCGCACCCGGGCGACCTTGCGCAGCGCCGAGTTCGGCTTCTTGGGGGTGTGCGTGAAGACCCGTGTGCACACGCCTCGGCGCTGGGGTGAGCCCTTGAGCGCGGGGGCCTTGCCCGGCTCCGATTTTGTCCGGCGTCCTTTGCGGACGAGCTGTTGAATCGTGGGCACGCTGGCTCCGTCTGGGGTCCGCTGTGGTTCGATCGAGTTGCGCGAACCGGGCGATGTTACTCGCCCGTCGCGCCACCCCCGAGTTGCTCACCTTCGGCCTGATCGGTTTCGCCGCCGAACGACGCGCCGAGCACCTCGGCCGCGCCAGCGCCGCCGCCTTCGCCTTCGGTCTCGCCGTCGCCGGCCGGCGAGCTCGTGTCGCGCAGCCAGTCGGCGAGGTCGGCATCCGACGAGTAGAACGGCAGCGGCTCGTAGTCGGGCGCGTCGGTCTCGATGTCGCGGTAGCGCGCCATGCCCGTTCCGGCCGGGATGAGCTTGCCGATGATCACGTTCTCCTTGAGCCCGACCAGCCCGTCCTCTCGGCCCTCGATGGCGGCCTCGGTCAGCACGCGGGTCGTCTCCTGGAACGACGCCGCCGACAGCCACGAGTCCGTGGCGAGCGACGCCTTCGTGATCCCCATGAGCTCCGGCCGGCCCTCGGCGGGCTGCTTGCCCTCCTCGACGAGACGGCGGTTCGTGTCGGCGTAGAGCCGCGCATCCACCTTCTCGCCGGGCAGGAAGGGCGAGTCGCCCGGCTCGGACACGGCGACCCGGCGCAGCATCTGGCGCACGATCACCTCGACGTGCTTGTCGTGGATCGATACGCCCTGCTCCCGGTACACCTTCTGCACCTCGTCGGAGAGGTACTGCTGGGTCTCCCGGATGCCCTTGATCTCGAGGATCTCCTTCGGGTCGAGCGGGGTCTTGTCGTCACCCACGAGACGCTCGCCGGCTGCGACCTCCTGGCCGTCGCGGACGGCGAGGTTCGCCCGGCGCGAGACGACGTGCTCCTCCTCCTCGCCGTCGGAACCGACGACGACGATGACGCGCTCGCCCTTCTCGTTGTCGCCGAGGCGGACGAGGCCCGAGCTCTCGGCCATGACCGCCGCGCCCTTGGGCTTGCGGGCCTCGAACAGCTCGACGACGCGCGGCAGACCGTGCGTGATGTCCTCGCCGGCGACGCCGCCGGTGTGGAACGTCCGCATGGTGAGCTGCGTGCCGGGCTGAGCAGCTTCGTCTCGAGGATGCGCAGGTTCTCGGGGTCGTCCTTCACGTCCTCGACCCAGATGCCGCGGTTCGACTCGCAGTCCTCGTCCCGCACGATGAGCTCCTGCGCCACGTCGACGCGCCGGCGGGTCAGGTAACCCGAGTCGGCGGTCCGGAGCGCGGTGTCGGCCAGGCCCTTGCGGGCGCCGTGCGTGGAGATGAAGTACTCCAGCACCGACAGACCTTCGCGGAAGTTCGACTTGATCGGCCGCGGGATGATCTCGCCGCGCGGGTTCGCCACCAGGCCGCGCATCCCGGCGATCTGGCGGACCTGCATGACGTTCCCTCGGGCGCCCGAGTTCACCATCATGTCGATGGGGTTGAACTTCTCGGCCTGGAGCTCGGCCTGCATCGCCTCCCGCACGCGGTCGGTGGCCTCCGTCCAGATCTCGATCTCCTTCTGGCGGCGCTCGTCGTCGGTGATGACGCCCCGGTCGAACTGCTGCTCGACCTTGTCGGCCTCGGCCTCGAACCGCTCCAGGAGCGGGCCCTTCTCGGCCGGGGTCCGAACATCGGAGATGGAGATCGTGAGCCCGGCCTGGGTCGAGTACTGGAAGCCGAGGTCCTTGAGCTTGTCGAGGCTCTCGGCCACGACGGCCCTCGGGTAGTTCTCGACGAGATCGCTGATGAGCTCGGTCACGTCGCGCTTGCGCAGCACGCGGTCGACGTACGGGAAGTCGGGCGGGAACGCCTCGTTGAGGAGCAGCCGACCCAGCGTGGTCTCGACCAGCGCCCGGCCGTCGCCGTTCGAGCCGGTGCGGCTGAGCACAATCGACTTCGGGTGCTCGTCAGACCGGGTGGGGAACCGGTCCTCGGGGAAGCGACCGGCCGGCATGCGCACCTTGATCGGGGCGTGCACGGACAGGCCCTGCTCCTGGCCGACGCCGTCAGGCGCGAACCGCTGCTCGTGGGCGAGGATCGCCTCGTCGAGCGACGCGAAGGCCCGCCCGGCGCCGGGGGCGTCGTCGACGACCTCGGTCACGTAGTACTCACCAATCACGATGTCCTGGTTCGGGACTGCGATCGGACGGCCGTGCGCCGGCGACAGGATGTTGTGCGACGACAGCATCAGGATCCGCGCCTCGGCCTGCGCCTCGGAGCTCAGCGGCAGGTGCACGGCCATCTGGTCGCCGTCGAAGTCAGCGTTGAACGCCGCGCAGACGAGCGGATGGATCTGGATCGCCTTGCCTTCGACCAGCACCGGCTCGAACGCCTGGATGCCGAGGCGGTGCAGCGTGGGCGCCCGGTTCAGCAGGACCGGGTGCTCCTTGATGACCTCCTCGAGCACGTCCCAAACCTGCGGGCGGGCGCGCTCGACCATGCGCTTGGCCGACTTGATGTTCTGCGCGTACTCGAGGTCGACGAGCCGCTTCATGACGAACGGCTTGAACAGCTCGAGGGCCATCTGCTTCGGGAGACCGCACTGCTGCAGCTTCAGCTGCGGGCCGACGACGATCACCGAGCGGCCCGAGTAGTCGACGCGCTTGCCGAGCAGGTTCTGGCGGAACCGACCCTGCTTGCCCTTGAGCATGTCGGAGAGCGACTTCAGGGGCCGCTTGCCGCGCCCGCGGATCGCCTTGGAGCGGCGGCCGTTGTCGAACAGGGCATCTACGGCCTCCTGCAGCATGCGCTTCTCGTTCCGCAGGATGACCTCCGGCGCCCGGTGCAGGATCAGCTTCTGCAGCCGGTTGTTGCGGTTGATCACGCGG
>WNGE01006552.1_pt1 | contig 12922 bp, 10 predicted proteins | sample 5400651 | NCBI WGS metagenome assembly WNGE01 (sample SAMN13153370, study PRJNA577476) | soil metagenome | isolation source: 60 cm soil or saprolite under grassland replicate 2 | place: USA:California | collected 2016-06-15 | reverse complement strand
GATGATCGAGCAAGTGATCTCGCACTTCAAAAACTGGACCATCATGCACACCGACTACCGGCGCCCGCTTAAAACATTTGAGACGACTATCTCAGCAGTCGTCGGCCTGCACTTCTACCGGACGGTCTGAATAACCCTCATAGCTGCGGGCAGTTCCCGCCTGTAGCCCCGCCTGCGCGGCCAGTTCAGCGGCAACCCGGCTAGCTTTGCTGCGGTCGCCGTAATCGGGGTGAGCGCGGTACAGGGCGAGAAGGACGGCCTTCTTGGTACGTGGCGGCCCGATCGCCTCAGGCGCGGACGTCTCGGGAAGCGCAGGCAGCGGCGCGGCCTCCAGCACCATCCGGCGCAGCCCCCGGGCCGTCTCCGGGGCGGCCAGGACGAACCGCAGACAGTACAGCAGCACCAACCCGGCGATCCTGGCCGCGGCCGCCGCGGCCCGGCCCAGGGTGATCCAGGCCGAGGGTTCCTGGTCGGCCAGGACGTGGCGGCGGATCACCGCCACAACCCGGTCCACCACCATGGCCAGCGCGACCGGGGCGACCGCGTACGCGGCGACCGACCGCGGGCTGGCCACGTCGGCGGCCGACACGTTCATGTACGACGACGCGGCGGCGCAGGCCAGGATGAGGGCCCGCTCGGCCCGGGTGGACTGGCCCGCCCGGGACAGGCCGAGCGCGAGCAGCGTGAACACGATCATCAGCAGGTCCAGCAGCAGCGCCTCGATCACGCTGGCGGCGTCCTGGCGGCGGACGGTGACGATGTAGGTGTACTGGGCGCTGAACGAGACGAACAGCGCGCCGCCGCCGATCAGTGCCAGCAGCCACGCCGCCGCGGCGATCAGCACCGAGCCCGGGGCGCCTCCGGTCCCGGCTCGGCGGCGCACGCTGGTGGCGAACCGCTCGCCACCGTCGCGGGTGATCCCGGACAGGCCGGGCCCGTCCCGCGTGGTGCTCATTGCGCTTCCAGTTCGGGCCCGGCAGGCCATTCCAGATCTGCCTGTGCTTCGGGCAGGCGGATCTCGGAGGAGTCCCGGAAACAGGTTGGGTACCAGGCCTCGCCCTCGTGCCAGGTGGCCAGTTCTGGGGCCTGCACGCAGATCTCCCATTCATCCGGGCCGCATCGGGCGACCACCCAGCCAGGCAGCCACGGCCACCCGTCCCGGTCGGCGTGTTCTTGCTCGCTGGTCAGCGGGTAACGGACCTGCACCCAGGAGTCCTCCGGGAACACGGGCCCAGTCATGACGTCCCCCCGGGTCCGGCCTGCGCCATGGCCCGCGAGCCGTCCCTGCACTGTCTGGTGTGGCCCGGCGGCGGCCACAGATGCACTTTGCAGGGCAGGCTGTGGCTCATGACCGCCGCCGGTCAGCGTCGCGGGCCAGGACCCGGCTCACCGACGTGCGCGACAGGCCGAACGAGCGGCCCATCGCCGCCGCCGTATACCCGGCTGTATCGGCGGCCAGGATCGCCCGGTTACGCTCCCGCCGCGAGGCGCGCACCCAGCGGGACCGCAGCGCGCGGCGTTCCCGTTCGGTCAGCCCGCCCCAGATGCCATAGGTGATCCGGTTGGTAATGGCGTAGTCCAGGCACGGCTGGCGGACCGGGCACGCCGCGCAGACCTGCCGCGCGGGCCCGGCCGACTCGCCGCGACCGAGAAAGAACACCTCCAGGTCGGTACCGCGGCACGCAGCCAGCTCCCGCCAGCGCCCAGCAAAACGCGCCGGAGCAGGCAGGGTGCGGTGCCGCGGCAGGCGGGCCGTCACCGTGCGGACGCGGCCACCCGCGCCCGCCAGGCGGCGGCGAAGGCGGCCAGGTCGGCTACCTCCAGGCCGCTGGCCGCGAACTCCTCAGCAAACCGCCGCGGGTACCGGCGGGTGGTCTTGCGGGCGCCGTGGCACACCACGGTATGCGGCAGCGCCCCGGCGATCGCCAGCCGCCGCACCGTCTCCCGGGACACTCCCAGCCGCCGCGCGAGCTGCGCAGCGGTCAGGAAGTCCGCAGCCTGCTCCGTTTCCGACGGTGGGGGCCTCCGGGGTGGCGGGATGAGCGCCGCAGCCAGGGCCCGGGCTACCGCCTCGAGCAGCTCGGGCGGGACCGCCAGCGGGTCTGTGTCGTGGTGGATGTTTACCGTGTTAGGTTGCATGGAGGGGTTCCTGTCGCAGGGGCCTTGCCCCCTGGGTGATCTTGGCGGATGGTCCAGGGGGCCTATTTGTGCCCGGATTTGCCCGGGCACATTGTCACGGCGATGGTACGCCAATACGCCTTAGCACATCGGGCACGAAGGCAAGGGCAGACGTGCCGCCGGGCTCTTCGCGGTACCGGGTATTGCCGCTGATCTGCGGGCGCCCATCCCTGGCGGTGAGCGCGAGCCGGGAGCCGGCTTGCGTCGCATGCAGGGCCTCGCCGGGCGGTGCGGGGGGCAACCGGGACACACTGGCCGAGCCCGGCTAGGGCGGCCAGCTGGCCGGCGCGTCGGCGGATGCGGCGCGCAAAGTGAGTACATTCCAGTGCGGTCGGTCGTCGACGACCGGGCTGAGTCGATCCGAGCTCGTATGTAGCGGCCGCCGGCCCGCAGGTCCCGCAGGCCCATGCCGGCCGAACGGTCCGGCCTGCCGTCCAAGTGCTGGGTGAGCACCGGCGTGGGCAAGCCGACGTCGCGACGAGGTTGCCGATCGTGTGGTCCTCAGTGATCGTGCGAAGCCGGCCGCTGCGGAGCTGGAACGCGCGGGAATCGCCGATGTGAGCCAGCGCGGCGCGGCCACCGGAGAACAGCAACGGTCAGCGTGTTCCCATGTCCGGCGGTGTGGCCGCTCAGGCCGTCGGCGACGGCGAACAGCTCTATAGCCTCTGCATGCGCCGCATCCTGGTTGTCCTGTCGGGCCAGGCCGGTCGCTGGAGCTAGCGCGAACAGCACCGTCATCTCAGCGCGCAGATTTCCGAATTCATGGCCCGCCACGGCAGCCCAGGACGCCTCCTCCTTCCGCGCGCAGACTCCCGTTCGGGCGCCAGGTAAATCCGCAAAACGTGCGGGGTTCCCGCTTAACCTTCGCGTCGTGATCGAAAGCATCCGGACACAGGCATCGCGAACGGTGAACGCGGAAACGGCACTGGTAGTCACGGATCGTGTCAACTAACGTAACCCTGCACGCAGGCCACGACGTGGCCTACTTCACCCACGGGCAGGGCCGCGGCGGCTGCGCCGGGGCCATGTCGTACTACACCGCGGCCGGAGAACCACCTGGGCAATGGGCCGGCAAGGGCGCTGCGGTGCTCGGGGTGAGCGGCATGGTGGACCCGGACGTCATTGAGCGCCTGTACCAGGAGAACATCGGGCCCGGCGGGGAACTGCTGGTCAAGCGGCGCCGGTCCAAGGCGGCCGCTGACCGGGAAGCTGCGGCGGTGGCGGCGTACCTGGCCGCGCGTCGGTACGCCAGCGCGGTGGAATTGGCTGAGGTACGGGCGGCCGGGCGTGGCACGGACCCGCACCAGGTGCCGTACTTCGACCTGACCATCAGCGCGGTCAAGAGCGTGTCGGTGCTGCACGCCTCTTACCGGGTCGCCGCCCGCCAGGCCCGCGACCGCGGCGAGCAGGACCAAGCCGCCGTGCTCGACGTCTGCGCCGACCAGATCGAGGCCGCGCTGATGGACTCCGCCCGCGAAGCCGTGGCCTGGCTGGAGCGGCACGCCACCTACACCCGCACCGGGCACCATTCCGCCCGGACGGGAGAGTGGCGCGACGGCGACGGCCTGGTCGCCGGGCTGTTCCTGCATCACCTGTCCCGCGACGGTGACCCGCAGCTGCACGTTCACGTGGCCATCTGGAACCGGGTCCAGCGCGCCGACAAGGCTGATGAGAAGTGGCGGACCCTGGACTCGCGCTCGCTGCACAGCCAGCGGCTCGCCGTCGCGCCGGTCGCCGACCGGATCCTGGAGACCAGGCTGTCCGCGCTGGGCTATGTGATGGTATCCCGGGCGGACGGTAACGGCGCCGAGGTCGGCGGGGTCAGCCAGGACGTCATGGACCTGTTCTCCTCCCGCGCGGTCGCGGTCACCGGCGAGCTGGACCGCCTCGCACGCGAATACCAGGCCGTGCACGGCAAGCAGCCATCGCGGCGCACGCTGTGGCTGCTGCATCAGCAGGCCGGGCAGAACACCCGCCGCACTAAAGCCGAGGCCCGGCGCACCATCGCCGGGAAGACCGGCACCGCCGAACCCGACGAGGCGCAGCGGCTCGCCGCCTGGGAAGCCCAGACCGCGCACCACGAAGTGCAGGCGCTGGCGGCCGTGCACGAGCAGGTCGCGGCGTTCGCCGCCGGGCGTGCACGGGCCGTGCTGGATGATGCGGCTAAGCGCACGGCCGCGCGGATCGCGGTGGCCGCGGTGCAAAAGCAGCACGCGGTCTGGTCGATGGCTCAGCTCCGGTTCGAGGTGCACCGGGCGCTCCCGGTCCTCAACCCGGGCGCCGACGGCGACGCGCTGGTCACTGAGGTAGCCAGGCTGGCCGTCTGCGGCCGGGCCGGCACCCAAGTCGTCCAGGTCACCGCCCCGGACCCCGCCGACGTGACCAGCCTCGGCGTCCGCGCCTCCGACGGCGGCAGCATCTACCGGCCGCCGAACGCCGAACGGTACTGCACCCTGGCCCACCTCGACACCGAAGAACAGATCCTCGCCACCGCCAGACGAACCGTCCCGCAGCTCGTCAGCCGTGAGCAGGCGCGAACCACCGTCGAGCGCACCGGGCTGAACACCGAGCAGCGCGACGCCGTAGTCAAGATGCTCACCGCGACGACGGCCACCACGGTGCTAGTGGCCCCGGCCGGGGCGGGCAAGAGCCACACCATGGCCCAGTTCGCCCGGCTGTGGACCACCTTCACCGGCCGGCGCGTCATCGGCCTGACCACCTCCACCAACGCCGCCCGGGTCCTGGCGCACGAGGGCCTGGCCGAGAGCTACAACATCGCCGGATTTCTCGGCAAGACCGAAGGCTCCGACGAGCTGCGCAGGCCCGTCCCGCTACACCAGGACGACGTACTCGTCCTGGACGAAGCCAGCCAGCTCGCCACCGCCGACCTGGCCATGATCGGCGAAGCGGCCCGGCAGGCCGGGGCCCGGGTCATCGCCACCGGCGACACCGCCCAGCTTGGCGCCGTCGAAGCCGGGGGCATGTTCCGGCTGCTCGCCCAGGAAGTACCCACCGCGCAGCTGCACGAGGTCCGCCGCTTCACCGCCGAATGGGAGCGGCACGCCAGCGTCCGGCTCCGCGAGGGCGACCTGGCCGCGGCCGCCGCCTACGACCGGCATGGCCGGATCCGCGGCGCCGACGAAGAAACCGCCTGCGACCGCGCCGCGGGCATGTGGCTCGCCGACCATCTGCGCGGCAAGGACGTGCTGCTGCTGGTCGGATCCAACGCCGAAGCCGCCGGGCTATCCCGGCGCGTGCAGGCCAAGCTCACCCAGACGGGCAGCGTCGGCCCGCCGCAGGCCCCGCTGTCGGACGGCAACCACGCCGGCGTCGGCGACCTGGTCCGCGCCCGCCTCAATATCAAGATTGACGCCGGCGGCCGCCAGCTCACCAACCGCGACACGCTCAAGGTCACCGCGTTCCCAGGGCCGGATGCCGAGGTGCGGCGGCAGCGCCTGGACGGGACCTGGACCGAGCCCTTCCGGGTGTCCCGGGCCTACCTCGCGGCCAACGCCGAGCTGGCCTACGCCGGCAACGTGCACGTCGCCCAGGGCCGCACCGTGGACACCGCGCACCTGCTCGTCACCGAGACTCTGTCCCGGCAGGCCCTGTACGTCGGCATGACCCGCGGCCGCCAAGCCAACACCGCCCACGTGGTCACCGGCAAGACCGCGCCGCCCGGGCGCCAGCCCTACCGGCAGGCCACCCCCGAAGCCGTCCTCGCCGGCATCATGCAGCGCGATGACGGCGACCTGTCCGCCACCGAGCAGATCCGCCAGGCCCAGGACTGGGCCGGCGGAACCGGCCACCTGCTCACCTTGTGGTTCACCGCCGTCCGCCAGACCCTGTGCCCGGACCTCGACCAGCGGATCAAAGCCAGGCTCACCGAACCCGAATGCTGGCGGTACGACCGCGAGCGTGTCCGCACGACCCTGCACCAGCGGCTCCGCGCCGCCCAGCTCGCCGGACACGACATCAGCGCCCTGATCGAGCAGATCACCGCCGCGCCGATGGACCAGGCCCGGTCCATCGCCAGCGTCCTGCACCACCGCCTGCAGCAGCTTGCCCTGCCGGGCCTGCGGCACGACGCGACCTGGGCCCAGCGCACCCCCGCCACCGCCCCGCCCTTCGCCCGCGAGCTCGCCGCCGCGCTCGATGACCGGGCCCGCGCCCTCGGCGAACGCGCGGCCGCCAGCCCCGAACCCTGGCTCGCCCGCCAGCTCGGCGTCCTCGCCCCCGGCGCATCCCCCGCACTCCGCGCCGAATACACCCGCCGCGCCGGCACCGCCGCCGCCTACCGCGAAGCCGCCGGAATCACCAATCCCGACCAGGCCGCCTCACCCGAGCCGCACCACTGCAACCCCGAACTCGAAGCCATGCGCACGGCCGTCCTCGCCGCCCTGGAGATCCGCGACGAAGCCGACATCCTCCGCGGCCTGGACCGCGGCGAACTCGAAGCACGAGCCCTCCAAGGCGCCCGCGCCCGCGCCGCCGCCCCACCCGACGTCAGCAGCCAGCTGCGCCTCACCGCCCAAGCCGAAGCCGACGCCCACCAGCAAGCCGCCGACGCCCAAACCCGTCACGACCACACCGCCGCGGCCAGCGCCACCGCCCTCGCCGCCCAGCTAGCCGGCGAACGCCAGCGCCTCGAAGCCGCCAACATCCGATACGAGCAATGGTCCACCGACGCCCACGCCACCAGGGACGCAGCCGAGGGAGCCACAGCTGAACTGCGGCGACGCGGGCACGCCCAGCCAGACAGCGAACCACACCCGCAGCCCGGAAACGAACAGCAGTCGATGGCAGGATGGTCGCACCAGCTCGAGGCGGATGCCGAGGCCGTGAACTGCGCCGATGCCAGCGGGCACCACGCCGCCAGCAACTCGACGGACCTCCGCCCACCACAGCGCATCCCGGACATGAACCCGCAGCCCGCTCTCAAACCGCAGCCGCAGACAAGCCCGGAAAGTAAATCCGTGCAAGAGAACCGGACCGCGCGACTCGACGAGCTAATAATGCGAGCTAACCAGGCGGCGCAGCGTATCGCGGCGCAGCAAGCCGAACGGCAAGCCAGCTGCGAATACGCTGCGCGGATCGAGCTGGAAGCCCGGGCCCAGGCCGAGGCCGGGCGCCAGGCACAGGCCCGGGATGAAGTCGAGCTTGAGCTGTTACACAGCGGCTCGAGCGTGCTCCCGGACGAGCCGTTGGTCTCAGTCCTCGTTCTCCGCTCTGGTGGCCCCGGCCACTGAGACTGGCGAACCCCGTGCGCGGTAAAGCTAGGCACGGGGTCCGGGATCAGCGCAGGACGGCCAGGTCGCTCGTCCACGGTTGGTCGTCCTCGCGGCACGCGCACATCGTTCGCGTCCGTACTCGGAGCTGCTGACCAGACTGCGATGGTCCGTGGGACCCGGGGCGGCGGTAAACCCGAGCCGGGGTCCGCGCCTGCGAATGGCGCCTGACTGGCGCCGGCCATCCATTGACAAACCGTGCCCCTGTCCGCGGCGTAAGCATGATCCAGAACATACCCGGAATCGCCGGGAACACCGCGCCTCCGGGCAAAGCCATCTGCGCAGGTAAACGGCCACTTTCGTTCAATCCAGATCGCGGCCTGCGGAGCCGTGAGCGCTATGTGCTGGCGCTGCGCCGCGCAGCGAGACGCGAAGTTTCACCCTGCTGAGGGTGAGGCCCGGGTGATGTCACCGCCTTCGGGGAGCGAAACAGTCCCTACAAGCGCACCAATAGGTGGGCGCAAGGTCTGGGCCACGTCATCCGGCGCGAGCGTCGCGCTCCGCCGGCTGGCCGCCCGGGATCTGGCGGCCTCACCCTGACGGAAGGTCAACGCAATGGCAGACAGGACGCTGGTCCTCGCGATCTTCGAGGACGAGGCAGCCGCAGACAACGCAGCGGCCGCCCTGAAGGACACCGGGCTCACCTCCACCGACGCCATCGGGGTCCTGGCGGTCGACGCGACCGGAAAGCTGAAGGAGGAGAAGGTCGGCGCCCGGAGCACCGGCAAGGGCGCCGGGATCGGAGCGGCGCTCTTCCTGCTCGGCCCGGCCGCCGTGGGAGTCGGAGTGCTGGGTGGCGCGGCGGCCGGGGCCCTGCACCACAAGGGGCTGGGACTGACCGACTCCGACCGCGAGCGCATCGGCAAGGAGCTCACCAACGGCAAGGCGGCGGTGGGCGTCCTGACGCCCTTCAACGAGTCGTCGATGATCTCGGCGAAGCTAGGCGAGCTCGGCGGTGCCCCCGAGGAGCACACAGTCTCGGACGAGGCCCTCAAAGCCGACCAGTAAGCCCACGAGCGGGTCACGGGCGCACGGCCGCCAGCGACGCTAGCCGAGTAGGGCGCCGCCATCCGCCGAACGGTGCCTGGTCTTCGACGTCAACGACTTCGACGAGACCCTGCCCGGTCCGTTCGAGTGGGACGAAAGCGGCTAGCCGCGAGCGTGGCCGGGCAGTTCCGGTCCTGGTCCATTACCCGGCAATCGCGGTGGCCGGCGGGGCCGTTCTGTCTCTTCGGCGGCGACCGCGACTCCAGCCCGGCAGATGTCGTGCCGGAGTTCGACCCCGCTACCGGGGTTGCCCGTGTGACCGGCCACCTCCCCGTCGCAATCGGCCATGCCCCGGCGCTCAAGGCGCGCTCCGGCAGGCGTCGGCTGCACGGGCGTGCTGAGGCCTGAGCTGCCCGGTGTTGGCTGACCGTCGAGCACCTCCAGCGTGTTCGGATCGACCGCGACGATCACCGAGTTGCCTTGGTTAAGACCTTGCTGGCGGCCCGGGATCATCGCCATGGTTCCCTGATCCGGCGGCGCGGTCCTGGCGCAGGAAAGGAATTCAGTGCGGCCTGAGGGACCGGCGGATCTTGAAGCCCTCCAGGAGCAGCAGCGTCCCGCCGATCAGCCCCCAGACGCCGACCGCAGCGGTGACCAGGCGCAGGTTGCCCGAGCCGGCGTACAGCACGATGGCCCCGAGCACGATCTCGACCGAGCCGAGCGCGAGCCCGCCGAAGGTCCACCAGCGCCCGGTCCGCCGCTCGACCTCGAACGCGCCTGCCAGCCGCAGCGTCCCGGTCAGGACCGCCGAGACACCAAAGGCATCCACCAGGAACCGGGCGGACACCACCGGTTCCAGGACGTGGCGGCCCAGCACCAGCAGCCCGGCCACGAGACCGATCATCCCGGCCAGAAGGCCCAGCCGGGAGCCAGGCCTCCACCGGGCCCGCAGCGCCCAGGCCAGCGTGAGGACCGCGCTGAACAACCAGTAGATCCCGAGGAAGTTGACCAGCGCGGCCCGGTCGCTTCCGGTGGCGAGGGCAAGGACCCCGAGGGCCACGGCGATCGCGCCGCGGATCGCCGGGATCTGCCACAGGCGCCTGGCCGGCGGCCCGCCGCCGCCGTCTTCGCTGAACGAGGCCGCCTCGCCGCCGCCCGGGCCGCTGGGGGTCATCGGAGCGTGTTCACGGCGGCGAGGCATATGTCACCTGCTGGTGGCGGGCGGTGCGGGCGCGGGTTGGGGTGGGGGCCTGCCGATCAGCTCGATCAGACCGAGCACCACCAGCAGCAGGACGGCGATCACGATGGTCACCGCGGCGGTCGGCTGGCCCCAGAAGACGAAGATCAGCGCGGCCAGCGCCACCGCCCCGATGCGCAGCGCATGCCGGTGCGTATAGGTCCAGGCGCCGGCCGGGCCGGCGGACAGGCCCGCGGACTCGCCGCTGCGGCGCAGCCGGCCCAGGCCGGAGGAAAACGCCGACCGGGTCCGCACCGCCGCCGCGGACGGCCCGGTGAACAACGCGCCGACGGCCACGACCAGGCCCACCACCAGCAGGGTGCGCAGCGCGGTCTTGATGAACCGGACCAAGATGTCGAAGGCGGCGGCGGCCGCGTCCGCGGACGCGCTGGCGGGCACGCTGTTCAGGTAGATGACCCGGGCGATCGCCAGGCCGGCGCCGAGCACCAGCATGGACGCGGCGAACCCGAGCCCGGCGCCGATCAGCGCCCGCCGGCGGCCCCGGGCGGCGAACACACCGGCGCCGAGCAGCACGAGCGTCAGGATGGGCAGCACGATTTTCAGGTCGTTGATGAGCCGGTAGGCCTTCTGCGCCTTGGCCAGGTTCCTGGACGGGAACAGCGCGAACGTGGCATGGACGATGGGGATCTTGCCCGCGATCGTCAGCCCGCGCGCGACCAGGTCCTGCTTGGCGACGGCCTCCAGCGGCGCCAGGTCGAGGGTGACCTGGCCATTGCGGACGCCGAGCGCGCCGTTCTTGCCGCCGCGGCCGGACAGGACCGCGACGAGCGCCTGGCTAGCCGCCCGGTTCACCTGCACCCACGCGGCCGCCATCCGCGGCCCGGTGATGATCTTGTGGATGCCGCTGTGCACGAATCCCTGCACCCCGCTGGCCAGCGACCCGGAGACACCCTGCAGCAGCCCGCCGATCTTGGGCAGGCCCTTCTGCGACAGCTCGGCCGCCGCCTGATCGGTCAGCGCCTTGACATCGATCTTGGCGACGATGTCGCTGGTGAGCTTGTCGGTCAGCGCGTTCTGGATCGCCGGGTCCTTGATCAGCGGCGCCACGTTGGCGACATACCGGCTGGTGTCGGAGACCTGGTTCGCCGTCCACACCGCCACGACCGAGACGGGCGCCAGCACGCACCCGGCAAAGATCAGCAGCGCGGCGACCGGCGTCCGCCAGCTGAACCGGTGCCGGCGAGCCTGCCGCCGGCCACGCGGCTCGGCCACCCCGGCGCGCGCGGCTTCTGGTCCGGGGCGCTGGCCGGGGCCGGGGCCCTCACTTGCGGGCGCCTGGCCCTTGCCCCCGTTGGTGCCGGACATGGGTCACCTCCCCCTCCCGTCGAACTCCGCGGGCGGTCGTGGTGCTGGTCAGACCCGGCCGGCCACGGCCACGAATGGACCCGGGCAGCGCCGGGCGCTGCTGGGGTACCGAGACTTCCGGGGCTGGCCGCACCTGCAGGGTGATGAACCCCTTACTAGGCATGGTTGCGCCCCGGCCACCAGGCGGGTGCCTCGGCGGCGCCGGTCTGGACTGCGAGAGCAAGCGCATCAAAGACCGTGCTGACCTGGGCGATCTTGTCGTCCTTGAGCGTCAGGAACGCGGAGCCCTGGAGCTCGATCACATTACCGCTGGCCGGCAGCTCGGGCCGCTCGCCTGTGTGCGTGCCGGTAATCAGCCATTCGATTGCGATCCTGTCCTTTTGCCGGATCTCCTGTGAGAGGTCCATCTTGAGGTCGGGTACGATCGCACGCCAGTACTCAATGCTCTCCTTTGCCATCGCCGGGCCGTCGCCGTCGGGGGCCGAGTCCAACGTGAAGCCATTGATGGACATGGCCAGGTCTGGTGCGACGTACTTGGCGGCCTCGCTGAAGTCGCCCTCGTTCCAGGCAGCGAGAATGAACTTCACGGCTGGGTGCTTCGGCCCGTGCTCCCCCGTCCGCTTGCCGCGCCTGAAGTGCCTCGCCCCCAAGGCGACGAGCGTCGGAATGACCGCAACGTGGGCGCCGTGCGACGGCACGTGCTTGGCCAGCAGCCAGCTGCCGACTGCTGCGACCGTAAGGAGGGCGACGTCCCGCGCTCGCCGGCGGGCGCGGGAGCGTGCGGACTGATCACTCATGAGACCTCCTCGTGGCTGGACTGGGATTGGTGGCTCGGAGCTAGCGCGGCGCGATCAGGACGATCGCAAGGATTGCTTCGATGGCGGCGCCCTACATCGCCAGGACGTCCTTCGCGGTTGCTGGCCTGGCCTGGTTATGCCGGGGGGGCCGTGTAGTACTGAAGGAACTCGTCCCCGACGGCGTAGATTGTCTGGTCCGGCTTAAGGTCTAGGACCAGGTCCGCTGTCAGGGTGCGGGTTCGGTACTGCCAGCCCTCGGGCAGCTGCTTCATCTGCTCGCCGAGTTCGGCGAGCGATTCGATCGGATGCGCCGCATCGTGAGCCTGCAGAACGTAGGCTTTGCCGTCGGGATCGACGAGCTCGTAGACCGGCTTGCCCGCGGAGTACACCAGCTTCTGCGTCTTCTTCGGCTCGAAGACCTTGTACGGCACGGAACCATGGGCCGCCTTTATTGCGATGTGAAAGCCCAGCTTGGCGGCCCAGCGGGCGTCCAGGCCCTCGAACGAGGCTGTCTCTCCGAACTCCGCGGTCATCGAATCCATCATCCAGTAATGTGGCCCGTTCTTGATGACCTTGTGCGCGTGGAGCTCCTTCTTGAGCTTCTCCGGGTCCAGCGCATCCCACAGTTCGGCGGGACAGTCGTTCACGCCCGTCGTGTTGTAGACGTCGATGTGGGCCTGCTTGAAGACGAGGATCTCTCCGTAGCGCATATCGCGCGTGTTGTCGAATTGATACTGGGGGGTGTCCATGCCCGGCCCTCTCTGACAGGGTTACTACTTCTTCGGTCCGTCCGCTTCGAAGGCTTCCTTGGTGGTGTAGTAGCCTGTGGGGTAATACGGCCCCATGACCTTTGCTTCCGTGCCGGGCGTGGTCGCCTTGGTGGGGTTGTTCTCCCAGTCCGGGTCGCAGGCCATGAACCGCATGATCATCATGCCGAAGTCTGTGCGGTTCCTCGGATCGTCGTCCAGCCCCTCGCCCGGACCCCAGTCCATCCACGCCACGCCGTTCTCCTCGGTCGCGTTCGCCGGCCGGTCCTCGGGGCGGCTGACCACGATCGTGTAGTAGCGATCCTCATCCAGCGGCACCTGCATGTCGGACAGGCCGTCCCA
>WNGE01009487.1_pt1 | contig 12924 bp, 8 predicted proteins | sample 5400651 | NCBI WGS metagenome assembly WNGE01 (sample SAMN13153370, study PRJNA577476) | soil metagenome | isolation source: 60 cm soil or saprolite under grassland replicate 2 | place: USA:California | collected 2016-06-15 | reverse complement strand
GTTCAAGGCGCTCCGACCCGGCCGTGCGCTCGACGAGAAGCAGGTGGAGGGCCTCCGGCGGGAGGCCGAGGCGGCGGCGCAGCTGAACCACCCGAACGTCGTCACGATCCACGACTTCGGGAGCTGCCCCGCGGGCCCGTTCCTCATCATGGAGCTGCTCCGCGGCGCACCGCTGTGACAGCGCAGCGACCCGGGCCCTCTCCCCCCGCAGGAGGCCGTCCGCGTCGCGAGCGAGGTGGCACAGGCCCTCGTGCACGCGCACGCCGCCGGGGTGATCCACCGTGATCTGAAGCCGGGCAACGTCTTCCTGTGCGGAGACGGCAAGGTGAAGGTGCTCGACTTCGGTCTCGCGCGGCTGCTCGGCGCGGGCGGCGCCCGCGGTGGGACGCCGGGCTACATGGCCCCCGAGCAGTACCGCGGCGAGAACGAGGACGAGCGGACGGATCTCTTCGGCATGGGCGTCCTCCTGTACCGGATGCTCACCGCGAGGATGCCCTTCGAGGTGAAGGGCGGGCAGAGCACCGTCCTCGACGCGACGCCCTCGCCGGAGCCCGCGGCGAAGCACATCCCGCCGGCCCTCTCCGCGCTGGTCGGCAGGCTCCTCTCGAAGGACCCCGCGGGCCGCCCGCCGTCGGCGCTCGAGGTCGTGGACGAGCTCGCCGACGTCGCGCGGGCGCTCGATCCGGTGGCGCTGGCGCGCCGGCACCGGCGCCGGCTCGCCGCGGGGTCGCTCGTGGCGCTCGCGGCCGCGCTCGGAGCCGCTGTGGGACTGTGGATGCGCGTCCTCAACGCGCGCGCGCTCGAGCACGTGACGGTGGCGGTCGCCGACGTCGCGAACGAGACCGGCGAGGCCGATCTCGAGGGTCTCTCGGGGATGCTCATCACCTCGCTCGAGCAGTCGCGCAAGCTCCACGTGCTGACGCGCTCGCGCCTCCGCGACGAGCTGAAGAAGCTCGGGCGCGAGGACGCGCCACGCATCGACGAGCCGCTCGCGCGCGAGGTGGGGCGCGCCACCGGGACGCAGGCGCTCCTGCTCGCGTCGCTGCACCGCTCCGCGAACGTCTACAGCCTCGAGCTGCGGGCGCTCGACCCGGTCGAGGACGAGCACCTCTTCACCATCTCCGAGAAGGTGGATGGCAAGGCGAACGTCCCCGCGCTCGTCGACCGCCTCTCGGAGCGAGCCCGGCGGAAGCTCCGCGACCCGATCGACGAGCCGGGGGCCTGGCGCGCCGAATCGGGCGGCGCGAGCTCGCGCGACCTCGATGCGTACCGCCACTACTTCCTCGGCGTCGATTGCGAGGATCGGGCGGGCCCGGTCGGCTGGGGACGCTGCGCCGAGCACTTCGAGCGCGCGCTCGCCGTGGACCCCGGCCTGGCGCTCGCGTCCTACGAGCTCGCGTTCCTCGCGGGAGCGGAGCAGAGCGATCCGGCCACGAGCGCCCGGTACATCTCGGAGGCCACGCGGTCGGCGGAGCGCACGCCGCCCAAGGAGCGGACCCTCATCCTCGCGTGGAAGGCGCACCTCGACGGGCACGACGACGAGGCGCTGGCGCGCTACCGGGGATTGCTCGAGCGCTATCCGGAGGAGAAGCGCCTCCTGTATCTCACGGGCGATCTCCTGCACCATCGCGGCCAACACGCCGAGGCGGCCAGGTACATGCGGAGAGTCCTCGAGCTCGACCCGCGCTTCGAGTGGGCGATGGACCACCTCGCCGCCGAGCTCATCGCGACGGGCCAGCTCGACGAGGTGCGCGCCTGGTTGCCGCGCTGGGACGAGGCGCCCCCGACGCCCACGGCGCTCCATGCCATCGCGCGGTCGCGCTTCGCGCTCGGCGATGCCGCCGGGGCGCTCGCCGCCGCGCGGCGGGCGGCGGCCTTGGGGCACGCCGATCGTGCCGCGCTGGACGCCGCCTCGATCCTGTTCTCGTCCGGTGATTTCCGCGGCGCGGAGGCGGAGCTGCGGCGCGCCCTGACGGGCGCGGGCGACGAGATGCTGCGGCTGCGCCTCTCCATTGCGCTGGCGGCGCAGGGGCGGCTGCGCGAGGCCCTCGCGCTCCACCGCGACCTCGCCCCCTGGTTCGAGAAGGACCGCGACATGCCCGAGTGGCACCGCGGGCGGGCGCTCCTCCTCTCGGGCGCGGGGCGCGCCGCCGAGGCGCTCGCGGAGGCGCGCGCCACCGCGTCCGTCGACCGCGAGCTCGCGGCCACGCTGGCCGTCGACGTCGCGCTCGCCGGCGATCGCGCCGGCGCGCAGGAGCTCTCGGCGGGCGTTCGCCCGGGATCGCAGGAGCAGGAGGCGTGGCAGGCCTTCGTGGAGTGGCAGCGCGGCGACCTGTCCGGTGCGCGGATCCGGCTCCTCGCGCTCGACGCGGTCGACCCCTCGCCGGCGCGCACGCCGCCGCCGAGCTTCGTCCTCGCCGAGCTGGCGGGGTCGACAGGCCACGACGCGCAGGTGGTCGAGGCGGTGCGCCGCTACCAGACGCTGTGGGCGATGGGGCCCCGCAACGCGAGCGCCTCGCCGCGCGCGCTCCTCCTCCTGGCCCGCGCCGAGGAGCGCCTCGGCCAGGTCGAGCGCGCGCGCGAGCTCGCGGATCGCCTGCTCGAGCAGCTCGGGCGGGCCGACGCGAGCCACCCGCTCGCGAGGGAGGCGGCGGCGTTCCGGGCGCGGCTCGCCGTCCGGCCGCCGGGAGCCACGCCGTGACGGCGAGCGCGATGTCGTCGGCGACGAGCTCTTGACGGCCGAGATGGTGGAGGAGCGGACCCCACACCACATCACCTCGGCGCTCGCGGCCATCCTCGCGCGCGGCGGCTCGACCCATTAGAGTCCCCCGGTCGCCGACACCTTCACGGGAGGTTCACGCCCATGCGCCTCGTCCTGGCCGCCCTCGGCCTCCTCGCGCTCGCCTCGCCGGCCCTCGCGCTCGACGCCGGCGACTCGGGGGCGAGGCTCGCCGCGCTCGAGCAGCGGTATCTCGAGCGGCTCTTCCGCGCGAAGCCCCACCTCGCCGACTACATGGGCGACCACCGTCACGCGGGCGAGCTCGCCGACCTCTCGCCGCATGGAGTGAGCCGGCGCGCCGCCGAGCTGGCCGCACAGCGCCGCGAGCTCGCCGGCATCGGCCGCGCGGCGCTCACCCCCGACCAGCACGTCGACGCCGCGATCCTGGAGGACGGGCTCGCGCTCGAGCTGCTCGAGCTGCAGGAGATCCGGGAGTGGACGTGGAACCCGCGCCTGGTGGACTCGTTCACCTACTACGACCCACGCGAGATGGTGGCGGCGCGCCTCTCCGACATCGTGCACGGGACCTGGGGCACGCCCGCGCAGCGCCTGAAGGCCGTCACCTCGCAGCTCCAGGCGCTGCCGCGGTTCCTCGCCGACCGGCGCAAGGCGCTGAGCGCCGTCTCCAAGGTGCACCTCGAGCAGGCCATCCAGGACAACAAGGGCCGCCTCGCCTTCTTCGAGACGGAGCTCGCCCGGTTCACCCGCCGCAGCGGCCGCGCGGAAGCGGCGCGCAGGAGGGCGGTGAAGGCGCTGCGCGGGTACCAGGCCTTCATGGAGCAGGACCTCCCCGCGCGCGCGACCCAGGACTGGCGCCTCGGACCCGAGCTCTACCGCAAGAAGTTCCCGCTCGCGCTCCAGACGGAGGTCACCGCGGACGAGCTGGCTCGGCTCGCGCGCGAGGACTTCGCCGCCGCGCGCAAGGAGCTGCAGGAGGTGGCGCACCGGCTCCACCGCGAGCTCCTCCCCAACGAGCCCGAACCGCCCGGTGGCGGGCTCATCGCCATCGTGAAGGACGCGATCACCAGGGACCACCCTGCGGCCGACGGGCTGGTGCAGGCCAGCGCCGAGAAGCTCGACGGGCTGCGCGCGTTCGTGGACGAGAAGGAGCTGGTGACGCTCCCGCCCAAGGACACGCTCTCCGTCGAGCCGATGCCCGAGTTCAAGCGCAGCGGCAGCGGCGCCGAGTACCTCTCACCGGGCGCGCTCGACCGCAGCGCCGGGTTCCGCGGCACGTACTACGTCGAGCCGCCCGATCCCACCTGGCCGAAGGAGAAGATCGAGAGCTACCTGCGCGCGAACAACCACCACGAGATCGCGCTCACCGCCGCGCACGAGGCGCTGCCCGGCCATCACACCCAGGCCTGGTGGGCCCGCCGCGAGCGGAGCGCGCTCCGGGCGACGCTGTGGAGCGGCCCGTTCGCGGAGGGCTGGGCCGTCTACGGCACGACCCTCCTCGTGAAGCTCGGGTTCGGCGGGGAGAAGAACGACCGGCTGCTCTTCCTCGACCTGTTCGGCCGGATGATCGTGGCCGCGAACACCATCCTCGACGTCGGGCTCCAGGGCGGCGAGATGAGCGACGAGGACGCGCTGCGCTTCATGATCGACGACGGTTTCCAGGAGAAGGCGCAGGCGGAGCGCAAGCTGCTCCGCGCCAAGCTCGACTCGACCCAGCTCTGCCAGTACTTCCTCGGCCGCGCGGAGATCGACCGGCTCGAGCGCGAGCTGCGTGAGCGCGGCGCCTTCGACCAGCGCAAGTTCGACGAGGCGCTCCTCTCCCACGGCACCGTCGCCGTGAGGCACCTCAGGGATCTCGTGCTGGGGCGGTGAGAGGGTTGTCCAGAACGCCCATCCCGTCGCCGCGGCGAGCGATCCGCGTCGCATCGCTTCGTTGCTCCTTCCTCACCTACCCTGCGGGTGCAAGGATCCGTCACCCTCTCGGGACCTCGCGGCCGTCTGCGCCGTCGTGCCTGGGGCGGCGCCGAGGTCGAAGCGTCGGCAAGGGCAGAGAGGAGTGTGGCCGCTCGACGAGCGGCGCTCCGCGCGCGCCCGGATCAATTGGCAGCCGTCGTCGATGGACCGCCTGTGCGCGTCCGGACCGGGTTCGCGTGGCCCGGCTCACGGGGACGCGGCGGGACCGACAGGTTTGCCACCGCGCTCCGGCGTCGCGGGCCAGCCTGCTTCGAACAGGCTCGGCTGAGCGGGCGGCCGTGCATCGCGAGCACTTATCCCGGAATCAGTAGATTCACTCATCCGGGGCATGTCACGGCGCCGGAACTGGTCCATGTGCTCGCGCCCGAATGTCTCCTCCGCTGCGTGGACGTTATGGGGACGGCAGCGCATCGTGACGTTCTCGACCGTCGATCGGCCGCCGAGCGCCACCTCCTCGAGATGGTGGAACTCGAGCTTCCATCGGCTCCCGCAGCGCTTCCCGTCCGGTCCGACGTGGGTGCAGCGGCCCCCATCGCGCTTGTAGACCTCGCGCTTCACCGCTGCCGGGATCGGCCCGCGCCGTCTCTCGGACCCGGGGCGCTCCGGGGCGGGAGCCTCCTCCCCCCGCTTTCTCGTGGGCTCGACCGCGCCGCGCCGCTTCCCGTACTTGTCGATCGCGCAGCGCACGGCCTCGCGGAGCAACGCTCCCAGGTTGCCGCTCGGGACCTTGTGGGAGAGGAGTGCCTTCAGCTCGTCGATCTCCGCGAGGAACGCCTCGTCGACGGTGACGGTGAGCGTGTGCGTGTCCTTCGCGACGGGCGTGAGCAGCGCCCGGGACGCCGGTGCAAGCGCCTCGACCGGTGGCGCGGGCCGAGCCGCGTCGGGCGCCTCGGTCGACTCGGGGCCGTGTGCGGGCGGAAGGCCGAGCGCCGGCGCGACCGCCTCCGCCCGAGAGGGGAGCTTGCGGATCCCCTCCCGCGGGATGGGGCGCGGCTGGATGCTGACGACGAGCCGCTCGACGTCCAGCTTCGACTTCCCCGCTGCGCGGGCGAGAACGTCGGCCGCGTTCTCGCCCGTCAGCACGGGGTCGAGGAGGCGGACCGTGGAGAGGCAGAGGCGACCCTCGCGCAGCATCTCCGCCACGACCGGGAAGCGGCGCAGGACGCGCATGGCGGCGATGCGGAGCGCCGTCGGACCCTCGCGCAGGAGGAGCGCGCGCTGGCAGTAGTTCCAGAGCGAGTCGTAGCCGGCCTCGAGCCAGGCCTTGCGTCGGTCATACTCCTCGAGGTGGAGGAGGAACTCGACCAGGACCGCGCGTTCGTGGCCGACGAGCTCGGAGAGGCGCTGGGCGAGGACGGCGGAGTCGAGCGCGGAAGGAAGTGTCGCGTGCATGGTGCACCTCCAGTGACCTTCTCTCACCGTAACACGCGTCTTCCGGGCCTCCGGGAACCGGCCTGGCTGCCTCGCGCTCGCGACTTCGGAGCGCGGTGGTCGGCGACGGGTCGCCCGCTCGGTCGCGCGCGCGCCGAGGCGAGCGGAAGCGTCAGGCACGCCTTCGCGACGAGATGCCGTCCGCGGCGGCGCGAACGCATGAGTTCGGCTCCAAGCACTTTCTTCGGTCCCTGTGGGGGCGCGTGGAGAGCGCCGGGCATGGGCACGGGCGGCATCGGCGCGCCGCGCGCTTGTATGCCGATCACGCGGACGACGCCGCGGATGCGCCGCACCGCCTCGCGTGCGACGCTCGCCGACGGCGACCAGTCGCGCTCGCGGCGCCGCCGCCCTCGCCGCTGCCTCACCTCACTGCCGAGAACCGCACTGCCCGACCGTCACCGCTCGCAGCCCCGAACGCTGCTCGTGTCGGCGAGGTCACTTGTGACGAATCGTGAGACCCTGCAGGTAGGCTCGGTCGTGGCGCCTCGCGCTGCTCGCGCCTCGCTGGCTCGGTCCCGGGCATTCTGAACGACGCTGTGAGCCCGACTGCTGCTTTCACGGCGCGGCTGGGTGTGCGATCCTCCGCGGATGCGCACGATCGCGCTCGCGTCACTGCTCTCGTTGCTCGCCGGTTGCGCCAGCGCGCCGCCCCGGCCCTCCGGCGACGCCTGGGATCGCTGCCGCACGAGGAGCCCCGCCGCCTGCGCCGAGCTGGGACACGAGCGCGTCCTCGCGAATCGTCCGGACGACCGATGGACCGCGGCGCTGCTCATGGCGGCGTGCGAGGGCGGCGTGGCGAAGGCGTGCGCGGAGCTCGCGGCCTTCCCCCTGCAGGCGTCTGCGGAAGACGCGTCGGAACGGTACGGTCTCGAGGAGGCGCGCCAGCACGCCGACGACGTGCGCGCGTTCGTACCGCGTGAGCTCGAGCCGACGCTCGCGATCACCCCGGAGCGCATCGCGGCCGCGGGCAGGCTCGATCCGCGTTACGCGCAGGTGGTCGCATTCCTCTCGCAGCAGCGCCTGTCTCGTCTCCGTTGCGGCCGGCCCACCGTATGGCTCACATTCGCCCTCGACTCCCTCGGCAGCGCGCGAGACGTCACCGTCGCCCTGCTCGGCCAGGGCGACGCCGCGTGCGTCCGGTCCGCGGTCGAGGGGTGGACGTTCCCGCTCCCGTACGCCGACCGTGGCGGGTTCTTCTGGGTTGGTGCCAGCCAGACGGGACGCCCGGAGGATCTGGTCGCATCGCCGGGCGAGGCGGGAAAGGGATGGACCGCGCCGGTGTTCGACCCAGCGTGCATCGCGTCGTCGGTGGAGGTCCCCGCTTCCATGAGCGGGGTGCATGGCAAGGTGCGGTTCAAGTTCGCGGTGGACAGGGATGGGAAGGTCTCGCTCTTCCATCCCATCGACGTGGCGCCACCCGTCCTCGTGCACGCCGTGCGCGAGGCGGTGGAAGGCTGCGCGTGGCTGCCCGGCCACGCACCGGACGGAACCACCGCCAGGATCTGGGTGGTCCTGCCGATGCGGTTCCAGCAAGGCTCTAGGTGAGCGTGTCGCGCAGCGGGTCCCCCCCGCCGCCCAGCACCGCGCGCTCGAGCAGCCCCTCCAGCGCTCCGAGGAGCTGCCTGTTCCCTTCCTGGCGATACCCGGCGACCTTCCGCTCGAGCTCGGGGACGCGCTCCAGGAACTCGCCCAGGCGCTCCGGCGTGAGCTCCTCCGCGGCGAGCCCGTAGCCTTCGGCCTCGAGGTAGCGCGCGTTCAGCACCTGCTCGAACTGCTTCTTCACCGGCGAGGAGAGCACGGGCTTGTGCAGGTAGACGGCCTCGCTGAGCAGCGTGAAGCCGCCGTTCGCGATGACCGCGCTCGCGGTGCGCAGGTCGTGGATGAAGGTCGCCTCGGAGAAGGGCCGGTAGCGCAGGCGGCCCTCCACCACCTCCTCGCGCAGCCCGCGCCGGAACCCGTAGATGCGGCACTCCCGCCCGCACCCGGCGAGGAGCGCGGGCAGCTCGGTGTTCGACTCGGACGTCTGGTACACGAGGAGGTGCTCGCCGCGCTCGCGGCGCGCGGCGAGGATCTCGGGGCGCAGCACCGGCGGGTGGAGGCTCGTGCGCGCCTTGCGGACCGGCGGGAAGAAGAAGCTCGTGACGAGGTAGTGGAGACAGCCCGGCAGCTTCGCCTTGACCACCGCCTTCGCGAGCTGGAAGTCGAGCTCGTGGCCCGCCAGTATCTCCGGCGCGTGGGCGCAGCGCGACACCACCTGGATGTTGTCGAGCGAGACGACCGGGAGGCGGTGCGTCTTCGCGTACAGGTAGCTCCAGGTCTCGAAGTCGGAGACGACGACGTCGGGCTGGAACTGCTCGGCGAGGTCGAAGTAGGCGCGCACGTTGCGCGGCCAGCCGCCGGTGACCGCGCCGCGCAGGTTGCGGAAGACGGTGTGGAAGTTCCGGACCTCGTTGTCCTCGTAGACGATGGTGAGGCCCCAGATCTTGTTGACGCCGAGGTGATCCGACTCGCGCGTCTTGAGGTAGTCGTGGGCCCGGCCCGAGACGACCACCTGCACGTCGTGCGTGCGGGCGAGCTGGTCGATGACGACCCGCGACCGCATCGCGTGCCCCATCCCCTCTCCCACGACGCCGTACAGGATCCGCATCCGCGGATCATAGCCGGCTACTTGTGGTACGGCTCGCCGCGCAGGATCGTCATGGCGCGGTAGAGCTGCTCGACGAGCACGAGGCGCGCGAGTCGGTGCGCGAGCGTGAGCCGCGAGACCGCCAGCTTCTCGCCGGCGCGCGCCAGCACCTCCGCCGAGAGCCCGTCCGACCCGCCGAGGACGAGCGCGACGTCGCGTCCGCCCGCCCGCCACCCGTCCACGCGCCGCGCGAATTCCAGGCTGGTGTACTCCTTCCCGCGCTCGTCGAGCGCGACGACGTGCTCGCGCGCGTCGATGGCAGCGAGGATCGTCGCGCCCTCCTCCTCCTTCGCGCGCGGCGTGCCGGCGTGCTTCCTCGCCTCGGACAGCTCGACGAGCTCGAACTTCGCGTAGCGCTCGAGGCGCCTCGCGTACTCCGCCACCGCGGGCGCGTAGAGGCCGGAGCGGTCCTTCCCGATGGCGAGCAGGCGGAGCTTCACGCCGCCGATCCTCCCCCGCCGGTCACGCGGGCGACGCGCGCAGCGAAGGCCGGAGCTCGCGGTCGTGCCCGATGAACACGCCTGCTGTCTAGCAGCCGGGGGCGTCGAGGGCCAGCGCTCAGCGCGGAGCCGCCTCGCACCCAGCGCCCGAGAAGAAGGCGCGGGTGGGATCGCTCCGCACGAGCGAGGGCGGCGGCGCATCCGGCGCGAGTCCGCCCGCCGCCTCGACCCGCTCCTCGCCACCCTCGTCGACGACGACGTGGCGCCCCCATGGGCCGTTCGAGGACGTGCCGCGGACGAGCGCCTCGCGCAGCCGTCCCCGGTCGTCGAACCACTCCTCCACGAGCATGCCGTCGGCGCGCTCGCGCACGAGCTTCACGACGCGCTGCTCGCGGTCGATCCACGCCGTGCGGCGGACGTCGCCTCCCGGGCACGGGTCGAAGCGCTTCTGCGCCTCCGACAGCTCGTTCGCGGCGTGGCGGCGCTCGATGTCATGCGCGACCGCGCTCGCCGACGGCGCGGGCGCGACCGCGCCGCTGCGCATCCGCGCCGGTGGCCCGGCGGGCGCGGCGGCGACGCCGGGCCCCGCGTACGCCTCGCGCCGCGCCGCTCCCGAGGCCTTCTTCTCGGGCCTGCCCGCGCCGATCTCGGGCTCCGCCATCACCCTGTCCTGGCGTTCCGGCGGCACACCGGCCTCGTCCGCGACCTGCGGCCGCGCGGGCGCGGCGGGCGCGGCGGTCGGCGGCGGCGCGGGGAGCGGGCGAGGGGCGGCAACCGGCGCCGGCGTGGCGGGCGCGCTCGCCACGCCCCGGCCGCCACCGATCCCGGTGCCCTGCTGCGGCGGCGGCGCCTTCTTCTCGGCGTGGATCCGGCGCGGCGGCTCCTCCGCGCTGAACCCGTTCGGCGCCGCCGGCGTGCCCGGGCTCGAGACGCCGGGAGGGGGCGCCGGGGCCACGGCGGGCGCGGCGGCCGGCGCGGGCGCGGCGTCCTCCGTCGGCGGGCGGAGCGCGCTCTTCCAGTTGACCACGAGGAAGACGGCGACCACCGCGAACGCCGTCCCCGCCGCGAGCTTGTACCCGAAGACGCCGAGCGCGAGCGAGAACGAGTCACGCCGGCGCTCCTCGGCCGCCTTGCGCGCGGCCGCGAGCAGGACCGCGTCGCCGCGCTCCGGCGCGGGCGGCGCGTCGAGCCGGGCCATCGCCGCGCGGGTCGCCGCGAGCCGATCGCGCTCGGCCCGGCACGCGTCGCAGCCCGCGAGGTGCTGCTCCGCCTCCGCCGCCTCGCGGCGCGAGAGCTCGCCGTAGGCGAGGTCGACCAGGCGCTCGCGGCAGGTCTCGTGGGTCATGGCACGACGCTCCTCGCCGCGACCGCCTCGTCCGGCACGACCCCGAGCCGCGCCAGGTCCGCGCGCAGGGCCTCGAGCGCGTAGCGCATCCGGCTCTTCACGGTGGGCACCGGCGCGCCGGTGATCTCGGCGATGTCCGCGAACGGGACGCCGGCGTACTCGCGCAGCACGAACACCTCGCGCTGCTCCAGCGGGAGGGCCGCCAGCGCGGCCTCGAGCTTGGGCCGGAGGAGCGCGCTCTCCGCGCCGCGATCAGGACCCGGCGCCTCGGCGGCGACGCCGTCCGCGAGCACCCGCCCGTCCGCGCGCGGGGCGTCGAGCGACTCGACGGTCCGGTGCGACGAGCGCCGCGCCTCGTCGAGCGCGACGTTGCGGGCGATCGAGAACGCCCAGGTGGTGAAGCGCGCGCGGCGCTCCCATCGCGGCGCCGCCGCGACGACCTTGAGCCAGGTCTCCTGCGCGAGGTCCTCGGCACGGCTGCGGTCGCCCGTGAGCCGGTAGAGGAACGCGTGGAGCGCGGCGCGGTGACGGCGCAAGAGGGCCTCGAAGGCGCCGACGTCGCCCGCCTGGTACCGCCGCATGAGCTTCTCGTCGCTCTGTCCGGTCGCCACGCGCTTCACGAGGTCGGGGCCACGTCACCTGGAACGCACGGCCGCCGGCAAGGATCTGGCGGCAGTGTAGCCGAATGCGCGCCGCCCGATCCGAGAGGCTGCTCCCTTGCCCCTGCCCGCGGCGCTCGCCTGCCGGCTCGTGGCCGCGCGGGAAGGCGTGGGCAGACCCGTTCCCCATGCGAGACACGCCGTTCCGCGCTGCGCGGCTCGAGCGGCCACGCGTGCCCGGAACCGGCGCGCCCGCCCGTTGGCCCGGCGCTCGCAGTCCCACCGCGTGGACGGGTGCGACGCCGGTGCAAGCCCCTGCTCGTGCGCCCGGGGAGAGGGAGATGGACGCCTTCGTGGCCCGTTCCGGCATGCGCATCGCGGCGACGCTCGCGCTCCTCGCGGCGCTCGCAGCCGCGGCGCTCGCCGGAGCCTGCAACGGCAAGAGCTCGCAGCTCGTGGAGGCGAGCCCCGACGCAGGCGTCACCGTCGAGAGCGGGCCCGATGCCGGCGTGGTCGTCGCAGGCGCGCCGGACGCGGGCACGCCCGACGGCGGGCCGGCGCTCGGCGGGCCCGGTCCCTGGCCCGTCGCGAACCAGACGTTCTCCTCGGCCGACGGCCTCCAGGAGGCGCCCGTCGTCGGCACCACCACCGACGAGGCGCAGAACCGCTGGGTCGCGACCAACACCGCCCTGTACCTCCTCAGGCCGGGCGAGAAGCCGCGGCGCTTCACCTCGAGCGACGGGCTCCACCTCATGGACAACCCGGCCCTCATCCGGGAGGACTACTGCGGCTCGACCGCGGTCGTCCCCGGCGCGGCCCTGCCGCCCGGCATCCTCACCATCGCGGGCGGCGCCGCGGGCGAGGTCTTCGTCGGATACCAGGGCGCGGACGAGATGGTCGGCGACTGCAGCGATCCCGCCTGGGCGCGCCACTCGGGCAAGGTCGACCGCGTGCGGTTGAAGCCGGACGGGACGCTCGAGGTGACGCGCTTCGATCTCGCCTCGGCCGGCTACGGCATGAGCTTCTGGCACAACCGGACCGTGTACCGGCTCGTCTACGATCACGGCGTGGAGTTCGACCAGCCGACGCACCCGCACACCCTGTATGTCGGCACGAATCACGGGGTGGACCTGCTCCTGCCCGACAAGTATCGCGATCCGATGCCGGGCGAGTGGTCCGGGTCGCCCATCCTCGAGTGGATGGGAGATCACCTGCACCCGAGGGTCTGCATCCAGCCAGGCGGCGCGCCCTGCCCCCACGGCGAGGGCAACGAGCGGTACGGAGACTGGCACGGCCTCGCCATCGCACCCGACGGCGACCTGTGGGTCGCGGGGCGCTGGGCGGCGGGCAAGATCCGGTGGGATCCGCTCGGTCCGCTGCACTGGGAGCACGACCGGACGGGCGCCGAGGCGTTCTCGGAGGCGTTCGGCGATCCGGCCGACACGAACCCGCCCGTCTTCCCCGTCGCGAAGGAGGGGGAGGTCGTGAGCCTGACCGCGGTGGCGGTGACGCCCGACGGCACGGTCTGGTTCGGCAACAGGGCGATCTACGCCGATCCCGGCGAGCGGGACCGCGGGGTCGCGTCGTACAAGCCTGGCAAGGGGTTCACGTACTACAGCCCATTCGACGTCGGCATGTCCGAGACGGCGGTGCAGGACATCGTCGCGCTCCCGGACGGCCGCGTCGTCTTCGCGGGCCCGAGCACCGGGATC
>WNGE01006549.1_pt1 | contig 12924 bp, 16 predicted proteins | sample 5400651 | NCBI WGS metagenome assembly WNGE01 (sample SAMN13153370, study PRJNA577476) | soil metagenome | isolation source: 60 cm soil or saprolite under grassland replicate 2 | place: USA:California | collected 2016-06-15 | reverse complement strand
CTCTCCCCCGCTTGAAAACCCCGATGCGAGCGCGCATGGAAAGCGCCGGAAGGGTGGCCGAGTGGTTTAAGGCAGCGGTCTTGAAAACCGCCAGGGCTCGCAAGGGCCCTCGTGGGTTCGAATCCCACCCCTTCCGCCATCTGATTGATAATACGCGATAAACTCCACTTCGCACACACGAACTGCGAAACCTTGAATTGAGGTGGAAGCGGTCGTCAGTGTTTCGTCAGCAGACTCACCTGAGACCACCGAATCCCCCAGCCGCGGGGCTCATCTCCCGCCCCCTCCCCCGCACGAACAGAGGAATGGGCGCTGTGAATCTGACCGCGCTCCCCTTCGGGCCTTGATTTTCGTTCATCCCTCGCCTGAGTAAATGATCGGCCAGCCTCCAACAGGACTGTATTCAACATTCTGGGTTTCAACCGTCCGCCACCTTGGCACCGCGTGTGGCATCGGCTCTTTCGGTCTGCCCGCCCGATTCCTCTTCCATTTCCTCCAATTGGGCGAGCAAAGTGCGGGCACGCTGTTCGATCGCCCTTTGTGTCTGCCCAAGAATGGGATGATCGCCTGCAGGCATCGCAGCCACTTCGGCGGAGGCCGCGGCGGCTTGCGCGGCGGCAGCCTGCGTAAGCGTGCGAACGCGGGCGAGAACCTGCGGTGCGCCAAGCCCGCACTCTCTGGCAAAGTGCTGCCAATGTCTGCCCTTGAGATAATCGCCGCGGTTCTTGCCGGCGATCTTCTGTGCGAGGTTCTTCGTGATATGTTCCCATACCTGCCCGCACATCACATCGTAGAGCGGCGCGAGCGATACCCCGCCTGCTTTGATCATGATGGAATAGTTCTTTGCGTGCGCGTCAGTGTTACATGCGATGATGTTGAAGATGACCATATCGAGCAGCCGCAGTATGTTTTCTGGCAGCATTAGCTGTCGAATCCTCTCGAACGTCTCGCTCAATGTCGGTCCGCGAATTCCGGTCTGGTTAGATTCGTACTTGGCCGAAGGCGGCTTGCCGAGTGCCTGGCAAAAGTCTTCCTGGTGCAGTCGCCGCCAACGGCCACCAACTTCCTTTCGGTCGTACCGTTCGATGAGAAGATACGTTCGCCCGCCGGCCTTTCCGGTCGTGACCTCTGGCACCGGGATGTTCAGCCTTTTGGCCAGGGTCAAACAAAATGCCTCGTTTTGCACACCACCCCTAAGGCGCTCTGCATCGGGCTTTAGGATATGCGTCGATGGAGAGCCTTCGAGGGGAATGCAAACACGCCGTGCGTCGTCGATGGCAACCGCGAGCTTGGATTGGACCCCGGCGAGCGACATCGAAACCCCTTCATCGCCGACGAGGAACGGCTTGTTCGGCAGCTCCTCAATAATTTTTTCGAGATCCTCGGGCTTTTCAACCGGCCGCCAATACACTGAGGAGGTGCCGCCGGGCTTCCCTATCGATAGTGCTCCCGCCGTGTCGCGACCGATCGCCGAAAGCAATCCGATTACGTCTCCAGGCGCCATTCCGAGAAATTGCCCGACTGCGCGTAGCTGCTCGCTTTCAGGCAGCAGGTTTGCTGCCCAAGGAAGGAAGGTGCCTGCGCCAATGCGCTCTAGGCTCAAGGGCATCGTCGTCGAGATTGGAAAAGCGCCCCTCGTATCGATCCAGCGCCGGTCGTAGCTAAAGCCTGGCTCCCGGCCCCCCATGTCGATGGTGCCGACTAGCCGCTGCTCGAAGTAAACGGGAAGATCAGCCATTCGGCTCCTCCCCTTCCGGAAGGTCGGGCAGATCCTGAACGGTTGCTGGTCGGGATGGCATCCCGGTCTTCAGCATGTCGACCGGTCGAAGCCCCAACGCCTCCGCAACTACAAGACTGCGACCGAGCTGGCACGAAGTCTTTCCCGCCTCCAGGTCGATTAAGAATCGCCTGCCCACACCTGTTGCCAGTGCGAGTTGATCCTGACTCATAGAAAGGACTTGCCGGCGGCTTCGAATGAGCGATCCGAACGCGCCAGCCAGCTCCGAAGCCTTCCGGCTGATTGTGTTGGAGTTTTTGTCCATGACTTACCATGTTCCCGATCGGGAACATAAGGCAGGAAACCTGGGCGGTCAAGGAGAAATGTTCCCGATCGGGAACATTTTCGCTGAGCAAGCTCAGAAAGCGGTCCCAAGTACCCGATCGGGCACTTCGCTCAAAAGCGGGTCGTACCGATCGCCGGACCCAATAGAACCCGACGGGCATGAGCGTTGCTCCGGAGGGGGCGCTCACTCGCCCTCGAGCGAGTCCTTCAGCCCCAGCTCACGCAACGCCACCTTGGTCTCATCCACCTTCTGCGGCGAAACCCCTTCAGCGGGGGCGACCTCCACTCGAAGCGTGAGCTTCAGGCCTGCGGTTGCGGCGAACTTCGAGAGCACCTTCGTGTAGAAGTTCATCCACTTTTGGTGCGGGACGGCTCCATTCCACACGAGGCGAGGAATGTTTGCGGGTATGGGCGACTTGCCATCGGTTTCTGGAGAGGTGCTAGTCGTACCGGAGCTACCCGTTACCGCAGGTTCAACAACATCGTCCTGTATCGTACTGATCCTGCCGGCCTTGTATGCCTCCGCGAGCTCGCGCTGGATGAGGAAGACGTCGTCGGAGATCTCGACGTCCTGGGGGGGCAGCGAGCTGTTCCAGTGGAACGGCGCATAGCTGCCATCGGCCTTCTTGCCAACCTAGCCGAGCATCCCATTCTCAACCCCGCGCGCGATAGTGTCCTTGATCGAGTCGGGGTTGAGCAAGCGCGGGAACTGTGGTGATGCGAAGAACGCGTCGCGCGCCGACGTGGTGTTCCACTCCTTGAACGCGGGTGGCCAGTTGCGGACGAGAAAGTTCGGGCTCACGCCCTTGTCCTCAATATCGCCCGCCTGGACTAGACGTTCGATGATGAGCTGGCCGATCGAAGGCGCGGCGCTAGAGTGGACAAGTCCTAGATCGACAGTCTTCCACTCGCCGTCCTTGCCGAGGAGCATGACGTTCTTGTATGTGCGCCATACCGTCTCTTGATGTCCCGCTGCGCCTTCTTGAGGCTCTCGGCGAGCTGCCGCTGCTGACCTTCGTCGAGCCGGAGGTCCGTTTCTTCATCGGCGACGTCTTCCCAAGCGAGCACTTTCCGAGCGTCATCACGTAGGGAATCCGCTCCTTCAGGAACAGCCCAAATGAGCCCGCTCTTGAAGGTGCGCGCCGACGATCCATGTTCCTTCGTCGCGGCGTCGACAAATAAGCGCGTTACTTTGTCGGCAGCAGCATAGTCTGGCGGTAGCACGACGAGCGTCACGCGTGCCACGTCGGGGATCTGACCGCTTTTGTTCGCGAAGTAAATTCGATCGATGATTCCTTTTCCCTCGGTGAACACCTTCTGCACCTCGGCGCGGATACGCTCTTCCACGCGCGGTGACTGGACGCTCGCACGGCGGTCGGCGAGCAGCTTGTTCAGGTTCGGCGACAGGCTGAACCGATAGCGATTGTTCTCGGCCGAAAGGTAGTAACAGGTCGTTGACAGTGCCTCGAGTGCCGTCTCGACGTTGCCGACGTCAAGGTCCGGTTCGGCGACCGCAAGACGAATCTCTGGGAGTGTCGCCTCGGCCTTCGCCTGGCCACCGTTCGACTCGAAGAAGATGGCGGTTGAGACTTTCTGATGGAGGCGCGCCTTGCGTATCGCCTCGACCGCCTCTTTGTCGAGGCGGAGGGCATGGGAGTCCTTCTTGCCGCAGATATCCGTCGTGACCGCGCCCTCTAGCTTTGCGCTGAGTGGCGAAAGTGGGGACCCAGCGAGTGGGCTGGCGGATCGTGAGCGCACCGGATGCCTCGGCCTGAACGATAAAAAGGCGCCGGCTCACTGTGTTGCCGCGACCGTCCTTCACCGACGCGCCGAAGACATCGAACCGCACAGGTGCCTTGGCCTGGAGGTCGTAGAAGACGGCGCCGCGTTTCAGATCGTCGCGAACTCGCTCGGCAACGTCGTCACGCACAGCCTCGAACAGCGGATGGCCGGGCATCACCCACTCCAGCGTCGGGTCGGTCGGAAGGAGCGCCTTATCGAAGACGATCTTCTGGTACTCGCGGCCTAGTCGGCCCCACCCAACTCGGACATTGAATTGGGCGCCGCTCGCGCGAGCGTGGACGCGCTGTAGGCACCCGCGAGGTCATCCAATCAGCGCGCCGCTAGCGTCCTATAGGTCGCGATCGCACGCTTGAGGTCGTCCGTTTCCACGCAAGGGAGCAGGCAAATGTCTTCCAGCATCGCCAACTGCTGCGCCGCTGCTGCTGGCTCGCCCAGCACCAGGTAGAGTTCGCCGAGATGCTCGTGCGCACTGCGGTGGCGACGATTGAGCACCAGAGCCTGCTGATAATGCTGCATCGCCGGCTCGAATTGGCGCAGGCGGCGATGCGCATAGCCGATATAGTTCTGGATATCGGCATTGCGTGGGTCGCGCAATGCGGCGAGCTTGAGCGCGGCGATGGCGCCATTCCAATCCTCGGCGACCAGCGCTCGCTTGCCCGCGGCGAAATCCGGATCGAGCTGCGCCCAGTCGGCCTCCGATCCCATCGCGGCCATCGTGGTGCAGATCGGCCAGGCTTCTGGCGGGAGTTTCGCCTGAGCCGCCGGAGACTGCTCGGACGCACCGAGCCATGCCGCAACGGAGCTTCGCCACGGCGACTGGCTCGCTGCCCATAGACCTCCCGCCGCGACCAGCGCGCCGAGCAACATGGCCGATCCAATTAAGCGAATCATCATTGCTCTGTGCGCGGCGTCGGCCGGCGGCCAGGGTCGCCGGCGACCTTCATTGCTCCCCTGCCTATCCTTTCTGCGCCAAGAATTCCTTGGCTTCCCGGATCTCCTGCCGTTCGGTATCGGCGTTCTTTGCTAGCTCCACGAGCTTGCCGTAGTACTCGGAAGCCTTCGCACGATTGCCAATGGCGGCTCCGGCACGGGCAATTCCCAGAAAGGTGCGGTAGCGATTGGGAGTCTGCTTGAGTGCGGTCTCGAATTCGGTAAGCGCCGCATCCGGTTGTCCTATCTCAAGCAGCAGTTCGGCAAACAGCTCGCGGAGCGGATAGAGCCTGTTCTCCATGGCCACGTGCTTGACGCTGCCGTCCTCGCCGTCGGCTGCCGCGCGCATGAGCTTCAAGGCTTGGTCGCGCGCGCCTTCCTTGAGGGCGACCCAGGCCGAAATCGCAAGAATCTGCTCTTCCGATCGGTCGGCCCAGTAGGACTGGTTTGACTTCTCCAGCGCGGCACGAAGCGCCTTGATCGCCTCGATCTCCGTTTTCGCGCCAGCGACATCGCCGATGCGCGCCATTCCGAGACCACGTGTGAAACGCGTCAGCGAATCGGGCTGCGGGTATTGGCTCGGCGTGAACGGGAGCGCCGCGGCGCCGGCCCAATCACCGCGTTCGAGCACGCAACGCGCCGGCATGGCGTTCTTCGCGGTGAAGTTGGCGAAGGTGATGGGGCGATCGCCGCGGTCTGCCGTAGCTACCGATTTCTCGGTCAGCGCCTTTGCCTTGGCATCCTGCGCGAGCTGCAAGTGCGCGTAGACGGAAAAATCTGCGGCGTGATAGTAATCCGGCTGGATCTCGAGCGCCGAAGCGTTCGATGCAATCGATTCCTCCCACAGGCCGACCATCGAGTAGATGTGCGACGGCATGTGACGGGCGTGAGGCACGGCTGGCGCAATACCGGCATAACGGCGGGCAGCCGGGATGCCCTTTTCTGCGAGCGGGTGGTAGTCGTAGGCATGAATGAGGAAGTGCGTCACGCCTGGATGCTGCGGGTTCCGGTCGTACAGCTTTTCCAGAATGGCTATTGACTTGAGCTGGTTGGCATAAGTTGTGTCGGCGGGGGACGCCGACGCCTGCAAAGTGAGCGCATAGAAAACCTGCGCCTCGTAGTCGTCGGGGTAGCGTTGCGTCAAGTGTTCCATGGCCTCGTTATAGCGCGCGAGCCGGACATTGACGGGCGTATTGGCATGCTCACGATAATAGGCGCTTAGCGCTTCGATCCAGTCGCGCTCGCGTTGGGTCTTCGCGCCGATCTCTCGCGCCTTTTCGAGCGCGGCCCAAGCGGCCTCCGCATCGGCCCGCGGCGGCACCACGGCGAGCGAGTTGTTGAGCAAGTCGAGTGCAATCCCCCAATATGCGATCGCGCAACTGGGATCCTGTCGCAGTACGTTCTCAAATGTGCGGCGCGCGATCAGAAACCAGTATGAATGGATCATCGCGACGCCGCGCTCGAACTCGGCTTGCACCTTGGCATCGCACGAGGTCGGAAACGTCAACTTGCCAAGCTTCTCGTCCTGTTGGCCGAAGGCACTGCAGCCCAGTGCTGCGGTGATCCCGGCGACGATTATCAGATACTTCGGCTTCATGGGACATCTCCGGGCGTTTTCGCGAATGAGATGCGGACCGCTGGCAGTAAGCGCTGCCCTTCAGGGTCGTTCGGCACGAGCTCTCGGGATATTACACCCGCCATTCGCATAAGTGGAGGGGTGCTCAATGCCCACCTCGGTCGGTGCCGGACCGCGCATGTCTCCTCGTCATTTTGCGGCAGTGCACCACTTCGGTCGCTTTGGGAGCGAAGCGGACATTGGGCCGGGTTTATGAGTACACGCCCTTAAGGGCGCGTACTCATTAAAATTCCACCGGGGCGAATGTCCGAATGAACTTACATATGCACCGGGAAGCTGCGGCCTGCGCTCCAGGCACCCAGAGTAGCATGGCGATGCCTCTGAGTGGGGTATTCTACACCTTCATTGCGTCTGGGATGCTATCCCTCGTCTCGGCCAGGACGACGATTCCTGCCGGTAACAGCGACCGGAAAACACAGCGATTACCAAGCGGGCCCGTACGGCCGCTGATTTCTGGTGGCGGCTGTTGCGCCTTCCGCTCAGGTGTACTTGGGAACTGATCCGGACGCCGGCCACTGGGGGTGGCCCGCGGTGAGGATCCCCTTTCCTCCGGCGCGCGCCCCCAAAAGTGCCGGGCTTTGGCTGGCCAGGCATCGAGGAAAACAGGGGGCCGTCACAAGCGGACTGATCGCCATCGACGTCGGGTGCGGTTATCCGCAGGTTCAAGCTGCCTGCCTCGGCAGCAACGCCGAGGATTTGGATTCCGGCTTTGCACTTACTTGTCAGCCGTACCGAAGCGATGCCTCGATCATCTTGCGATCCCGCTCTTCGCGGTGCGCTTTCGAGAACTCGGGCGTCTGACTGGCTTGCAAGATCGACTGTGCATGCGTCAGTCTTGGATCTCGATCCCGCAGTCCCCGCGCGATCCGCGCCAGAACCTGATCAGCGCTTTTAACTCCGGGCGCGCTGGCATTGAACCGCGTAGTCATTTGCTTTGCTACCTCCGTTAGCCGCGCATCAGCGGCAACGAGGAGCGGATTGACGCCGCGCGCTTCGAGCGCGCGCCGGACGCGCTCGCGATCCTTGGCGACGCCCGCAAGCCTGTGCCCGGCCAGTCGGTCGGGCAGGGCTGCAAGCGATCCGTCCTCCGAGAGTTCCGCCAATAGATCCTGCAGCTCCCGCCAGGCGAACCGATAGCCGCCGACGTTGACGAGCCCGGCAGCCGGTCCGCCGACGATTAGCCTCTTGCCGTCGCGATCGAGCCGGCAGGGATATTCGGTGTCGACGAAACCTTCGGCATCGACTTTGCGCGAGCGCGGATCCCCCGGTTCGATGCCGACGGTGCCCCCCGAGGGGACCATGCGCCCGCGGATCGCGAGCGTGCCGGTCGCGGTCCTCGCCACCTCGATCGCGCCCTCGAGCTCCAGCACGCCGAGCGGGATGCCGGCCGGCATTCCATCGGATCGGCGGCGGCGGGGAATGATCCCGGCTTCGCCGAAAGCGGCGACATCGATGCAGGCGGACGTTGCATTCGGCCAGGGCGCGGCGGCTGACAGGAACTCGGGCGAGCGCCATGCGGCGAATGGCGCGCCGCCATTGATTTTATTGGATAATCTCGGTTAATCTGGTAGTATCGTAACGTGCCGCTTTTGCCGAGCGGAACGAGGCCGGGATTGCGTCCGACCGAGCCCTTGACCGCCAGCGGCGATCCCGCCCATCAACGGGATCGGTTTGGTTTTCCAACCGATGTTGCGCACCGGACACACAAAGAGGCCCGGGCCATGCCTGGCCTGCCGTCGGATTTTGAGGAGGATGCGCGGGATATAGCAGCGTTGCTCTGTGACGGCGCACACCTCGTCGGCCACTCATACTGTGCCATCGGCGCGCTCTATGCCGCTGCGCTCCGGCCGCAGGCTGTGCGCTCGCTTATGGTCGCGAAGCTGCGTGGCTTGGACATCGCAGCGAGTGGCATCGAGGCGAGCGGCGGGTACGAGCGTGGCGTCGTCCGCGCGTTGCTTGCTGCCGGCATGTCGGTGCGGCAAATCAATCCATTCAAACTTCGTCAGTTCGCCAAGGCGTGTGGTGTTCTGGCCAAGAACGATCGGCTCGATGCGCGCATGATCGCGCTGTTCGTCGCCACCATGCCGACGCGCTCGGCGCAGCGATATGAGGCGGTCGAGCGGCTCGCCGAGATCGTGACGGCGCGCCGCCAGCTCAGCGACGACAAAGTCGCCGCGGAGAACGCCTCGAGGCTGTTCGAGGATGCAACGCTGCGGCGCCTCTATCGTGCCCGCATTGCCCGACTGGCGGCGGACATCACGCTTCTCGACAAGAGTCTGGCCGAGATCGTCGCATCCGATGCCGTGCTTGCTCAACGTTATGAGTGCTGGTCTCGATGCCCGGCGTAGGTCCGGTGCTGGCCGCCACGCTCCTCGCTTTGCTCCCGGAACTCGGACAGATGAACCGCAAGCAGGTTGCAGCGCTGGTCGGGGTTGCGCCCTACGACTTCGACAGCGGCAAGCTCAAGGGAATGCGCTGCATCTGGGGGGCCGTGCTCCGGTGCGGCGCGTGCTGTACATGGCGGCGCTGATCGCCTGCCGTTGCAATCCCGAACTCAGAGCTTTCCACGACCGCCTGGCGGCCGCTGGAAAGAAAGCCAAGCTCGTTATCGTCGCTGTCATGCGCAAGATCATCACCATCCTCAATGCCATGCTTCGTGACAATCTTGGATCGATCGCTCGATCGGCAGGCACATCATGTCGGTCGCATGACAAGCCGCTTGCCCATCGGGCGAGCCGCGTCAAGGCCGCAGCCGCGTGTAGCCCGGAGGCACGTACCGCGCGCCCCGAGGCGGCTCGAACGATGGGCAATCCTCCCTCAGCAACAACACAGTTGCTCATTCGATCACCTCGTCGGCGCGGGCGAGCAGCGAGGGCGGCACGGTGAGGATGAGCGCCTTGGCGGCTTTGAGGTTGATCACGAGGTCAAATTTCGTGGGTAGCTGGATCGGCAAGTCGTCCGGCCTGGAGCCCTTGAGGATCTTGTCTACATAGGTGGCAGCGCGGCGGTAAGTGTCGGAAATGCTTGGCCCATAGCTAATCAGGCCTCCATCATCAACAAACTCACGGAACCCGTACATTGCCGGAAGTTGGTCCTGAGCAGCGACATCGGCAATCCTCTTCCGATATGTAAACACGAAAGGATCGTTCAAAACGAGAATAAAGTCTGGACGTGTTTTCGGAATGGCGGTAAGCACCATCTCCAGCTCCTCGAGAACGCGCGCCTCATGTGATGCGAGACTGAGCCCAAGAAATTGGTTCGTTTCCTGTACTGCCTTCCATTCAAGATGGGTGTGATGACTTGCCGGATTCCATACCACGGCTATGTTCTTGGCTAGTGGCTTAATCTCCCTGATTATTTCCACCCGTTTCCCAGCGGCCTCGGGAGCCCCGGCTATGAATCCGGTCAAGTTGCCGCCCGGCCGCGCAAGGCTGGTTACCAGTCCATATTCAACCAGATCGCCCGCTCCTGCTGCAACGATGGGAATTTCACGCGTCGCTTTCTTAGCTGCCTCCGCACCAATGGTCCCACCCGCCAAAATGACGTCGACCCTCTGTTCGACCAGTTCGGCGGCTAACATAGGCAACCGGCTTATGCTCAGCCCACCGGTACTCAATGGTGAGATTCTGGCCCTCTTTATAACCCAGCGCCTCTAAACCCTCCCGAAAAGCGGCAAGGGAAAAACGGTAAGATGTGGGCGACCCCGTCGCGAGCCAGCCTATTCGAGCGATCCGTCGAGGCAGCTGCTGCGCATGTGCGGCGAGTGGCCAAAGAACCGGAGAGGTTGCCGCACCGCCAAGGAACGCCATGAACTCCCGGCGCCTCATTCGATCACCTCGTCGGCGCGGGCGAGCAGCGAGGGCGGGACGGTGAGGCCGAGCGTCTTGGCGGTCTTGAGATTGATGGCTAGCTCGAACTTGATCGGAAATTGGACCGGCAGGTCGCCCGGCTTAGCGCCGCGCAAGATGCGATCGACATATGCCGCTGCGCGGCGGAAAAGATCGGCTCGCTCAATTCCGTAGGCGATCAGGCCTCCGCTCCTGGGAAACGACGGAATTGAATAGATCGCCGGCAGATTCTGCTTGGCCACCAAGCCGACGATCATCTCGGGACGGGAGTTAAGGAAGCTATCCGGCAGAAAGATCAGGCCGCAGGACGGCTGGCGTCCGGCCGCGGTGATTGCATGCTCGACTTCGGTCTCGCTGAGAACCGGCGAAACGATGAATTCCAATGAAGGGGACGGGTCGACGGCAGAAACATTGAGGCATACGGTGCCGAGTTCGGGTTGAAGATGACCGTGATCGGTCCGACGCGGGGCGCGATATCCTTGAGCAACTCCACCCACTTTGCCCCCATGCTGGGTTCTTCGGCCGCGAACCCTGTGATGTTGCCGCCGGGACGGGCCAATGTTTGGACGAAGCCTTGGGCAACCGGATCGGCAACGGCAACGAACACGATCGGGATGGTGCCCGCCGCCTGCTGGGCAGCGGCCAACGCCGGCGTCGAGTTGACCACGAGGATATCGGGTTTGAGTTCGACCAGATCCTTTGCGAACGCCTGCCTCTGACTGGCATCGTCCGTCTGCCAGCGATAGTCGATCTCAACATTGCGACGCGATAACCATCCCAATTCCTCAAGGCCTCGCTGCAATACCGCGGCCTGTTTTTGCCCTTCCGGGTCGCTCGCGATCCGTCCCATGAGCACGCCGATCCGCCGCACTCGGTCGGGCTGCTGCGCGCGTACGCCGAGCGGCCACGCGACTGCCGCGCCGCCGAGCAGCGCCATGAACTCCCGCCGCCTCATTCGATCACCTCGTCGGTGCCCAGCGGAACATGGAGGCATCGCGAAGATTATACCACACTCCGGGCTGATCGCGGATCGCGAGCGGACGGGACGGGAAGCCAGGGCATCATGAGTCTCGAGACGGACTGTAAGATCAGGCGCGATCCCGGTAGCGTTTCTGCCGACAAGCCGATGAGCAGGTCATCGCATCGCGGCGCCGTGCCTGAAATCGCCGGCCACAGACCGCACACTTCGGCTTAGGGCGGGGCGGCGGGCTCTCAATTGGCGGCATCCACGATGGCCGCATCCGCTCAACCTTCGGGAGCGCCTTTGGTACCGCACCACGGCCTCGCAATCCCAATGTGCCTACTCCTCCGTTAGCGGTCGTGGCCGATCAGCTGCCGGTCAATGTCGATGGGGCCGTGGTCCGCCGCGTTGCAAATCGTTACAGCATCAGTAAAACTAAACCCGTACGTCATTGCTAGGCCGGTCGCAGAAATCGAAGCGGGCGATTTTTCGGTCCGCGCCCCGGTCAATCGCACTCGCCGTCCTGGCAATCTCCCGCTCATCGGCGGCCCTCGCCGCCTGTACCTTGCGCCTCATTCGATCACCTCGTCGGCGCGGATGAGTAGCGTCGGCGGCACGGTGATGCCAAGCGCCTTGGCGGTCTTAAGATTGATCACGAGCTCGAATTTGGTGGGACCCTGCACCGGCAGCTCGGCTGGATTCTCCCCTTAGAGGATTCGATCGACATAGAACGCGCCACGCCGGAACAGATCGACCGTATCGACCCCGTAGGACATCAAACCGCCCTCGGTCGCGTAAAACCGAAACCCGTATATGGCGGGTAGCCGGTTGCGTGACGCCACAGAAAATATCCGGTGGCGCTGCACCGCATTGAGAGCGGTAGGCAGCACGATGAGTCCTCCGCCTGACTCTTGCGCGAATGCGGTAACGGCTGCTTCGAGATCATCAGTGGGATCATGGAATGACACGCTCGTCACGGCGAGGCCAAATCTCGGCGCCATTGTCTCGATTGCGCTCCATACTCCACCAAATCCCTTAAAGGCTGGATCCGAAATCCCAGCCACCCGCTTGAGACCGGGCGCGACCTCTTTCAGCAACTCCAGCCATTTGCCGCTGATTTCAGGTTCAAACGTACCGAACCCGGTAATGTTGCCACCGGGGCGGGCGAGACTCTGCACGTGACCGGCACCGACCGGGTCAATAACCGAAACAAACACGACCGGGATCGTACGCGTCGCTGCACGAAGGGTTGTCACCGCGGGCGTCCCGTGAGCCAGAATGATGTCTGGCTTCAGGGATACCAGTTCCGTTGCAAACGCGCGTGCGCGGTCTACGTCACCCGCGCCCCAGCGATACTCCATCGTAACATTGCGGCCCTCTATCCAACCCAGCCCCCCAAGAGCCTGCCGAAACGCAGTGACACGCGTCTGTGCTTCTGGATCGCTTTCAGCATAGGCCACCACCACGCCGATGCGCCGCATGCGCTCGGTCTGCTGCGCATACGCTGCAAGCGGCCACGCAACTGCCACGCCGCAAAGAAACGCAATGAACTCCCGCCGGTCGCGGTAGGGACGCGAGTTACCTCGCGCCCCCCGCTCAGATCCGTACATGCAGCTTTCCCGCATACGGCTCCTACCTCGGGTCCAGACGGCAAATGCTTGCCGTATGCGTTCCAGCGCCTGTG